>UMFK01035554.1_pt1 | contig 200800 bp, 196 predicted proteins | sample 1964981 | NCBI WGS metagenome assembly UMFK01 (sample SAMEA4836043, study PRJEB28245) | human gut metagenome | biome: gut microbiome; material: fecal sample | place: Denmark | collected 2008
TGCAATAGAAGACGATGCCGCTTTAACCGTGGAAAGACTCAAAAAACAGCTGGATATTATGATTGCCTCCTGTGATGACGTCATTACCAAGAGCAAATCGATTAATGATAATCTTGCCGAACAGGCAACCCAGTTTGACACCAATACCAATAAAACGCTGACTAAAGTTACCCAGCTGGAGAACATTTTGGTCAGCCAGTCTCAAAATATGGAAGCCCTGAGCAAAGCGGTTACCGAACGCGCTCATGAGGTAGACAGTATTCTCGACCGTCAGACCAAAGCTCTCGACAAGGCGACCGAAACGACCAATTCGACCATGCAGCAGCTGGCAACTTCGTTTGAAAACCAGAATACCTTGCTTAATCATGTTGCGGAAAGCACTGTCGGCTATGTTTCCGACGTTGTTCAGTCCCTCGACGACAAGGCTGCGGCTCTCGGAATGCTCTTCAAACAGCAGGAAAACGAATTTTTCAACATCTGTGATAAGATTGCCGAGAACACTGTCAGTATGAGCGATGCCCTCAAAAAGCAGATTGCCATTATTGAGCAAAGTGCAGATAAAGTCTTCTCCCGGATGGTTTTGTTGGAAGAAGATACCAGCAAACATGCCGAAGCCGTTGTTGCCAACAGCAATCGCTCGATTGACCGCCTGAGCGAGATAGAAGACCTTATTTCGGCTAAGAATGCGGCCGTCGGCAGTTTGGTTGAAAACGTAACGCGTGATTTGTCGTCAATTGCCGATAAGGTTCAGGAAAAGATTAACGTTTTTGACAATACAGTCAGAAACATCAGGGAAGAATCAAACAACTCCGTAAAAATCATTCAGGGGAATTGTACCAAGATTCAGGCCGCCAACAGCGATTTGAGCAATGAAACCCAGAATATCACAAAGTTGATGGACGATCATGTCAAAACTCTGGATGTCGCTTTGGTTAAAACCAAACTTCAGTCTGATGACATAAAACAGGCCCTCGAAAATCAGAAAGACAGTCTGACCGATGTGGTCAACACTTTGGCTACCCAGACCCGCCTCGGCGAAGCGTCTTTGGCTCAACAGTACAAATATCTCTCGGATGCGACAACTGAAGTTGCCCAAAAGGTTAAGGAAATCAACGAAAGCTTCAAAGCCAACACCGATACGATTTTTGACACAAGCACTAAAGTGGCTTATGAATTCGACGTTTTGGGCGATCGCTTGATTAAAGCCGGAGAAGATGTCCAAAAAACGGCCAAATCTTCCATCAAGAGCATAGAAGAAGTCAATATGAGCCTCAGCCAATGCAGTGAAGACCTTGATGCCACCATCCACCATTCGGTTGAGAATATTGGCGGCGTATTCAAGGATTATGAAAAATATCTGGCCGGGTTCAACACCGTTACGGCGGAAACCAGCACCGGTGTAATCGAAATTAATAACCTGATTAGCGAACAAAGCGATAAGATGGTTCAGATTTCTGAAGACACCAAAAAACTGGTCGACTGCTTCAATACCGTATTAAATGACACCTCCACGGCATTGTCTAACCGTGCCAATATTGCCTACGACAAGGTTAAAGGATTGGGCGAAAACCTCAAAAACCTGGGTATGCAGCTGGAAGAGGCAACCAAACTCAGCGCCGCCCATTTTGAAAATTCCGGTGATAAACTGCGGGCGACGATTAATGAAATTTCAGCTAACGCCGAGCGTATTTCCAACGAAATCCGCACCTCGGGCGAAGTGTTCATCAAACAGTCCGGCGTCTTGGTTGCCGCAACAGAAGATACTTTGAGCAAAGTCCACGGCGTAATGAGCGAGTTGGTCGAAACCGGAAAAGAGTTTAACGAAAAGGGCGACAATATCGTAAAACAGTCAATCCACTTTAATGATGTCGTCAGTGCACAAATTAAGCTTCTGAACGAACATACCAAAAGGGCAGATGCAACGCTGGAAACCCTGTCATCCACTTACGAGGGCGTCAAAATAGATACCTTCCTGAAAGATGCTTCCAGCATTATTGAAAAGCTGGAAACCATTTCGGTAGATATCAACCGCGTCTTTAATCCCAAGGACGAGGAAGACTTGTGGAAGAAATATTATAATGGCGACACTTCCGTATTCGTTCGCTATCTTGCCCGCAATATGACCAAAGCGCAGATTCAGGCTATTCGCAAAGAATTTGAACAAAACGGAGACTTTCGCACGCTGGTCAGCGGTTATCTCTCCGAGTTTGAGGTTTTGGTCAGCCGTGCCAAGGCAAACGAACGTTCCGGCGTTTTGCTCTCGGTCATTACCGGTGCGGATATCGGCAAGCTTTACTACATTCTGGCCAAAACATTGGATAAACTGAACTAGGAAGTTAAATGAGCCGGCTGTATGTAAATGATTATTTAAGTACGCTGAATCAGCAGATTTCCGGTTCTGTCGACCGGATCAAATACAAATCCGGCCGTTTCTCCGCCGATAATGTCTCGTCAAGCCGGGAGAGTTTTGAAAATACCGAACGTTATCAGTCTTTGAACGGCTATGCCTACCGTTTGTTGGAAACCGGTATGTCTTACCGGCTGACGGCACTGAATTCGGAACAGCCGCAGACTGCCGACGCCGGTTATGCTGCCGGCAGTTATCTGGAAAGCAGCCGGGTCAGCCGGAAGCCGACGGTGTTAATAGATTTTATGTTTGCAAACAATCGTGAATTTGACTTTAAGGTATAAATGCAGATACTAGATTTTAAAAGCCGGGTTTTTTTAGCCCCCATGGCCGGAATCACGGATTTACCCATGCGCAGGTTGGTGTCTTCCTGCGGGGAGGGCGTTATGGTTTCCGAAATGGTGGCGATTAATGCCTTGTCCCGTCGTAATCCCAAGACCTATAAAATAGCTGATGTCCGAAATGAACCCTATCCGGTTGTCGTACAGTTGGTCGGAAGCGATCCGGCCTTGTTCGCCGACGCAGCCAAACTGGTCAGCGAATTGGGAGCTCATTCTTTGGATATCAATATGGGATGCCCGGTTCGCAAAATTGTCAATAACAAATCCGGCTCATATCTGATGCAGGATATGCCTTTGGCTGCCGAAATAATAAAAAACGTGGTAAAGGCCACGCCTTTGAAAGTCAGCGTTAAGTTTCGCAAAGGATGGGATCACAACGCCGTTAATGCGGTTGATTTTGCCAAAATGTGTGAAGACTGCGGCGCCGCATACATTACGGTTCACGGACGTACACGCTCGGATTTTTATTCCGGAACCGCCGACTGGGATATCATTGCCGAGGTTAAAAATGCCGTCCGTATTCCGGTTATCGGCAACGGTGACGTTACATCTCCGCAAAAAGCCGCGGAAATGCTGGATTATACCGGCGTTGACGGGGTTATGATAGGCCGTGCGGCATTGGGCAATCCTTGGATAATCGGAAGGACGCATCAATATCTGGAAAATCGTTCTGTCGGGTTCGCTCCGGTGCCGGTTCCGGTTGTTAAGCAGGCTTTGTTAACCCATATTAAAGAGTTGGAGGCCTATTATGGAGCCAGGTTGGCTTTGGGGCTGTCCCGAAAATACGTCTGCTGGTATTGCAAAAATTTTCGCGATGCCCGCAAGTTTAGGGAGAATTATGTCAGAATAAATGAGATGGAAGCGGCCGTTGCCGAAATCCACCGTTATTTTGATTTTTGTGGCGAAACTGTATAAAGGAAGGCCGAAATGAAGATTATTGTTTGCGGGGCGGGGAGCGTCGGCCGCAGTATTGTAAGTTATCTGGTCAAAGGCAATAATGATATTGTCGTTATTGATGATAACCAGCGGTACTTGGATGAAATATCAAAGGAGTTTGACGTGCTTCCGGTTTTGGGAATGCCCTCTCATCCCGATATTTTGGAACGCGCCGATGCTTCCCGAGCCGATTTGCTTTTAGCGGTTACCGATACGGATGAGGTCAATATGGTAATCTGCCAGATTGCCCACAGTTTGTTTAACGTTCCGCACAAAATCGCCCGGATAGACAGCGAGGATTTTCTGGATCCGCTTTGGGCTACCCTGTACAATGAAAATCACTTGCCGATTGACCAGATTATTTCTCCCAATATTGCCATTGCCGAAGCCGTGCTCAGGATTCTCAAATTTCCCGGCAGTTCGGGAATTTTGCCGGTTCTCGGCGGCAAAGCCTATGTACTTACCCTGAAACTCGACGCCGGTTGCCCTTTGGTCCGGATTCCCTTGATGCACTTGACGCGCAGCGCCCCCGATTTGGATGTCGCTTTTATTAACGTGCTTCGGGACGGCAATTGCGAAATTCCGGAAATGTACGATTCCCTTGAAGTCGGAGACGAAATTAATATTCTGGTAAAAGCCGACAACGTAGACGAAACCATTCGGGAGTTCGGGCTCGAACGCCCGACCAACGAACGCTTGGTAATTTTCGGCGGAAACTCGATTGCCAATTATCTCGGCCAAAAGATTGAACATGACGACAGCATCGTCAGCTGTAAAATTATTGAGGAAAATATTGACGAAGCCCGCCGCCTGGCTAAAGACTTGTCTCATGTTATCGTCATCCAGGGACCGATGATGAGCGATTTGATTTTGGACGAGGCCGGCATCAGCCACGCTGATGCTTCGGTGGCCGTAACCTCAAATGACAAGGATAATCTTCTGGCTTCGCTGCTTGCGGCAAAAAGCGGAGTGCATTCGACCATTTCGGTTCTCAATACCCCATCATACAATAACCTTGTCGTCAATATCGGCAACAACATACTGGTTGACCGCAGCTCGGTGACAATTTCTCAGCTGCTTAAAGAAATCCGAAAAACCAAGATGATAGATGCTTATTCCGTCAGTCGCGGTTGCGGAGAAATTTGGGAAATCAGGATTGAAGACGAAAATCTTTGCACAGGTAAGAAAATCGGTGAGCTTAATCTGCCCAAGATGAGCCGTATTTTTGCCGTTTTGCACAACGGAGAACTGGTTTATCCGGACCCCACGACGGATATTTGCAGCGGAGACATTATGCTTTTATATGTTGATTCCGGTGCAATCAAACAGGTTGAAAAAATCTTTTCCTAATGAAATTTATAGTGGTGAGGGCAGGGATTTATCCCCTAATGTAATCTAGTGCTTTACTAATTAAACAAAATATAGTTAGAATTGCTTATATAAAACCAATTGAGGAACTAAAAAATGTCTCAGAATGTTCAAGATGATTTTCTAAACAATATTCGCCAAAATAAAATATCCGTAACCGTATTTTTGGTTAACGGTGTAAAACTTCAGGGGCTGATAACCTGGTTTGACAGCTTTTCTCTGCTGTTACGTCGTGACGGACATACGCAGCTGATTTACAAACATGCCATTTCTACCATTATGCCCAGCGAGGCTGTAGAAGTGGAAATCAATGACGGCGAAGAATAAATTGCCGTTAATTGAATTTGAAAAGAATAAAAAAGTCAAAGCTGCCGTAATTTTTCCGGAAGTTCTCAATCAACCGCTCAGCCTTTCAGCGGATTCCCGCCTGGAAGAAGCGGTTGGTTTGGCTTTGGCCATTAATCTCGACGTCGTTTATAAAGAGATAATCAAAGTCAGGGCCGTCAAGCCTTCGACTTTCGTCGGGCAGGGTGTGCTCGAAAGGCTTAAGCCGCTTTTGGAGGCGGAAGAAACCGAGCTGCTTATTGTGGACACTTCGTTAACTCCGATTCAACAACGCACTCTTGAGAACAAGTTAAAAATAAAGGTCATTGACCGCACCGCTTTGATTCTGGAAATTTTTGGTGAGCGGGCCCAAACCCGGGAAGGAAAACTTCAGGTAGAACTGGCGCATCTGACTTACCAACGCAGCCGTCTGGTACGCAGCTGGACGCATCTAGAACGCCAAAGAGGCGGCGCCGGCTTTCTCGGCGGTCCCGGAGAAACGCAGATAGAGCTAGACCGTCGTATTATTGACGATAAAATTGTCCGAATAAAAAAAGAGCTTGAGAAAGTCAGACAAACCAGACAGATACAACGTTCGGCCCGTCAGCGGATTCCATATCCGGTCATTGCTCTGGTAGGCTATACCAATGCCGGAAAATCGTCGTTGTTCAACCAGCTTTCGGCAGCCGGCGTTTTTGCCAAAGATTTGCTTTTTGCAACGTTAGATCCGGCAATGCGCAAAATCAGGCTTCCTTCCGGTCAGGAGGTGATTCTTTCCGATACCGTCGGTTTTATTTCAGATTTGCCGCACGAACTTATTATGGCCTTTCGGGCAACCCTGGAGGAAGTTCTGTCTGCGGATGTCATTGTTCATGTGAGAGACATTGCCAATCCGAACACCAGAGAACAACAGCAGGACGTCTTAAAGGTGCTCCGCAGCCTGGGATTGGAAGACATTGAACAACAAGACAGCTACATTGAGCTGTTTAATAAAATTGATTTGCTTGACGATGATATGCGCCGCCATTTGGAAAAGCAGATTGCCGCACGCCGCAACCGGGTAATGGTTTCGGCGCTGACCGGCGAAGGCTGTCCGCAGTTTCTCAGGCTCATTGATGATACCTTGGCCGCACACCACCGGACAATCGAGGTCAAACTGCCGATAACCGACGGCAAAATGATTGCCTGGCTTCATGCTCACGCAGAGGTGCTTTCCCGACAGGAAATGGAAAATACCGTTGAGTTTAAGGTTCGGATAGACGCAGCCGCCGAAAGCCGTTTGTATAAAATGCTCGATTCCACACTCAACTGAGGTTTAGCTTGGAATAAAAATTTTGCGGATTACATTCTTCTTAAATAAAAAGGAGAATAACCGATGAAAAACATTTTACATCTGCTTCCGGTCCTGATGCTTGCGCTTTCTGCCTGCGCCAATCGTCCGACCTATGCCGAAACGCTCCAGCCTTGGATAGGACAGTCGGAAGAACGTTTGCAGCAGGCCTGGGGATATCCTGCCAATGTCTTTTATGTTACGCCCGATGAAAAAGTTGTAACTTACATCAAGTTCGGTTCCCGTGCCTTTAACGGCGAAACGCGGCCCTATAATTCAGAAGTGGCTTATTCGGCAATCGAAACGCCTGATTTCGGAATACCCAACACACCGCGCTATTCAAACTATTATTGCAAGACGTCGTTTACCATCCGCAACGGAACGGTGGTCAATTACGGTTTTAACGGAGACGACTGTGTTGTTGTAGATTAAGGGGAGGGCTGCGCCATGGGGTTTGTCAAATTAATGCTGGTTGTCGTTACTTTTCTTTATATCCTGCCTTCGTTCAGGCGTCTGTCGCCGCGCAAGGACGAAACCTCCCCAAAACAAAATTAGTTTTTCTACAGCAGAACACAGCTGTAAAGCACGGCAAAGAAATGCATTGTCGTACCGCTTAGAACAAAAAAGTGCCAGATGGCGTGGGTATATTGTCTGCTTTTCCAAATGTAAAACAAAACGCCCAGAGTATAAAACAAACCGCCACAAATCAAGAACAATAGTCCGGTTCTCGGCAGGCTCGTAAACAACTGCTCCGAGGCGATGACAATCATCCATCCCATAATCAGATACAGGCCTATGGACCAAAGCTTGGTACCGCTTCCTGAGAAACGCAGTTTTAAAACCGTTCCCGTCAGCGCCAGTCCCCAGATGATGCCAAAAACGGTCCATCCCAAAGTGCCGCGCATATTAACCAGAAGAAACGGCGTATATGTTCCTGCAATTAAATAAAAAATAGAAATGTGATCGAGCTTTTTCAATTTTTTCTTTATTTCCGGGTTGGGTATGGCGTGATAAAGCGTCGACGCGGTATAAAGCAAAATCATCGAAACGCCGAATACCGCCGTTGAAACGATAGCCCATACGTTTCCGTAAATGGATGATAACACGACCAATATCGTCAGTCCGGCAATACTCAGGGCAATGCCGGTGCCGTGAATGATGCAGTTCCAAATTTCTTCCTTAATGCTGTAAGGTCGCAAACTTACCTTCACCGTATTGTTCATTTTACCTCCTGTTTTATGTTCCATTTAAGTATTTTTTACGTTATTGCGCAAGTTAAAACCCACTTTTTTTATATATTTATCATTTATAAAAAGCCAAGACCGGTATGATTCTTGCATACGTTTTTATTTAAGGAGGAACCTATGCTTATTTCATCACTTAATTCTTTGTTGGGCGTTACGGAAGCGCCTCTGCCGACATCAGCTTCTGGCATCAGTCGTGACAAGGCCTCGGAAACGAGCCTCAATGAGGCATTCAGTCTGGATTTGTCTCCGGCGGCTCGCAAAGCGGGACAAGCTGCATCGGCGGAAAAAAACACGTCTTTGATTGTCAAAGCCAAAAACGTTGAAGTCCAACGTCGGGAGGTTCAAAAACAAATCAGCCGCATTTTGCTTTCGCACAGTATCGATACGTCTTCCGAAATCAAGTTTACATATGAAGGCGGCAAAATTTCCGTAGACGGCTCTCATCCTCAAAAAGATACCATTGAACGGATTTTGAATGAAAATACCGAGCTGCGTTCCGCCGTTTCCGGACTTTTAAGCGACAGCCATGAACTTGCTGCGGCAAAAGTGCAGCAGGAATATACTGTTGCTTTGGAAGACGACGATGAGGAAGACAAGGAAAAACTGGAAACGGAAATGGAAAGGCAATTGCGTTTGCAGCAAAAGGCCGTTTCTTTCCAACAGCAGCTGTCTGCCGCTTCCGCCGATTTCAGCTTTTCCGGCGGCACGTTGTCCGTTGCAACCTTGGATATGGTTTCCGGTTTCAGCTTCTGAGTTGACAGCCGCTTCGTTCTGTGATAAAAACCTCGCACATTATACATCCGACTGAGGTTTTTCACTATGTCCTTTTTTCATTGCGGCATTGACTTTGGCACGTCAAATTCGTCAATTGCGGTTGCGTCTGCCGATGGCAAACCTTATCTGGTTGCGGTAGAAGATTCCCAGCCGACCATTCCGAGTACTGTTTTCTATGAACCGGGGCATCTGCCTTTGTTTGGACATCAGGCGTTGTCTGCATATCTGCACGGAAGAGAAGGGCGCTTTATGCGCAGCCTCAAACGCGTCCTGGGAACGGATTTGATGCTGTCCGGCACTATTGTCAACGGCAAGTCGGTCAAATTTGAAAACATTTTGGCTCAATTTGTCGGTTATCTCAAACATCAGGCGGAAGAAAACGTTAAGGATGAACTAACCGATGTCGTAATGGGACGGCCGGTTCACTTCAGGGATAACGATGAAAAAGGCGACCGGGAAGCGGAACGCCAATTGGAAAACATAGCCCGCAGGGTTGGTTTTAAAAATATTGTTTTCCAATATGAGCCCATAGCTGCGGCTTTTGCCCACGAGCCTCGGATTTCCGGAGAAAAGCTTGCCTGCGTTATCGATATTGGCGGCGGTACCTCCGACTTTTCAATCATTCGCATCGGAACGGCACTCAGTCATAAAAGCGACCGCAGCGACGATATTTTGGCCTCCAGCGGTATCCGTATCGGCGGAAATGACTTTGACAAATCCTTGAGCCTGCGTTTTTTTATGCCCAGTCTCGGCTTGGGAACAACCTATGGTGCCAAAAGTCTTCCCGTACCGACCAGTCAGTATTTTGATTTGTCGGAGTGGAGCAAAGTCAACTCGGTCTATACATATCAAAACCGCAAAGTGGTAACCGAAGTGCTCAGCAATGCTCATTGTCCGGAACTTTACGGCCGCCTGCTGGAAGTAATCGACCGGGAAAAAGGCCACGTTATTTTAGGACTGGCCGAAAAAGCCAAAATAGCGTTGACAGACGATGGCCGGCATACGGAGGTGTTGGAGTTTCTGAGCGGTTGTCCGAAAATTATTTCCGAACGTTCTGAATTTGAACAGGCAATCAACCTTTCTCTTGATAAAATCAGCGACAGCGTTAAGGAGTGCCTCCGTCAGGCAGGAACTTCAGCAGACAAGATAGAACTGATAATTTTGACCGGCGGTTCAACCGAAATTCCTCATGTCCGTCAGGTTTTATGCGCGCATTTCCCTCAGGCTGAAATATCTTCGGAAAATAAAATGTCTTCCGTCGGCTTGGGGCTGGCCTACGACAGTTTAAGGAGGTTCTGATGCCTGATTTCAAGACCAGAATTCCTTTATCGGCATATTTGCGGGATCCTTTTGAGTTTGCTCAAGAAGAACTTTTAGGCGCTTATCTGTGCTCAAGTGTCGGCGGTGTGTTTACGGCGGGAAAAATAACCGAATTGGAGGTCTATATCGGCAGTTGCGACCGGGCTTGCCACGCATACCCGAACAAGCTGACGCCCCGCACAGCCACAATGTTCCGTGCCGGCGGCTGCGCATATGTCTTCTTTGTTTACGGAATGTATAATCAGTTTAACGTTGTCGTCAGTCCCGAAGGAACCGCAAATGCCATATTAATCAGGTCTTTGGAACCCGTTGCCGGAATAGAAACTATGCAAGCCAGGCGAAAGGTTTCAGAACTGAGAAATCTGACGACCGGTCCCGGAAAACTTTGCCAGGCTCTGGGAATTACTCGCAAAGAGCATGACCGCGCCGATCTTTGCGGCAATCTTTTGTGGCTTTCGCCGGCAGAACATCCTTATCCGTCCAAAGCGTTAAAAAGGGTAGGGATTGATTACGCCGGTGCAGACAAAGACAATCTCTGGCGTTTTGTCATTAAAGACAATCCGTTTGTGAGCAAGCCGTAAAATACCGCCGTTTGGCCTTTTCGCCGTGTTTTAAGCGCCAGTATTTTCTGAATTCGCACAGGCTGTTTTGAATGTCGTGTAAACTCAGGTAAGGTTGTCCGGGATAAGCGGGGTTATCCCAGCGTATTTCCTGCCAGTCTTTGTTTTTCAAACGTTTCAGCTCGGCAAATCCCTCTGCTTGCAATTGTCGGAGCGCACGGCATTTGGCTGCCGCTTCCTTTTTGGAAAGATGTCTGCCGAAAATAATGTCCAGCCCCCAATGTGCTCCCGGTCCCACAACCAGAAAATCGTCAGAAGTATAAGGAACAATGTCTCCGGCATATGTTGCGTCGAGCAGGATTTGCCCGGAAAGGAAAGCCCCCGCCAGAGGAACGTGGCGTGAAACAATCCCGGGACCGTCCTGCGCCGGCGAGGACTGCAGCTCCGCAAGCAGCGGCTTCAGCCGCATTCGCAAATCGTTGAGCATTAAAAGAATTTGTATGTGTTTGTCCTGCGGCCGATAATCAGGATTAAAGGAATGAGCTGTAATCAAGTAAGCATTAGAGAAAATCGATTGATGCTTTTTCTTTTCGTCAAAACGTTGCTCCAGGAACTTAAAATTAAAATTTTCAACCTCAAGCAAACCGCCAAACAGATTTTCAATGGTATCTCGGCGATTGAAAAAACGATAGGCGACAATGTTAAAAAGTTTTTGTTCGGGCGAGATGTCCTGTTTCAGATATTTGACAATCGCCTGGGTTCCGCCGTCCAGCTCTCTGTAAACGTTGCAAAACCGGTAGTTGCGCAATATGTCGTCATCGCTCCACGGAGCAGGAAGGCAAAGCCGGCTGCGCCGGTGCCAGACTTGCTGACGATCAAAAACAAATTCAAAAAAAGCTCGTATTCTTTCTTCCATTTCAGGATCCTTCCTGAACCATTTTTTCGCAATTTGGCTATGATGTAAAGCATTTTAATCAGATCGTTTTATTTTTGTTTGAAATTACTGACAACCAAAAACTGAAATCTGAAAATTGAATCTTTAAAAATTCAATTAAAAATATTTAATCATTTGAAAAACAATGATTTTATCTTAAAAATATTTTGACATGGCGCATTTTTTTCATAAACTTTTAGTGTATATGAATTCAAGGAGAACTATCGTGCGCAAAATTATATTACTGGCAATTCTGCCGCTGTTGATTTCATTTTACAACACTCCTCAGCCTTCGGCATCGGAAATGACGCCACTGCCGCAACAAACTCTGATTGAAAAACGGGGATGCTGCTCTTGGCACGGCGGTGTTTGCGGTTGTGCCGGAGGGCGGGCCAAATGTTGTGACGGAACACTCAGCCCATCATGCGGCTGCTGATTGTACGGACGGAAACTGTGGCAGACAATATAAAAAAAGCAGTCTGATGCGTCTTCGCCATAAAAAAAGAACCTGACATCAAAGTCAGGCTTTTTAATTGGCGGAGAGAGTTGCTAAGCCAAAATGACCTTAAATGTCATTTTGGTCTGCAAAACCAATGACATCTGGGCGGTAAGCCAGAGGGAACTGGCGCGCAAGCCCTAGATGAATTGCAAGCTCTGCCCGCAGAAGACAAGCATAGGCGCAGTCAGATGCGTCTTCGCCGTAAAAAAAAGAGCCTGACATCAAAGTCAGGCTTTTTAATTGGCGGAGAGGCAGAGATTCGAACTCTGGGAGGGGTCGCCCCCTCGACGGTTTTCAAGACCGCTGCATTAAACCACTCTGCCACCTCTCCGGCGGCACCCTCCTATTTATATGATAGATTGGTAATCGTCAAGTGTTATTTTTTATTTTTTTATCATTTATTTACAAATTCCCCGGCATAATAACCGCAGGTAAAACCAAGTGAAAGATTCTGATGAAATTATCCCCGCATATATTGGCCGTAAGTTTGGCCCTGTCGGTTGCAACCTCGGCCTGTGCCAATGTAACAACGTTCGCGCCGCCCGAATATCTGGCGTGGCTGGATGATTTAAAAAAGGAGATGGTTGATCGCGGAATCTCGCAAAAAACCATAGATACGGTCTATGCGCAGGACTTTTACCATCCGGATCCTGAAGTCGTGAAAATCGACCGCAAACAAGTGGAGTTTGCCCTGACGTCGACGGATTACCTGAACCGGGTTGTCAACAAGACCAGAGTTGAGCAGGCGCGTAAACGTTACCGGGAGGTGCTCCCTCTGTTGGAACCGATAAGTAAAAAATACGGGGTACCGGCAAACTATATTGTCGCTTTTTGGGCCGTGGAAACCAATTTGGGCAGCAACTTCGGCGGTTACAATACGATTGATGCTTTGACGACATTGAGCTACGACAAACGCCGCCCGGCATTTTTTCGCAATGAACTGTATCAGGCGCTGAAGATTATTGATACCTGGAATATCGATTTCACCCGTATGCAGGGATCCTGGGCCGGAGCCATGGGACATTTTCAGTTTATGCCGTCAACGTTTAACGCTTATGCTGTTGATGCCGACGGAGACAAACAGATTGACATCTGGCATTCTTTTGAGGATGCCGCTGCCTCGGCGGCTAACTATTTGTCCAGTATCGGATGGCAGAAAAATCAGACCTGGGGATTGCCGGTTTCTTTGCCGTGGAATTTTAACTTTGCCGACACCGGAAGAAACAACTATAAAAGCGTGGGCGAGTGGAAAAAAATCGGTGTAAAAACGCTTAACCGCCGTAAACTTCCCTATAATGACAACCTTAAAGCCGCCGTTATAATCCCCGAGGGCAGCAAAGGCAACGCATATTTGGTTTTTGAGAACTTCAAAGTCATCATGAAGTGGAATCGTTCCGAAAACTATGCTTTGGCCATCGGCACGTTGGCCGATTACATCGCCGACGGCAAGGCGTGGAAACCCGCAAAAGAGAATCCTGCCGTTCGTCTGAAGACGGATGACATCATAAAGGTTCAGTCGTTCATTAACCGGCTCGGCTTGTTCAAATTGGACGAGGACGGACAGCTGGGCAGCAAAACCCGCGAAGCCGTCAAAAAGATTCAAAAAGAGGCTCTGCTTCCTCAAGACGGCTATCCCGACTATAAACTTCTGCGGAAAATAAACGATTATAATCCTGAAATAGGCTTTGCCGTTCCGGTTCCCGACCGAAAATTACACAACAAAAATTAAGAGCTTTACGAACGCTCAAAAACAGGTTAGATTAGTCCAAAATAAATAGAAACGGAAAGACTGATGACGAATAAAAAACATAATTTTTGCAGAGTTATGCTTATCTGTATGCTGTTTGCCCTGACTGCCTGTACCTATGGCAAAATAGACCTCGGCGACGGCAAATATTCCCAAGCCGCAGCCATTAAAGGGCAGGGCGGCAGCTATAAGGTCGGCAACCCTTATAAAATTATGGGAACCTGGTATTATCCCAAAGAGGACTACGGCTATTCCGAAGTCGGAATGGCGTCTTGGTACGGTGAGGATTTTCACGCGAAAAAAACCGCCAACGGCGAAAACTACGATATGAATACGCTCACCGCTGCACACCGGACTCTGCCGTTGCCGTCAATCGTAAAGGTAACCAATCTCGAAAACGGACGTTCGTTGGTTTTACGTGTCAATGACCGCGGACCCTATGCCAAAAACCGTATTATCGACATCTCCAAACGCGGCGCGCAGCTGCTTGGTTTCCAAACGCAGGGAACCGCCAAGGTAAGGGTAGAAATTATGGCGAAAGAGAGTCAGGAGCTGAAAGCCGCATTGCTTGGCGGCAAAGCGGCTCCCGCGTCAACGGCGGTTGCACGGAGTTCTTCGTCCAAACAATATAAGCCATTGGAAGCCGTCGGCTATCAGGGGCCGGTCAAAACCTATCCCAAGGGTAGCTGGTTTGTTCAGGCCGGCGCCTATACCAAAAAAGAATCAGCCCAAAACGTAGGCCTTCAGCTGGACAAGTTCGGCGATACTAATGTGTATTATGTCAATATCGGCGGACAGCCGTTTTACCGCGTCCGTTTAGGGCCGTATACCCAGCAGAAGGAAGCCGAAGTCGCATTGGCTAAAGTTAAAAATTTTGGAATTTATAACGCCACCGTGGTAAAAGATTAACAAAACAGAGGTACCGAAATGTTTAAACGTCATTTATGCTTATCAACCGTACTGGTCAGCGGTATTTTATTGGGGGCATTTTCCGCCCAGGCTATCGAAACCAAAGCCCGCAACCTGATTTTGATGGATTACGACACCGGTCAGTACCTCTACGACAAAGAGGCCGACAAGCGCATCCCTCCGGCATCGATGAGTAAACTGATGACCGTCTATATGATTTTTGAGAAACTAAAAGACGGCACGCTTTCCCTTGACGATACGTTTACGGTAAGCGAAAACGCCTGGCGCAAAGGCGGCGCTGCCAGCGGCGGGTCGACTATGTTTTTGGCTATCGGCGATAAGGTTCGGGTTGAAGACCTGATAAAAGGCATCATCATCCAGTCCGGCAACGACGCCTGTATCGTTGCTGCCGAAAATCTGGCCGGCAGTGAAGAAGACTTCGCCGTTGAAATGAATAAAAAAGCCCGTGAACTGGGATTAAAAAATTCGACCTTTGCCAACGCGACCGGTCTGCCGCATCCGGATCATCGTATGACGGTTGAAGATTTGGCAAAACTGGCGCGCATTCTGATTTCCGAATTTCCGCAATTCTATCATCTGTTTTCACAGCGGGAATTTGTATATCACAACATCCGCCAGGGCAACCGCAATCCGCTCCTTTATAGTATGCCTTATGCCGACGGGCTCAAAACCGGACATACCGAAGAAGCCGGTTTCTGCCTGACAGCCTCGGCCAAAAAGAACAACCGACGTCTGATTGGCGTGATGACCGGATTAAAGTCCAACAAAGAACGTTCGGAAGAAGCTGAAAAAATTATGAGTTGGGGCTTCCGCGAATTTGACAATTACAAAATTGTAAAACAAGGCACAAAAATTGCTGAAATTCCGGTTTGGTTCGGAAAAGATGCCACTGTTGATATGGTTGCCGCCGAGGATGTCGTCCGCACATTGAGAAAAAACAAAACCGATGAAATAAAGCTGACGGCCGTTTATGACAAACCGGTCAAAGCTCCGGTCAAACAAGGGCAGCAGCTTGGCGTTATTAAAGCTGAAATCCCGGAAAACGGAATTATGGAAATACCGTTGGTAGCAGCCAAAAACGTAGATAAAGTAGGCCTTTGGGGCAAAATTTCCAAAAACTTCAAATATCTTTTATTTGGAGCTGAATAATGCAAAAAGGCAAATTTATCACCTTTGAAGGCGGTGAGGGGACCGGAAAATCGACCCAGATTAAACTTCTGGCCGCCTATCTGGAAAAGTGCGGAATTAAAACCATGCTTTCCAAAGATCCCGGCGGAACCGAAATCGGTCTGGAACTGCGCCGTATTTTGGTCACCGGAGACAAAGACAAAATCGATGCGGTTACCGAAGCATTGCTCTACTATGCCGACCGCCGCATCAACCTGACACAAAAAGTCTGGCCGGCCATGGAACGGGGAGTTTGGGCCGTTAACGACCGTTTTGCGGATTCAACCGTTGCTTATCAGTATTACGGATATGACAAGAAAATTCCGCTGCCGATGCTTCAGGAACTTTATACCATGGCTGTCGGCGGCTTTAAGCCTGACCTGACGATTCTTCTGGACCTGGATCCGGAAGTGGGACTGGCCCGCTCTATGGAAAAAAACGCACATATGTCCGTGCAGGAAACCCGTCATGAAAGCCGCGGACTTGAATTTCACCAACGTCTGCGCCGGGGCTACCTGGAAATTGCAGAACAGGAACCCGAACGTATTGTCGTATTGAATGCCGATAAAAGCATTGAAGAGTTGCACCGGGATGTTGTTAAAATCGTTTCTGAAAGGTTTGGTTTAGATAAATGCCCGACGAAATAAACCCATCGGGCGAACTTTCGCCCAAAGACAATTCGTACCTCATCGGACATGAAGACGCCGAACGGCTTTTTTTGCGAACCTGGCAGAACAATTCCATGCACAATTCTTGGCTGATATCCGGAATAGAAGGTATCGGCAAAGCAACGCTGGCATACCGTTTTGCCCGTTTTTTGCTCAGCGCGGACAATACTCGGAAAGATTCTTACACCTCGCTGGATGTTTCGCCGGCTTCTCCCGTTTTCAAACTCGTCAGCAACAATTCCCACCCGGATTTGAAAATCATCGAGCGAGATTACACTGATACCGATAAAAAGAAAATCCTTAAAGCAATTAAAGACGGAGAACAGCTCAGCAGCGGCGAAATGAAAGAATTGAAAAAGTCTGCTTTTATCCGCGTGGATGATGTTCGAACCATAAACGAGTTCTTATCTAAACGCTCGTCAAACGACGGCTGGCGTATTGTCATCATCGACAGCATTGACGATATGAACGTCGCTTCGGCCAACGCGGTCTTAAAGATTCTCGAAGAACCGCCGCATAAAACTCTTCTCTTGCTGATAAGCCATAATCCTAACCAGCTTTTGCCGACCATAAAATCCCGCTGTGCCAAAATAGAACTCAAGCCGCTGAGCGATGCCAACGTCGCGTCGTTGCTCCGCCGCTATCGGCCGGAATTGTCGGAAATGGCCGTCAAAAAGATTACCGCCATATCATCCGGAAGCATTGGGAAGGCTCTCAATTATGTGGATAACGATGCCGTAAACCGTTATGATGCGCTGTGCCGGATTATTGAGCGAAAAAGTTCTTTTGCCGTAGCGGACGTGCTTGATTTTTGCAATGAAGCCTCTGCCAACGAAGAGAGTTATTACCTGACGCAGGAGCTGATTCTGAAGTTTTTGAGTGAAAATGTCAAAAACACGACACATATTGTAGAATTAGCCGACTGCTGGGACAATGCCGTCAAGGTATTTTCAGAAGTTGAACGCTTGAATCTAGATAAAAAACAAGCTTTAATTAATATCATCGTAAACATATGCAAACATATTTGATAAAGGATAAAAAATGTTAGTCGACAGTCACTGTCACCTTGATTTTAATGATTTTGAAGACGATATCTGCGATATTGTCGAACGCGCCAAAGAAAACGGCGTCAATATGATCCTCAATGCCGGAAATAACATCAACGAGCTTGACAACCAACTGGCTCTCTCCGAGCGTTTTCCTTTCATATTCGCCGCTGTCGGCGTTCACCCGCACAATGCGGAAGAATATCCCGAGCTTACCGCTGAAGACCTTATTGCCAAGACGTCTCACAAAAAAGTCATCGGCATCGGCGAAACCGGGCTGGATTACTACTATGATTATGCTCCCCGCGATTTGCAGATAAAGCTTTTGCGCGAGCATATCAAAGCAGCGCAGGAAACCGGACTTCCCCTGATTATACACAATCGGGAATCCGACGACGATATGATTGACATTTTGGGTGAGGCTTATAAACAAAAACCTTTCAGCGGCGAGATTCACTGCTTCAGTTCTTCTAAAAAACTGGCGGATTTTGCACTTTCCATCGGTTTTTACCTTTCGGCTTCCGGAATGATTACATTCAACAAATGTTCTGAATTGAGAGAAATCTTTGCCGACCTGCCGCTGGATCGTCTGTTGGTGGAAACCGATTCACCTTTTTTGGCGCCGATACCGATGCGCGGCCGCCGCAATGAACCTGCTTTTGTCCGCTACACGGCCGAAAAACTGGCCCAGCTGCGCAACCTGCCGCTGGAAAAGATTGCTCAGATAACATCGGACAATTTCTGTAATTTGTTCCGCAAAGCAAGCGACAAAGGCCGGAGGGACTACTGCAATGATTAAGGTTACCGTCTTGGGAGCCGGGGCCGCTCCCGGAGTGCCGTCTCTGAGCTGCGGCTGGGGAGATTGCAACCCCGAAAATGCTAAAAATCTCCGCACCCGGACCTCAACTTATTATGATTTCAACGGAACCGCAATTCTGATTGACACATCCCCGGACTTGCGCCTGCAACTGATTCGCCACCAAATTAAACGGCTGGACGGCGTTCTTTACACGCACACTCATGCAGACCATCTTCACGGAATAGATGATTTGCGCGAAATTAACCGAATAAACAACAACAGCCTCAACTTTTATGCCAAGGGCGACGTTGTGGAAACCATCTGTCAGCGTTTTCCCTATCTGATAGCGTCTCCCGGCTGCGTTAACAACGTTATGCGGCAGCCCAGCCTGATATCCAATGAAATCGAGCATAACAAGGCTTTTTTTATCAATAACGTCAAAATCACGCCCGTTCGTCTCATCGGACATAATGCGCCGAGTACCGGTTATGTCTTTAACGACGGCGAATTTGTGCACATAGCGGATTTCAGGGCCGTAGACGAAGAGGGGCTGAAACAGATAATCGTGCGCCCAAAACTGCTGATAATTCCGCTGACCACGCCGTATGGCCAAAAATTTCACGCCGGATTGGAAGAAGTTTTGGCTTGTATAGAAAAAATTAACCCGGAACAGGCTATCATAAACCATATGGCAAGCGAGTGCGACTATGACGAGATTGACCGCCTGACGCCGGAAAACGTTCATCCTGCGTACGACGGGCTGACTGTCGAGTTTTAAATAATGAAACGATAAAAAGGAAATATAACATGTTATGTATCTACCACATTGCGGATAATGACGGAAAAGGCTCCGCCGCCGTTGTAAGAAGCGTTTATCCCGACACTGAGTTTTTTGGCCTGAATCATGATATGGAAATTCCTTATGACGAAATACGCAAACATGACAAGATTGTGGTTTGCGACATTGCACTTCCGCTCGACTTTATGTTTGAACTCAGCCGGGACAAGGATTTCACCTGGATTGACCATCATGCCTCGGTCATCAACGAATATGACCAAGCCATCAAACAAGGAGGAAAGGAACCCATAAAAGGTTTGCGCCGCGTCGGCACGGCCGCTATTTGCCTGACTTGGGAATACTTCTATCCTGACAAACCGCTTCCCGAAGGTGTCAAACTGCTCGGTCTTAACGATATTTTCGATTTGCGTGATCCGCGTGTTCGTCCTTTTGAATATGCCTACCAGTCTTTGGGCGTAAACCGTCCCACCGACAACAACTGGGTTAAGCTTTTTAACAATGAAATCGACATTGACGAAATGGTGCGGATGGGTGAGTCAATTCTTTCCTGGATTAAAGTGCGCAATGCACGTCTGGTTCGGAGTATGGCCTTTGAGAGCGAATATAACGGGTTAAGATGTGTTTGTGCCAATATGGCTCAGGGGTATTCCGAGTTTTTTGATTCTTTGGAAAACATTAATGATTATGATTTTATGTGCAATTTCTTTATGAACAAGAAAAATCGTTGGAATCTCTCCTTCTATACGGCCAAAGACGGTGTTGACGTCTCTAAAATAGCGGCAACTTTCGGCGGCGGCGGACACGTCCGGGCGGCAGGAGCCTCCAAGCTCGAAAAACTTCCCGATTTTCTTGTCCGCGGCAAATTTCCCGTAAAATAAGCGGTGTTTTTCTAAATCTTGAAGCATTTGCCGACAGCGCTTATATCTCTTTAAGCGCTGTTTTTTTATTTATGTCATATTTTTAGGAGAAACCTGATGCATTTTGATTTCTTTTTGCCGACTCAAATTATCTTTGGCCGCGACCGCCTGCAAGAACTATCCGAACTCCCCATGCCCGGACGAAAAGCTCTTATCGTCATCACCAACGGACGCTCTATGCGCAACCTCGGTTATCTGGACCGGATCATCGGATTGTTGGCGGCTCAAGGCGTTGATGCCGAGATTTTTGATAAAGTTTTGCCCAATCCGATTGAAAAACACGTTATGGAAGCGGCGGAATTCGCCAGAAACTCCAATTGCAACTTCGTTGTCGGCCTGGGTGGCGGCAGCGCCATCGATTCCGCCAAGGCCATTGCGGTAATGGTTCGCAATCCCGGAACCTACTGGGATTATGTAAAAGAGAATAAAGATATCACCGAAGAAGTGCTGCCGATTATTGCTATTCCCACTACGGCGGGCACCGGAACCGAGGCTGACCCCTGGACCGTTATCACCAATACCGAAACCAACGAAAAAATAGGATATGGAATTCCTGAAACTTTTCCCGCACTGGCCATTGTCGATCCGGCTCTGATGACTTCTGTGCCCAAAAAGCTGACGGCTTACCAGGGAATGGACGCCTTTTTTCATGCCGCCGAAGGATATTTGGCCTGTGTAGCCCAGCCTATAAGCGATTTACTGGCTTTGGAAGCTATCCGCCAGATAACCAAATTTTTACCTCAGGCCGTAGAAGACGGAAACAACTTGCAGGCCAGGGAACAAATGGCCTGGGCCAGTACCGCAGCCGGTATAATCGAAAGTACGTCCAGCTGTATATCTGAACATTCGATGGAACATGCCTTGTCCGCCTTTTATCCCGATTTGCCGCACGGGGCAGGGCTGGTGGCTTTGTCGGTTCCATATTTTAGTTATCTTCTCAAAAAAGATGCCGAAAAAGTAAAAGTCCGCTATATTGAAATGGGACGGGCTATGGGTGAAGAAGGAAATACGCCGGAAATATTCATCGCAGCGTTGAAAAAACTGATAGCCTCCGTCGGTTTGGGCGATTTGAAACTGTCTGATTGGGGGATTAAAGCCGACGAAGCGGAAAAACTGGCGGCAAATTCCTTTGAGGCCATGGGGACGCTGTATGAACTGGACCCGGTAGCCTTGAATGAAGAAGATGCAAAATGCATTATTTTTGACGCTATAAAATAAATATAAAAAAGAGGAGCTTAATCAAAAACTCCTCTTTCTTTTTGTTTTTTTAGTTTTAAACGGTTTCTCCCGCTTCAATCAACGTGCCGGCGTCAATTATCACACCGTCTGAAATGGTAGCATCGTCTTCTATGACCGCATTTGCACAAATTTCGACATTGTTGCCGATTTTAACGTTTGCACCGATTTTGCAGCCTCGCTTAATGATAGTACTGTTACCGATGACCGTATTGGCTCCCACTGTCGAATATTTGTCAACAATACAACAATGTCCGATTGAAACGTTATTTCCGATAAGCGTCTTAACCCCGAGAAAAGCGTTGTTCTTAAGCAGAACCTTGTTTCCGACTGAGCTGTCGCTCTGAATCACAACATGATGCATAACGATTGAATCTTTTCCGATTTCAACACCGTCGTGAATTATGCTGTGAACACCGATTTTAGTGTTGGCTCCGACCAAAACTCCGCCGACAACATATGAGGAATGCCCCACAGAATTATTGCCTTTAAATACCGCACCGGGTCTGACAACGGCATTACTTCCTAAGTTAATGCCATAAATAAAATTTTGTTCCATAATAACAATATATTAATTTATAAATGAGAAATATCACCCTATTCCTTATCACAAAAAAATACGACTGTAAACAGACAAAATATACATTTTCTATTAAATTTGTTTAAAAAACAAAAAAGGTCAACCTCGACGGTCAACCTTTTTTTATTAACGAAGATATTATCTCTTTATCTTCATTAATTTTCTTCCGTTTTGCTCCCTTTCCAGGAAGGCTTTTATAACCTCATAGGCTTTCTGGTTCCATTGGCCTTTGTTGTTATAGTATTCAAGCTTTCTGAGAGCTCGCTCCACATCGGGAGCCGCACTGGCCACATCCTCAATCATACTGGCGACCATCTGAAGAACATCGTCCTCATAACTGCCAAATTCGAGATTTTCGGCTAACGGGCGCTTGTTGTATCCGACTATCTTGGTTCCGATGACCTTGGCAAACGGTACAACATTTTTGGTGATGGAAGCATTCATACCAATCATGGCGCCGGCACCGATAATGCTGAACTGATGAGCTACCGTCTGCATACCCAGGTTGGCCCCGGTTCCCACTTCCACGTGTCCTGCCAGCGATACGCCTGAGGAGATAATGGTCGTGAACGCTCTCGGACTATCGGGAATTTCCTGTCCGACAGCAACCAAGTCATTATGGTTAATGGTAACCTTGTCCATTGAGTAGACATGGTCGCCAATCTTGGTCGTATCACCTTTCTTGGTCGCTTCGCCAACGTTGATGATGGTGTTCTCGCCAAAGAAGTTATCGCTGCCGATTTCAAGGTGTCCCTCATAATGGTGGTCACCAATGTCTTTTGGCCAGAAACCGATGATTGAACCGGATAAAAATTCATTATTGACACCAATAACCGTATTTCCTCGTAAAACGCAGTTTGGATGAATAATGTTATTTTTTCCTAAGGCCACGCCGGTTTCTATAGTGACATTGTTTCCGATACGACATCCGTCCGGAATAATAACATTGTCACCGATAGTGACGTTATTGCCCAACTCAACGTTTGTTCCAATAGTCACGCCGTTGCCGATTGAGCAGCAATTTCCGATTTTAGACGTTGCTTTTTCTTCATTTGAAGAACCGACAATGACATTGTTACCAAAAGTGTTGAAGTTTCCGATTTCAGCGACGATAATGCATCTTTCGCCATAAAAATTCAATTTTTCCATTTGTTTTAATATTTGTGGCAGGCGGTCCTGCCTGGTTTATAATAAATCTATAATTATTTTCGCTTAATGAAACTAATATATCATAGAATCAAAACCTCTGCAATAGACAAAATTATATTTTTTTGTTTTTTTTCGAAAAATATTCAATAAAACGGAGATTTTCCTGTAAAAAGCTTTATCTTTTCACTTGAGAAATTTTCAGGATGTTGTAAACTTGCCGGGTTAATAATCAAAAATAAACAAATCATATGGAGAAACTTAATGTCTAAGATTTTGATTACCTCTGCATTACCCTACGTAAACGGTGTGCCGCATTTGGGACATATGGTAGGCTGTCTGCTTCCTTCGGACGTGTATGCGCGGTTTAATCGAATGTTGGGCAACGAGGTTCTCTATATCTGCGGAACCGACGAACACGGAACCCCGTCGGAAGTCGGCGCCGCCAAAGAGGGAATGGACATTGGCGAATACTGCACCAAATATCACAACCGCCACAAAGAAGCTTACGATGCCTTTAATTTGTCCTTTGACTACTTCGGCCGTACCAGCAGCCTCCAAAATGAGGAAATAACGTATCATATTTTTGAGCAATTGGACAAAAACGGCTACATTGAGGAGAAGTCAATCAAACAGATTTTTTCTGTCGACGACAACCGCTTTCTTCCTGACCGTTATGTAACCGGAACCTGTCCGCATTGCGGTTACGACAAAGCCCGCGGCGACCAGTGCGAAAACTGTACCAAAGTCCTCGAGCCAACTGAATTGATTAACCCGCGCTCCACCATTTCCGGTTCTACCAATCTGGAGGTGAGGGAGACCAAACATTTGTTCCTGAAGCTGCCGTTGCTTGAAAAACGGCTTGCCGAATGGGTCAAAACCAAGGAGCCGTTTTGGCCGGACGTCGCTTATTCTATCGCTCAGAAATGGCTTAAAGAAGGTCTGCAGGAACGTTGCATCACCCGAGACCTTAAATGGGGCTTTTCCGTTCCCAAACCCGGTTTTGAGGGTAAAGTTTTTTATGTATGGTTTGATGCCCCCATCGGCTATATCGGCATCACCAAGCAATGGGCAGATGAAAAACCGGCGGAGCGCGACTGGAAAAGCTGGTGGCTCGGGGCCAAAGACGTCCGTTATATTGAGTTTATGGGCAAAGACAACGTTCCTTTTCACTCAATTTCTTTTCCTGCAACCTTGCTGGGAACCGGCGAAGATTGGACTTTTGTCGACTACCTCAAGGGAATGAGTTATCTGACCTATGAGGGCGGCAAATTTTCAAAATCTGAAAAACGCGGTATTTTTGCCGAAGATGCCGTTAAAGAGTTTCCTGCCGATTATTGGCGCTATTGGTTGATGTCTAATGCGCCTGAAGGCTCTGATGCCTCTTTCAGCTTTGATCTTTTTGCATCCGTGGTCAACAAGGATTTAAACGGCGTTTTGGGCAATTTTGTTTCCCGCGTTCTGAAGATGACGGCGTCAAAAATCGGAGAGCAAATTCCCGCCGGCGGCGAAATGACCGACATTGAAAAAGATTTAATCGGCGTGTTGCAAAACCGGGTTAACGACTATCTGAAATATATGAACGACCTTGAATTCCGCAAAGCGCTAAACGAGCTGCGTGCCGTTTGGGTAGAAGGAAACAATTACATTTCGACCACTGAACCGTGGACCGTTATTAAGACGGACGCCGAACGTGCTGCCGCCATTCTGCGCACCTGTATAAACCTCATTCGCATCTTTGCCGTCTTGAGCGCTCCTATTATGCCGGCAACCTCAGCCGCCATGTTGAACAAGCTCGGACTAACGTCGGCAGACGTCCCCAGCCTCAAAGACTTTGACGTCAGCAAAGAGATTACCGCCCTTGAAGCGGGACGGCCGTTTACGGTCGGAGATATGCTGTTTGAGCGTATTACGCCGGAACGGGTCGAAGAACTTAAACAAAAATATGGAAGTGAAAAATAATGAAAAAACGCCGTGAAGACGAATATTTGGGCCCCAGTCGCGGATGGGCCAAAATAATGCACAAAACAGCAATGTTTGTTTTGTGGCCGCTACGCCGCCCGTTATGGTTTTTGCTGATTTTGTTTATAGCCTTTATGGCTCCGACGTTTATGGGCGTAAAACCGGCGGAGGTGCATTTATGGTACTGGAATAAGCTCAAGTCTTCGTCATCGGAAGTCTCGAATATTGTTTCGGACAAGACCAAAGAGATTATGCCCAACCTTCCCAAGGTCGAGTTGCCGTCGTTCAAGGTTTCCTCCACGGCAGACAAGACTGCTCCTGCCGCCAAGGTGATAGATATGCCGGTTAAGGAAATCCGCCGCAAAATGTTCGAAAAGGCAAAAGCGGCGCCTGTTGCCATTGATATTATGCAACAACGCGACACCATAACCGTTCCCGCCGATCATCCGGTGCCCGACACCGAAAAAGTCGTCGTGGTATCTTCCTCCGCGGTCAATCAGCCGGCCGTCAAAAAGAAACTGGCTTTGGTTTATGTTAACGAACCGAAAACAATCAGCGGCCCGGCTATAGTTGCAAATGCCAATGAATTGATTATAAATAATGAAACAATCTTTCTGTTCGGTATCTATGTTGACCCTAACACTTCAAAAGGGCAGGAGGCTAAGGTATTCCTGGATAAAACGATTGGCGGCCGCAATGTGGACTGCAACATTGAGGCTTATACTTATCAGGGAATAGCCACCGGCATCTGCAATGTCGGACAGACAAACCTGAACAAAGCTTTGGTTGATAAGGGAATGTCTAAAAACGTCGCTCTGGAGCTGAACGATTAGGCTTTAATTTTATAGAGGATTTATCTCATGTGGCAGCCTGTATTGATGATAAGCGGCTACTTTATCAGCGTTCTCGGTCTGGCAATGCTTTTTCCGGCGGCGCTTGACATTTATTACAGCCACGCCAAATGGTCTTTGTTTATAACCTCGTCGATTGTCTCCGTTTTTATCGGGCTGTCTTTGTTCTTGGCCAACAACAGCAAAATAAAAAACATATCTTTGCAGCAGGCATATCTGCTCACTGTCATCAGCTGGTTTTCCGTTACGCTGCTGGCTGCAATTCCCTTTATGTTGTACGGTATCTCCGGGGCAGACGCTGTTTTTGAGGCTGCGTCAGGCATTAGCACGACCGGAGCAACCGTTTTTGCAGATATTGAAGCCTTGCCCCGGTCTTTTTTATTGTGGCGCGCAATCCTTAACGGTCTCGGCGGCGTCGGTATCGTCATCTTTGCAATTGCAATGCTGCCGTTCCTGGGCATTGGAGGCATGCAGATTTTCCAACGGGAAAACTCGGATGTCAACGAGAAGTTTATGCCCAAAATCAGCTATATCGCCAAACGGATTATTCTCGTCTATGTTATCCTGATTATGGCCTGCCTGGCGGCGCTTCATTTGGCGGGAATGAATTGGTTTGACGCCCTTTGTCATTCTTTGGCGACAGTGGCTACCGGAGGCCTGTCGACCAAAAACGCCTCTGTCGGATATTTCAACAGCGCGGCAATTGACTGGATTATCACTTTGTTTATGATTCTGGGAGCCATACCGCTGACCTTCTATCACAGCCTTCTGGCAACCAGAGATATCCACTCTCTGCGTTCTTCCCAGGTCGCTATGTTTCTTAAGGTTCTTGCCGTATATATTGTCTTTATGGCGTGCTGGCTCACTTATAACGGAACTTACAATTTTCTGACGGCGTTGCGCTATGCCGCTTTTAACGTCACCTCAATCGTCACCTCTACGGGATTTGTCTCGACGGACTATCTGCTGTGGGGACCGTTTGCGGCAACGGCATTTGTCGTTTTTTCCTTAACCGGCGGCTGTACCGGTTCAACGTCAGGATCTATCAAGATATTTCGCTGGCAGGTTGTTTTCGCACAGCTTAAACGGGCTTTTATCACAACCACGGAGCCCAATCGTATGGTTCCCTTGAAAATTGGCCACAGCAACATTTCGGCCCAAGTCGCCGGTTCTATTTTTATCTTTCTGACGGCTTTCAGTTTAAGCACCATCGTTCTGACTCTTAGCATTGCCTTGACCGGCATAGATTTTACGACCGCCTTTAGCGGGGTAGTCGCTTGTTTAAGCAATTCCGGCCCCGGTATCAGCCAGCTGATTGGCCCTTCGGGAAACTACAGTTCTCTGCCGGAAACCGCCAAATGGCTCTTGGCATTCACAATGCTTTTGGGCCGTTTGGAAGTTATGACGATTTTGGTTATTTTCACCAAAAGCTTTTGGCGGCAATAGCTGCAATTCTTTCTTTTTATTTACAGCGCCAGCTGCTGCAATGGCTCCGGATATATCCAAAAGCCGGTGTCCTGAACGAAGAACAGTCTTGAAAGCTCAAAAAAAAGCTCCCCATACGGAGAGCTTTACTGCGTTAGATGTGCTTAGTTTTTCAACGCCTCAACATTAAGTTCAAAGCCGTCTTCCTCAACCTCATCGTCAAACTTAATGAGCTGTTCGCTGTCGTCAACCGGTTCGACATTGTCAACTAAAGGAACCTTCTCGGTTATCTCATCGGTTTTATCCGTTTCTCCGGCAGGCGGAAGGGCTAGTTCCTCTGTTGCAGGCACAATCAAGGCTTCGCCGGAAACCGCAAGCGGAGCGCTCTCGGAAATGTCCGCGGAAGAATTCTTTTTTACAGAAACGGTTTCTTCTTTAATTTCGCCCACAACCTCTTCAGCAATAGCGGCATTATTTTCTGACGGATTGGCTTGTTCCGCAGGCGCAGGCGCCGGTTCCTGCTGATTGTTAATGACAATTAAAGATTTCGGAGCGCCGTCTTCAACCTCGACCGAAACGCTTTCCTGCTCAATTGCGGATGCCGGAATAACCGCAGCGTCTTCCGTACTGTCCTTAACTTCTGCCGCTTGCATCATTTCTTCGGTTTTCGGTTGTTTTTCGGGAATTTGCAACAAATCCTCAGCCTTGTTTTCAGCGCGCAAATTCGATTTTGGCTCTGCCTTGGCTATTTCGTCACGGGCCTTAAGCTCCTCCGGAGACAAAATTTTCTTATTTTTGGTGTCGCCGTCATAGCATTTCAACAGCCAAACGTCATAAATGGGATGCTCTATCGCGCTTAACGCCGGCGAGGAAGACATCATCCAGCCTTTGAAAATGTTAACGGGAGTCTTGCTGTCGTAATTGTCTACAACGTCAACAAAAGCATAATTTTCCGGGGTCTCCTCGGGAGGACGGGTGGCACAGGTCCGCACCACAACCGAAAAGCTTCCAAAAATGACTTCGCCGTTGACGGGAACGTCTATCTCGCTCACTTTTCCGGTAATTTTATCCATGGCCTGCATATGAGCCATATTTGTATAAATTTCTTTGGCCGACGCCGCACCGCACAACAACGTTGAGCATAAAGCGGAACAAGCCAGAAGTTTACTGATTTTCGCCTGAGCCATTGTCTGTCACCATAAAGATAATTTCACCGACCATATCTTCCAGAGTTTTGAAGTCTTTGGTATTTTGAATAACATCGCCGTCCTTCAGCATCTCTTTGCCGTGTCCCGGTTCGATTTTGATAAACTTATCGCCGACCAGTCCGTCGCTGACAATGGAGGCAACACTGTCAACCGGGAGATGAACGTTTGAAGAGAGGCTCATTTTAACATCCGCGGTAAAATCGCTGTCGTCCAGATTCTGTCCCACTACCGTGCCAACTTTAATGCCGTTGATGCGGACATCGGAACCGACCGTCAAACCGCCGACTTTCAAAAACTTAGCCGTAACGTTGTATCCTTTAACCACCTGCAAATCCGATACATTGTAGGCAAAATAGGCAAAAAACGCAGCTACCGCGATTACCACAATACCCATAATGGTTTCAACTGGTCTCTTATTCATCAAAAATCTCCTTATTTTTTATCTTCTTTGTGTTGTGCGGCAGAACATGCTTCTGCGGAATTTTTACGGTTTGCCTTGCCGATGCTGACAATTCGGTCCAAAAGCTCTTCTATTACCATGGCGTCTTGAGTGTAGGCAAACTCGCCGCCCCGGGGAATAATGTCTTCAGAACCGCCCGGTTCGATTTCAATGTACTTCGGACCCATCATACCCGAGCTGACGATTGAAGCGCTGCTGTCGTCCGGGAGCTGAATGTTGTCTTTGATTTCCAACGTCAGAATGGCTTTGAAATCGTCGTCAAGTTTGGCGTCTACCACTTTGCCGACATTAACGCCGGCCAGCCGGACCAAATCGCCCACCAGCAAACCGTCCGTCCGGTTGAAACGTGCCATAACCGGATAATAGCTGCCGCTGTCCACATGCGTAATTTTCTGACGTGCGGAAGAGATAAGCCCCACAATCAAGATAATGCTCAACGCAACCCACAAGCCTACTTTGAGAGATTTTTCTTCATCTCTGGTATAAACTTCTTCTGTCATCATAACTCCAAAAATAAAACCATGTTTCTTATATAGATAATGTAAAATAAATATTTTGTCACCAACGTTTTTGAAAAATAAAAATAATTGTTAAAATTTAAAAATAATTTGTTAAGATAGTGCTAACTTATCCAAACTATGTCGGGAAAATTATGCTTATTGTTCGTAATCTCTCCAAATCTTTCGGGCCGGTCTGCGCCGTCAATAACGTAAACTTCTGCCTCAAAAAAGGCGAGGTGGTCGCTTTGCTTGGCCCCAACGGTGCCGGAAAAACCACTCTGATGCGCCTGATGACCGGCTTTTATGAACCGGACTGCGGCGCCGTGGAATTAAACGGTTATGACGTTAACCGCAAACGCCTGGAGGCATTGTCCCGGGTCGCTTATGTTCCCGAAAGCGGGGCACTTTATCCCGAGATGACGGTTTACGAATACCTGAGGTTTATGGCCGGTCTGCGCCGGATCAGCCATCAGGATTTTGTGGACAATTTGGTATCCTTGTCCAAGCAGCTGGAGTTGGACGAAGTCATCAACCGGAAATGCGAAACTCTTTCCAAAGGATACAAACGCCGCGTCGGCATAGCCGGAGCGCTGCTGCACCGTCCCAAAATACTCATTTTGGACGAACCGACCGAAGGCCTTGACCCCAACCAGAAGTTTTCCATTCGCAGCTTTATCAAACAATACGGAGAACGCAACATCGTCATCATCTCAACCCATATTATGGAAGAGGTGGAAGCCATGGCTAATCGCGTCATCTTGCTGCACCGCGGCAAGCTCATCCGCGACACCACGCCGCAAGAACTCAAAAAAATTACGCCGGACAATGATATAGAGGCGGCTTTTCGCGCCATAACGTTTGAGGAAAGGGAATAACGATGTTTCAGGGAACCTTGACCGTCTTAGGCAAAGAATTTGGCTCATATTTCAAAACCCGGCTGGGATATTTCATCCTTTTTATTTACGCCGTGGTCGCCATGGCTTCCACCTTTTACGGCGGATCTTACTTCCAGCTGGCCGAGCGCAGTCTGTACTCGTTCTTTTCATTTCAGCCGGAAATCTTTATTTTGCTGGTGCCGGCCCTGACAATGAAACTCTGGGCGGACGAACGGCGTTACGGAACGCTGGAGCTTATTCTGAGCCAGCCGGTAGGGTATCCCGCCCTGGTTTTAGGAAAGTTTCTGGCCGCATGGCTGCTCTGCGGACTGATGCTTGCAATGAGTTTTCCTCTGTGGATGACGACCGGTTTGTTAAGCGGCCTTGACAATCTTAACGTTTTGTACAATTACCTCGGCTGTTGGCTGATTGCCGGTGCCGTTTGTGCAATCGGATGCGTCGTGTCTTCTTTCAATTCCAATCCCATTGCCGCTTATCTCTTAACCGTTTTTTGCTGCTGGATTGTCAAACTGGCCAATTTTGATTACCTGATTCGCAAACTGAACGTCTCAAACGAACTTTTTATCAGAATTTCTCAGTCGCTTAATTTCGATCGTCATTTTGAAAACCTGATTCTCGGACAGCTGACCTGGAGCGGACTGACCTACTATATAACGCTTATTTTAGCTGCATTATGGCTGAATGTCGTTTCTGTTGAATATAAAAGGAGCTAGCCATGTTGAAAAAATGTACGCTCAGATTCCGTAAAAACTATACCTTGTTGATTTTTTCCCTGATGCTGGCAATTTCCTTTGCGGCTCTTAACATCGGAACCGCGCTGTTTACCAGTTCCTACAAAATAGATTTGACTGCCGACAACCGCTATACTTTGTCAAAAGAAACCGTAAACTGGCTGCAAAACAACAAAGAACCTTTGTTTATCAGGCTTTATCTTTCGTCTGACATTGACTCCAGCTATCCCGCCCTGGGACAGTATACCCGCTATGTTGTCCGTTTTCTGGAACAATACAAAAACCTTTCTCAAAACAAGATTAATCTGGAAGTGATAGAAACCAAACCCTACACCAACGAGGAAAACGACGCCAAACGTCAGGGCATACGTTCTCTGATGGACAAAAGCGGGCAAACCGCGTTGTACTTCGGTGCCGTCATCTCTGATGAACGCGGCGACAGCTATACTATTCCGTATTTCGAACCGCAGCGCCGGGCTTATCTGGAACATGACGTCAGCCGCATTCTGAGCAAACTTCCGAATTATCAAAAACCCGTAATTGGCATAATCTCGCCGCTGCTGGACATCGCCGCCACCGGCGAAACTTTCAACAACAATCAAGATTGGCCGTTTGTCGAACGGCTGCGCCAGGACTATGATGTCGAATATATCCGCAGGGACAAAACCCAAATTCCGCTGCGCGTTAAAACCTTAATTGTCTACAATCCTCAAAACCTGCCAAACCTGACCATTTATGCAATTGATCAGTATCTTCTGCGCGGCGGAAGCGTATTGATGATGTTGGATCCGTTTTCGGAAACTTTCCTTAACCAAAAGGGCTTTATCACCTCATCACCGTCAGGTTTTCAGAAATTTTTGGCCAACATCGGCGTAGAATACGATGATAATCTTGTTGTCGGAGACATCAGCCAAAGCCAAAACGCCCTTATTACCCAAAATGAAAGTTCCCAGCTGCAAAACTATCCGTTATGGCTGGACGTCAGTGTTCCCAATATCAATCCCAATCACCCTCTGACGAAAAATCTGACCAGGTTGAGGATGAATTCTGCCGGCACTTTCAATGTTGACGGCGTCGGCAGCGCCGATACCACGATTCTGTTTGCCACATCGGGCCGCGGCGGAAGCGTAGACGCCGATACTGCCAAATATTCGACCAAGTCGGATGTCAAAGAACACTATAGTCAAGACGACAAGGTCTATCCGCTGGCCGTACTTCTCGAAGGAAAGTTTCCTTCTTATTACAGCAGCCATCCTCTGCAAAACAGTCCGTATCGTGACACGATGTTTCCTTTTTTGGCCACGTCGATAAAACCGGGACGGCTGTTGCTGGCTGCCGACAGTGATATGCTCGCGGCATACAATTGGAACCGGGGCGCCGTGTTCAACGGCAGCGGCAGTTATGATTTGGTGCCGTTTAACAATAACCTGGATTTCATTATACGCGCCGCAGATTATTTGACAGACAATCAAAAGATTCTGAACGTTCCACCCAAGGGAGGCTTTGAGCTGCAAAAAAGCCCGGAACAAACACTCAATGAAGAAACCGGAGCGTCTCTGGCCGACCAAATCGAACTTTACAGTCTTTCTATGTCACAAGCCCTCTATGAGCAGGAACAGCTAAAGCAAAAAATAAAAGATCAGGAGGTCTTTCCCTCCGTCGCCGTAATCAAGCAAATGGAGCTGTTGCAGCGGGAAGCTATGTCAAACCAGGAAAAACTAAAGGCTGCCGAGTATCAGCTTCGCGAGCAGGTAAACAGTCGGATGAGAATGATTATAATCGTCAACACGCTTGTTTTTCCGCTTTTGCTGCTGTTTGCAATTTGGAGTGTCAATTACGTTTTGCGGCTGCGGATTCGCCGACAGGCTGAAAGGTACATCAATGACTAAACGCATCTTACTCCCGGTTTTTGTCGTTTGCATAGCTTCGCTGTTGTACGCCGCAACGGCAATTATACTTGCCAATTTCAGCTTTCCGAAGCAAAACAACGGAAAACTCGTTTTTCCGGCAACCGTCGAGAACGGATTAAAGCTTGACAAAGTCGTTATTAAAACACCCCGTAATCAAACCACGCTGCTGTTGGAAAACAATTTCTGGCTGGTTAAAGAAGAAGACTATTACTATGCCAATATCGAACTGTTAAACGAATTGTTCAACAGCCTGAATACCTCTCGATACCGTCACCAGCAGCAGTTTTCGCCCCAAATCGCCGATGAAGACCGGCTGGCGGCTCCGGGGCAGGGAACTCCGGAACATACCGGAACCTTGATTGAAACCTTTGCCGGAGAAAATCTGCAGCCGATGGAAAGCATAATTATCGGAAAAGAAACAGCCAATGGCTTGTATCATTTTGCCCGGCCGCTTGACAAAGAGGAAATTTGGTTGATTGACGGTTCCTATACCTTGCCTGACGACAATTATTCCTGGTTGATGCAGCCGATATTGGATTATCCGGCGGAAATCATCGAAAAAGTCGTTGTCAGCGAAAACGATCAGATAACGCTCAGCGCCTCCCGCAGCCGTTCCAACTATCCGTTTTTCACCCCCGAACAAAAAACGGTTCCGCTGGATGCCCTGCTTGAGCGCTTCAACTTTTTTATAACCGAAAAGGTGCTTTCCGCTCAAAACTTTGACGAAACCCTGTTTCCGCGGCACCGGCGCATTGAACTGACCACTTTCAGCGGAATGGTAACGGTTGTCGACCTTTATTACGATTCAAATGACTACTGGGTAAAAATATCTTTATCGACGACCACTCTTCCAACTGCCTCTGTTAATGCTTATATTAGGGACAACAACTTTTTGTATGACGGCTGGTTTTTCAAAATCCCGGCCTCCAACGGAAAAGTTTTGGCCAACTTTAATATAAGATAAGGGGTACATGGAAGAATATCCTGAGATTACGGAGTTTTTTCTGAACGTTTCCACCAACATTTTCGCGGAAGTTGATTCCGGCGGAAGGGTTATTTATGCCAATAACAAGGCGGAATATGCATTTAGACTGCAATCTGCGGCAACTCTAGATAAAGCCTTTGACGAAGATACCGCTGCCGTTTTGAAAAAACATCTGCACAATACCTTTTTTCAGCACTACCCCGAAACTTTTTCTTTTGAATTTCAGGGACGCTTTTACAATGCCTTTATTTATCCCCGCCAAAACAACGCAGCCCTGTGTATAGAAGACATTACCGAGCGCCGCCAGCTTTCTCACCGTCTGCACCAAACCAAACAACGATTGGAATTTGCCGAACGGACAGCCAAACTGGGATATTGGGAGCTGGACATTCTGGCAAAACGTTTTTACTGGTCAGCAGAAATGTATCGGATTTTCGGAATTGACAATCCGCATATCTCCGACAAGAAAAATCTTATCCGCGAACAGGTTTTTGAAGAAGATTTCCCTATTTACAAAGAAAAGATAGCCGAATTGCTGAAACAAAGGCATCCCGTTGAAGGGCAGGTCAGGGTACGCCGCCGTGACAATACGATTGCATACTGCCTGTTTAAGGCCGGCTTGATTTACGATAAAACCGGAGAACGCATCGCCGGAACATTCCAGGACATTACGTCTATGATAGAAATTCAACAAGCTTTGGAGCTGGCAAAAGCCGAAGCTGACCGGCTGAATATGGCAAAATCATATTTTCTGGCTCAAGCCAGTCACGACCTGCGCCAGCCCATGCAGGCACTGAATATGTTTATAGCGGCGCTCGACGAACAGGAACTGACCAAATCTCAACACGCTATCGTCAAGAAAATCGAAGCGTCTGCCGCCAATCTAAAGTCGCTTTTGGATAACCTGTTGGATATTTCCAAGCTCGATTCCGGCGGAATGGACTATCAACCGGAAGAATTTGACCTGCAAATATTGCTGCAGCGACTTTGCAGGGAATACAAAGAATTGTCGCTTCTTAAGGGGATACGCCTCAAATGCCGATTCCGTCAGGTTTATATCAAAACAGATCCCTTGCTGGTAGAACGCATTGTCCGCAATTTCTTGAGCAATGCCTTCAAATATGCCCGTGATAAGATAGTTATCAGCTGTTCGGACGGTCCCGGCGGAATTAAAATCAGCGTCTTGGACAACGGGGTAGGCATCGCCCCGGAGGATATGGAACTCATTTTTGAAGATTTTTATCAGAGTCCCGCCGTTCCTGAAAATCGCAAAAACGGAGCCGGACTGGGGTTGTCCATCGTAAAAAAGATATCTGGCTTGCTCGGTGCCGCCGTCGACGTCCGTTCCCGTCCCGGAAGATACACTGTTTTTACGTTAAAATTTCCGCCTTCCGCCGCCAGATGACAGGAACTGAAATTAACTGTTAAATTTTTTACAAAAAATTGTTGCAAATAATTTAAACCCGGGTTATAGTGCGCCCTGTTAAGAGATTATGGGTGCGTAGCTCAGTTGGTAGAGCAACTGACTCTTAATCAGTGGGTCTGGGGTTCGAACCCCCACGCGCCTACCAATAAAAAAAGCCTGCTTTATGCAGGCTTTTTTGTTGGGAATTTTGCAAGAGGGAGGTTCGAACCGGGAGGCTGGAGAAATAAAAAATGTCAAAGTAATGACATTTTTTAGACGACAGGTGATAATTTGTTAATTTGCGAGCCGCGGTAGCGCGCAAAGCAAATGTTACCAAATGGAACTCAGCGGCCCCCCACGCGCCTACCAATAAAAAAACAAAGGCTTTGCAAGAGAAATCTGCGAGCCTTTGTTTTTTATCAAAATACTGCAAATATTAAGGCTATACAATTTCTTGTATAGCCTGACTTCTATGAAAAAAACTATTGCTTACTTCATACAATTAGAATGTATATCTTGCACCGAGCAAGAACTCGTGAGATGTTATATCATTTTTAGAGGTAACATCAAACGGTTTCCCAAAAGGAGCAACATTCATTTGATATGAGTCTTTAACATTTCCGTAATCAGTATATCTATAACCAGCATCAAATGAAATGTTATCAGTCATAGCATAAGATACACCAACTCCGATTTGCCAGGCCAAATTATTATCACTTGACTTTTTACTTACACCATTATCAGGCAATGATGCTTTACTTTCAACTCGTGCATAACCTAAGCCAGCTCCAATATAAGGTGTAAATTTAGTGCCAGTCTCAATGTCGTAATAAACATTCAACATTGCTGAATAGACAGATGTTTCTGTTGTTGCATTTACTGTTGACGGGGTGACAACTTTAAAAGCATTTGTGGAAGAATCTTTTGCATCATCATTCCAGCCAAATTCCAGCTCACCTCTTAATTTACCGTATTTTACGGGAGTTGCCGCTCCATAAGCCAATCTAATTCCCCAAACATCATCTTTATGTTTATTGTCCAAAATCTTATTATAGTGGTGATTCATACCGCTGAATGAATAATGAGAATTTACATCTGCATCATTTTCCATTTTTACAAAAGCACCTTTTGCTGAAATGTATTGATCGAAATCCATTGCATTTGCATTAACTGCAAATAATGTTGCAGCAACACCTGCCAGTAATAAAGTTCTGTTCATTTATTAACTTCCTTTCATTTTATATATAAAATTAATCGCCTTGATGAGAGGCGACTGGAAGTTAGAACCTATTTGCAAGAATAGTGTAGTGTATTTGGTATATGCATATACCTTATTAACTACCTTCCAGTCATAAAGACCAAAAGGTAGCTTTTACGCCCGCAAAACGGACAACTTGCAATAGAGGGTTCTAAACCTCACTTTGGTAATCAACCAAAGCACAATCAGGTTATTTCATAAATTCACAAGAGTCAAATACTATTCAAAAAAATAGCAGCAAAAAGTACAGTTAAATTGATAGACCAGGCTTGATTTTAAAACGGTTTCATACAGTGAAAACCTGCTGCAGAATCTCACCGGCAGCCTTTTTTCAGCGGATGTTTAATAAAGTAATCGGTTAGTTGTTCCAAATAATCTCTGAAGTTTTTCCGCCGCTGATATATGAATTTCACCATTTCCCGCCGCGGCTCCAGTTCCTCATAACCGATAGACCAATCTTCTGAATTATGTTCAAAGTCTGTTTGAATACAACTTACTGCCGTAAGCTCAGCCATTCCCCAAACCTGATTGTCGTCAAATTTATCTGCTGAATATCTCTTCCGAATGTCCATAAACGTTTGAGACAGGATGAGCTCCCACAATAATGTTCGGACGTGGCGGTGTTTTTCCGGACGAAGGTATTGAAAAGCGTTGATTGATATATCGGTTCCGTACCAATTCGAAATACCGTCGCATTGCAAATTTAAACGCACCGTATAGGGCGGTATTTTATGGCCAAAAATATTTTTAAGCTTCTCTTTTGTCTCCAAACGATGCTCACGCCAATACCTTTTATGAAAAGTCAGAGCCTGTTTCAGTTCCTTGCGATACAAGACATAACCTTTGGCCAAATAATCGGCTAACGCAGGGCAGGGAACATCCGTCTTTTCGCATTGTCTGGCAATGTCCAAAGGTATACCGTACTGAAGGGCACGTTCTTTCACGCTGCATCCGCTCCACCCGGAAAACATCTGTTGCAATATCTCCCGCTCTCCGGCCTCATCCAAATAAAATTTAAACATTGTCAGGTCTCCGCTTTATTATTGGTTCATTATAAAAACTTTTCGATAAACATCAATAAATTAGTTTACAGATAATAACTCAAATAAATGATTGCCAAACAAGCTCCTTCAGCCTATAACATATTTATCAACCAAAAAGGAGCATAACAAATGAAAAAGAAGTATATATTTCTGGGTATTCTCGCAATTGTCTGCGTAGGAGCCTATTATCTCACCCCCTCGCTGGAAACTATCGTCAAACAGGTAGTCCACAAATATGGTTCTCAAATCACCGGTACTGAGGTTAACATGCAGGGTTTTAACCTGTCGCTCACCAACGGCGAAGGTTCAATCAAAGGCCTGACAGTCGCTAATCCGACTAACTACAAGAGCCCGAACCTTCTTGATTTGGGCGGCGTCAGCGTTAAAGTGGACTTAAAAAGCCTGGCAAGCGACACCATTGTAATTAATGAAATCAAAGTCGACAAACCGGTTCTGACTTATGAAATGCTTTCGCTCACACAGAACAACATCAAACAGCTGCAAGACAACATAGCAAAAAATACGGCCTCAGCCGAAAAGATTGAAGCTCAAGACGCCGCACAGCCTTCCGCCGGTGAAGATAAAGACGCCAAAGCTGAAAAGAAAGCTGCCGGCAAAAAAGTTGTCATCAAGCTGGTTACCATCAATGAAGGTGAGTTAAAAGCGATAACTTCTGTTGCCGGACAGAACAATAACATCAGCGTCAAACTCCCTGCCATCAAACTGACCGGCATCGGAGAAGCGAAAAATGGCGAAAGCATAGCCGCCTCCATTTCCAAGATTTTAAGCAAAATCCTTTCCACAGCTTCACAAACCGTGGTTAACAGCCAGTTTGGAGATCTCAAAGGCTTGGCTCAGGAAAATATGGACAACGTTGTCAGCGGTGTCAAAGATCGCATCAAAGAAACCGGTATTTTTGGCAAATAAATCTGCTGTTTCCGATTTAAGGAGCCTTCGGGCTCCTTTTTTTGTATCGGCATATTTGATTTATTCAGTTAAACAGGCTGCATATCTGGCGACGTCGAAATCATTGCCCCGGACAGTCGACACAGCGCTTACAGAAACCGGCGTCTAACGTAGATGTTCTTCCAAGATGTTCGGCATCAACAACTGCGGCAAAATCTTATATTCGGAACCTGTTCCGTCATAATAGACATACAGGGGAATACTGTTGCGGCCGTAACGTTCCAGGGCAGAGGTAATCATATCGTCATTATTGGTCCAATCCGCACGAAACAAGATAATGCCTTTCTCCTGCACCAGTTTAATAAATTTACGCGATTGCAGAGCCGCCTTTTTGTTCACCAAACAGGTAATGCACCATTTGGCGGTAAAATCAATGAAGACCGGCTTCTTTTCTGCCGTCAGCCGGCTGACTTCCTGCGGGTTATATGTCCGCCACTGCAATAAAGAGGCGTCTCCATCAACTTTGTTGTTCAACTGGCTGTAAAGAACCCAACCCAGCCACAAACAAGTCAGCAACACCGGAATTGCAAATATCTTTTTCAGCAAATCCATCCATTTGCCCGGCCGCGGCAAAACCTTATGTATGGCCTTGGGAAACAATCCGGCCAGGGCAAACGGCAGGGCATATCCTAAACTCAAAGCTAAAAATACCGGATAATAAACATACAAAGGAGCCGTCAACGTATAACCGATGGCTATTCCCATAAACGGAGCCGTACACGGGCTTGCAATCAGAACCGCAAAAAAGCCGGTGACAAAAGAGTTCAGCAGTTGACGCTCAAATGTCAGCTTTTCCATATGATTCGCCAAAGGATTGCGAAAATGGACGATGTCAAGCAGCATCAGAAAGATAACAAAAAAGACAATTATCATTATTCCGACAAATATCGGAGATTGCAGCTGAAAACCCCATCCGATTTGCTCACCCTGAGCCCGCAATACAAACAATACCGTCGCTATTATCAAAAAAGACAATACGACCCCCAGCGTATACATCAACGCTTCCAGACGATTTTTCCTTTTATTGTAATCAGCTTGGGCGAGAGAGATTGCCTTAAGCGTCAAAATCGGGAAAATACAAGGCATAAAATTAAGGATGATACCGCCAGCAAACGCCATCAGCATAGCCAGCCAGACATTGACTTTTCCGTCCTCAGGCTGAGGCGCAAAACTGTTTTCGGCCACTTGTATGGCCTTAATCCAACGCATGGACGGTCGCAAATCGTGTCCCGTAATCGGAATATCCAGATAAAAGGAAACTTTTTCCGGGATGCATTCGTTTTTACAAGCCAGCCAGCTGACGTCAACCTGCACCGGAACTTTGTTCATAATATCCGGCGTCGGCGTAATCGTCGTTTTGTAAAAGGCACGTTTGTCATATCCGTATTGGACAATTTCGTCGGTGATGAATTTAACATCCGGACTCCAGCTTTGCTCCTTTACCTCAAATCCCATCGGCAAACGCCATTTAACCTCGGTCGGTACGCCGACGTCCCCGGGATTTTGGGCGAATATGTGCCAGCCGCCGTGCATTTTAAATTGCAGCAGAGCCTCCAGATTCTGACCCGGGTTAATTTCGTCATAATTCGTATAAAGCGTTACCGTGACCTTGTCGGTTCCCTTGGTCAGCTCAAAAGCTTGCGCCGGGGTCGGATTTGTCCCTGCCAGAATACTCAGAACAAAAAACAGATTCCGGATAAATTTCATTAATTTTTACCCTTGGCGGCAATCACAAAATTGTAATAAGCGGCGGTAACAACCATCAAGGCTTTCACCAGGCACCAGCAGCCGAGAATAATTGCTATCGGCATAAACCATCCCGGAACAATACACAAAATCACCAAAGCGGTGAGGGTTTCAAACCCCTGGGCAACGCCGCCCAAATAAAACGGAGATTGTTCCAAATCCACTTTTTTACTGTGATTGTTACGATAAGCGACAACCGCATAGGCCAGCATTGCACAAGCCGAGGCGGTAAACCCAAACAGCAGAAAACTTGCCGCTACGGCATTTTGAGCCGGATAGGCCAGGGCAAACCCGAAAATAATCCCGGCATAAAAGGTATAATCCAGCGTCGCGTCCAAAAAAACGCCGAAATCGCTGTATTCCCGATTACGGGCAACGGCACCGTCCAAGGCATCAAAAGCGCGGTTGATAAGAATGCACAACAAAGCGCTCAGATACATCCCCATTGCCAAAAAGTTAATTGCCAGCAGTCCGACGGCAAAACCGACAATACTTACCAGATTGGCAGACACGCCGGCTTTATAAAGATAACGGCCGACAATATCGGTCAAATGCATCCATTCTCCGTGCATCTGCCGCAGTTTTTTGCTGACCTGATTGTTTTTAAGCTGGGATATCAGCCGGTTTAAAGTTGCCTTATAATCGCATTGCATTGTATAATCCTTTTCAATATTGGTTATTGCCGGACATTGTAAAACAAAATTCTCAGATTGTAAAAAGCAAGTTCTCCACTGTGCAAAAGATAGGTACTAATATGCGTATTTTCAAATATGTTTCGTTTTTTATGGTTTTTGCGGTCGCCTTGATTTACATCCACCAAAAGTATGCGCCTTATCGCACATTCCACGGAAAGATTTTCGGAACATATTACCATGTCAAGATTCTCACCGACCGTTCAGACCGGACGCTCGGCGACAAAATTCTGCGCCGTTTGCAGGATGTTAACCGTCAAATGTCCGTTTTTGAGAAAAATTCCGAAATATCCAAGATAAACCAAAGTCCCGCCGGCGAAAAAATAAGTTTATCCCCCGAAATGTCGTATTTGTTGAAAAATGCAGCTGACGTCAACCGGGAAAGCGGCGGAGCTTTTGACCCCACCGTCGGCCGTTTGGTAGACCTCTGGGGGTTTGGCGTCGACAAACCGGCTCAAACGCCCGATTCCGAAAAAATACAAGAGGCATTGACATATACCGGCTTCAACCGGCTTGTCTTTTCCTCCGACTTCAAAAGTCTGGCCAAAACAGATGACCGCATCCGCCTGAATCTTTCGGCTATCGCCAAAGGATATGGCGTCGATATGGTTGCCCGCCTGCTGGAAGAAGAAGGATACCGTGACTATATAGTAGAAATCGGCGGCGAGGTAAGGGCAGCCGGCCGTAAGAATTCCGCAGGAGAACCATGGAACATCGGCATTGCCAAACCGTCCCCCCAGGGAAATTCCAACGCCTTTGCTCTGGAACTGACAGACTTTTCGGTAGCCACCTCGGGAGACTACCGTAACTTTTTTTACAAAGACGGCCGCCGTTATGCACACACCATATCTCCGCAAACCGGCTATCCCGTAGAACACAGCCTGGCCTCCGTAACCGTCTTTCACCCCTCGTGTATGATGGCCGATGCTTATGCAACCGCCATTTTGGCTCTGGGAGAAGACGAGGGAATGACGTTTGCCGACGCTCAAAAACTGCCTGCCATCTTTTTCGTCCGCCAAAACGACAATAGCGTTACAATGCTTTTATCAACGGCGGCCAAAGATTTGATTGGAGAATAAAATATGGAAAACATCAGCCATCAGGGAACCGTAACCTCCGTGAACCCACCCAAAGTCTATGTCCAGATAACCAGTTACTCGGCTTGTCACAATTGCGACGCCAGACACGGCTGCGGGTTGATGGAATGCCGCAACAAAAGCGTGGAAATCGACACGCCCGAGGCACAGCTGTATCGTCCCGGCGATAAGGTAATCGTATCATTAGCCCCGCGTTTTGGACTTTTAGCCGTTTTTTACAGCTATATTTTGCCGCTTTTAGTGATGTTGATAACTCTGTTAGGCTTTGTTTTTGCAGGGTTTTCAGAGCTTGTTGCCGGCCTGTCGTCGATAATTGTCTTGATTCCTTATTATTTCTGGCTATTCTTAAACCGTGCACGTTTCAGGCAACAGTTTAATTTCAAAATATCCAAACAATAAATTTCACGGGGAAACCAATGGAAAATATAGTCTTATTGAATATGTTGGTATTAGGGAGCATAGCTCTGGTGGCCGCCGTAATTCTTTATGTCGTCTCAAAAAAATTTGCCGTTAAAGAAAATCCCAAAATCGCCGAAATTGAAGAGCTTTTGCCTCAGGCAAACTGCGGCGGATGCGGCAAAGCCGGCTGCCATGACTTTGCCGACGCCTGTGCCGGCGTGGACGAAGCCGGTTTTCCCCAGCTGTTCTGCCCCGTAGGCGGCCAGGCCGTAATGGACAAGATAGCCGCGAAACTCGGTTTTCAAGCCGTAGCCAAAGAACCGACCGTCGCCGTTTTACGCTGCAACGGCACCTGTAAAAACGCCCCCGCCAAAATATGTTATGACGGTGTAAGCAGCTGCCGGATTGCTTCCCGCATATCCAGCGGCCAAACCGGTTGTCCTACCGGCTGTCTCCGATTGGGAGACTGCGTCAAGGTATGTAAGTTTGATGCCTTGCATATTGACCCCGAAACCGGTATCCCGGTCGTAGATGAAGACAAATGCACGTCCTGCGGCGCCTGCGTCAAAATGTGTCCGCGGCAATTGTTTGAAATCCGTCCCAAAGGCAAAAACGGCAACCGCGTATACGTTGCCTGCCGCAACACCCAAAAGGGAGCTGTCGCCCGTAAAAACTGCGCAGTCGCATGCATCGGCTGTATGAAATGCGCCAAAATCAATCCGGAAATAAAAGTCGAAAACAATTTATCCTATATTCCGGTTTCGGTTTCTGCCGAGGAATACGGTGCCCAACTGGCGCAAAACTGCCCCACCGGCGCTATCATATGCACCAAATGCACGCCGGCGCCACAGGAGAAAAACAATGATTAAGCTAAAAACCTTTGCCATCGGCGGCATTCACCCCGACAAACACAAAATAACCACAGATTCTCCCATTATTGACGCCGGGCTACCTGAAACGGTTTATATCCCCGTTAAACAACATATCGGTTCTCCCGCCAAAATTATGGTAAAAAAAGGCGACCGTGTCAAAGTAGGCACTTTGCTGGCCGATGCCGACGGTATCGTATCTTCCGACGTACACTCTTCTGTTTCGGGAGAAGTGGTGAAAGTCGAAGCCGTTGAAGGCGAATTCGGCTATCTTGAAGATATGATTACCATCAAGGTAGAAGGAGACGAATTCGAAGAAAGCATTGACCGCTCAACCGAAATTAACCGGGAAATTCCGTTTTCGCCGGAAGAAATCGTGGCAAAAATTCGCGAAGCCGGCATCGTCGGCATGGGCGGCGCCGGTTATCCCACGCCCATCAAGACGAAACTGCCCGAAGGCAAAAAAGTCGATTGCCTGATTATCAACGGCATCGAATGTGAACCTTTCCTGACTGCGGACGACCGCCTGATGATTGAAAAGGCGGAACAAATCGTCATCGGAGCAAAAATCATCAACAAAGCACTGGGCATTCAAAACGCCATTATTGCCATTGACGAAAACAAACCCCGGGCAATTGAAATACTCACCAAAATAACCAAGACCTATATCGGCGTAAACGTCCAGGTTTGCTCTACCAAATATCCTCAGGGCGGCGAAAAACAGCTGATTACCGCCGTTACCGGAAGAGAAGTTCCGTCTGGAAAACTTCCTGCCGACGCCGGCTGTTTGGTTCAAAACGTCGGAACCGTCTTTGCCATCTATGAGGCGGTAATGAAAAACAAACCTTTATTTGAACGCATCGTAACCGTCAGCGGAGATGCCTGTCTTCATCCTGCCAACTACCGGGTCAGGGTAGGGACACCGGCGTCTTTCCTGATTGAAAAGGCCGGCGGAATAACACCCGACGTCGCTCAGGTAATTTTTGGCGGCCCGATGATGGGAACGTCGGCGTTTAACGTCAATGCCCCCATAACCAAGCTGACTTCCGGAATTTTGCTGCTGTCCGACCGTCTGACCCACAAAGAGGCCGAACAAAGCTGCATTCGCTGCGGCAAATGCGGCGAAGTATGCCCCATGGGACTGCAACCGTTCCGCATCGGTCAGTTCGTCCGTGCCGATATGCTGGAAGAAACCAAAGAATGCAATGTTTTAGACTGTATCGAATGTGGCTGCTGCGCCTTCACCTGTCCCGCTAACTTGCCCTTGTTGGACTATTGCAAACTTGCTAAATACGAACTAAAGAGGAAAAAATAACGACTATGCTCAAAATCTCGACTGCTCCTCATATGCACACCGACCGCACCACCGCAAGCCTGATGCGTGACGTTGTCATCGCTTTGCTCCCCGCTGCCGTTGCCGCTGTGCTGTTTTTTGGCGTCGGAGCTCTGAAAGTAATACTGACGTCTGTTGCCGGCTGTGTTTTATTTGAATACCTTGCCGGCCGCTATTGGTTCAAGACCGGAAACACGACTCGCGATTTTTCCGCCGTCATCACCGGTCTGCTGCTGGCTTTTAATTTGCCGAGCACTATGCCGATATTAATGATTTTGGTCGGTTGTTTTATTGCCATTGTCGTTGCCAAGCTCTGCTACGGCGGTCTCGGAAAAAACATTTTCAATCCGGCTCTGGTCGGACGCGTGTTCCTTTTTATTTCCTTTCCCGTGCAAATGACGATTTGGCCCAAACCGGACTTTTTAAACTTTTTTTCAACCGATGTTCAAACCGGCGCCACGACTTTAGGAATTCTGAAGCACCTTGATGCCCAAACCTCGGCAACCGCGCTGACTCAGGGACAGTTCTCTGCCCATGACCTGCCGACCTACTGGCAGATGTTTGTCGGATATACCGGCGGTTGCATCGGCGAAGTCTCCGCTTTGGCCTTGCTGCTCGGACTTGCCTATATGCTTTACCGTCGCGTAATCACCTGGCATATTCCGTTTTATTACATTTCCACCGTTTTTCTCATCACAGCCGTCATGTGGCTCATTACCGGCGATGTAAAATATGAACCGGTTACCCACTTGCTCTCCGGAGGATTGATGCTGGGAGCCATATTTATGGCCACCGACTACACAACCTCGCCAATGAGCAAAAACGGACAAATTCTTTTTGCGGTTTGCTGTGCAATTTTAACCGTCATCATCAGACTTTACAGCGCATATCCCGAAGGCGTTTCCTTTGCCATCCTGATTATGAACGCTTTTGTTCCGCTGATTGACAAATATTCCAAACCGCGCATTTACGGCACTCGGAGGTAAGGCTTATGAGCAACAAGACCAAAACATCCTCAAGTTTTTTTAATATGGTGGTTACGCTGGTGCTGATTGCCGTCCTTTCGGCGTTTGTCCTTGCCAAAGTGGAACTGTTTACCAAAGAGCCCATTCAAAAAGCCAAAGACCAACGGGAGCTCCAGGCCATTTCGGAAGTCGTCAACGAATTCGACAACAATCCCTTTGAAGAAAGGATGATTATCACCACTCCGAACAAAAAACACAAGCTGGAACTTTATCCCGCGCGCAAAGACGGCGTCATCAACTCTTTCGCCATCAAAACCTACACCAATACCGGATTTGGCGGAAGAATGGAACTGATTGTCGGTTTCTACATCGACGGAACAATAAAAAATTTCAAAGTCATCGACCACAAAGAAACGCCAGGCTTGGGATCAAAAGTCAATGAACCGCGTTTCAAAGAACAGTTTAACGGCTTTAATCCCAGCAAACATAAATTCAAGGTAAAACAAGACGGCGGCGAAATTGACGCCGTAACTGCGGCAACCATCAGTTCCCGCGCCGTTATCAGCGCCATTCAGCGGGCGGTTGACGCTTACAATAACTTTAATGCAGGTAATTAGTCATGGATAAAACAAGTCTTAACAACCTTACGCGCGGCATTATCAGAGAAAATCCCACATTTGTCATGCTGCTCGGTATGTGCCCGACATTGGGCGTAACCACCTCGGCTTTGAACGGATTGGGCATGGGGCTCGCGACATTATTCGTCCTAATCCTGTCCAACGCAGCCATTTCTCTGGTAAAAAACTTTATTCCCGATATGGTGCGCATTCCCAGCTTCATTGTCATCATCGCGTCGTTCGTAACCGTTGTAGACCTGTTGATGGCGGCTTACCTCCCGACGTTGCACGCCGCTTTGGGCATTTTTATTCCCCTGATTGTCGTAAACTGCATCATTTTAGGCCGTGCGGAGGCCTTTGCCTCAAAAAACAATCTGTTTCAGTCCGTACTTGACGCAATCGGCATGGGCATTGGTTTTACACTGGGATTAACCCTTCTGGGGTCGGTCCGGGAGATTCTCGGCAACGGATCGCTGTTTGGCTATGGCTTTTTGGGTGAAGATGCCAATACCATGCTGTTGTTTATTATGCCGCCGGGAGCGTTTTTGGCACTGGCCGGGTTGATAGTAACCGTTAACCATCTTCGGGGAGCAAAATAATCATGGCGTATTTTATGATTTTTATTACCGGAATATTTGTTAATAACATCATTCTGTCGCAGTTTTTGGGAATTTGTCCGTTTCTCGGCGTTTCAAAAAAAATTTCCACTGCCGCGGGTATGGGTTTTGCCGTTATGTTCGTCATGACCATCTCCACTATAGTGACGTTCCTGATTTATTACACATTCTTACAACCCTACGAACTCACTTTTATGACGACGGTAACGTTCATCCTGGTGATTGCGGCACTTGTGCAAATGGTCGAAATCATCATCAAGAAAGTTTCGCCGGCTCTTTATCAGGCTTTGGGAATATTCCTGCCGCTCATTACCACTAACTGCGCCGTTTTGGGTATTGCCATTCTGACCATTCAGAAAAACTACACGCTTGTTGCCGGAGTTTGTTACGCTCTGGCGGCTTCAATGGGCTTTACGCTGGCCATTATCCTCTTTGCCGGCATCCGCGAACGCCTGAATTTTACCGCGGTTCCCAAAGCTTTGCGCGGAACGCCGATAGCCCTGATTAGCGCCGGATTGCTTTCCATGGCGTTTATGGGCTTTGCCGGCATCAGCAACTAGTTTCCGAATAAACAGAAGGCCCGCATTGTCCTGACGACAATCGGGCCTTGTGTTTTGGATTAATTTAAAGATTTGTAACCTTCAAATTCGTTCAACGGAATGATTTCTGTCTCTCCCTGTGTTTGGGCCACGACAAAATATTCCGAACCGCGGCTTTGTCTGTAAGCCTGAAGCAGTTTCAACGTTTCCGCCGAATTTTTGAATTCTTCCGCAGCCTGGGCATAACTGACTTTGCGAGTATTCCAGCCGATGATAATCCTGACGGGATACGATACGCCGGGCAAAAGAGTATATTTCACGACATAGGAAAAACCTTCTCCCTTAGCTTTCTGAACGACCAGATTAAAATCCTTGCTGATTCTGCTGTCAGTACCTAAGCAGCAATACGGGCCAAAATAATATCCTTCCATAGCACATAATATTTTGAGGTTGAACAATATAATTTAATATTCTTAGATAACGTACCCTCAAATCTAAAAACATTAACCTTTTTTGTCAATTTATTTGTTCACCAGGCTTTGCAGATTCCTCAAAACGTCTTCAAACATCTGCTCGGTCAAAACCCCCGTATTGACGTTGTAACGCGAGGTATGATAGGAGTTCACCATCCATAAGTTATGGCGATCCAAACGATGTACGCCGTTGTGGGTAAACTTGAATGCTGATTTTTTGTACCCCAACACGCTCAACACCGCATTATGCGCAACGCTTCCCAAGGTCAAAACGGCTCTAAGATTAGGCATGGAAGCGATTTCCGCCGTCAGATAAGCGCCGCAGTTCTTAACCTCGTCACCGGTAACTTTATTTTGCGGCGGCACACAACGAACCGAATTGGTGATTCTGACGTTTATCAAACGAAATCCGTCGTCTTTGCGCCTTTGATAGTCGCCTTCCGCCCAACCGTATTTCTTCAACATCGGATACAGCAAATCCCCCGCATAATCTCCGGTAAAAGGACGGTTGGTCTGGTTTGCGCCGTTAAGTCCGGGAGCAAGACCCACCACCAGGATTTGAGCTTCCAGCGGACCAAAAGGCTCCACCGGACCATTGTAATAATGCGGATACTTGGCAATGTTCGCCTGCCGAAATTCAATCAGGCGAGGGCATTTGCAACAGCTTTTATCGGGACACACAAAACTCATTTTCAAGCCTTTCGAAAAATTTTTTGGTAATTTAGCACTTAATGTTTAATATTTCGCAAACACACCGTCCGGTTGGCTTTGTTCCACATAAAAATATTTTAGTTGCAAATATTTTTTTATCCTGCTATTGTTTTTCTCGTAATTGGAACTAAATCACAATTACAACTCTCCTGGACTATAAATATGGACTATCGTATGTGAAAAAACTTATTTATAAATGGAGTTTATACAAATGAATAAAGCTTTATTGTTAGCAGGCGCAGCCTGTGTTTTATGTCTTTCCACCCCAGCTAAAGCACAACAGATGTTCGGTCACGAAATCGAGCCGTATATCGGTGCTGACTATATCTTCACCAGTGCTGACTTCAAAAAGGCCGGTAATCTTCTTAAAGAAGACTACAACGGCGGTGCCGTCAACATTGGTACCCGTCTGGGCAAATATGCCGGTTTGGAAGCTTACTATCAGATGACCGGTGAAAGAAAAGCCAAACATGAAAGCGGTTCAGACCTCAAGAGCAAATTCCGTTCTTACGGTTTAGACCTCTTTGGTTACCTGCCGCTCGGCTGTGCCGACAAAGTTGATTTGCTGGCTTCCGTCGGTGCCGGAAACTATACTCTTAAAGTTAAAGGGGATCCGACCGGCGAATATGATAAGGATCATATGGGCTATCGTTTCGGTGTCGGTGCCCAGTACAACTTCAATGAACACGTTTCTGCACGTGTAATGGGTCGTTACACCTATGTTGATACCAAATATCTTGACAGCTTGATGGAAGTCAATGCCGGTTTAAGATATACTTTCTAATCTGACTGCGTTTATAACCGCTTTCGTTTTTTCGGAAGCGGTTATATTTTAATTTAATTTATTACAATCTTAAAATTTCGGTTTTCTTAAGACTTACACAAGAAAAAACACAATAACTTGGAGCTTAAAAGATATGAAAAAAACATTATTGTTGGCCGGTGCCGCCTGTTTGTTTCCGGTCCTGGCTAATGCTCAGATGATGAGCGGTAATGAAGCAAAATCTTACATCGGCGTCGACTACATTTATGACAAGGCCGATTTCAAAAAAGACGCCAAATCGCTTGATGACGGTTACAATTCGGCTTCGGTCAACGCCGGCGTGAGGGTAGAGGACTTCGGCATCGAAGCGTTCTACCAGCATTCTGGGGAAAGGAAAACGCACCTTTCTGCAGCAGAAGGCGGAGAACACAAATTCAAATTCCAGGCGTACGGTTTGGACTTGTTTGGATATGCTCCGATAGGAATGAATGAGGATTTTGACCTTTTAGCCTCAATCGGTATCGCAAATTATGACACCAAACATAAAAATGAAAAAGGCAAAGAATCAAAAGGACGCATCGGCTATCGTTTCGGTGTCGGTGCCCAGTATAACCTGACCGAAAACTTTTCCGTCCGCGTTATGGGGCGCTACAACTACATCGGTATGCGTAACCTTGACAGCTTCAAAGAACTCACCGCCGGTGTCCGATACTCTTTCTAAAACTTGCCTTTCAAAAACAAAAGCCGTCTTTAACAGACGGCTTTTTGCATCTTAAAGCTCCAGACAGCCCTCGCAGTAACGTTTCAGCATCTCCATAACTTTAATGTAGTAATCCTTTCCGTGCGGAAGAAAATTCTTCAGCGCCGCAGAACGAACTTCCTTTGTATAGGAATTGTCTTGATTACGGCGATATCCGACCAATGTGACAAATTCAACCTTACCTTTCATCAGGTTAATTATGTCGTCAATGTCCGTTTCATATACGCCGTCAACTTCTTCCGGCTGCATTTTAACGTCTTCAAGGCTTTTATCCGTCTCCAACACATAAGTGGAGCAAAATTCCCGGTTGCACAAACCGGTATCTTCCTGAACCAACAGACGCGTAAACAGTTTGGTCAGCTTGTCGACATTAACCGTCAGCCCCAGTTCTTCCTCAATTTCCCGAATGCCGTCTTTGGGCTTTTCTCCTGAATGCAAATGCCCGGCAGCGGAAATATCCAGCATATTGGGATAAATTGTTTTATCTTCCCCGCGCAACTGCAACCAGACTTTTTTGCTGTCCTTATTGACAATCCAGCAATGGAAAACCCGGTGCCACAAACCCTCCCGGTGCGCTTGCGATTTCATTGCCGTTCCCAGATGATTCATATTTTCATCATATATGTCTATCAACTCGTCTGCCATTACATCCTCCTTTCAGACGTTTTCCGCTTTCCACAAAATTCCGTTGACGTCTTTGCCGTCCTCTTTGCGAAGCACCATTTTCTTGCAGCTGATTTTTGTATAACCGTTGTCTCTAAGCAGGTTTTCAACATAATCCTGCCGATGTTTATAACGTCCGTTGGGCATAACCCTATAAGCCTCGGTGCCGTCATACAGCTCAGTGGTAAAAATCAGCTTTATCCCGCTGACGGCAGCCGCAAACTCCTTCAAATCGCCTATATATCCCAAAACGTCCGCCGCTATGGCCCAGTCATAATTATGATTGTTGTGCAAAAACTCCACCACGTCTGACTGCACCAGCCTGTCATATATGTTTTTGGCCCGCGCCGCTTCCAGCATTTTGGCCGATATGTCTACTCCCGTGAGAGTAACCCCAGGGCCTTTAATAACTTCACCAACCAGCCCCGTACCACACCCCAAATCCACAACGGAAGCTTTAACATTTCCAAGAGCTCGTCCCACAGCCATCGGAACTGAATAGCCCAAATTCTTGACAACCAGCTCATAATTATCAGCAAAACCGTCAAACAGCTTTTCACTATAAATTTGATTATTTTCAATGTCTTCTCCCTTAAAAGCGGCGGCGGTCTTTTCGGCAAAAATGTTTTCCGGTGCCTGACGCACCCAGTTTTCGGCAATTTTTAAGGCTTCTTCCGGCTGCTGGCGCTGATAAAGCGTCAATGTCTCCGCCAGATTAATTGAAATCTGCTCAAGTTCCGGCTTCAAAACGTAAGCATTAAACAAAAGCCCCAAAGCCTGCTCATAGTCACCGTAATCCCGCAAAATAACGGCCAGATTATTGCTCACTTCTGCGGATTTTGGGTTGATGATGACGGCCTGGCGGTATTCTTCCAAAGCCTCCGCTGTTCTTTTTTGCTTATACAACAGTTCGGCAAAGTTGTTATGGGCGTCAAAATTTTTCGGCGCCAGTTCCAAAACCCTCTTATAACCTTTCTCGGCCTTTTCAAAATCATTCTCACGGCTGGCTATGTCTGCCAATCCCAGCAAAGCGGCAATATTATATTCGTTCAGCAAAACCGCCTTTTCAAAATAAATTTTGGCATTGGCAGTCTGTCCTTCTTTAAGCGCCAATGTTCCCAATACCACCCGGACTTCATCAGACATCGGAGCCAGCTCTTTGGCCCGGATGGCCGCCGGCCAGGCTTTGTCATCCTGTCCGCGTTCAAGATAAAGCCGCCCCAGATAATAAAAGATGACGGCTTCGTCTTTATAGGTCTGCGCCAGCCGCTCCAGCTCTTCAATTGCCATGCTGCTGTTGCTCTCGCTGTAGCTCATTGCCCGGTTTGCCTTGGCTTCGACATAATCCCCGTCAATTTCCAGCGCCTTGCTCCAATAAACGCGGGCCTGCTCAAGTTTTCCCAGCGACTGACAGATAAGCCCCATCTCATTGTACGCTTCTTTAATGTCCGGTTGCAATGCCAGCGCTTTTTCAAAACTCTCCAAAGCCTCTACCGGCTTGTTGTCCAGCTTGAGCGAAAAGGCAAGATTGTAATAAAAAGGCGCGCGGTCAGGGGCCTGCCTAATCGCCTGATAAAACAAGCTGCAAGCTTCGTCCTGCACCCCTTTGGCCTGGGCAACCAGTCCCAGAAGATTCAAGACTTCCGGCTGTTGGGGCGCCGTTTCCAAAATCCGGCGGTAAATCTGTTCTGCTTCGTTGAGCTGTCCGGCTTCATGCAACTGCACAGCCCGCTGAAACAAAAGTTCGTATGACATCGGAACATCCTTTTTTTCAAAACTTTTTACATTGTAATCCAAATAAGCTTAAAATCCACTAAATTTTGAAAAAAACTCTTGATTTTAAGCAATTATTGTTATAAATTGCAGCCACTTCCAGGAATGAAGACAGAACAACTGCCTCGTTTGACACCGATAAGTCAAAACTACTGGGACAATAAATAATGTAATGAAATAAAAGGAAAATCTAAATGAAAAGTATCGTTTCTGCAAAGAAAAAGAAAGAACGTCAGTATCATGGCCCGATTTGGGGCAATGCTAACGCTTCCTATGCCAAAAGAGAATATGCTCCCGGCCAGCACGGTCAGAGAAAAAAGAAAATGACCGACTACGGCGAGCAGCTGAACGCTAAACAAAGATTGAAAACATACTATGGCAACGTTTCTGAAAAACAGTTCCACAAATATTATGTTGAAGCAATCAGAAGAACCGGCGACGCTGCTGAAAACCTCATCGGTTTGCTGGAGTCTCGTTTGGACAACTTGGTATACAAAGCAAAGTTCGTTCCGACCATCTTTGCTGCCCGCCAGTTCGTAAACCATGGCCACATTACTGTTAACGGCAAAAAGGTAAACATTCCTTCTTACATGGTTAAAGCCGGCGATGTTATCGAAGTCCGCGAAAAATCAAAACAGCTGCCGATAGTTATCGCTGCTGTTGAGTCTGCCGGTCGTGACGTTCCGTCATATATCGAAGTAGACAGCAAAAAATTGAGTGCAAAATACAGCTTTGTTCCCAAATTTGACGATGTTCCTTATGCTGGCATCATGGAACCCAACCTGGTTATCGAGTTCTACTCCAGATAATCTGCTTTTACGCTTAAAACGAAAATCCTCAGAAGTTATGCAAGCTCTGAGGATTTTTGCTTTAAAATTAATATAAATTATGCTTAGATAACTGACAACAGAGAGATATTTTCAAGAGGTTACACTATGGAAGACGTTATTATTGATGATCGCAGACAGGCTTCTGCCAAAGCCGTAAACCGTGAAAAAGAAGCTACCCGAGGCCGCCCGCGTCGCCGCAGATTTCGGCAGTATCTGGTCGATTTGTTCGTCAAAAGTATGATGGCCGCCAGCTTGATTGCCATCAACTTTGTTCTCTTTGCCGAAGCCGGAAGCTACAGCATTTTCACCGGAGCTCAACAGTTGAACACCGAAGCCATGTACATTCTGGCTGCTGTATTCGGCCTTTGTTTCCTGATATCATACCTCTGTTCCTTTTCCAAACTTCTGCAAAACCTTTTTACAACCGGTGTTTTTGCGCTCTTTTTGTTGGCTATTTTCAATCAGTTTGCCCTGTTTGACAAAGAGTCCGTACTCTCTAACGTCATCAGCGCAGACGGTGAACTCGGCGTGCTGTTGTCAACCGGTTCCCACCTGGTTTTGACCGGAGTACTTTCCCTGATTTTTCTGATATTCCTGACGAGTGCAGGACGGTTAACCCAAACCTATCTGCTGGGCATTCTGCTTTTTATCCTCGGCGGACTTCTGGCACAGGGATACATGAACCCGACACCCTATAATTTCCGTACCTCGTTCGACCTACTGAGCAGTCAGGATCTTGCCAAAGAAACTGACGACGGCAAACGTTTCATTCACATAGCTATGCCTTCGCTGACGTCCTACAGCAACCTCCGCAGTTTTATCAATGACAAACCCGGAAACGAGGCCTATAACAAAAAAATCCAGACGGCTATGGACGCAATGCTCGGATTTTACGTTCAAAACAACTTTACCTTGTATCAAAATGCCTATCTTGAAGGAACCAATCCCTTTCTCAATCTGACTCAGTCATACAATCCGGTCAACCTGAACCAAAACCCGATGGAAAATACTTTGAATAACGTTTTATTCAAAAGCTACTTTGACTTTGACAACATTGTCTCTCCCACGGTTTACCTCAAAAACAACAAACTGTTCGACAGTTTCCGTAAAAATAAATATCACCTGAAAGTCTACGAAACCCGCGGTATTGAAACCTGTAACGTCAACAACGAAAAAGCCGTAGACAAATGCATCCAGAAAGAGAACGTCCCCTTCAATTTGGAACAAACCAACTTCTCTACGCTGCAAAAGACTTATCTGCTGCTGATACAATGGTTGGAAAGCACCGGCTTAATAACCGACTTCTCCATGGTCAACGAGGGAATGAAGCTGATTGTTCCCGGCCTGCCCAACAATCAGTTCTCCACCAAACAGTTATATGTTGCCAACTCCTTTAAGGCTCTCGACCTTCTGGCAAAAGACATCAGCACCGACCGCGGCAACAATGCTTACTTTGTCATTATGGATATGCCGGCCGAACTGTTTATCTACGACAGCTTCTGCAACCTGAAGCCGCTCAGCCAATGGATTAGTGCCGACAGCGCCAATACCGTGAAAAAACGTGAAGCCTATGCGGAACAAATGACCTGTCTTTACGGACAGTTGGAAAACTTTATGCAGAGACTGTCCAACGATTACAAGCTCAAAAAAACCGTAATCGTAATAGAAGGCCTGAGCGCTCCCCAAAACATCACTTCGACCAGAACGGCGGAATTTGCAAAACAAATGCGCGAAAACAAAGGCGTCACCATGGCCATTTACGATCCCATGAAAGACGCTTCGCATATTGCCTCACAAATTTGCAGAACGCCGGATATCTTAAAAAGCTATCTGTATAAAAAATCAGCCTGCAGCCAGCTTCACGGGATGAATCTCGCCGAACAGCCGCTGAAAGAGCTTATGAACAACTACAATAACGAAGCAATAACCAATGCCGAAATCGCTTCCGGCCATAAAAACTTCTTAAAGTGGTACCAAAAATGGGCAAAAACCAATAACCTCAACAACAATCTCGACAACCTTGTTGAAGAAGAAACCGAAACTCCGGATAATGCGCAGCCCCAGACGGAAAATAAAGATGAGCCGGTTGACCAAAGCGCTTCGTTGCCGGAAACGGAATTAAAAGCAACGCCGACTGCCGCCGCTGCCGAAGAGCTTGACAAAGAAACCGTAGAAAAGCCTTTGTCCGCGGCAGTAAAAGAAGAAGCCCAAAAAAACAATGAAGTCGTTGTCGACCAGAACAGCCAGACGAACAAGACACCGTCAACTGTCGAAGAACTCGTCCAAACTATCCAGAAAAAACAAAACGACCAACAAAAGGATAACGCAAAAATAAATATGGAAATCAAAGTCATCGACACTCAGGCTCCGGAAGTCATCCCCGGAACGCATGATGTTCTTCCGCCTTTTTTGGAAGACGATGACAATGAAGTTCCTCCGGCAGACAAATAAGGATATCCGGCTTGCCCAACAAAATATCAAATGGCTGCTTAAGCCCGCTCAATCAACGCCGTATCAATATTTTCAGACAAAATCGGCGGGCATGGTGGTCATTTGTTCTGTTTTGCATCATATTCGGCATCAGCCTCTTGGCCGAATTGCTGGCCAATGACCAGCCGTTGGTTGTCAAATATCAAGGGGAATATTATTTTCCCATTGTCAAAACATACAACGAGCAGACTTTCGGCGGAGACTTTCCGACACCGGCCGACTACCGGGACCCCTATATCAGAAACAACATAAACGCGAACGGTTATATGCTGTTTCCGCCACTGCCATACTCTTTCAATACCGTTGATTACGAGCTTGACACACCGACGCCGTCCGCTCCCTCCCGACATCATTGGCTGGGCACCGATGACGAAGGCAGGGACATATTGGCCAGAATTATTTACGGTCTGAGAATATCTGTTGTTTTTGCCTTTGTTCTCACCGTATTATCCTCGCTCATCGGCATTTTTGCCGGAGCGGTTCAGGGATATTTCGGCGGCAAAATAGATATTTTCTTTCAACGTTTTCAGGAGATATGGGAGGCGCTGCCCCAGCTTTTCGTACTGATTATCGTTGCCAGCATCTTCGCTCCTTCTTTTTGGACGTTGCTCATTATAATGCTCTGCTTTACATGGATGAGCCTTACCGGCGTTGTCCGCGCCGAATTTCTTCGTACCCGCAACTTTGAATTTGTTAAAGCCGCCAAGGCGTTGGGCGTAGGGGATTTTCGTATTATTTTCCGACACATTCTGCCTAATGCCGTCATCGCAACAATTACCTTTGTGCCCTTTCTGCTGTCGGAAGCAATCGTCGCCTTGACCGCGCTTGACTTTCTGGGGCTGGGACTTTCTCAGGAATACCCGTCTCTCGGCGACTTGGTCCGTCAGGGAAAAGACAACCTTCAGGCACCTTGGATAGGTATCTCGATATTTGTTGTCTTGTCCACATTGCTCACTTTACTTATTTTTATCGGTGAGGGCATTCGTGACGCTTTTGACGCAAGGAAAAACAAATGAATAAACCGATACTTAAAGTAACAGACCTCAGCGTTGGCTTTCATCAGGACGGCAAAGATTTTTATGCCGTCAACGACGTTTCTTTTGAGTTAAACAAAGGGGAGGTCTTAGGTATCGTTGGTGAATCCGGTTCCGGAAAATCCCTCACAGCATTGTCCATCCTCGGTCTTCTTCCTTATCCAAAGGCATTTCACGACAAAAAATCATCCATAAAATTCAACGAAATAGAACTTATAAACAATCCTAAGCTTTCACGCTTCAGGGGAAACAGATTGGGCTTTATCTTCCAGGAACCGATGTCTTCGCTCAATCCGCTCCACACCGTTGGGCACCAAATTGCCGAAACGCTGATCCTTCATCAGGGACTAACAGCCAAAAAAGCCAGAAGGGAAGTTCTGCGCCTGTTGACTCTGACCGGCATCAAAAATGCCCGAGAACGCCTAAAGGCTTATCCGCACCAACTTTCCGGCGGCCAACGGCAAAGGATTATGATAGCAATGGCCATTGCCAACCGTCCTGACCTCCTGATTGCCGACGAACCGACAACTGCGTTGGATGTTACAGTTCAGGCCCAAATCATTGATTTGCTGATTAAATTAAAAAACCAATTGCAAATGTCCATTATTTTCATTTCGCACGATCTGCATCTCATCCGCAAAATCGCAGACCGAACCATTGTGATGAAATCAGGTAGAATCATAGAGCAGGGACTAACCGAAAAAATTTTCCTGTCTCCGCAAAAAGAATATACAAAAACATTAATAAATTCAATCAACACATTGAAACAAAGCAATAACATCTCAAGAAAAAATATCTTGGAGGTAAAAAATCTCAATGTTGAATTTCCCTTAAAAAAGAACTTTTGGGGAATAACCACTCAAACGATAAAAGCCGTTGACAACGTTTCGCTTACTCTTAAGCAGGGCGAAACCTTAGGAATTGTCGGTGAATCCGGCTCCGGAAAAACGACGCTTGGCCAGGCCATTTGCCGACTGACAAAGTCTGCCGGACAAATTCTGTTTGACAATCGAGACTTAAACACGCTTTCCAACAAACAACTGCGGCCTTTGCGAAGCCGAATGCAAATCATTTTCCAAGACCCCTATAATTCACTAAACCCGAGGATGACCGTTGAACAAATCATCGCCGAAGGCCTTATAGTAAAAAACAATAAATTACATAAAAATCAAATAATTAACAAAACAATTAAAGAAATTGGATTAACAGAAAAAGACCTTTTAAAATACCCTCACGAATTTTCCGGCGGTCAACGGCAGCGTATTGCCATCGCTCGAGCCTTGGTTATGGAGCCGCAGCTTTTAATCCTCGATGAACCTACTTCCGCGCTGGATGTTACCATTCAGGCACAAATAATAAAACTTCTTCAGGATATTCAAAAGAGTAGGGGATTATCTTATATTTTTATTTCACACGATATGCGTGCCGTTAAAGCAGTTTCTGACCGTATTGCAGTAATGAAAGACGGAAAAATCGTCGAACTAGGCACCAGAAGTGAAATCTTTGAGCATCCCCGGCAGTTGTACACTCAAAACCTCATTCAAGCTTCATTATAAGGGGAATAAATCCGATGCCTCAGACTTCAAAGGATAACTTACTGAATTTAATGAACTTTCTCGGAAGATTTAAAGACCTGAAGCGCAGCGGATGGCTGGCCCGAAAAGTATCTTCTCCGGAAAGCGATGCCGAACACAGTTTTTCACTGGCGTTTCAGGCTTTGCTGCTTACACCGTCATATCTTGACCGTTGCCGCTGCATCGAATTAGCCCTTGCTCACGACATAGCGGAAGTCTACAGCGGAGATATGCTTCCCGGAGAAATTGACGCTGCCGAAAAACATCAAAAGGAAAGGGAGGCCGTCTGTCGTTTGTCCAAAGAACTGAATGCTCCGACCTTGATTGAACTGTTTGATGAATACGAAAACCAGGAAACGCCGGAATCTCGCTTTATCAAATCTCTTGACAAGCTGGACAACGTCTTGCTGGCACATTACTATGATGCCTGTCATCGTGCGCCTCAGCCTTTGTTTGAAGAATTTTCAAACGGTGCAAAAAAAAATACCTGAAGAACCACCCGCAAAAAGAAAACGAAACGGCTGTAAATATCATTAAAATTCTGGAACAATAATCAAACTTCCTTGTATATAATTAAAACTATCTGTTTGTTTTAATCCGACTGCGGTAGTAGAGTAAAATCATCTCAGCAATAAGAAATAAGGACTGAAATCTATGAGTAAAATTAAAATTTATTTGCTAATCCTGGCCGTGGCAATCGTTGCCGTCGCCCTTGGTTATATGATGCATATCAAGCCTATCCAATCCCTTTGCGCCGCAAGCCTGACTTATATGAAAAACCCGGTCCTGCCGGTTACTGCCGCTGTTTGCGCCTTTTTATTCTACGGAGTAAAAAACTACTGGCTTATCATTATCGGCTGTGCCATCGTCACCGCCGTTGTTATGCAGTTTGTTATCGTGGGCCACGGCACGACAATCTTTTTATTTACCAGCAGGGCTTTGGCTTTCCTGGTCGTTGTGTATTTGATGAACCTGGTAAAACTAATTTTTAACGAAGCTTAAAATAAACCAGATAAACAATAAAGGCGAGGGAGTGTCACAACTCTCTCGTTTTTTTATGACTGAACCGCACCGGAACCTTAAATGTAAAACCAAAGACGTACACGGCACAATCATCAAAACAAATAAATTTGCTTACAAAATTATGTTGTCATTAACGTCGCAAACAACAAATTTCCTCAATTTAAACGATTATAATCCAGTGGAAATACTTTCACAGAAACAACGTTAACCATTGACAAAATTAACAACCCTTTGAATTAGCATAAAATAACGGAGGGGAGATGCGTTGACTTCATATAAATTTGTCGCATAATGTTAGTTATGAATAGTAAAGACACAATAAAAAGAAGTATTAATAAAAAAACGTCATATTTTATTTACCCGGAAACTTTCATTTATTGCGCTCTCACGACGAGCAAAATTATTTTTACCGAAGATTTATCCGTCAGCTCTTTATAAATTGATTGTAATAATGCCTTTATCGACGGCCAGATATATTACATAACCGACAATCCCGCAGCCAATCAATATCAACCATAATTTCAGGCTTAAATTTTTTCTGTAATACAAACCCTGACGACCGGCATGAATATACGAACCTTTCGTTCCATAGCCCAAACGCAGCCCTTTAGCGCCAAACGACATTCCCAGACCGGATTTAGATACGTTCAACCGCAATGGCCCCAAATTAATACCTTTTTTTAAATAAAATCCCATTTCGCTTATATCCGTTTCCAAATTCTTTGCTTGTTAATCTCTTCTTTATCACGAAACGCTTTTTCCAAATCCACACCGTGCATATTGGCCATTCCCAGCAAAATAATAAAGACGTCTGCCATCTCCAGCTTTATATCCCCTATATGAGAACCGCTGCCGATGGAACCGCCTTCCATATGTTTTCGGATAGCGGATATTAACTCGCCGCATTCTTCTGCCAGCATCATACAATCCAGCTTAGGATCGGACAGGTTCAAGCCTCGCTGTTCCTTCATCTTTTGCACATAGTCCTGAAAGTCCGCAATAACCGGATTATCTTTAAGTTTCAAATCGTTATCATCCATTTCAAACCCTTTCCTTTATACGAGCTCTTTGCGGAACTCCCTTTTTATCGTCTTATAAAGCAGCGGACTTACATGGCCGCTGTCAGGAACGACAACTAAGCGTGACCTGGGCAGAGCCTTATGCACTTCATAGGCACCCTTTAACGGACAAACAAAATCAAGCCGATTATGCACGATAACCGCAGGTATATCTTTGATTTTACTCAAATTACCCAATATTTCTTCATCTTCAAGCCAAAACTTTCGGGCGGCGTAACGAATATAAATCCTCTGCTCGGCTAATTCACAATCAGACAGTTCTTCTGCAGAATTCCACCTTGGATTCAGCGAACTGCGCACCCTTTCCCAAAACCCGTAAGTATTAGCTGCCTCCAACTGCTTTTCCGCCTCGCCGCCGTTTATCAATTTATCAAAATATTCTGGAATATCAAAACCCTGCGACTTATTCTTCAATTGTTCAACAAACTCGGGATAAAACCATGCCGCTTCACTGTTTTCCCACCGTAACGCCTCCTTGTCTGCCAAAAAAATCTGCGACAGCAGCAAGCGTTCAACTCTTTGAGGATTTTGAATGGCCCATAACAAAGCCAGGGTGGAACCCCACGACCCTCCCCTTAGAATAACTTTATCTTTTATTTTCAAATGATTGAGAAGTCTTGTCGTATCCTCGAGCAGCGCCTGGGTAGTGTTGTTTTTCAATTCACCCAATGGCAAAGACCTTTTGCATCCCCGCTGATCAAACAAGATTACCCGATAACGCTTAAGATTGAATATGGCAGCATGTTTCGGACTGCATCCGCCTCCCGGCCCACCGTGAAAAACGATAACTGGCAGCCCCTGCGGATTTCCAAATTCCATAAAAAAGACCTCATGCCCGTCTTTGGGCGGTAAATATCCGCAATTATAAGGCTTGGGCTCAAGCCATTTGCTCAGCCATCCCATGCTGTCTGTCTCCTTGCCGGTTTCACATTTGCCGAAAGTGTAACATCATATTCAGGAGGCTGCAAGTTTTTCTAACGCTTTTTCCAAATCCTGCGGCCGCTCAATGCGCATTGCGGACAAACCGTTTTGGTTGCAGGCATTAACTACCTCCAACTGGTCATCAAGCATAACGGCGTTTTCGTACCCCAAACGATACTTCTTCAAAGTATCTTCAAAAAACTTAAGCCGGCCGTTCCTGACATCGCTTTTAACATATCCGACCTGATGAGACGACACCACGTCGTCAAACAGCTCATGCAACCGCAGCGACGGAACCGAATAGTCGCAAAAAACGTCAAAATTGTCGGTAGCGACCACGACTTTCACCCCCTTGGAACGTAAACGTTCTATCTTTGGCAAAAAAGCATCGCTGTCAAACTCCATGTTCTCGCAGCTCGCTTTCAATAAGCTATAAAAAGCGTCATATTCTTTCCGGTTGCGGGAAATGGCGTTTAGAATATCTTGTTTAAAAATTTTGCCGCTCTTCCAAGGCACAAGAAGCGGCTCATTTTCAACAAACGTACGATGACGGCAGATTTTGCATAATTCAGGCTGAGGGTCTTTTTTATTCACAAAAAACTTTGATGAACTCAGCGTTTTATACCAGTCCACAAAAACAATCTTTAATTTCGAGTTTGTCATCCTGACCTCACAAACACGGCCCTGCCGAAAATCGGATTACAAATAAATCTTGTATTTTTATATCCTAAATAGATTAAAAAAACCTTGATGATTTACCTGACCTCGCTAAATATTTATTATTTCATAACAAAAAAAACTCACACTCTTTGTTTCAAAGCTTTTCCGAAACATGAAAGACACTGTCCCTGACCTCCTCTGTCAAAAACAATGCCGCCAAACGCACCAAAACGCCTTTTTTTCCGCTAAGCGCTCCTAACGAATCATATGTGCAAAAAAGCTGACCGTAATCGTCTTTGCAAAATTCGCTGCAATTTTTATACGGTTCACCGGCCTCAAGCGGCAAACGATGGCGTTTTATCCCGGACAATGCAGCCAAAACCGACAAAACCGCCCGGTCATGCTTATGTTCTACAAACATCGGATGATTTTCCAACCCTTGCGTATTCGGCATATCTCCCAAAACGGAGTCATCACAGCAATATTTCAGCCATTCGTCCAAAAAGGCCAATACCCGGGGCGTCTTTTGCCATACCGACAAAACGGTGGAGGTTTCATAATCCTTGTATATCGCCGGACGGTCTGCCCGCATCAAAACCAAAGCGTCCCGCTTGCACCAGCATTCAATTGTCTGCGGAACATTGGCAAACAGCAAAATCCCGTCATTTTCGGCACATAGCTCATATAAACGAGTCATCGGACTGAGCGCAAACACATTGGCATCGCTGTAGATAAGAAAGTCGCCGTCTTTCAGCTTTTTAAGCTCATTCAGAATTACATACGGACGCCACAGCCAATAGCCGGCTCCCTGCTTCTGATTCAAAACCGAACGATTTTCCTTGTAGAAAGAGGTTTTACGCAGCTGTTTTTCATTCCAGGCCACCACTTTGTCAACACTTTTGGTTGCCAGAGCCGACTTTGCCAAAAGATAAACGGCTTTGCCGTATTTTTTGCTTCCGAAAGTTACCAGACACCTCATCGTCCGTTCCTGTTTCATCACCGTTGATGTTGCTTCTTCTAAAACCATAGCTTCTCATTCCCGGATTGGCAACTGTTTATTCAAAAGGAGAGGATAACTAAGCGCTTGGCTTTTTAGCCGAAGAGTTTTATAATCAACCGCAAAATGACTTGTCTGAGGTAAAAAAATGCAAAAATACCAAAATATCGTTATCCTTACCGGTGCCGGAATCTCCGCTGAATCCGGATTGGCAACGTTTCGTGCGGCTAACGGCCTGTGGAACAATCATCGGGTGGAAGACGTTGCAACCGTTGAAGCTTTTGCCCGTAATCCGGAATATGTACATGATTTTTATAATGAACTGAAACAGGAACTGATTCGCGCTGTGCCTAATCCGGCTCATTTGGCATTGGCCAAATTGCAGCAGAACTACCCTGCTCCCGTCACCATTGTTACGCAAAACGTCGATACCCTTCACGAAAAAGCTCAAAGCACCGGCGTTTTACATATTCACGGACAAATCAACCAAGCCGTCTGCCTCAACTGCGGACATGTCTTGGAAACCTGGGGCGATGTAAATACCGAAACCGTTTGTCGACAATGCGGCGTTCCCGCAATGATGAAACCCAACATTGTCTTTTTCGGAGAAAATCTGCTTTGCATGGATAAAGTTGACAGACTGCTGGAACAATGCGACCTGTTTGTGTCAATCGGCACTTCCGGTGTAGTGTTTCCGGCAGCCAGCTTTGTCCAGATAGCCAAGCTAAACGGTGCCGAAACATATGAGTTCAATCTGGAAACAACGTCTAACAACCGCTATTTTGATCACCACATTTACGGCAAAGCCGGTGAGACCGTCCCCCAATTTGTTGACACCCTCCTTGCCGAAGCTCCCAAGCAGTAAAAAAATAAAGCATCTCACTCCCTTCAGAAGTACAGATGCTTTACTTTTTACCTGTGAGTCATTTCAGACGAAAGCACTCACCGCCATAATCATATTCAACCACAAAGCAACGTCCGAAATCAATTGAATCGCCGCTGTAGCCTAACGCCGTCAGAAAATAAACCATATTAAGCTCATGTGAAGCGATTCCGACAGCCTGTTCGGGAGTTCTCAACAAACTGTAGAGAAAATCGAATATGCGTTCCCGAACGGCATACTTGCTTTCTCCGCCGGGAGCGGCATCATGAATAAAAGAGGCGCAGTCATAACGATTAGCCCACAACTCAGGATAATAGCGGGATATTTCATCATAAGTCATATCCCCAAGCAAACCCAGGTTTATTTCATCCAATCGTTTGTCGGTATAAACCGGAATGCCAAGTTTAAATCCGGCCAATTCGGCAGTCTGATATGCCCTCAGCCGAGGACTGCTGTATATCAGCTCAATACCATACTGTTTCAAATTGTCGGCCAAAACCAATGAACGTTCGCTTCCTTCCTCGTTCAAACCCGATTTTAACCATTCGCTGAGCGTCTGTTGTTCCGGACGATCTGTTTTTTCATGACGAAAGATTATAAAATTTTTTTTCATAATAAGTTTTTTATAATTTATAAATAAAATAAACTGAAACCTATATGTATAACAAACCATCCATAAAATCAAGGTGCATATTCCCCTTTCCGCCCAACTAAAAAAAGCCTCAGCAGATGAGGCCTTTTTTATACACGGTCGACAAACCCTATTTGCCGTTATAGGCGGTTTTATAAACTTCTAACACCAGCTCTTTTTTGCACGGACGCGGGTTGCCTCCGGTGCAAACATCAGCCATGGCCGCATCGGACAAAGCGTCCAAGTCTTCCTCTTTCACGCCGATTTCTTTGAGTGTCTGCGGAATGCCTACATCCATGGAAAGTTGTTTAACCGCGTCAATGGCTGCTTTGCGATATTCCTCTTCGGACATCTCATCCACACCCTTAACCCCCATAGCCCGAGCGATTTCTCTAAATTTTTCGCCGGTATACGGAGCATTAAACGCCATCACATAAGGCAGCAAAACAGCATTTGCCACACCGTGCGGCGTATCATAAAAAGCCGACAAAGGATGAGCCATGCCGTGAACGACGCCCAAACCGACATTGGAAAAAGCCATTCCGGTCACATACTGGCCGAGAGCCATTCCTTCTCGCCCGTCCGGATCATTGGCAACCGCCTTGCGCAAATTCTTTGCAATCAGCTCAATAGCCTTCAGATTTAAGGTATCCGCCAGCTCCCAGGCTGCAAGCGTCGTATAACCTTCAATCGCATGCGTCAGCGCATCCATTCCCGTTGCCGCAGTCAGTCCTTTGGGCATTGAAGACATCATATCCGGATCGACAATGGCAACGACCGGAATATCATGCGGATCGACGCAGACAAACTTGCGGCGTTTTTCCTCATCGGTAATTACATAGTTTATCGTCGTTTCTGCGGCAGTACCGGCCGTCGTTGCAACGGCGATAACCGGCACGCTTTTATTCTTGATCGGAGCAACGCCCTCCAATGAAACCACGTCAGAAAATTCCGGATTGTTGATAATGATTCCGATGCCTTTGGCCGTATCCTGCGGAGAACCGCCGCCAATGGCAATCATATAGTCTGCTCCGGCTTTTTTAAAAGCGTCTACCCCGGCCTGTACAACCGCCACGCTCGGATTAGCCTTAACCTTATCGAAGATTTCATAGGCAAAATCGTTACGGTCTAGAATATCCGTAACTTTTTTAACAACGCCGAATTTCATCAAATCGGCATCCGTTACGATTAACGCTTTTTTAAAACCGCGGGATTTAACCTCTGCAACAATTTCATTTACGGCACCGTGACCGTAATAGCTGGTTTCATTCAAAATAAAACGATACGCCATGGCAAGCTCCTTTTTTAATAAACCTTTTCGACACAATATTTTATTCGTCAAAAGTAACTATTGGGTTAAAGATTTTTAATATCCTTCAAATAAGCCCAGCGTTTAATGGCCTCAAAATCAACGGAACCGTCTTTTTTCTGCCAACGCTTGTCACTGAGCCGGGCTAAAACCAGAGTGCCGTTTTTCTCCTCAAACAGACACTCTTCCGCCGCTTCCGGCAACACAGCCTCATACCAGACTGTCTTGTCCTCCCTGAGTTTGCTCACGGTGCGCTGCAGCTCGCCGATTTTGCGCTGCTGGTTAATCCCCCGCCACTCCGCAAAAACAATATAAACAACTAAAACAACGGCAATCAAATGCATTTTGTTCTCCTAACCGCAAAGTTTTCTGAAATAATCCCTGTCGTCAAGCCATGGCTTGATGTCAACCGGAGGCTTATAGCCGGTTTCCATTGTAACATAAGCATCTTCAGCCACAATGTCATTGACCATATGCGCCAAATCATAATTTCCTTCTCCGAAATGCAGATGCTTGTCCTGGACTTCGTCGGCCATACCGTCGCAAAGATGGTACATATCGGGCTTCAACGCCGCAAAATCTTCCAAAATCTCCCCGACCCGCCGGCCGTAATAATTGGCGGCACAGGTTGCATGAGAAAAATCAAAGCAAAACTTGCATCCGGTTTCACTCACTATTCGTTCAATCTGCTCGGGGAAAACGCCGTGAAGCGCTTTACCGCTGACGGAACAGCTTGCCGGCATATTCTCGACGGCAATCCGTTTATCGTCAAAGCGTTTGAACTGGCGGATAGTTTCTTCCAAATGCCTCTCTTCACAGCCACACCCGGCATGCACGATGATAATTTCAGCATTCAGCATATCGGCAAACTTTTGAGAATCCCCGACATCACGCAGATTTCCGGCCAGACAGTCGGCATCCCCGGCATCAAAACCGTAAGCGCTGTGAGAGTTATGAATTATCGTCGGGCACCCCTTCAGTTCCCGGCGGATAACCTCGGCCGTATCATTGTAGGAGTTCGGAAAAACAAACAGCTCCAGATAGTCAAAGTCCTTGTTTTTGACGGCGGCAACCGCTTGCTCAAAAAAGTTTCGGTTTTTAACCACGTCGCGCGTCCAGATTTTTATTCCCAGTTTTTTCATTTTTTTCTCCCTGCCGTTTTGCTGTATATTATCGCCGCGAAATATTAAAATTTTACATACAAATAACCGGAGAAAATAATTCTCCGGTTATTTTTTTAATCAATGTAGAGCACGCGGTAAACATCATCCCGGCTCCAGTCGTTTTCCAGATGCACACAACGTTCAACGCTCTTTTTACCGTTGTCGGATATCAGTGTAAAGCAATAAGTGCTGCTGTCATGCGAAGGCTGATACTGACTGCCGATAAAATAACTCCCGACCGTTGTTCCCACTATTCCGGCCAGCACTTCCGGCAACGGCGTATAATAACGATGCGGATAATGCGGTCGATAATGCGGCGGAACATAAGCATGGGCTCCAAAGTGAGGATGATACGGCCGATGTCCGAAGTGCCCGGTATGAGCCCGGGCACTGGAAACGCTCAACAGCAGCAACGTCAGAACTATCCATAGTTTTTTCATAAGCACTGCCTTTGCCGTTTGAACTAATCACGAGGTTCCGGTCCCGGACACGGTCCTTTGTGTTTTTTCATCATTTTACGTTTTTTGCGCCCTTCCTCAAACTTTTTCTTATGCTCGGCTTTAATCTTATCCAACTTGTCTTTCTGTTCCGGCGTCAGAATTTTCTCAAAATCCTTCATATTATCTTCCCGCAGTTTATCCATTTTTTCGCGTAAGGTTTTCATCTCCTTCATCAGCGGTTCCATTTTTTCACGCCCGTCTTTGCGAATTTTGTCGGCCTGAGCCTTCTGTTCTTCCGTCAATCCCAAGTCTTTGGCAAACTTGTCGGCCATGTCTTTACGCACCTTGTGAGGCATTTCATGCGCCGGCGGTGGCGGCGGCAGCATTCCTTCCTCTGCCGGCTGGGCATAAACGGCCGTGGCCCCCATACTGACGACAGAAGCGCAAAGCAGTGACAAAAACATCTTATTCATTTCTATTCTCCTTCAAAAATTGTAATTTTTCACTCAAAATTTTACGGGCGTTAAACAAACGGGACTTTACGGTTCCTGCCGGCAAACCGGTTTTCCGTGCAATTTCGTCATAACTCAGTTCCTCAAACTCATACCAGACGACAATCTGTCTCAGCTTTCGGGGAAGACTGTCAACCGCCTTGAGAATTACCTTTTGCCTGGCTTTGGCATCCAGAATCTCCTCCTGCCGGCCGCCTACCCTGACCTGCTCCAATATCCCGTCGCCGTTTACCTGACGAGCCTCCATTTTGTATTGTCTGGATTTGAAATAGTCGCGGCAGACATTGGCCGTAAGGGCGCTTATCCATTGGCTGAACTTGCCTTCTTCACGATAATTGTCAAGGTTCTTCCAGGTTTTAATATAAACCTCCTGCTCGATGTCATCATTATAAGAACCGGTCAGCTTTTTGATAATCGCCTTAATACGTTCTTTATGGGCACTGATTATTTCTTTCATTAACCAACCATCAGCAGACCGTACTCGTCGGTCGGCAGCCCCCATTCTTCAATAACGGATGTATCGTTTTCGCTGACATAGACTTTGTCATAACCGTAGTAAGACGAAATAAAGTCATATTCATAGCTTCCGTTATTATTCTGCGGATAATACATTCCCAGCATCAATACGCACACCAAGGTCGCCAAAACGGCCTTAATCCGGTTGTTGCGCTTTTTTCTGGCAAAGTACAGCGGCTTGGCTTCTTTAAGTAATGCCGAAATATCGTCCATTGTTTACCTCCTTTACATAACCTATAACGAGGCCGTTTTCAAAAAAGTTCAGATATTTTTAAAAAATTTTCTCTTTTTTATAAAGCCGGACGATGGAAGTTTCCCTTCAAACAACCCTCAACATCTTGAAAACGCTTAACTTTATCCCAAATTTTTCGTACGTCTTCCGGTGTATATTTTTTATGCATAAACGAAACACGAAAATAATCCGCACCGACTTTAGGCGCTTCGGCTGCCAAACACAGCGGCTTGTCGTTAAACAACATCGTCTGACAATCTTTGGAAAGAACATCGTAAACATCTCCGCCCTTGCTCAAACGCATCCATTTTTCGCCCCGGACACAGCCTTTGCAAGGGTTGGAACGAATACAGGCCGCGCTGGTAAACAACGGTACGTCTTCATAAACCGGCAGACAAACCGGCAACGGAGATTTTTCCGCCAGACAACGCATATTGTCAAAAGTGTCCTCCCACGACAAAGTCACCCTTGACGCGCCTGTCTGTCTGGCCTCTTCAATAGCCTGAGAGTTCAACATATACAACGAAGCATTATAACACAGGTCAATGCCCTTTTCCGGCAAAACCGACAAACCCCAGTAATTACCGATTTCCCATTTCCGATACCCTTGACTCAAAAGCTCATCAACTCTTAAACGGTATTCAGACACTTTTCGGCATACAGCCGGGAGTGACAACCGCAGCTTGTTTTTGGGAAATGCGGACAATGCTCTGAAATCAGTCTTCGGATTTATTTCCACGATAATCTCGGCAACCTCGGAAAAATCAAAATCTCTCAAACATTCCGGATTATCGGTTTTAACAGTCCATAAAGGCTCATTTTGCGGCTTTTTAGAACTAACCGGCGGCAGCTTGCGTTCTGCATTTTCGGGATGAATCTCTGCATACAAACACCGCCGCAGCTCATTCAGGACAGAAACCGGAACAAACAGGCCGGAAGGATTGTCAACCTCCAGTTTTCCCAAACAAAACTCCGTATTGCCGGTCTTGTCAAAAGCCTTAAATACGGCATCGTTCATCTTGTCCGGATTTTCCGCCGCAACAAAATGTCCCGCTATGTCTGCACGGCTCATTCCGGAAACCGCAAACACGTTCTCAGACGTCACCGTCAGTTTTACATTAACGGAATATCTCTGCTTATACGCTCCGGGCTTGGGCTTTTCATACCGATATGCGCCTTTGACCTTGCTGGAAGACGCCAGATAAATATCCATTCCTTTTTGCAAATTAGGCATCTGCGGCGGCAACAATATTTCAACCGTCTCTCCGGCCTTGGCTTCAAAAACGCTTTTCCCGTTAACTCTGATTTCCTGCAAGGAAAAGCCAAAAGGTTTCTCCTGCCCCGGCACATCAATTTGTATACCGTCAAAACGGGCGATGCCGTGCTGGGGAACAAACGTTATTTTTCGCCCCTGAATTCGGCTTATCTTGCCGATTTCCAACCCGCGGTGGCCGACAAAATCCCGGTCGATAACCCTTTTGTCTTTGCCATTAACATGAAAACGGCACCAAGGCCTGGAAAAAATTTGTTTGATATTTTCGGATTTCTCGTCACAACATCCCTTCCCGTCCAAAATCTGGCGATAATAGTCGGTAACGGCAGCCACATACAAAGCGGTTTTCTTGCGCCCTTCGATTTTCAACGAAGTCACCGGCATTTTCAAGACTTCTTCTTCCAGGGCCATATCTTTCATTGAAAAGAAATGCTTTTCACCTTCCTCGCCCTTAAAAGCCGAACGACACGGATACATACATTTGCCGCGGTTTGCACTGCGGCCGTTCTCCATTGAAGAAAACATACACAACCCGCTGTATGAATAACACAATGCGCCGTGTACAAAAGCCTCCGTATCCAATCCCGGCACCGAAGCAATTTCCTTAATCTCGGACAAAGTCAGCTCTCTGGCCAAAACAACCCGTTTAAATCCCAGCTTTTGCAAAGCGAGCGCACCTTCTTTATTATGCACCGCCATTTGTGTACTGGCGTGCATTTCCAATTCCGGATAGCGCTCCCTTACCACGCGGGCAACGCCCAAATCCTGGATAATCAGAGCATCCGCCTTGCAACGCGCGCATATGTCAAGCTGTTTCAACAAATCAGAAAGTTCACATTCCTGCAACAACGTATTAAGGGCGACAAAAACCTTGCGCCCTAAGGAATGTGCATATCCGGCAAATTCATTCAATGCCGGCTCGTCAAAATTGGCGGCCGTTGCTCTGGCGGAAAATTGCTGAAGGCCGAGATAAACCGCATCAGCACCATAATAAAGCGCAGCATAGCCGGCTTCAAGATCGCCGGCAGGAGCCAAAAGTTCTTTTCCACCCATAAGCAACAACCTTTTTTTATATCATATCGGAGAACAGCGGCAAACCGCGCTGAAGCTTAATTTTCTGCTGTTCCAAAACCGTACCCAGATTCAGCTTGCCGCTTCGCAGGATGCCGCGAACCTGACAGCTCTTTTGCGTGTTGGGATTGGCAAACAAATAGGTTTGTTTTGCACGCTTGGGCACGCCTTCCAAAATCTGATGAATACAGGCTAAAAAGCCGTTGGCAACCAAATCATACGCCATTTCTTCGCTGATTCCGCTCGAGGCGGCATACTTAACCAGAGAATTCACCGCATCGCTGACGTTGTTGGCGTGAATCGTAGACAACACCAAGTGTCCCGACGTGGCAGCACGCAAAGCTTCGCTGGCAACTTCCGGCGTACGGATTTCGCCCAAAAGAATATAACGCGGCTTTGAACGAAGCGCCGATTTCAATCCCTCTTCCCATTTTCCTTCGGGAGGCACAGTCTGCTTGCACAAACCCAGCTCGCCGTCTTGTGAATGATATTCGCCGTCCAGCGGCATTTCAATCGGATCTTCAATCGTAAATGCATAGCCGCCTTTGAGACTCAGATATTCCTTCAAAAGCGCGGACACCGTTGTACTTTTACCGGAACCCGTTGCCCCTGCCAAAAGAATCAAACCATAAGCGCCGCTCAATGAAACCAAATGCTTATATACGCCTGCGTCAATTCCCAAATCTTTCAAATCCGGTACGGTTGTCGGCATTTTGCGCGCACAGTATTGCGGCCCCTGTAAGGCAACGGTTCTTTCCACACGATAGTTGCGCCCCTTATAATTAAGCAAATAGCTGCAGTTTTTGCCGTCATACTCAGTTTCCAAACCGGCTAAAAACTCGGGAAAATCGTCAAAAGTTATCGTCATCAAACCGCAATCGGTTTTTCCGCTCCAGATATAACAAGTTTTATCCGGTGTAATATAAAGATCAGAAAATTTTACTTCATTTATTAATCCCATTTTTTCTTCCCCTGATAATTCAACTCACACCCATTGGGGCATTATATTATATCAGAGGTAAACAGATGATTAAATTTTTTCCCAAAGTTTCCAATAATTCCCCGTTACGCCGCTAAACCTTGTTTTTGCGGCTTTAATTTGCTCATGACTTGATTATATATGAATAAAATCAATTATACGGAAAAAAAACAATGTTAAAAATTTGCACCGTGTTCCTGCTCCTGCTGACAGTTTCTTGCGCCAACTTTGAACGCCGCCTCGCCGATGACCTCGTAAAATCAGGCCAGATTAAGCTCAACCGCTGTGAAGTCGAAGGTTTTGACTACTCCGGAATCGACAGCTATCTGACCAAAGGAAAACTGCTCAAAGTTCTGATGATTCACGGCATCGGCACCCATCATCCAGGTTATTCCCGCCTGATTCAGCAAAATCTGGCTGACAGCCTCGGATTAAACGTCATCTCCAGACAGCCCAAAAACATTTCCCTGTTAGACCCTTCCGACAATCATGCCCCCATAGGCAACCTGCGTATTACCTTTTGGCAAAATCACGACCGAAGCAAAAATATGCTCTTCTACGAGCTTACCTGGTCGGAAATCACCGCTCCCTACAAAAAAATCCTTTCTTTTGACACCAGTGAACAATATTCCGAATTTCGCGTACCGTTCAACAATTCCATGAAAGTGTTTCTCGACAATGCTTTGCCCGATCCGCTGATATATATTGCCGACAAGCACGACCTGATTGTAAACTCCGGAAAACAAGCCATTTGCTGGATGATAAATACAAACTGGGATGACATTCCCAATAACCAGGCAAAAGTCTGCAATATGTCGCTTGAACAGGAAATCAACGGATTGGCCGACGAAAACGTTATCTTCATCACCCACAGTTTGGGCAGCAAAATCCTGATGGACGCCATAACCCAAATCGCCGATAACATCGCCTTGCACGAAAACACCGCTTCGTTCAGACAAGCCGTCTCCAAACTGCAAAACAAAGAAATTACCATATTTATGCTGGCAAATCAGCTTCCCATTCTCCATTTGGACCAGCCCCTTCCCCGTGTCCACAACCAGATTTCCGCCTACTGCCAACCCCAAGGCGCCCACTATAGGCAACGGGTGTTTAAACACGTCAACATTGTCGCCTTCTCAGACCCCAATGACATCTTAAGCTATGCCATACCACAGAATTTTGCCGACAAATATATTGATTCCCGAATGTGTCCGTTGGTTACCAATGTTTCGGTTAACGTCGCTCCGGAAATCTCCGCATTCGGCATCGGCGTCGTCAGCCCGGTGGAAGCCCATGTCAATTATGATCGCAGTCCGAAAGTCATCAATCTGATAACCCGCGGCACCGCAAACTTCCGTGAAGACAAAATATTGGAACAACAATGCCGTTTTATTCAAATGAAAAATGACAAAACGATGACCTGGCTTCCGCATTGACGAGACTTGAAAATAAGCACCGCTTTTCCTATAATATATAAAAAAGGAGGATTCATGGCAGTCGGATGGGCCGGCGACGGCGCGGTAAACGAGCAAATTCAAGACAGCATCAACGACGAGATTAAACGGGCTCGCCGAAATGTTCCCTGCGGCGAAAGCCTGCTTTATTGCGAGGAATGCGGAGAAGAAATCCCCGAAGCGCGCCGACAGGCGGTTCCCGGCGTGCGGCTGTGCATCCATTGCCAGGAAGAAGCCGATAAAGAACAAAAAGCCGTCAGTCTGTACAACCGCCGAGGTTCCAAAGACAGTCAGCTCCGTTAAAAAAGCTCCCGAAGGAGCCTTTTTTTATTTAATTGTCGGAAACAACCGCGTCAAACAGCTTTTCCCATTTTCCGATAATGACTTCCGGAGCATAAGCTTTCATATCCGCAATCGCGTTCTGCCCCATACGAATGCGCAACTCTTTGTCAGACATCAGCTGTTTCAGTTTTTCAGCAAAATCATCCAAATCCTTTGCCAAAAAACCGTTATGTCCGTCCACAATCACTTCGTTGACAGACAAAGCGTCGGCAAAACCGAGCGTCGGCAGACCGATGGCCATACCGTCGGCAATCGCCAAACTGAATCCCTCGGCGCTGCTCGGAAAAGCATGAATATCGGCACTGCGGTAGAGTTCATTGACATCCCGGGTATATCCCATAAGAAAGACATTGTTCTCCAAACCGTTGGCTTTTATCAAATCCTGAATTTCCTTGTCATAATCGGGGTATTTCTGCAATCCCCAAATTTCAACCTTCCAATCAGGAAACTCCCGGCCGATTTTGGCAAAAGCTTCCACCAAAAGATGAGGACGCTTAATATGCTTTTCTATTCTGGTAACATAAATAATTTTCTTTTTCTCGTGCGTCAAATCAACCTTTTCTTCATCTTTGAACTGATAAACGGCATTGGCTATCCGAACCACGTTTTTGGGCTCAAAATAAGGATTGATCTTGTCCATATATGAATCCATCAACACCTGAAAAGTATGCACTTTCTTGAAACTCTTTTTATAATACCAGCGAATAAACCACGGCTTGCGCAAATACTTGTCTAAAATAATTGGCGGAAAATGATGCACCATCTGAATAATCGGAATATTGTGATTCTGAAATCTGGTTACGTTAAACAAATCTACCGGAAAATAACAGACAATTACATCCGGACGTTCTTTTTCAATCAGTTTTTTGAACCGAAAACAGCGCGGAAACAGTTTCCCTCTTATTTTCCGATATATGTTTTTTACCCAAGACGTCGTCTTGGCGTTAAGATTAACCAGCTTAATATGATCATTCAGCTTATTGCCCTCGGCCAAAACGCCAAGCTTGCCGTAAGTATCGCAGGCAATGACCACGTCATGACCTCTCTCGGCCAGCAAATTGGCATAAAAAACCAGCCAGTTGGTGTTTAATACGTTCCTGTCCCGAACCAGTAATATCTTCACTGTATAGCTCCCGTATAAGGTTTAAATTTCAACAATACAGGTATCTTAAATGAAATTCATTAATATGCAAGCGCATAAATTTTTCCTTGTTTATTCCAATAAACCTCCACTTGCCCAATAGGTATGTCAACCGTTCCGAACCGTGTTCTCCCTGCTCCGAAATAAGCAAGCCTGATACATAGAGCGAAACCCAAACTTTTTATGCCAACCATAAAAAAAGCTCTGCAATGCAGAGCTTTTCACATCCGAAGCAAAACTAACGACGACGTTTGACAATACCGCGGTTCCGGTGGGGAGGCAATGCCTCCTCTTCTTCAAAAACCAGCATCTCGGTCGTTTCTTCCGGCGGTAACGGTCTGTTCCTCTCGGCTTCTTCTTCAAGTCCGCATTCCTTGAGAAGCCAATTGCATTTCCAGTTGACTCTTCCCTTAAACAACAGGGCAAATGTACAAAACGACAATAAAGCCATTATGTAAAACATTGCGGCATATATCTGTTCGGCCAGCGTCAGTGCCATACTGTTGATTGAAGCGCCGATAACCAGCGTCATCACCGTGATAATCAATAAAATAACCTTCATAACCTCTCTCCTTTGTAAATATCTCCCTTCTTAAATATTCACAAATCAGAGGTAATCAAGTCTACTCTCCTGCCAACACCTCATTTACGGTTCGACGATCCCAACAAATGTCTCTTTTAATAATTTTAGCCGGTATACCGCACAAAACAACGTTAGTTTCTGAAAATTTGCCGGAAACAATCGCTTGTCGTCCGATAATAGAACCGTCTCCCACACTGCTGTTCTTTAATATTTCACCATTTTGAGCAACCCAGACATGATTTCCTATAGTTAACTGCCCTGCTCTGTTGGTAAGTTTTCCATACTGCAATATGGAATGCCCGTCAGTATTGTAAACAATAGTATTGTACCCGAACATACAATCATTGCCAATCTTAATACTGCTGTCGTTGTCATAACAATAAAGTTCGGTATTAAAAAAAGAAGTGTCATCACCCACTTCTATTGACACATTGTTCCCTTTGGCATGAGAATAAACAGATAAACAATCCACAACGGTAATATTATCCCCCAAATATAATTTACAGTTGTTTCCGTCAATTTGGATATGAAATTTATTTTTACAGCTGAAATTTTTGCCCAAATAAATTTCGTTACCATTCCCGTTACAAATTACATCAAAACGTTTTGCACAAAAAAAACCCTCGTTGAAAATAATTTTGTTTCCCTTTCCGCTGCAAAAAACATTACAGCTTTTAACTTTAATTGTAGGGTGAACAAAACTATTTCCTTCTTCTATTTTAATTTTTCTTTTTGAAAAAAACATAAACAATTCCTTTTGCCATCAATACTTTTTGAATTATAGCAAAAGAATTTTACATTTAAATAATTAATTGCGGTAACTAAACAAAAAACTTAACAAAAAGTCTTTTTCTAAAGGATGCTTATCTTTCTGGACATTTCCCGAATCAAATCATATCCGTCCCAAACCAAAGAAAAATCCATTGATTTGCCCATCGGAACAACCCTGTCAATTCCTTTGGGATGAAAAGACGCAAAAAAATCAGAAACAGTTTCGCGCTCTAACCCAAAATAAGTCATGGTTTGACACTTGTTTCGGCACAAAGGCAAAATATCTTCCAACTTTTCAGCATTATATTCAAAGAAAAATCCGCTGTTATATTTAAATCTTTCTATATCAAAAGATAAATCCGACAGCTTCATCCGGTAAATAAAATTACTGCCTCCGGAAACAAGTTGAATATCAGTAACTGCCGCAACCTGATAAAAAGCGTCCAATTTACCTACCGCTTGAACCTCTGCCAGCTTATATTCTTTAGAAACCTTTGCTTCAATTTTATCCCAAAAAACTTTTTGAGCCGCTTCTTTGTTGTTTCCCAGCCAAACGACAATACAAGGCGATGTACAGGCGTTTTGGTCTGAAAGAAAAGTATCGTTATAAAAGTCCTGTGTCAGCTTATCCTTGTCTTTTGCATCAAGATAACGATCTGCATTTACAACCAAAAAAGAATACCTGTCCGCAAACGTAATTTCATTTGCCCTCGGCTGCAGTGGAGAACGCCTGAAATTGGCTACGGTCTGATCCCCTCCCCATACAACTCTGGTATTACATAACAAAGAAAAGAAATCATGAATTTCCTGTTTTGACGCATATTTCACCAAACAGATATATGGTTTCAAGATAGCATACTCGCCATTCAACAATAAGGCAATTTCCCGGCATATAATGCCGACTTGCTGAAAATCCTTGCCGGGAAGCCTGACAATATTGGCATTTCCCGCCAATAAACCGGCAGCCAAACTATAAGCAAAATTAACCGGAACATTTGACGGAGTACTGTGAAACACAATACCTCGCCCCAAGCGGCAATCCAAATCATCATATCGGGATTTCTCTTTCAAAAGAAAAGCCTTACGACACCAGAAGCCAAAAGTGGCAACATCAGGATATTGACGTCCGACAGCCATCAACCTGGAAGAAAGCGCCCCTAAAAAATTTAATATTTTTTCATCAAACGGTGCCAGAGGCTCTGACTGCGACATCATTTTCACAATGTCAGGACTGCCGACAACATATTCCAAACCGTCAAAATTTAACTGCATAGGTATCACTGCATCCCCTTATTTCGGCATTTTTTAAACGCCCGTTTATTGTAAAATATTTTCCTTTCCTCCCGCACGGACAGTCATCCTCCCCCAAAAGGATGCCCTCGTCTTCCGTTAACAACGAATGGCCGGGATAAGATTTCGGCAAAACGGAAACAACCTGAACAATTCCCTTTTCTCCTTTTTCGCAAACGGAAAAATCCCGCCCCCGGCGGATAATCACATCAGAAAAGACGCTTGCATGCAAATGTCCGCATTCGCACTGCATATAAATACATCCGGTTTGCTCCACCATCCCGTAATAATCATGAATATCAGACAACCCGCAAACACTGTTAAGCCTTTTTTCAAACTCTTGCGGAGAAACCGCTTCCGATACAAGCTTTTTCCACCCGCCGCCGTGAATAAGAACGGCATTGTTCAAATTCAACCGCTTTTCAGAAAGCAAGAGTTCTTTATAAAAATGCTGCCATACCATAAAGGTAAAACCAAACAACAAAATTTTTTCATTCTTATGCTTTTCCAAAAAAGCTTCTATCGCCCCAAAATCTATCTTCATTTCATCGTCAAGAGCATATATCTTATCTGCCCCGAAAATAGAAAAACCTAAAATTCCTGCACCTCTGGCTGAAAACATCAACCGGTTTTTAATCACAGACGGACTGTCAATGATAATCATTGGCATTCGGCTGGCTCCGGTAAACGATGACACAATTTTTACCAATGTCTTTTGCTGATTTGAAGCTGTCTCCCGATCCAGAAAAATTTTAGACACGGCCTGCCCCGTTGTTCCCGATGAGGTCATTGTCTTGAAAACGTCTTCATCTTTAACGCTTTTTAACGCCATTTTCTTAAACAAACTGACTGGCAAAAAAGGCAAATTATAATATGAATCAATATCCTCAACATTAAAACCATATGCATCCAGCATTCTTTTGTAACAATTGCAATTGTCATAATGGTAGCGCGTCAACCCGCCTAACACATCTGTCAACAAACGATGTTTATCCTCTTTTTCCAATGCAAAGGGATGCAAAGACAACATATCATTAAAATCAGTCATAATACTTTTCCAGTTCAGCATATATGGCCTTGCCCACATCATTACGAGGAATGGAAGCAAGATATTTGACGTAAAAAGCCGTAAAATTCAAATGACTCGTTTCTGCGACAAAGTTTCTGACTTCTTTAGTCTTGCTCTCGTCCGTAATGAAAATATACATGGCATCGTCTCTACCGGCACAAGCACAATCAATTTCGTTGAAACTTCCTTTAATCAAACGTTCCGTTTCATCCAAATTGACCCGGTTTCCAAATATTTTCAAAAAGCGCTTTTTTCTTCCCACGATATAAAAATATCCGTCTTTATCAAACTTTGCCATATCACCGGTTTCAAGACGACCATGACGCTCATCACCTTTGGCCAAGTCTTCTCCACGAACCGCATATCCCAAAGTTACGTTATCTCCCTCGTACACCAGTTCTCCGACACGTTCAGCTTCAGTAATTATTTCACCGTTTTCGTTAATCAGAAAAAAACGGCCGCCCGGAATGGCTACTCCCATGGAACCAACCTTTTCCAAACACTTTTCCGGCGGCAAATAGGACATTCGGGCCGTTGCTTCCGTTTGTCCGTACATAACGACAAACTTTTTCCCTGTTTGCTCGGCATATTCGGCAAATTTTTTATGCAATTCCGGCAACAATTTACCGCCGGCCTGGGTCAGGGTTCGCAAATTCGGGAGGTCTCGCCGATAAAAACGCAAACGGTCCAACATTTCAAAGGTATAAGGAACACCGCTGAGCGAAGTTGCCTTATAATCTCCAAGTTGCTGCCAAAACTCCCGCTGCATCAATGTTTTGTCAGACAAAATTAAAGATGCCCCGACGGCAAGATGACTGTTAATTACAGATAACCCAAAAGTATAATTCATCGGTAACGATGTTATTGCACGTTCTCTGTCGTCCAAATTTAAATATTTTACAATAGAATCCGTATTCGCTTGAATATTACGATAACTTTGCCTTACAAACTTTGGACTCCCTGTTGAACCGGAGGTGGTCAACAACAAGGCCAAATCTTCAGCCAATGGGTAAATCCGGTCATTGTCTGTTTTAACCAAAACATATTCCCAACTGGCAAACACTGCCCGACCGCCGAAATAACCAGACATTGCTTTCGGAACCCATAAATAATCCGGTTTATAAACGGCTAAAAAATTAAACAGCAAAGTCTTGTCAATTTGCGCATCAAGCATTAAAGGAACATTACGATTGCACAACGCGGATACATAACCGACCAATGAACCGAAACAATTTTGGCAAAGGTTAAAAATAAGGCTCCGTGACGAAATCTGAGAAGCAAGCAAATCACAGGCTTTTTGTAAATCGCCGTAGGTTATTTCCCTGCCATTTTCTTCTACAACGGCAATATTCTCTGAAAAATTTTCAAGATTAAACATCTTAACCCCGGTCTGTTAAACAATATCTTGCTGAAGAATCTGAGTATCTTCTTCAATATCCCGATTTACTTTTTTGCCGATTAATTCACCTATTTTCTGCGGTGGTATCCCGTCACCGGGTCTTTTGACATCCATATCTGCCGCAGACAACATTTCCCCTGCCTTAATAAAACGAGTGGAAACAATACTGCGCCTCATTTTTTTACGTTGAATCAGCTCTTGCTCTGAAACGACGCGTTCCTTACGTCCCATAGCTTTATAAACGTTTTTACACCCCCGAATCATCAACGCAAACTCATCTGGTTCAGTAGCCATATTGTTATCCATTCCCATTTTGCTCTGATCTAGGGTAAGATGCTTTTCTATGACGGCAGCCCCCAGAGCGGTTGCTGCTGCAGCCATCTCCGTTCCCAGTGTATGATCCGAAAAACCTATAGGATAGTCGGGAAACATCTCTCTTAAACCTAAAATATTATTAAGATGTATGGTTTCCGGTTCAGCCGGATAAATTGAAATACAATGTAATAGAATAATCTGGCGATTTCCGGTATCCTCTATGACCTTCACCGCCTTCTTTATCTCCTCGATTTCAGCCATACCTGTAGACAACACAATAGGCACGCCTTTTTCTGCAATATAGCGCAAATAACCATAATTATTAATATCCATAGATGCAACTTTGATGTAGGGAACATGACAACGTGTAATCAACGAATCAACCTCTCTTCTGGAATATGGCGTTGAAGAGAAAGAAACTCCCAGCTCAGTACAATATTCAGACATTTCTACAAGCTGGTCCTCAGACAAAGAAAACTTCTCTACAATCCTTCTGGCAATAAGATTGTTCCCATAAAATGATTTGGAATACAAAGACTCCGCAGACCAAGACTGAAATTTAACACAATCACAACCTATTTCGGCTGCGGCAGCAATCATTTTTTTGGCCGTTTCAACATTTCCGTTATGACTTGAATTCACTTCCGCAATAACATATGGACACTCATAATCACCCACTGCTCTGCCGTTTTGCAACACTACCTTAGCCATACAAACCTCCTATTGGTCAATCGGTTCAACAATCATTTCAGCCAAAAATAAATCCCGTTCCATAAAAGGAGCCTGATCTTCTAAAGGCCGCTGAACAAAACGGCCGCTCAGACTACGGGCATAAGCGCAACAAATATACTCCTGATCCTCCGGCGCCATAACTTCGCAAACAACAGATTCCTTTTTTGACAACACTTGAGGTAGCTTTCTGTCAATTTCTGAACTTTTTTCTATTTTTTCATACGCCAGACCAAAACAAGCAGCCACTTTCCCAAAATCCGGACAACTCACGCCATCACCTGAATCCGTGCCAACAGTTCTGGTTCTAAACAAATCTTTCTGTCGTTTGCGAATAACTGCATAACAATTATTGTTTACAACAATAACTTTTAGCGGAATTTTTTTGTACTTAACAGTTTGCAATTCCTGAATATTCATCATAATAGAGCCGTCACCGATGACAGCGACAACCTGTTTTCCGCTGGCATAATAAGCACCCATTGCTGCAGGCAATGCATACCCCATTGCTCCCTGAGAGTTTGGATGCAAACATCTCCTCCCGCCACAAAAATCTACCGTCGTAGGTATAATCAGTTCTTCAATGCCGGCATCACTCACGACAATGGCATCTTTTTCCATGTACATTGATAACCTGTCTGCCAAATAATACAAATCGGTTTTATCCTGTTTTTTGTACTTTTCTTCACATTTGGGAAACACAGCTTTCCAATGTTTACATTTATTTACCCATAAATCATCAGTTTTTGAAAGATTAGAAGCCAAAACTTGCTTCAAAAATCCCCACACATTTCCATGCACAAAATAATCTGCCCGAACTGTATTCTTTTTTATTTCTTCAGAATCTATGTCAACAATAATGATTTTTGCATCTCTGGCAAATTTTTCCGGTGAACTTCCAACCGTCATAGAACTTAATCTATTGCCCAGAACCAACACCAAATCAGAATTCTGAATGGCGAAATTTGCCGCACGGTTAGCTCCCATACTCCCAATTGTACCAATAAAAAGTTCGTTGTCTGCATTATAAACATCTGTTGCCGAACTGGAACACACAACCGGAATATTTGTCCGTTCAATAAAAAGCTGCAATAATTCTTCTGCCGCAGCCGAACGAATTCCGCTCCCGATTAAACACACCGGACGCTTGGCAGATTTTAAAGCAGTTACTGCATAGTTAACATCAGTTTCTACAATATCTTGGATTTTTTCAGGTAAAACAAAACGTTCTAAAGTTTCAGGTTCTACACGCATATTCTGAACATCCAGCGGAACATCAATCCACACCGGACCTTTTCTGCCCGATTGAGCCAAATATAAAGCTTTATCAAGTTCATACGCAACACGCTGTGGATCTTCCAGCATAACAGCATACTTGGTTATCGGTTTGACCAAACTGATAACATCAGCTTCCTGCTGACCAAAAGTACGGACCGCCACCCCTGTATAGCGTGTCGTTTCCTTTAAAGTATTTTGACCAGATATCACTACCAACGGAACATCATCTTGCCAGGAACATAAAACCGGCGTTATTGCGTTTGTAGAGGCACAACCGGTTGAAACCAACACAGCCCCGATTTTTTGATTATACTGAGCATAAGCCATTGCTGCATACGCTCCCGCCTGTTCATGATGAACGGAAACACATTCCATTTTCTCATGTTTTGCAGCAGCATCAGACAAATATAAGACGCCCCGTCCGGTTACCATAAACAAATGTTTGGCCCCCGCGTCATATAATCTTTGCATAATATAATCAGCAACCCGCATTTCTCATCCTTGTTTCTTTTCACTTTGGCATAAAAGCGTTCATAATTTCTGGAATGGCAACAACCAATTCAACTTGGCATGCAACTTCATTATCAACATATCCCACAGCCACTCCTTTCGCCAACCCCCTGTTATACGATTTAAGTTCTGCCTTGATATATAAACGATTACCTGGAACAATTTTTTTTCTAAAACGAGCATTGTTAATTGAAATAAACCCAGTTTTTTTTCCTTTGTTCTCCGGAATTGTCAAAAAAGTCATCAAAAAAACCTGAGTCAACGTTTCAACTTGAATAAATCCTGGAACATTAGGTTCATCTTCAAAATGAGCAGGAAAAAACCACTCATTAAAAGTAAAATTTTTATATCCGCAAGCACTTTTACCCGGAACCGCCTCTTCTATGAAATCCACAAAAAAACAGGGATATCTATTTTGTTGATATCTTTGAATTTCATAAGCATCCAGATTTTTTAGTACGAGTTCATCACTCATCATAATCACCACTAAAATTCAATATTATATTTTTTCAATATTTCTTGCCCTTTTTCAAAAGAACTCAGATCAATAATATCATCAGTATCAAGCATAATGCCGAAAGCTTCTTCCAAAGCAGCAATCAATCCCATATGCCCCACAGAATCCCAAGCTTCGATATCCTGATATTTAAGACCAGTTGTTCTTGCAGCCTCAATTTCAAACGTCGAAGTAAACGCATTTATATATTTTTCTATATTACTCATAATTTTCTCCTTTTACACATCAAAACTGTTTTCATTTCCTTTAAGATAGTTTGTCCATCTTTTTATTTGCTCTTCTCTCGACATTACATTTTCTGGTGTTTTATAAAAATGAACCCCTCCATTCCAAGTACTTTTAACATCCAAAATACAACTTGAAACTGAGAGACCTACACCAAAAGCAGCCATCAACACTGTCGAAATCCCCTTCCCGGACTGATCACAATAATTAAGTAAAACAGATGTCCCTCCACAATTTCCATATTTTGAAAAACTTTCATATGAATACTTTTCAGTACCAATTTTAGCATGATTTGCAATGGTTTTTACAATTTGACCATTCGCTTGATGCAATGCATAAAAATCAATTTCTGAATCAGACATTTCTGCATAATTCATAACTTTCGCAATCGTATCCGGACCATTTTCAATTGCAAATTTAAAAATATCTCCCCCTCTCATAACAGAGTCATATAAATGCAAAACATTTCCTTCACTGTCTAAAATTTCTAAATCAGTTATATCACTTCGTATAGGCAACCTAAAACCTCCAGCGGGAGTTGTTATCTTGCGCCAATCTCTTCCCATACTCTTCAAATGAAAATATGATTTTACTTCATCAACGTTTTTTTCCAACAAAACAGCTGCCCCGGCATCTCCAAATAACATATTAGAATGACGATTACGTTTATCTGTTATTAGGCTACTCAAAGCCCCCTCCAAGAATAAACATTTCCTAGATGCTCCGCTTTGAATTAAAGAATGCGCCAACCACAAACCATAAACCGCGTCAGTACATCCTAATCCACAAGTATCAAAACACGCACACTCATCAGACAGACCAAGATGACCTTGAATAATACATGCATCAGAATTACCATTATAGTCATGATTTATAGACGTCATAATCAAAGTATCAATATCTTGTACATTAACTTTTAGTGCATCAATCAAAATTTTTGCAGCATGTTCACACAAATCTGTTGCAGTAGTTCCATCAGAGACAACATGCCTGTTTCCTAGCCCGAGAATCTTTTTATTACGAGCCAAACGCTTTCCATTATTACCATAAAAATTAATTTCATCATCAATATTAATATAATTTTCAGGAACAACACAAACTATTCCAGACACCTTAACTTGATTAAAAGTTGAAAACGACATTAAACATTCCTCTAAAAACTACCACCATCAATATGATAATCATTTCCTGTTAGCCATTTAGCTTTATCAGAAAGTAAAAATGCTACAAAATTAGCAACATCCTCCACCTCTCCAAAACCCATAGGATACAACTTTTTCTTACTTTCTGTTATTTCCCCTAACGATAATGTCATTGGTGTCAAAATATCTGCAGGAGAAACACAATTTACTCTAATTCCATACGGAGCCACCTCTCTTGAAATACTTTTCATAGAGGCTGATAGAGCTGATTTTGCTCCGGAATACACAGCCATGCCCCTCATTGAAACATAAGCCGCCATTGAAGATATACATACAATAGAGGTACCCTTTCCTATATTGTTTCTCTTATCTGCTATCCCCTTCACCATCATTAATGGAGAAAAATAATTAATATCATATAACATTTTCACCTTATCATACTCTATCAATTGTAAAGGAGAAATGTCAGTTATCCCTGCGGCACAAACTAATCCATGAAACTTGCCATAGCTTTCTTTAAGAGACTTTACATAGATTGGCAAATCTGAGATATTTTCTGATAAATCTTTAATTTCCACATACATATTATCAGGAAACATACAAACATCCTTTAATTCCTGTAAACGCATTGTGCTTCGCCCAATACCAACAACTGTGGCTCCAAGTTCATTCAAAAGAAGTGCTATACCTTTCCCTATTCCGGAACTTGCCCCTGTAACAACAAATAATTGATTTTTATTAAAAGAAATCATATTTACAATCCTGCTTTTAAAGCGATATCCTCAACCGTTTTCATTTCTTTATAATCCGCAAATCTTGTTTTAACACCAAATTCTTTCTCCAAAAAAGCCATAGTTGCCATTTTTGATAAGGAATCCCACTCATCAACATCAGCTAAATTCATATCAAAAGAAAGGATGTCTTCTCTTTGTAACACATCTTGCATTTTTAATAAAAATTCTTCACGAGTCATTTTTATTCTCCTTTAAAATATTTGATCCAATGATTAATCTGTTCCTCTCTTGGTACCTTTTTTTTAGTTGGTTTATATAAAGAAATTCCACCATTATACATTCCTTGCATATTTAACAAACAACATCCCCAAGACAAACCTATCCCAAAAGCACACAACACAACATTTCTAACATTTTTTCCCAAAAGCTGATCACACAAAACCGTTACTACAGAATTAGTAGAATTATTTGCATATTTGGAAAATGTCTCAGAAGATGCCTTTTCCTTGCAAACACCAACTCTTTCAGCCACCGCGTCAACAATTTGTTTATTTGCCTGATGAATTGCAAAATAATCTACAGTATCTATTGTATTTCTTGAAGCATCCAACACATCCCTAATGATTTTAGGAGCAACCTCCAAAGTAAAGTTAAAAACATCTTCCCCCTTCATCATTGGCTGTTTATAAGTCCAAATATTCCCTGCGTCATCTTGAGCTTTAAGAAAATAGTCATTCTTTTCCGGAGCTAAACGAATACCGCCAAATGGTGTCACTATTTTATCCCATTGTCCACCATCACTCCCCATACTAAAGACAGCAGAACGTTCTTCGTCTGTATATTCCAACAACGTTGCTGAAGCTGCATCTCCAAATAGCTGAGCTAACTTACGATTATCTGGAGTAATACCATAAGATGCAATATCTCCGGCAAGTAACAAACATTTCTTTGCAACTCCAGACATCATCATTGAATGAGCCAGCCACAGACCGTAAACATATCCTGAACAGCCTTGCAAGATATCAATTGCTGGACAATCTTTTTTCAATTCCAACAACCCATGAGCTATACAAGCATCACAAGGCTCTCGGTAATTAAAGCCTTAAAACCCTTTCGCACATAATCATTCATCTTATTTCGCGCAGCCCGGTATAAATCGGCACCAAAAATATTCCAATACGATTTGCTCAAAAGCTTTTTATGTTTATATAAATACTTTACGGCATCCTTGGACAAACCATACCAAATTATTTTCTTGACATCATCAGGAATAACAATATCGTCTAATTTCTTATAATAAACGTTCCCATATTTGGGGATAGGAAACTCGGAAACATCCTTCCCCGGTGTTATAATCACTGCTGTTTTGTCACGTTCCTCCGGCATATAATCATTAATCAGCCGACACAGTGGTTCTGCAAATTTATCATTAGCCGTCACAAAGATATTTTCTGAAGATATCCCTGTCCTTCATTTTTAGCTTAATTTTAATTCCAAATAAATTTATCACCTTATGACGACAAGAAGTGTCTCCGGAATGATTGACAAAATCAAAATTCTTTTTATCAATACGAGCATTGGGAATACTGACGGCTTTAACCGAAAAACCATTTTTCCATAAAACATAAGAAAACGACAACTGATCTCGTTTCGAATACTTTTCTATACAATTCCACCAGTCTTCCATTAACTTTCTTATCTTGGCATCATGATGTTGTCGATAAATAATATTCGTTTTATGCAACCCATAATGATATGGCATTTTTTCTCGAAGCAAAAATTGTTTTACATTGTCGCAGTATTCCGTCGTTTCTTTACTTCCCCTAACTTCGTCACACTCATCATATATGCAATCTCTGCTGAAATGGAGCGGCACCAACAGTTTTTCATGAGATTTTTCAATCATTGTAAAAATACGACGGGTCAAAAAATTACCATTTCCGTCAACCCAAATACTTTTTTCATAATCGGGAAACAAAACGTGAGGATGCGTCTTATGCCAACGTGCATTTTTTATATTGTCAAGCAAACTATAGGCCAGTGGTTTAATTTGCCAAGGTCCCCGTTTCTGTTCAGACAACAGTTTCTCATTATCCGTAAAACAGACATAATCATATGCCGGATTAACAAATTTATGTACGATTAAACCATCATACGCTCCGGTAATACACGTATAGACGACCCCTGATTTCATCATTATCACCTTTTTATTTGAAATTTCGCCTTAAAAAATTGTTTTAATTTTTTCCGCCAGGGAATAAAAGAAGCGGCAATTTTTAGTAGTCTTTCTGCCGTCAACGGTGCCGTTTTCGCCAATCTTCTGTTATAGCTCTCCTGCGTATAAAGCTTCAAATATTCTTTAATAAACGTCTTGCCGTCAGATTTTTTCACATACCCGATTTTTCCTTCGTCAACCTGCAAACCATGCGCACGGCCGAATTGCGCAAGATTATCCGTAACCCCCAGCAACGCTGGACCCGCAGAATGCTCTATCGGAAACGGATTCATATTCGTTCCGATACAGTACCACTCTGCTTCTATCGCCTGATGTATCAACGCCTGTTCCTCTATTGGCGTGTCGCTCCGCTCCAAAATAATCGACTTGACACCTTGCCGCGCAAAAACCTCCATATGCGTCGCCGTACCGATAACCCCGGCAACCGTTTTCGCTCCCTTCAGATAAGCTATCTGCTCCCTCAAACTCATACTTTCAGGATGCAAAATCTTAAAGCCATTCCTACGAAACACATCTTCGACATAAGCCTCTCCCAAACAAAGCGTCCCTCCACGAAACTTTGTGCGCGAAAGATATATCTTTTCTGATGGCTGCGCCGTTACCTGGTCCGCCGCATACCGAAAAGGATGCAAAAACTTTTTGTTAAACGAATGATTGATTATATGACTTTCACCGGGAACATAAACTTTGCTAAACCTTGTCGGTTGGCTGATAAAATGAACCTTTTCCCTGGAAATCCCCAACAAATCCATAAATTCCCAAAACTGGGGAATAACCTTCTGCCTCTTGGCGTTCAAAAAGACAATGTCCAAATTTTTTTCTTTATTTTCAATCAAATACCAGAGCCTATTCGTACTTTCCATCAAAAAATGACCAAAATGGTTGACGAATACCCCGCCGTACAATACTTCCTTAGGAACAATCTCTGCATCTTTTAGGGAAAAGTCATACCCCTCTGTTAATGAACCGCCTTTGCTTCCGCGCCAATGCCTCGACATTTCGACAAAAACACCGCAGCTGTCCGTTACCCCGCCTCTGAAATAGGATGTCCCGGAATCGTCAATACTCTTCTTCAGCGGTAATACAAAACCCTCCTCCACTTCTTCGCATTCTACAGAACAAACATCATAGTAATTCCGGCTCGTCACTCCTTCATAAACCGACTTTACCTCCTCTGCAATATATAAACGCTTGCAGTATTCCTGACTTTGAATAGACACCGGCCCGACACCTTTACTAATAAAACTTTATGGAAATAAAGTTATCACAGCGCAAAGATATGAGTCAAACTATTTTTGGTTTTTAATAACGGATAAATAAAACCAACTATTCACGATACAAACTTAAATTTATTTAACTGACTTTGTCATGGGATACGCTTCCGGACACTTAGCTTCACCCAAAAATTCCAAATAACAATTTGGCTGAAAAAATGAAATTAAAAATGCAAATACAAAAAAAACCACCTAATTAAGGTGGTTTCAAATTGGTGGGCGCTGAGAGGTTCGAACTCCCGACCCTCTCGGTGTAAACGAGATGCTCTTCCAGCTGAGCTAAGCGCCCATCTTGTTTACGAAAGAGTTTATACACTTATAAAAATAATTAATCAAGCAAAAAAATAAAAAAATTTGATATTTTTTTAGAAAATGCCTTTTATCAAAAGGCTAGACAATTTCTTTTGCAAACAGAGCCGTGGACTTTGCCAATGCGCCAATAAAAACGGGCTTCCGCAATGGGAAACCCGTTTTAAAGTGCTCTATAAACTTAAGGACTGGCGCAGCCAGTCCTTGCTTATATTAGTTTACAGAATCTTGCAAAGCTTTACCGGCTTTGAATTTAGCCTGTTTGCGAGCCGGGATTTTGATAGCTGCGCCGGTACGCGGATTGCGGCCGGTAGTAGCTGCACGTTTAGAAACGGCAAAAGTACCAAAACCAACCAAACGAACTTCATCACCTTTCTTCAAAGCGTTGGTGATGGAAGCAACAAATGCATCAAGAGCCTTAGCAGAATCAGTTTTGGTAAGGCCTGTTTCGCTAGCGATGCTAGCAATCAATTCGTTTTTATTCACGGTGAGGACTCCCTCTAATATAAGTTATAAACCAATTGTGGAGAATAAATCTCTAACCACAAGAAAATTTAACCGCCAAAAAAATGATTAGTCAAACAAAATCAACGCTTGCAAACAAAAAAAGTGCATTTTCTGTTAGCAAAAAGCCTTTTTTCCCAGTTATTCACAGCTATGGCTAGAAAATTCCCGCTTTTAGAAGATTCGAAAACCGAATTTTAACGTCCGTTTGCGATTCTTGTTGTATTTAATAGACACCCCGGTCAAATTATGCTATACTTTTATTTACATAAGGTTTGGGAGAACAAAATGGATGTGCAAAGCAAACTGCAAAAATTGAAAAAGAGGCTGGGACTGACTGCCGCACTGTCTATTGCCGCCATGAGCGTTTCCTCCGCAGAACAGCAGGATTCCATACAAAACACTGCTTTCCCCGCAGCCAAAGAAACAAAAGTCAATACCTTTGCCGAAAATGACTCATCCCGACAAAATCAGGTAAAACAATATTGCAACTTTATAGAAATAGGGTCTTTGGAGGAACTGAACAGCCTTAACCGGCAAGCCGCCTGCTACAACCAGTACGCCGACGCCATCATCTACACCCAATATAAAATGTCTGACGCAGACAAATCCGAACGCAGTCTGATTGACGCTGTCAACAACCAGAATTACTCAGTCAGCACTGAAGCTCACGAAAAGCTGCATCGCCTTTTGTCACCCATCAGTCAAAAGCTCCACGACGGTTCCTGCATATTAAAAGTATCAGATCGTATCCGTGTTAAAATTATGGAAGAAATCTGCTGCCTTAAATCAGAAAAAAGACTTACTTCCATTACGGATGCCATTCAAAAATTTAAGGACCTCGACAGAATCACCTATTATTCCAAGCATTACGGAGAAATCGCCGGAGAGCGCATCGGTTCTGTTCTGATTGCCAAAACAGCGGAAGAAAAAACGCCGGAAAAAATCGACCTGGGATTTGAACGCTCTTCTCATTACAAACCGCTGCAAATCAACGGGCAGGAATATATCGGCAGCCTTTATGTTTCCCGCGATAAGAAATATAAAACCTGGGCTCTGCATGACCTAAACGACCAAGTTGTTACATCAGTAGAGATTCTCTCCCATAGTCCACTCGCCATCGGCGTTATGACCACGGCTGAGGGCAAGGATATCAAAATGCCGGATGGAAAAACGGTTCGCGCGGACTATCGGTGTGAAGCAAAAAACAACCATGGAGGCTGGGCCGGATACGCTGTTTTCAAAGTTGACAATTTCGAAAACCGTAAACAAGGATACGATTTTCACACAGCACAACAGAATTTTGACAACATCTGCGGAGAATATGCTAACGCAACCGGCTTAACGGCACTTGAAGCCCAAACGCTCAAAGAATACGTTTCCTCAATGGACTGGCTTAACGCCTATGATTTGCAAGACAGCGAAATCAGAGACATTCGCGACAATTACAAAGACGTGCCTCTGCAAACGCTCGTAAATAAGCAGAAAAGCAATTATGAACAGCTGGCCGACGCTGCCCGGACACGGTTTGAAAAAGAAACGCTGCCCCATCTGGTCGAAGTCCAGTCGCCATCGTCCCTCATCTCAGGTGCTGAGAAAAGCATAAAAACCGACGCTTTTAAAATCAAAGCAAACGGCAAAGAAAAAGGCTGCCGATAACAGCCTGTGCATCCTTTGCCGACACAAAAAAATACCGCCGACCAAATGTCGACGGCATTTTTTTATCAGTTGACCGAAGCCTGCTCCGCTTTAAGCGGCTCGCAACGGCACAATTGTGTCAGCGGCTTCACTTCTCCGTTAAGCGCTATCTTCAAAACCTCTCCGACCTCTGAAACCGGAATGATTTTCAGGCCTTTTCTCACATTTTCCGGAATTTCCTTCAAATCCTTTTCATTATCTTTAGGGATAATAACGGTTTTAATTCCGCCGCGCAAAGCCGAAAGCAATTTTTCTTTCAGTCCGCCGATGGGCAACACCCTGCCCTGCAACGTAATCTCCCCTGTCATCGCAACATCTTTGCGAACCGGAATCTTCGTCAGCACCGAAACGAGAGTCGTATACATCGCTATGCCGGCGGAAGGTCCGTCTTTGGGCGTAGCCCCCTCCGGAACATGAACGTGAATGTCCGTTTTGCCGAAAACATCAGGATCAATCCCCAATTCCATAGAATGGGAACGAACCACGGAATACGCCGTCTCAATGGATTCTTTCATAACATCTCCCAGCTTTCCCGTTTGTTTGATGTTTCCCTTGCCCGGCATATCAACAGCTTCGATAAACAAAATGTCTCCGCCGACTTCCGTCCACGCCAGTCCGGTAGTAACGCCGACATGGTCTTCTTCTTCGGCTTCGCCATAACGGAATTTCTTAACTCCCAGATATTTGTCAAGATTAGCCGCTGCAACCGTAACCTTCTTTTCTTTGGAAAGCAGAATCTCCTTAACCGCCTTGCGGGCTATTTTTGCCAATTCGCGTTCCAAGTTACGAACTCCGGCCTCACGGGTATAATAACGGATGATGTCTCTGATAGCATCTTCTTCTATCTTAAGCTCGTTTTCCTTGATGGCCATTTCCTTAAAGGTTTTGGGAATCAGATGACGTTCGGCAATCTGTATTTTTTCATCTTCGGTATAGCCTGACAATCGTATAATTTCCATACGGTCAAGCAGTGGACGCGGCATATCGAGAGAGTTGGCCGTCGTCACAAACATAACGTCAGACAAATCATAATCAACTTCCAGATAGTGGTCGTTAAAGCTTGAATTCTGCTCCGGATCCAAAACTTCCAACAGCGCCGAACTCGGATCGCCGCGGTAATCGTTGCCGAGTTTGTCTATTTCATCGAGCAGAAACAACGGATTAGACGTTGCTGCTTTTTTCATTCCTTTAATTATTTTGCCCGGCATAGAACCAATATAAGTCCGACGATGGCCGCGAATTTCCGCTTCATCGCGCATACCGCCGAGAGAAGCGCGTACAAAACTGCGCCCGGTAGCTCTGGCTATCGACTTTCCTAAAGAAGTCTTACCGACGCCCGGAGGGCCGACCAGACACAAAATCGGACCTTTGACTTTGTCGGCCCGGGATTGCACGGCCAAATATTCGACAATGCGTTCCTTAACCTCTTCCAGTCCGTAATGGTCTTCTTCCAGAATTTCCATAGCCTTGCTCAAGTCTTTATTCACTTTGGAGCGTTTTTTCCAGGGAATGTCCAGCATCCAGTCCAGATAATTGCGGACAACCGTTGCCTCTGCCGACATTGAGCTCATAGATTTGAGCTTTTTAACTTCAGCCAGGGCTTTTTCCTTTGCTTCCTTGGACAGCTTGGTGTTCTCAATCTTTTTCATATATTCGGCGATTTCGGCATCGTCGTCTCCGTCACCGAGCTCTTTCTGAATAGCCTTCATCTGCTCGTTCAGATAATATTCTTTTTGGCTTTTCTCCATCTGCTTTTTAACGCGATTCTTGATTCTGTTTTCCACCTCAAGCATCGTGATTTCCGCATCCATAAAGCCCAAAATCTGTTCAAAACGTTCGCTTAAGGTTGTCCCTTCAAGCAAAGCCTGCTTTTCCGGAATCTTTAATGCCAGATGAGAAGCGATGGTATCCGCCAGTTTGCTGTAATCTTCTATTTGGTTGACCGCCACCAAAACCTCGGGAGGAGTCTTTTTGGAAAGTTTGACATATTCCTCAAACTGCGACAAAACGGCGCGAACCAAAGCTTCCAGCTCCTGATTGTTGTTTTCTATCTCCGGCAGAATGGTTACGTTTGCTTCCATAAAGGATTTGGTGTTGTAAAACTTGTCGATTTTAACCCGCTCCAACCCCTCAATCAAAACCTTTACCGTACCGTCAGGCAGCCGCAACAGCTGTAAAACCGTGCCGATGGTTCCGACATGATAAACGTCACTGCTGGTCGGGTCTTCAATTGCGGCATCTTTTTGGGTGGTAAGGATAATGTTCTGATCCTTATCGACAACTTCCTGCAAGGCGTTGATCGACTTCTCCCGTCCCACAAACAACGGAACAATCATCTTCGGATATACCACAATATCGCGCAACGGAAGTACAGGATATTTCTCTTTCTTAGCAACCATATTTTACCACCTTAAAAATTAACATCATTGTGTATTCTTATATAAGAAAACTTTCCGGCTTATGCAATGCGGAACAGTAACTTTTTTGCCACAAACGCACTTTTTGGGCAATGCTTAAGTTTTTAATCCACAGCCCCGGCCGCGAAATCCAACTTTAACATGAATAAGTATTAATAAAGAATTTGCAGATTTAAAATAATAATATATGATGCAATAAAAAAACAAACATCAGAAAACCCCATGGAGAAATTTGATGGCCGCCGCAAAGAAAAGCGCACTTTCCAATGATGATATTATGGTTGAAATTTCCGTCACGCTGGGAACCGCGGACCTCCGGGTCAACCAGCTGCTGAAGTTGGGACGCGGAGCCGTTGTCGAGTTGGACCGGGATATCAACGACAACGTAGATATTTACGCCAATGACGTTCTTATCGGTCATGGCGAAGTCGTCATCACCGAAAACGAAACTATCGGCATCAGCGTAACCGACACAAATTCCAAATAAGCAACCGTAACAATGAACTTTAATCTGAAAAAAACACTGAAAAAATCCCTGCGCCGGATTACCAAGTCAGATTTTGTCATAAACCTGATTTCGTCAGCTATATATTGGTATGCCCGTCTCGTCGGCAAAACCACAAGCTGGGAGGTTCGCGGCATAGACAACTTCTATCGCGAATGGGATGACAATCGCGGCATCATTCTGGTTGCCTGGCACGGACGAGCCCTTATGCTGCCTTATTTCTGGAACCGCAAAAAACCGCTTAATGCCCTGGTTTCATTACACCGGGACGGCAGAATGATAGCCGGCTTGCTTGAAAAATTCGGTCTTGGCACCATCGGTGGTTCCAGCAACGAAAACGCCAGCGGCGCCGCGGTAAAACTGATGCACTCGCTCAAAGACGATACTGCCATCTGCATTATTCCCGACGGTCCCCGGGGACCCCGGATGCATATGGGACGCTCTCCTCTTTATTATGCGCAAAAAACCGGAAAACCTATCGCCTGCATTTCGTACAGCATCGCCAACTCTTTCCGCATAACAAAATCCTGGGACCACATGATGATCCCCCTCCCGTTTTCCCGCGGCATTTGCACCGTGAGCGAAGCGATGTCCGTTCCCGCCGACGCAGACAACAACGAATTGGAAACCTACCGCCTTCGTCTGGAAGAGCAGCTTAACCGAATAAGCCGGGAATGCGATATCAAAATGGGACTGATTCCTGACGAACCCGGCGTCTGCAAAAATCAAACCGAAGAAAATGGACAACCGCGATGATGTTTATGAAAATTTACAACGCCTTGATTACCGTTTTATATCCTCTGGTTATCAAACGCTATATTAATAAGCGCAAAGAAAACGGCAAGGAAGACGTCAAAAGATTCAACGAGCGTATCGGGCGTCCCGCTCTCAAACGTCCCGAAGGAAAATTAATCTGGCTTCACGGTGCCTCTGTAGGCGAGTCCGTTTCCATGCTGCCTCTGATTCAAAAAATCTTGGACACTTACCCTCAGGCGCACGTTATGGTCACCACCGGAACCGTCACTTCCGCCGACGTAATGAGCAAACGGCTTCCCGAGCGCGCCTTTCACCAGTTTATACCCATTGACAACCCCACTTTCACCACCCGGTTTGTCAAATACTGGCATCCCGACGTCGCCCTCTGGTTTGAGTCGGAATTCTGGCCGGCAATGCTGTCGTCAATCAAACGTAAAAATATTCCGCTGATTTTAATCAACGGCCGAATTTCCAACAAAACCTTCAAACGCTGGCAGCAATTTGACTTTATCAGCAAAGAGTTGCTCTCCTGCTTCACCCTTTGCCTCGGACAATCGGAAGAAGACGCCTACCGCCTCGGCGTTTTGGGCGCGGCCAACTCCGTCTGTCTCGGCAATCTGAAATACGCCGGCCTGCCGCTGCCTATCGACCTGGAAAAGAAACAGGAACTGTTGCAACAAATCGGAACCCGCACTCTATGGCTGGCAAGTTCAACCCACAATGACGAAGAACGCCGAATTGCCAAGATACACAAACGGCTCAAGAAAAAATTTCCTGACATTCTGACGATTATCGCCCCCAGACATCCGCAGCGCGGCCCCGAAATACAAAAAGAGATTCGGGAATTAGAGTTGCAAACGGCTTTACGATCGGCAGGAGAAGAAATAACCAGACAAACTGACATCTACATTGCAGACACTATTGGAGAAATGGGCTTATGGTATGACGTTGCCAAAGTTGTGTTTATCGGCGGCTCCCTGATTCCGCACGGCGGACAAAACTTTATCGAACCCTCACGGATGCGCGATGCGGTCATCGTCGGCCCCCATATGCATAACTTCACCGATGCGGTCAACCGTGCAAAAAAAGCAGATGCGCTGATACAGGTGACCGATACACAGGAACTGGAAGAAACAATTGCCCATCTGCTCTGCAACAAAGATTTTTGCAATGCCAAATGCAGCCTCGCCTATAATTGGGCCGCCAGTGAAAATAAAGTGCTTGAAAACATTATGGATAAAGTTAAAGGTTTTATTTAAGATGCGCACCCCAACATATTGGAAAAACAAAAATATTATATCTTCGCTGCTTTTGCCGTTGGGATGGTTGTACGGCCTGGCGACCGCTTTGCGTCTTGCCCTGACCAAACCGCAAAAAGTCAAGGCCAAAGTTATCTGCATTGGCAATATTACCGCCGGAGGCACCGGCAAAACGCCGGTATCCGTCGCCATAGCTGCCCTTCTGAAACAAAACGGCCTTAATCCCTGGTTCGTCACCAGAGGATATGGCGGAACTCGGCAGGATGTTATTGTCAACCCGGCCGAACACGCAGCAGCCGAAGTCGGAGACGAACCGCTGTTGTTGGCCAGGGAAGCCTCCGTCGTCGTCAACAAACAGCGTTGGCTGGGAGCGCAAAAGGCCATCGCAAACGGTGCCGACTGTATCATTATGGATGACGGCTTTCAAAATCCTGCACTTCACAAAGATTTGTCGTTTATCGTCATTGACGGGGCCGTCGGTTTCGGTAATCGGTGCTGCATTCCTTCCGGTCCGTTGCGGGAATTTCTTTCTGCCGGCCTGAAACGGGCCGATGCTGCCATTATTATAGGGCAAGACAAAACCAATCTGAGCGGATTGTTAAAAGACCTTCCCGTTTTTCACGGCAGCATAACGCCGGTTGAACCGTTGCGGGACAACCTCAACGTTATCGCCTTTGCCGGCATCGGACGACCGCAGAAATTTTACCGCTCATTACAGGAACTCGGCTTTAACCTTATAAAGACCGTAGACTTTCCCGACCATCACTTTTATACGGAAGGCGAATTGAAACAACTGATTTCCGAAGCAGAGGAAAAACAGGCCGTCTTATATACCACCGCCAAAGATTACGTAAAAATTCCGGCTGCGCTGCGCAACCGTTTCCGTGTTTTGGAAATAACGATTACTTGGCGCGAACCGGAACTTTTAACCCAATTTCTGCTTAACGCTTAATTGGCTTCATCCCACAAATTGGCATAACTTCCGTTGGCAAAGGCGTCTCCGCTGATAAAACGATAATTTTTATCCAGCGTCGCAATTTTAGCCATATCTGCCTCATCCAGCTCAATAGCGAGAGAAGCATAGTTTTCCCGCAAATGAGCCTCATGAACCGACTTTGGAATAACGGCTACGCCGCGCTGCATCTGCCATGCCAGCACGACCTGAGCCGGCGTTGCCTTAATACGTTCCGCAATTTCCTGAATGACCGGATTTTCCAATACCGATTCCTGCCCTTCGTGAGGTTGTGACCCCAATGGTGAATAGGCCGTAACTTCAATATTGTTCTTATGGCAAAAATCTATCAAATCGTTCTGCTGCAGCAAGGGATGATTCTCAATTTGGTTGACCGCAGGAACAATCTCGGCTTTTTCAATCAAATCGCCCAATTTCTTGGCCGTAAAATTAGAAACGCCGATACTTTCGACGGAGCCTTCCCCCTGAAGTTTCTCCATTGCGGCCCATGTAACCTCCAAGGGCAAATCGCTCAGCGGAATCAAGTCTTCCGCGCGTTGGGGAATACCGGTGCCTTTTTTCTGCGCTACCGGCCAGTGCATCAGAAACAAATCCAGATAATCCAGCTGCAAATCTTTTAACGTCTGCTCCAACGCCGGTTTTACATCTTCCGGTGCATGCGCGTCGTTCCATAGTTTAGAGGTGACAAACAGTTCTTTGCGCTTAATGTCCCCTTCTCTGATTGCATCGTTTATCGCCTGCCCGATTTCGCCCTGATTGCCGTAAATCGGAGCACAGTCAATATGCTTATATCCCAGTTTTATAGCCCAGCGTACCGCCTGATAAGTCTCTCCCGGCTTAGACTGCCAGGTACCCATACCGATAATCGGCATTTCACTGTCGTTATTCAGCTTAACATACTTCATGACAAACCACTCCTCCAACGAAAAAATATTAAAATCAACCCTAATATAATCGTAAGAATTTCCACTTAAAGGAGCCGTACGCGAAAAAAAGATTGCCATAAAACAAAAACGCAGCCCCCACACCTGACTGCGTTTTTTAAACAACTTGCAAAAAATGAGTTATTTCACTTCCCAACTGCGGGAAAATTCTTCGTCCTTGAACAATGCGGCCAATCCGGTAACTTGTTTCATTCTGAGCAACTCGTCGGCCGACATACCGATATTCTTACAAATCCAGCTGTCGCTCTTGCCCATTTCAACTAACTCGGCAACAATATTACTCATCAAATCGACATTATGGCTGCCGCGAGCCCGGTTATGGCGAATAGTCGACGCCATCCGCTCTCCCAGCTCCTTATTGATTACCACGACGGGAATTTTACCGTGTTCACGGGCATAAATGCGATCGCTGGTCTTCATAATCGTATAACGGTGGAAACCGTCGACAACGATATATTTGTCAGCCTCTTTGTCATAATAACATACAATCGGCTGAGTAAACCCATCTTCCCAGATGGAAAGTTCCAGCAGTTTCATTTCCGGAGGTGCAACTCGGTTGGGGTTATAATCATTGGCCTGCACCTTCTCAACGGGTACGCCGATGACATTATAAACCGGACTAACAAACTCTTTCATATTTAACCTCATAGTTTTTTATATTTTTCAAGTAACTCTTTTTCTCTTTGAGTCTGCTTTTTAGTCTGTGCAAATCCCATATACTTGCATAAATGGTCGTTTTTAAGAATACAGATGGCCATTCTTTTCCATGAAGGAATGTCAATGGTCGACTTAATGTCATCAGTGTCATCGGGTGTTCCCAAAAACTGAATCCGGTCTTTGTCTTTACTGTATCCGCTTTTGCCGTTATGCCGTATTCTGTAGTTACAGGCTTCAAGCTCTTTCAAAGCGTCATCACACACCACACCACCTTTCTTCCACCAAAAACGGATAGAAGTTTTAAATTTGGCAACATAATTTTCGCGGATTGAATCCGGAAGCGTCGCCAACAAAAATTTAACATACGAACGCCAGGTATGCCCTTTTGGCAAAGTAATCTTGCCGGCACCCATCAATTTTGAATTGCCGTACATCGCGGCAAAATTAGCCCCGTTTACGCGGGAAACCACTCTGGCCCATGTTCCCGGTTCCAAGACGCGATAAAGGTTGAGGCTCTCTTTTGCATTTTCATGATAAGGGCTGGAAACCCGCATCTGATTGATAGACAGCCCGGCGCGGTAATAAAGGTCATAAATCTTGTTATACTCATAACCTTCTTTGCCGTTTGCAATCCATACGTCTTTAGTAGACCAGTCATACAACGGATAGGCGTTATAGAAATTCTTGCCCATTTTGGTTGTCCACTGCGAATTTTTCATCAACGTCTTGCGCGTATTGGCATAAGCCCGGTAACGGTTGATAGACTCATCGGCCCTGATGCCAACCATACACAATGTGGTGCCCTCATGATGTCTGGCATACCAATGCCCAAACTCGGCATACAAATCCTCCTGAGCCATTTTATACTTATAAGTTTCAATCGGATTGTTCTTCAAGTTAATAATATAGGGCATCGAGGGCATCGGACGCACCCACAGTTCTTCCTTTTCGTCATCCCAGGGGTACCAATACATTTGATAATTGCTGACGGCGCAGCGCGATCCCATCGGCAAACATACCCAATAAGGCTCAATATCGTCTATGTTGTCTTCAAACATCTTGGTAACATAGTCTGTCGTCAGCTGATACTGCGCCTCAAAATCCTGATGGAAAACACCGATTTTTTTCTGAATGTTATGTTTGCGTTTATAGTCAAGAACCATATTCAGCAGCAAACCGCTGTCTTTTCCGCCGGAGAAAGACACATAAATATTGTCAAAATTTTCAAACGCAAACTTAATTCTTTCCATCGTTGCGTCAAAAACATTCATGTCCTTATAAATCTTCATAGTTTCAAAGCCTCATCTCTTGACATAATATTACAAACGTTGCTCAATACGTTTTCCTTGCGGTTAAGATTATCCTTTATCAGACTTTCAAGCCTGGTTCCTACCCAAAAATTGTAGATATTCAAATTTATAACATCTTTATTATAAAAGCTAGTTAATGTTTGAATTTTATCCTTATAATCAAAAGTCTGTGTAAAATAAATAATATTATTGCACCCTTTAAGGTTCAAACGCGGACTTTCGACCTTATACGTACAAATCATAATATCCACATTTTTCTCGAACCGGTTAAGAGCCTTTAGCTTGTTCGAATTTCCGGACATCACCACAAACTTTTTATCTCCGAAGCCTCCTGCTTCTTTGAAAAAACGCACCTCGCTTAAAAACTTGGTGTAAATAATAACCTTCTCCTTGCGTTCCAAAATCTCGCTGACCAATTTAAACAATGCATCAACCTTATGCTTGCATATGGTATAAAGATATTGAAAACGCTGCACTACCTGCAAAAACGCCACTTGTTCCTTATCTTTCAGGAAATCTTCTTTTTCCAGTTGATAAACGGCGGCTTCCTGAGGCGTAAGCTCAAAATCGCTATCATAATAGGTTATCTTAAGATTATCCTCAAAATCACAAGCAAGTAAATAGGGTTTTATCATTTTCACCAGCTTTGCTTCATTTTTTGGCGTCGACCACCTCTTCCACACCTCAAAATCATCCATATAAAACGGCAAAAAGCTGTGCATAAACTGCGTCTCCGTCATATTGAGGATTGCCGAGTCCATAAATTGCGTTTGAGAATACAGGTCAATCAGCCCCTGAGTCAACGGCGTTCCCGACAAAATCAGACGATATTTGAACTTATGCTTCATGGATAAAAGCCGTCTGGTTCTTCCCGCCTCCGTGTTTTTAATCGTAATGCTCTCGTCCACTACGCAAAAAATACGATATTTGTCAGCCAGATTATAAAGTTTCAAATACTGCCCGTCGTTCAGAGAAATATTTTCAATCGAAAAAAAGCATATCCGGTTAGAAATTTCCCGGGCCACCGCCTTGATGTCATTGACATAGTCATCCGTGGCCAGATAGTTTGACGGCGCAATCCATACGATAAAATCGATATTTTTGCGAAAATGCCGGATAAGCCTGAACACTATTCGGATTTTTTCCATGCCGCGCTTCATAAACAGCGCACCCGAACTTAGCCCGGCAAACCGTTCGCAGATTTTTTTGTGGTCGAACTTTGCTCTCATGATACAAAACCCATTTTGATGACTAATTTTCAGATATCTAATATATGTAATCGTTCATCTGTCGTTTCAAAGGAATTGTCGTCAAATATACCGGAAGCCCCATCACCAAAGAAGCCGCCATGCCTCAAAATATAATCCGGCCGCAGCCAAATGCTCCAAAAGTACTAACCAACAACCACATATACTAAAGTATATATACTTTTTATCTAAGGGCAAAAGAAATTCAGGATAATTAACATAAAAAAATGCTTTCCGACCCGCAAAAACAACCGCAGATACAAGGCAATAGAACGATACTCGGAAAAAGCTGCACGCCAAAATAACAAATTTCGCCTTTACAACATCTGCATCAGTTCCGGACTATCAAAAAAGCCCGGAAAATTCCGGGCTCTTTAGTGGCGGAGAGTACAGGACTCGAACCTGTGCATCGTTATTCACGATGACGGATTAGCAATCCGCTGCATTACCACTCTGCCAACTCTCCATTTGTGGTACGGCATTATATGTATATTATCTTTTAGTTCAGGTCAACACCTTTTTATTAAATTTACAAATTTATTTAACAGATATTTTGCCTGCCGGCACCTCTCCGCAAAAAATAAAACAAATGCAAAAAAAGCACCGTTTTTTCTTGGAAAAAACAGTGCTTCCGCAATTCAGACGCTAAAAGTCAGGCCATGTGTCATTCACATATCCGTCGTAGTCGCCATTTTTGCTGCCGTCATGAGTGCCGAAAGTTTCGCCCACCCAATTCCAAAAAGCATCCCACATACCGAATGTTTTTTTAGTTATACAATCAAGTTAGCTCACTCTGCAAATAATTATCCGGATTACTCACATCGGTTAAAATGTACAATAAAACCAGAATAATTATTTGTCTTATTTTTATTTAATCCCAAAAACAGACGTTGTCAATTATTACTCAAGCGTCTCTATAAACTTGGAATACCGAACTTTGCAGTCTTCACACTGTTTCAGGGCTACATCCCGCATAATTTTATTTTCATACAAGCCGATAAAATAATCACCTGCCGAAACCGTCAATATTGAATCCGTCTCGTCATAACTCAGAGACAGACCGATTAGCGGCGCCTGATATTCGCTGCCGGACAACTGCTCGTAATACTCCTTGGCGATTTTAAATTTAATCGCAACCGGAACATCTTTATTTCCTGCTTCCCGGTTGGCAATACATTTTGCCGCTGTTTCAAACCGAATATAGTTTCCGATTAAAATCGGTGAAAATATATCATAAACCGGCCATGGCTCGCTCATACTCTCCTCCTCTTCAGTCTAAGACAATACTGATATAAGTCATCGCGATAAAGCCGACAAAAACCGCGGCCGCCGACCGGTTGGTTTCCTTTTGGCCATAGGTTTCCGGCAAAATTTCATTAATCACCACAAACAGCAGCGTACCGCCGGCCAATGCCATGCCGTACGGCACAATGTTGAAACTGATGTCCATCAGCAGCAAACCGACAATCGCGCCCAACGGCTGAACCAGTCCGATAGCCAACGCAGTCAACGCCGCCCGCAGACGGGAGTTTCCTGCCGCTACCAAAGAAATCGCTATTGTCAGCCCTTCGGGAATATTATGCGCGGCAATCCCCACCACCAGAGACAACGGACTGATAATATCCTCCGCACCGTAAGCAACGCCGACGGCCAAGCCTTCCGGCAATTTGTGCAGCGTAATGGCAATAATAAACAGCCAGGCCTTTTTCAAATCAAAATACGGGCCGTGATGCCCCATTGAATTATGCTCATGCGGAATCAGCAAATTAAGTATCCAAACCAGCAAAACGCCTGCAAAAACTGTCAATACATAACCCAGCGCTCCGCTGTAAATATTGCGCGAATCACGCACGATTTCATGCATCGACGGTACCAACAGCGAAAAAAACGATGCCGCCAGCATCACCCCCGCTGCCAAATTCAGAAGCTGGTTAATTTCGGTTTTCAAATACCTTTTTTTCAAAAATATCATAAAACCGCCAATTCCGGTTACCAGTCCGGCCGCCAAAGCTGCCAATAATCCCTGCATAAAAACCTGATTCACCATTTTGCATTCCTAATCTTTTTCATAATCCGATTGTAATACGGCAATACTCCGTCATCAGCACAATAATCTTTAACTTTGTCAAAACTGATCCAAAGAACGCCGGAATTTTCATCTTAAGCCTTTTTATCTGTCAAACAGCTTGGCAATATCCTTAATCTTTAGTTCCACATACGTCGGACGGCCGTGATTACATTGTCCGGAATGCGGCGTCTTCTCCATATCCCGCAACAGACGGTTCATTTCGTCAACATTAAGTCTGCGCCCTGCCCGCACCGAACCATGGCATGCAATAGTGGCACACACCAAATGAAGCTTTTCGGTCAGTTCAAAACCGGTGCCCCATTCGGCCATTTGCTCTGCCACGTCGCGAATAAGAGCTTTAACGTCGCAATCCCCTAGCAGTGCAGGCGTTTCGCGGACAAGCACCGCGGTGGAACCAAACTCTTCCACAACCAACCCCAGCTTGGCCAGTTCGGGAGCTGCCGACAGAATGCGCCCTTTCTCTGCCATATCTAAATCCACGATTTCGGGAATCAACAGCATCTGTGACGCAACACCGCCTTTTAACAACCCGTCTTTTAACTTTTCCATCACAATTCGCTCATGAGCCGCATGCTGGTCCACAATAACGATGCTGTCTTCGTTTTGCGAAATAATGTAAGTGTCGTGAAACTGCGCCTTGGCCAGTCCAAGTGGACCGATATCGCTGCGCTCGACAACGTCTTCAACATTTTCAACCCTCACCGAAAACTTGCGTTCCAATTCCGGCAGTTCCGCTTGCCGGCGGCCGGCAGTGTTCATCGACTGGTAAAGCCTGTTAATCTGCGGTGTCGGCTGATAACTGTGTTCTCTCAGCCCCATAAAGGTTTCTTCTTCTCTGACCATCGACGGCTTAGCGTTGTCAAAGTCGGGAATGCTGTCATGCACCAGTTCCTCCAGACTGACAGTCTGCGAACTGCGATTGGCGTGCATATTCAGACCGTTGCGAATGGCACTGACCAGCAGCCCCCGAACCAAAGCCCCGTCATAAAAACGAACTTCGGCTTTGGCCGGATGCACATTGACGTCCACATACCGCGGATCTACGTCAAAAAACAACGCGCACAAAGGATAACGCCCTGAGGCCAGCACATCCTGATAAGCGCCCCGGATAGCTCCTAAAAGCAATTTGTCGCGAACCGGACGATTGTTGACAAACAAAAACTGCGATAAGGAATTGGCCTTATTTAAAGTCGGCAGCGAGACATAACCGCTGATGCGCACGCTTTCTCGCTCGGCATCGATTAAAATGGAATTTTCGCCAAACTCTTTTCCCATAACGGCCGACAACCGTTCAAGGCGGGCATCAAACAAATCCCCGTTGCAGGCCGGCAGTGCAATTTTTTTCTTTTCGCCGTCGTACAGATAAAAGGCTACCCCCGGGTTAGCCAACGCAATGCGATGCAAAATGTCCACACATTGCGTCGTTTCGGCACTTCCCGTTTTCAAAAACTTTAAGCGCGCCGGCGCGGCATAAAACAAGTCTCGAACCTCAATTCTTGTACCTTGCGGATGCGCCGCCGGAACCGGTTGGCTTTTCTCGCCGCCGTTTACCTCTATTTTCCAGGCGCTGTCGCTGTCCTTTGCCCGGCTGACGATGCTCAGACGCGCAACCGACGCGATGGAGGGCAAGGCTTCTCCGCGAAACCCCAGAAAATTTATATTAAACAAATTGTCGTCCGGCAGTTTTGAAGTTGCATGGCGTTCCACTGCCAGCTCCAACTCTTTTTCCGACATCCCTTTGCCGTTGTCTGTAATCGTAATCAGACTTTTACCACCGTCGACCAAACGAACCTCAACCGAAGTGGCTCCGGCGTCAATAGCATTTTCAACCAATTCCTTAACCACCGATGCCGGCCGCTCGACAACTTCGCCGGCCGCGATTTGGTTAACCAGATTAGAGGGTAAAATTCTGATGGGCATTAGGCTTAAAGTCCTTATTTTCTGAGACGTTTGATGATATCAATCAAATGCGTCGTCGAACTGTCGTGACGAATGCCCGAAGCATTGCTTTGTAATTCCGGCAAAATGCTTAATGCCATTTGCTTGCCCAACTCAACGCCCATTTGATCAAAAGAGTCTATATTCCAAATAATGCCCTCAACAAAAACTTTGTGTTCGTACATCGCTATCAACATACCCAGAGCATAAGGGTCTATTTTCTTAAACACGAAAGTGTTGGAAGGACGATTTCCCGGAAAACTCTTAAACTTTTTCAAAAATTCAGTTTCTTCCTTGCTCTTTCCCGCTTTTCTGAGTTCCTCGGCAGCCTCTTTTACGGTTTTTCCGCGCATTAGCGCTTCACCTTGAGCCAATACATTAGCTACCAGGATTTCATGATGGTCACCCACTTCATTATGCGAAATGGCAGGAATAATAAAGTCGCACGGCACAATGGACGTTCCTTGGTGCATCAACTGGAAAAAGGAATGCTGAACATCGGTACCCGGTCCGCCAAACAAAACCGGAGCCGTACAATATTTAATATACTCATTGTTGTTGGAAACAAACTTACCGTTGCTTTCCATGGACAACTGTTGCAAATAAGCCGGAACATACTGCAAATATTGGTCATAAGGAATAACGGCAACGCTTTTCATTCCGAAAAAGTTATTGTACCAAATTTCCAATAAGGCCAAAATGACCGGAATATTTTGAGAGAACTCGGTGTTTTTGAAATGCATATCCATCTCATGCGCACCGTCAAGCATCCGTTCAAAATTGTCCATGCCGATAACAATCGCTATTGAAAGGCCGATTGCGGACCACATCGAATAGCGGCCGCCGACAAAATCCCAGAATTCAAACATATTTTCAGGATTAATGCCGAATTTTTCAACCTCTTTGACATTGGTTGAAACCGCAACGAAATGTTTGGCAACCGCATGTTCGCCCAAAGCGTCGACCAACCATTTGCGGCAGGTTTTGGCATTGGTCAGCGTCTCAATCGTTGTAAAGGTCTTTGACGAAACGATAAACAGGGTTGTTTCCGGATCGACTTTGTTCAAAACTTCGCAACAGGCAGTTCCGTCAATGTTGGAAATGAAATAACAGTTAAAGTCTTTTCCCCAATATTTGCGCAATGCTTCGGTTGCCATTTTCGGCCCCAAATCAGATCCTCCGATGCCGATGTTTACGATATTCGTCAGCTTCTTGCCGGTCTGCCCCGTAAACTCTCCCAACCGCACGGCTTCCGAAAACTTGCGCATTTTAGCCAATACCGTATTGATTTCCGGCATCACGTCCTTGCCGTCGACATAAATCGGTGTATTGCTGCGGTTACGCAAGGCAACGTGCAGAACCGGGCGATGTTCGGTAATGTTAATTCGTTCGCCGCGAAACATCTCTTCGATTTTTTCATCAAGTTTGCGCTCTTTGGCCAAAGCCAGCAAATATTTTATGGTACGGTCATTGATACGGTTTTTGGAGTAATCCAGCATTAATCCTTCCAGATTTATGCTGTATCTCTCTGCACGCTGCGGATCCTTGCGAAACATATCGCGCATTTCCACTTTGCGCATGCTTTTGTAATGATGCTCCAATCGTTTCCAGGCCCTTGACTTGTTAATTTCTTTTTTTCCGAACATTTCCATGTTTCTCCTTAGTCTCTTCCCTTAAAACTGCCAATGCTCACACTGACCAGCTTATCCTTATTAAAATACTTACGGGCAGCGTTGTTAACTTGTTCCTGCGTTACCTGCTGCACATAATCGTTTCTTTTTTGCAAAAAATCCAGTCCTAAATTATATTTTTGCATGGCGGTTAAAATGTCCGCAATGCTCGCAATCGAAGCAAAACGCAAATTATACGAAGCCACCAGATAATCCTTGGCCTGGGCAAGCTCTTCCGCAGAAACGCCGTTCTTGCCGAAATTCTGCCACTGTTCCGCAAACAGCTCTTCTGCGCGAGCATATTTGTCGGCTGTTGATGAAAAGCTGGCCATAATCACCGGAGCTTTGTCATCCAAAACCAGATAGGAATAAACCCCGTAAGTCAGCCCTTCCTTTTCCCTGATGGCTTGAGACAACCGCGAACTCAGTCCGGAACCGCCCAGAATATGGTTGGCCACAAACAACGGATAAAAATCCTCATGGTTGCGTCCGACTCCCGCAGCCGCCTTCATCACAATATTCTGTCCCGCCGGCATCTCGATTGTTCTGCTTCTTCCGTTAAAGTCAAGCTCCGCCTCACGTACAAAATTCACGCGACCGCTCTCTGCCAAAACGCCGAACACGCTGTCCAGCATCTGCTCGGCCTCAAACGGGGTAATGTCGCCGGCTATTCCGACCAAGAGGTTTTGCCGGCTGAAATAATCCGCCATAAAAACCTGCAGTTTTCCCTTGTCGACTTTGAGGATGTTTTCCGCAACGCCAATGGGGTTGCGTGCATAAGGATGCTTTCCGTACAATTCTTTGGAAAATTCCAGTCCCAGAATGCTGCCCGGATGCTCTTTCTGCCGTTTCAGACTTTCCAGAAGCTCGGCCTGAACCCGGCGAATGTCATCCGCGTCAAAACGCGGCTCGCTCAAAGCGAGACGCAGCAGCTCATAGGCCTTCTTCTGATTGTCTTTGGTCGTCAGAAGCGCCCCGCTGAAATCGTCTTTGCCCGCAGAAAAGGAAATCCCTATTGCGTTGCTCTCCATTTCTTCCTTAAAGGCCTGGCTGTCCAAATCTCCGGCGCCGTCCGTCAACAACGAAGCCATCATATTCGCAATCCCCTGTTCATTGGGGTTATCGCTTGCATAACCGGCGTTTTTAAATAAAAAGCTCACGCTGATAATCGGATTGCTTTTGTCCTCAAGCAAATAAGCCTGTATCCCGTATTTTGGGGAACGGATTTCCTGAACCGGAATAGAAAAACTGCGATTGTTCAAAACCGAATTTTCAACCAGCTCCTGAGGATGAAATACCATTTTCTTTTGATAAAAATAGTATAATCCGGCACCGGCAAGCAACAATGCCAGCAATACTTTAAAACCGCAGTTCGAAGATTTGCGACTGTACAACGGACGATGTCCCATCACCGGCCTCCTTTCTTTTCCGGACGCAAAATACCGGTAATCTGAGCAGATTCTTCCGTAAGCTTCTGTGCCGCCTTGCGAACGTCAGCCAGCTTTACGGCTCTGATTTTTTCTTCCTGAGCCTCAATTTCCTGCAACGGCATACCGATAACGGCCAAAGAACCCGCAATGTTTGCCGCATCATTAGGATTGTCTTTCAAATAAACCAGCCCCGCCAGCATTTTCTGCTTAACTTTTTCCAGCTCGGCATTATCCAGCTGAACCAAAGCTTCTGCCCAGGCTGCGTCAACCGCTTCAAGCAGTTCCTCCGGCAACACCCCTTCTTGCGGAATGGCAGAAATCGTGAAAGTTCCGTAACTTCTCGCTGCCGGATCATATGCCGTGCCGACCGTCAGCGCCTTGCGGTCCTCAAGAACCAGCTTTTTATAAAGCTTCGAAGTCTCCCCTTCTCCCATATAAGCTGACAAGACGCTCAAAGCATAAATATATTCGGGTGCCGTATTATATGACGGAGCCGCAAAATTACGGCTGACGCGAACACCTTTAATCTGAGGCCTGGACATCTCAATTCTCGAACGCTGGCTTTCTTCAAGCTTTGGCATTTCCAAACGTTCGGGCGTTTCTCTTCTTTTCAGCTTGCCGTAATATTTTTCCGCCAGCAGTTTTGCCGTTTTAACGTCTATGTCGCCGGATAACACCAAAACGGCATTGTTGGGAGCATAAAATTTGTTATAAAAGGCTTCAACGTCTTCTTTGGTCAACGCTAAAATTTCTTCCGGCATACCGGTTACCGGACGGGCATACGGATGATCCAGCCACAGGCTGCGGCGCAAAGCCTCGCCGAAATAAGCCGCGGGATTGTTGTCAATCCGCTGTTTGCGCTCCTGAAACACAATATCGCGTTCCAAAGCAAAATCTTTGTCGCTGATTTCCAGATTCTGCATCCGGTCAGCTTCCAAAAACATTGCCAGCTCCAACCGGCTGATGTCCAATCCCTGATGATAGGCCGTCATGTCCGTACTGGTAAAAGCGTTGCTCTCGGCGCCGTTAGCTTCCATAATTTCATTAAAACGGTTGCCTTTGATTTTTCTGGTGCCGCGAAACATCAAATGCTCAAGCAAATGAGCCTCACCGCCTTTTCCCAACGGTTCGTCAATGCTTCCGGCCTTATACCAAACCATATGCTTAACTATCGGAGCACGGTGATTGGGTATAACAATCACCCTCAAACCGTTGTCCAGATAAAACTCTTCTCCATTAAACAACTTTGCTTGCGCGGAATTTCCAAACGCAAGCATCGTCAACAGGAACAATATGTTAATTAACTTCTTTTGCATGTATGCCTAATTTTTGCTTTCCAATTGTGAAATCAAACCTTGTTCCGCTTCCGATAACCCGGCGCCGTTGTCTTCCTCGGGCTGAGGATCGACGACCGGTCTCAAGTCATATTCCGGCGGCAGTGACAGCGGAGCCCGCGGTACGACCAAAAATTCGTTCGGAGCCTTCTTCGTCAGCCCAAGCTTTTCTTTGGTAGCGGTAGAACATGCTGCCAAAGCCATACAGGCAGCGCTTAGTCCAAGAATAAACAGTTTATTCATCACTTCACCTCGTTTTTCTTCACTACATTAAATAAACTCTGCATAATCAATATTGTAGCCCCGATGCAGATAAAACTGTCGGCAACATTGAAAGCCGGCCAGTGGCTTTCGCCGATGTGAAAGTCCAAAAAGTCAAAAACCGCCCCCAGACGAATACGGTCGATAACGTTTCCGACGGCGCCGCCGATAATCATTCCCAGAGCAACCTGTGCCAGCTTGTCCTTTTCCTGATACAGCCAATATACCAAAAACACAACTATCACCCCGGCAATAACGGAAAGCAAAATTGCCCCCAAATTGCCGTAATTGTTAAACATTGAAAAACTGACCCCGGTATTCCAGGCGCGAACGACGTTAAAAAACGGCGCATATACAATCACCGCCTGCTCGCCCAGCAAATGGTTCAAAACCCAGAACTTGCTCAACTGATCGGCTGCAATAACGACTGCAGCAATAATTAAACCCGATAACACTTAAATTTTCTCCGTATTTATCCAAATTACCTGCATTATAAACCATAATCGGCAAATAAAAAGCCTAATATCGCAGATATACAGATGTTTTAATCTCTTGCGCCTCAAAACAACAGCAGTTTGGCCAGTCCCAAAAAGACAAAGAAACCGCCGGAGTCTGTAATTGCAATCAGGAAAACCCCCGAAGATATCGCCGGATCGGCCTTCAGCCGGTTAAGCGTCAACGGTACCAAAATTCCGGCCAGACTGGCTATGGTAAGCTCAATAAACATGGCTATGGCAATAATGACGCTGATCATAATATACTGTGGAAACAACAGATGGGTAATAAGTCCGATTAGTCCGGCAAACAACATTCCGTTTGTAAAACCGACTAAAAACTCCTTGACAATCATCCGGATTGTATTGCGGGAAGTCAGCTCCTTGGTTGCCAGTGCACGAACCACCACTGCCAGCGTCTGGTTTCCCGTAGTTCCGCCCATTGAAGCAACAATCGGCATCAACACCGCCAAAACCGAAACCTGGGCTATTACGTCCTGAAAGTTGCGCACCACCGTGGAAGCCACCAGCGTCGCACCCAAATTGGTTATCAGCCAGGCCACCCGGGACTTGAAAATCGAGAAAACCGATTTGTATACGTCGCCTTCCTCGGCACCGGACAAGTGCATAATGTCCTCGGAGGCTTCCTCGTGAATAACATCAACTACGTCGTCAATCAGAATAACGCCGACCAAATGTCCTCTGGCGTCAACCACCATAGCCGACATCCAGCCGTATTCTCTGAACATATGGGCGACTTCCTCCTGATCCGTCATCACGTCAATCGGAACAATTTCGCCGTCCATAACGTCAAATAACTTTTGCGACGGTTTGGCCCGCAGCAATTTGTCCAGAGCAATCTGCCCGGTCGGATGAAATTTGTCGTCTGTCAGAAAGATATCGTAAAAATCTTCCGGCAATTCTTCGTTTTTCAACAGATATTCTTTGGCTTCCTTTACCGTCCACCAGTCCGGCATACTCACAAACTCGCGTGACATGATACGGCCAGCGGAATCCTCGGGATATCCCAAAGAAGACTGAACCTGATATTTCAGTTCCGGATCGAGCTGCTTGATGATGCTTTCCTGCTCGGCTTCATCCAGATGCTCCAAAATTTCGACGACTTCATCGGAATCCAACTCATTGGCAATTTTAACGATTTGCGGCTCGTTCAAACTCTCAATGACCTGTTCCTGAACCACGTCGTTCAGTTCGGGAAAAACGTCCGGATTGATTTTATCGCCCAGAATTTCAATCAACTGTCTTCGGGAGTTCAGATCCAAAGCCTCAATCAAATCGGCCAGGTCATACTCGGACAACCCTTCGACGATTTTACGAACATGGATGTCATCACCTTCTTTGAGGGCAATGTTGATGGAATCTATCATTTTCGGTCCCAAACCCAGTTGGTAACCGTCGAGACAAGATAAAGTTTTCTTCTTTTTTTTGAGTTTAGCCTTGGGAAGCAGGTCGCGTTTAAATCTTTTGCTCATAAATCCCCTCCCTTAATTACCGGCTATTGAGAATGGCTATTCAAATGAATAGGAATCAGAATATGATATAGTCTAAAATGCCAAGCATCTCCACATACACAAAAAGCTTTATTCGGGCAATTCAAAAGTGGTGCGGCCAAAAGGACTTGAACCTTCACGGGAGTGCTCCCACAACCACCTCAAGGTTGCGCGTCTACCAATTCCGCCATGGCCGCATATTGCCAATAAAGCTGTGCTTAGATTTATAGCACAATCCAAAAATAATCAAGCATTTTTTTCAGGATTTGTGAAAAAATTTTCCGCTGTCCCGCCGGCTGTCGAAAAAAGGCGCTTTGCAACGCCTTTTTCATCCTGTGGACACTATCTTCTTTTGTTCTTTTTCAGCTGATCCGGCTCAACCAAACCGCCGGATATGACAAACTTGATTCCGTCCTCCACTTTCATATCCAGCTCTATCGTGTCTTCCTTGGGTACAAAAATCAAAAAACCGGAAGTCGGGTTCGGCGTCGTCGGAATAAAAACATTCAGCATCTCACGGTCAAACCTATCCCTTACCTCGCCTCTGAGCTCTGAACTCACAAAGCCTAAAATCCAGATTCCCTTGCGCGGATACTCCAGCATAACAACCTTGCTAAAAGCTTGTGTTTTACTTGAGAAAAATGTTTCAAATATTTGTTTTAGAACGGAATATACGCTTGAAACCAAAGGTACTTTATAAACAATCCATTCTCCCAGACGCAGGAAGAAACTGCCCAAAAACCCAGCTGCAAACATCCCTACCAACGTCAGAGCCACGATTAAAATAACCAAACCCAGCCCCGGGATTGTAAACGGCAGATAATTGTCCAGCTGATATTGCGGCGGAATAAGCTGATTGACAAAACGGTCAACCCACAGAATAAACTTATATGCCATATAAAAAGTAATCGCGACCGGCGCCGTGACCAAAATACCGGTAAACAGATAAGCGCGAAGCTTTCCGCCCAGCTTCATAAAAACGGCCTTCTCTCGTTCCAAACGAATTCTTTTAATGTTCAGTGCCCGCTTTTTTACTTCTTCATCAGCCATATTTTTTCCCTTTTGTCCTGTTTATAACCCCACATAAACCGCTTTATCCTGCCATTATGCGCATTTTCTGACGTCGTCGATAATAAACTGTACCGAATTTCGCCCACCCCAGGTATCTTTGCGCAAAACGCCCACAACGTCAAAGGCTTCGCCTCTCGACTTCAGCAGCGCCTGGCCGATTTCGTTATCTGCGGAGCGGAACGCCATCGCTTTCAGATTTCCGCCGTTGTCTGACGTCAATACGCAACGGACATGTCCGACCCCTACCAACCCGGGCTTAACCACTTTGACGTTTTTTAACATCAGCTTAGGCTCGCTGTTGCCGGCGCCGAACGGTTCCAGTTTTTCCAGACAATCGGCCAGTTCAATGCTTGCTCCCGCCGCATCCAGGGTCGCATCGATGTCTATCACCGGAGTAATAGCCTCCCCGCCGATTTTATCAACCACATATTTACCGACAAAATCGCGGAATTCCTCAATTTTATCTTCATTCAGCGAAAAACCCGCCGCCATGGTATGACCGCCGCCTTTGGTCAGGATTCCTTTTTCCTTGGCGGCAATAATCAAAGCGCCCAAATCGACTTGAGGAATAGAACGAGCCGAACCTTTGACCTCGTCGCTTTCAATCGACATCACAAAGGACGGAACGTTATAACGCTCTTTAAGCTTGCCCGCCACAATGCCGATAACGCCCTGATGCCAGTCCCTCCCGTATACGAACGCAATTGGATAAGTCTGTGGCGTTCCCTCCAGCGTTTCTATCGCTGAAAGCATAACATAAGCCTCAATATCTTTACGCTGAATGTTAAATTCATTAAGCTTATCGGCCATCAGCTCGGCCTGATAGCCGTCTTTGGTACATAACAGTTTATGTCCCATATGCGCTTCGCCCACACGGCCGCAGGCGTTAATACGCGGTCCCAAAACATACCCGAGATGAAAAGCCGACGGTGCGCTGTTAATGCCGGCCTTGTCAATCAAAGCCGTCAAGCCGAGATTATTCCGGTTGCCCATAATTTTGAGCCCCTGCCGGACATAAGCCCGGTTCAAACCCTTAAGCGGCACCACGTCGCACACGGTTCCCAATGCCACCAAATCAAGCCACTGCATCAAATTCGGCTCCTGCCGCTCTGCCGTATAAAACGCCGCGGCACGGAGTTCGCGGTTAATTGCGACGATTGTCATAAAAACAACTCCGACGGCCGCCATGTAACGCAAATAAGGATAAGTGTTGTCTTCATCCAAACGCTTGGGGTTAACCACCGCAAAAATTTTGGGCAACCGAACTTCCGCTTCGTGATGGTCAATGACAATAACGTCCATTCCCTGCTCTGCGGCATATTCCAAAACATCGAATGCGGTCGTCCCGCAGTCAACCGTAATCAGCAGTTCCGCTCCCTGAGCCTTAAAGTCATCAACCGCCTGCGTACTGGGCCCGTAGCCTTCATCCCGTTCGGGAATATGAATTTCCGGCATACAGCCAACCGATTCCAAAAACAGCTTCAATACTGACGAAGATGTTGCGCCGTCAACGTCATAATCGCCGATAACCGCAACTTTTTGCTGTTTAACAATCGCTTCGGCAATCCGCTTGGCCGCTTTTTCCATATCCTTCAACACAAACGGATTCGGCATCAGATTTTGAATCTTCGGGTCAATAAAACCGGCCACCTCGTCAACGCTCACGCCGCGCAACGTCAGTATTCGCGCCACAATATACGGCAGATTGTACTTTTGAACAATCAATTCCGCCGCGCGTTCGTCCGCTTCAGCCGTCTTCCACAAATTTCCGCCCAGAGATTTTATATTGTCTGTTTGGTTGTCCATAATTCTCTCTTTTTCTGTTACCTGATATACAAAAAACGCGAAACGTCGAAACCCCGGTATGCCTCAAGGGCACAGTAAGTCTCAAATACCGCCTCGCGTTTCGAATTGCCTCATTCAAACCAGACTCAGCACTTTTGGCTTAGTAGGAGATATAAATTTCAGCTCGTCTGTTCAAACGCTCGCCTTCCGGCATAACTTCCAAATAAGCGGGAGCCGTGTCGGAAAGTGCTTCAACCGTAATTCTCGAAGCCGGCAGCCCTGCCCGTCTCAATGCGGCCGCGACGCTCTCGGCCCGAGCCAGCGAAACCCTGAAGTTTGCCATTTTATGGCTGACCACATCAGTGTTGCGGGTTCTGCTCGAAGCATAACCGTACACGGTAACCGTAGCGTTGTTAGCCTTGGCTTCTTTAACGATTTTACGAATATTGCCGTTATACTCGCTGTCCAAAACCGAACTTCCGTCGGCAAAATAAAACGTATCCAAACGATAGCTGACGCTGGGAGCGCTGCTTTCCGTCAGGATGCTCATATCGGAAACGGAAACTTCGGGAGCTTCGGCAGCTTTCGCCGTCTTGCCGCTTTCCTGCTTCGGAGCAGTTTTTTCTTCGCTTAAAACCGGTTTGGTCTCAACGGCGGCAACGCTCTCGTCTTTTTCAATAATCTGCTCTACGCTGTCATTAGCCGGAGTTTCTGACTCTTCTTCGCCTTCGTAAGCCCTGTTCGCTTCGTCGGCTTTAAGGCTGTTTCCTTCTTTAGGCAGGGTTCTGACCACACGGCCGCCTTCGCCGACCGTAATTTCCTCTTCGTCCTCAATCTCCGGAAAAACGGCATTTGCACAGGCATTCAGAAGCAGAACCGCACTGCAGATTCCGCACAAAACACTTACTTTCTTAAGCAAAAACATCGACTATTCCCTATAAAACTAGTAATTCTTTTGCTTGAAGATATTATATTTATCCCTATAACACAAGAGCAAAAACAGACTTTTAAGCAAATTAATTATGGTTGATTATTTATGAATATTTATTTGTAATTATCCGCACATATATTATAATGCAGATAGTTTTTACAATTTCTGAGGAAAAAGCAATGTCTGTACCCGCAGTAAATTCGGCTCTGGATGTCGCCAATTGGTTTTTCAAACAGGCTGAACGGGAAGAAATTTACCTCGAAAACGAAAAAGTCCAGCACTTGCTGTTTCTGGCACAGGTTCACTACGCTTTGCTCAATAACAAAGACTACCTGAGCCCAAGCCTGTTCATCTGCGACGACAACGGTTTTACCGAGCCCAATCTGGCCAAAACCCTCTCCTTCGGACGGCCGTTGATGAACCGTCCGGATTTTCCGACCCAGTTAAACAGCTTTTTGACTCTGATTTGGAAAAAATATTCGCCGTTAAGCATCCGGGATCTTTCTTCTTTCATCAAGAACTCCCCGACTTACCTTGACAACTACCGGATGGGGCAAAAAAACATTGTCGACGTGACATCCAATTCCGCCCAGTTCAAAAACCACCTGACCCCGGCCAAATTCAGCCAGGCAGAAGACGGTCCCCTCAAAAAAGTTCTGATTTCACAAAACGGTCCTGTCGTCGTATCCAAATGGCAGCCCCGTAAACTTAACTCCCATAAACCTAAGGAGAATTTTAATGTTTAAATACGCAAAATTATTTTTAGCCGTACTGCTGCTGGTCGGCTGTACCAAAGAACCCGAACCTCGTCCGACAACGCCGCTGATTGTCAAAACCGGCACCGGCGACGTCCGTTTTTCCGTTGAAGTGGCCAAAACCCCCGAAGAACTGAAAACCGGCTTGATGCATCGCTCAACTCTGGCTTTCAACAGTGGTATGATTTTCAATATCTACCCCGTTCGTCCAACCGCCATGTGGATGAAAGACACCAAAATCTCTTTGGATATGCTTTTTGTCGGCCCGGACGGTTCAATCATCAAAATCGTCGAAGCGACAAAACCGATGTCGGAAAACCTGATTATCTCCGAAGAACCGGTACGCGCCGTCATTGAACTCAATGCCGGTCAGGTCAAACGCCATAACATCAAAATCGGCGACAAGGTCAACCATATGCTCATAAATAATCTGCAGGACATCAAAACCCCCGGACCGGAAGCCCAGAACACACCGGCTGCAAATGCAGCGCCGGCAGCGCCCAAAGCAGACATTCCGGTTCCCGAACTGCCGGCAGAACCCAAAGCGGCAGCAGCTGCTGCCCCGGATTTGGACAATTCGGATATTACCGCCAATGAATTGGAAAACCTGATTAACCCTCAGGCCAAAGTTGCCCCGGCAGCACCTAAAGCAGAAGACGGCGCGGCTCCCCAAGCAGCAGAAACACCTGCGGCTCCGGCCCCCAAACTTCCTGTCCCGGCACCGATGTAATCCGTATGTTCAAAATAAAAAGCCCCTCAAACGAGGGGCTTTTTATTTAATTGTCTCAAACTGTCACAAAGCGGAAAAAATTATAAACTAACCCGAAAGGGCGTCAGCTTTTCAACAATCAAATCGCTCAAAGCCTGTTTCAGCCCCTCAGGATCCGACAATTCAGCCTCATAAATCATATATTTTTCACTTGTTCGCCGAAACCTGCCGTACTGTCGGAATAATGCATCAGCCGCCCCCATTACCGTGACCACGTCATAAAGATTGAAGCAACGGATTTTAGGCCAAATTTCTTCAAAACTCTCACGGCCGCTTATAACCCTGCTGGAAATCTTGTAATCCTTGCCCATAAACACCTTGGCAAAACGGCGAATGTCAAAATGCGAATAGTCTCCGCGGCGAACCGCATTCCACAGATTCTCCAGGCAAAGCTTATTGGCTGCCACTATCAGCTTGGCAAGAGGTGAAGACAGCTTTTCAAGACGGTCATAAAACTCCCGCCCCAGCTGCATCTGATAAATCACGTTTTTAGGTACAAACATCAACCGTACCCCTTTTTCCTGCGCCACCCGATAAAGTTCTTCGGCTCCCTGCATACAAACCGCATTGTTATAAGAACTGCTGTCGGGAACGGCCGGATTTTCATCGTTTTCCCGCGGAGCATACGCCCCCATAACGATAATTCGGGCAAATTTTTTCAGATTTTTAGCGCCAGCTTCCCGCAAATAGGCGGCAACGTCAGACATCTGGGCATTTGCCACAATCGTCAGGCTTTTATCTTCTGCCGCATTCACACAGGAATGAAAAAGTCGCAACACATTGCGCTCCACAACCACACCCTTGCGTTCAACCGCCTCGCTCAAAGGATGGCTGAGATAAAAATTGTCAGCGTCGCCGTTGCGCCTCGGATAGTCAGCCCCGACCGCCACCTTCAAAAACGGATACCCCAGTTCGATAAAACATCCTTTGCTGAACATGGCCCGGCGCAAACGCGTCATCATTTCTCCGCCGGTGGCGACTACCCCGCCGAGTTTAAAATAACCTTTGTCAGCCAGAACTGCGGCCATAACAAAACTGACCAAATCGTCAACATCCGAATTTGGATCGCTGATTAAGATAAGTTCCGGTGTAACGGGAGCTTTTTGTTTCTTTTTGCCCATTTGCTATTTCAAGACTTTCTGCAACTTAATTCTAAAGATGACCTAATGCCGCGGCTGAAATTCTCTGACGGCAGTAAAAGCTTTTCGGCCAACACTGGCTCCAAAGCTTTTACGCAGCATAAAACAGCCACAAACGCACGCTAGGCGAGTTTTTTCTTCAACAGTTCGTTGACCACGCCCGGATTAGCCTTTCCGCCGGAAGCTTTCATTACCTGTCCGACAAACCACCCCATCAGAGCAACTTTGCCGGCGCGGTAAGCTGCCGTATTGTCTGGATTGGCCGCAATCACGCTGTCAATTACAGCTTCAATGGCAGCGGTATCGGTAACCTGCTTCAGCCCCTTTTCCTCAACGATTTTCTCAGGATTTTCCCCGGTTTCCGCCATAATTGCAAAAACGTCTTTTGCCGTTTTGCCGTTAATTACGTTTGAAGTGACCAGTTCTACCAGTTTACCCAGATTTTCGGCGCTGACCGGACTTTCTTCCAACGGAATTTTCTTTTCGTTCAGCATTGCGAAAAAGTCACCCATCATCCAGTTGGCTACTTTCTTGGCATCATGCCCTTTAGCCGCCTTTTCAAAAAATTCGGCAACTTCGCGGTTTTCGCACAAAACGCCGGCATCATAGGCCGTCAGCCCGAGGTCTTTGACAAAGCGTGCTTTTTTGGCATCGGGAAGCTCAACCAAATCCGCCTTTACTTCATCGATAAACGCATCACTCAACACCAACGGCAATAAATCAGGCTCCGGAAAATAACGGTAATCGTGAGCAAATTCTTTTTTGCGCATAACCTTGCTGGTACCCGTCGAAGGATCAAACTGCCGGGTTTCCTGGGCTATGTCGCCCCCAGTCTCATAAACCTCAACATGGCGTTTCGCCTCGGATTCAATCGCCTGCATCACAAATTTTACCGAATTCACATTTTTCATTTCACAACGGATACGATACCCCTCTTCACCGACCTTGCGAACCGAAACGTTAACGTCGCAGCGCATAGAACCCTCATCCATATTTCCGTCACAGGTCCCCAGATAACGAACGATTGAACGCAGCTTGCGCAAAAACGCCCCGGCTTCTTCCGGCGAACGAAAATCCGGTTTAGTGACGATTTCCATCAGCCCCACGCCGGCTCTGTTCAAATCGATAAAACTCTTGTCCGGAGAAATGTCATGAATGGATTTTCCGGCATCCTGTTCAATATGCAGCCGCTCAATCCCGATGTCTTTGGTTGTTCCGTCACTCAAATCGACCGTTACATGTCCTTCTCCCACAATGGGATATTTAAACTGGCTGATTTGATACCCCTGCGGTAAATCGGCGTAAAAGTAGTTTTTGCGCGCAAACTCCGAATATTTGTTGATTTTTGCATTCAAGCCGAAACCGGTCTTAACCGCCTGACGAACGCACATTTCGTTTAAAGTGGGCAACATACCGGGCATACCGGCATCCACGAAAGACACATTTTCATTAGGATCAGAACCATAGTGTGTCGACGCCCCCGAAAACATTTTGGACTTGGAAATAATCTGGCAATGAATTTCCAAACCGCAGATAACTTCCCATTTGCCGCTTTTGCCTTCAATAATCATCCCCGTCATTATTTCTGTCCTCTCTTAAAATCTGCATCCTTTTCCAGCGCGCTTGCGGTTTTAAATACGCTAGCCTCGTCAAAAGCCCGGCCGATAAGCTGCATACCCAGCGGCAGTCCGTCTTTCGACAGCCCGATAGGCAGGCTCATTGCCGGCAGGCCGGCGAGCGATACCGAAACCGTAAAAATATCGTTCAGCCACATTGTAATCGGATTCTCCTGCATTGACTTGTCGCCAATCGGAAAAGCCGCCGTCGGCGCCGTCGGCGTCAAAATAACGTCGCATTTTTCAAAAGCCCTGACAAAATCGTCGCGAATTAAGCGGCGGACTTTCTGCGCTTTAAGATAATAAGCGTCGTAATACCCAGCCGAAAGGACATAAGTGCCTATCATAATCCGGCGTTTGACCTCTTTGCCAAAACCTGCCGTACGCGAATTTATGTACATATCGTCCAAATGCTGCCCGTTGACCCGGTTGCCGTAACGCAAACCGTCATAACGCGCCAGGTTGGACGATGCTTCTGCCGGAGCAATGATATAATACGTTGCCAATGCATATTTGGTATGCGGCAAAGAAATATCGACAATCTCCGCCCCCCGGGCTTTGAGCATTTCCGCAGCCTTGTTCCAATAGCCGAGGATTTCTTCATTCATCCCCTCAACCCGATACTCCTGCGGAATACCGATTTTCATTCCATTGATGTCTTGCCCCAAAAACTTTTCAAAATCAGGAACCTCAACCTTGGCGGAAGTTGCATCCTTGGCATCATACCCCGCCATTGTTTTAAGCATAATTGCACAATCACGAACGTCTTTGGCAATTGGCCCGGCCTGGTCCAATGACGATGCAAATGCAATAATCCCGTAACGGGAGCAGCGGCCATACGTCGGCTTTATGCCCGTCACGCCGCAAAAAGCAGACGGTTGACGAATAGACCCGCCGGTATCGGTACCGGTTGCCGCGGCGCACATTTCGGCTGAAACAGCGGCTGCCGAACCTCCGGAAGAACCGCCGGCAACCAGGGGCATATTCGCACTCCACGGATTGACGACCGGGCCGAAAGCTGACGTTTCATTACTGCCGCCCATTGCAAATTCGTCCAAGTTCAGCTTGCCCAAAAAAACGGAGCCGGCATTCAGCAGTTTTGCCGTCACGGTAGATTCATAAGGCGGAACAAAACCTTTTAAAATGTTGGAACAAGCGGTTGTCGGTATGCCTTTGGTACAAAACAAGTCTTTAATTCCGAGCGGAATTCCCTCTAATTCTCCCGCTGTGCCATTGTCATATTTCATCTGACTGGCTTTGGCCTGCTCCAAAGCTTTTTCCGGTTCTTCACAAACATAAGCGTTATAATTGCGGCCGGCATCCATCTTTTTAATATAAGCCTCCGTCAGTTCCGGCGCCGTAAATTCTTTCTTGCGCAATCCCTCGCGCGCTTCCGCTATGGTTAATTTAGTTAAATCTGTCATTTTTTTCTCTCTCTTTTTTTTAATCTTCTCAGGCTCACCCCAATAACTCGGATGCTGTGCGGATAATAAGAAGTAACAAAACGTACAAAGAAATACGTAAGGACGCTTTCCTCCCGCAATTTCCGTATCAGGCACCAACCCAAAGGGTTATTCAACAACTTTAGGCACTGCAAAATACCCGTATTCTTTCATCGGCGCATTGGCCAGCACGGCGTCGGCCTGATTGCCTTCGGTAACTTCGTCGGCACGCAGGGTCAAATTGTTTTCATTGACGGATATCAGCGGTTCAACCTCATCGGTATTCACCTCTTTGAGCTGTTCAACCCATTGCAAAATTTTGTTAAATTCTTTTTCCGTCGCTTCTATTTTGTCGTCATCCACGCGCAACCGGGACAAAAATGCTATCCTTCTTACGGTTTCCTTATCAATCGCCATTGTCTTTTTCCTTTAGTATTTCATTACAAACGGCAGTAACACTGCATCATATTGCATTCTTTTTAGCACAGTTAAACTTTCAATATCAAGCCCTAAATCGGCCTTAACCTTTTTAGCGGCTACCATTGGCGCCGTACCGAGGACTTCGCTAATTTTTTCCTGCAAAGTCTTCTGTTTCGGATAATACGCAATGGTAAATTTGTCTTCCGGTTTGATGCCCGCCAGTTCTTTGGCTATACCCAAAGCCTTGTTAAAGCCGCCGATGTCGTCAATCAAACCGTTTTTCAATGCCCCCGAGCCGGTCCAAATTCGCCCTCTTGCCAGTTCGTCCATTTTTGCCGCATCAATTTTCCGGGCTTGCGAAACTTTTAAAGTAAAATCTTCATATGCGTTATCTAATGATTTGTTAAATATGTCTTTTTCGCTTTCGGAAAAACCCGTATTCATACTCAATATTCCGGCGTTGTTGCCAAAACGCAAAGCCTCCCAATTGATGTCAAGCTTTTGCCACAAACCGTTCAAAACCATTTTTCCGCCCAACACGCCTATTGATCCCGTAATCGTAGAAGGTTCGGCAATGATTTTATCTCCCGGCAGTGCAATAAAATATCCTCCTGATGCAGCATAATTGCCCATCGAAACAACAACCGGCATTTGGCGTTCTTTCTTCAATTTGTTTAAGGCATACCAGATTTCGTTAGAGGCGGCATAACTTCCGCCCGGAGAATTTACCCGCAGCAGCAAGGCTTTGACGTTTTTATCTCCCGCAATCTCGTTTAACTGCTCCGTTACCGTCGCAGCGCCCACGGTAGCCTCGCCCTGCAAAGGATTGTCAATGCTTTTTCCTTCATTGATAACGCCGTCTGCAACCAAAACGGCAACTTTCGGAAGCCCTTTGCGGCCTTCACGGATAACCGAAGCATAGTCGCTTATCTCCACAACCTCTCCCGAAACAGTCTTTTGAATTTCGTCAAACAGCTCCGGTTCATATCCTATCCGGTCAATCAATTTGGCCTCCAAAGCCTCGGCCGCAAACAAGGGTGCCCGGTTTATCAGACGGTTGACGTCTTCCTCGCTTAAACCGCGGGCCGCACTGATGTCGCTGACCGTTTGAGCCAAAATCGTTCCGCCCAAACGAAGCATCTCCTGTCGAAACGGCTCAGACATCCGCTCGTCCAAAACAGAAGCCATTGCGTTCTTATATTCATGTCGGGCGTAAAATTCCGGCTTAATTCCGACTTTATCCAGCAACTTCCGGAAAAAAGGAACCTCCATGGCAATTCCGGTCAATCCAAGGTCAGTGTTGGGCTGCATCCAGATTTCGTCAAAGGCCGAAGCCAGATAATACTCGGAAGTACCGCCGCCGAAACTGCCAAATCCGGCGGAAAAGATATAGGCTTTTTTGCCTTTGGAACGAAAAGTCGCCACCGCCTGCCGCAATTCCTGAATTTGAGCCAACCCAAGCGGAGAATTGCCCACTCTGCCGACCAAAACCTTAACCCGGTCGTCAATTGCCGCTAAATTGATGGCCTTGACCAAATCGTAAAACGACAACGGAGACACCTCGCTGATTTCCGTCAGCAGATTATCGCTGCGCACCTCCCGGTAGGCCTCGTCAAAATTGATTTTAAGCACTGTTTGCCGGGGAATTGTCGTCGCCCGTCCCGGCTCCTGCCGCAACAGCCCCAAAATAACCAGCAGCAGCAAAATAAACAGTATGCCGAAAATTGCGAATGCATAAACCAGTGATTTGATTAAAATTCTCACGGCCAGCTTTTTCTTTCTTTTTGCAGTATCCTTAGGAAAAGGCGTAAGCTTCTCAGACATGTTTCACCCGGTAAAAAAATAAAGACCATTAAACAATGGTCTTTATTCTAAACTTTTTCAGTTTTTTAACAACTTTTAATTCGGTTTTTCACCAAATTTCTGTTGATTTTACTCACTCAGCATTGCTGCTGTTTCGGCAGCGTTATCCAAGCACAACATACCCTGAATATGATAGCCGCAGTCCACGTGGATAACTTCTCCGGTAATGCCGGTGCCGCAGGGAGACAACAAAGCCATCGTGGTCATACCGACTTCTTCCTGGGTAACATTGCGGTGCAGCGGACAGTTTAATTCGTTCCAGTGCAAGATTTTGCGGAAATCGCCAATGCCAGAAGCCGCAAGCGTCTTAATCGGGCCGGCGGAAATAGCGTTAACCCGAACGCCCTGCTTGCCCATATCCATGGCGGCATAACGAACCGAAGCTTCCAAGGCAGCCTTGGCAACACCCATAATATTGTAGTTTGGCAAAACCCGTTCGCTGCCCATATAGGTTAGAGTAACGATGGAACCGCCTTCGTTCATAATCGGAGAAGCATATTTGCAGGCTTCGATGAAAGAAAAGCAGGAAATTTCCATGGTCATTTTGAAATTGTCGCGGGTCGTGTCAATTGTACGGCCTTTGAGCTGATTTTTGTCAGAAAAACCGATAGCGTGAACCAAAAAGTCGATTTTACCCCACTTTTCGCCGAGTTCTTTGAAACAAGCTTCAACACTGGCAGAGTCCGAAACGTCGCACTTAATCAGCAGCGGCTCTTTGTCCAGTTGGGCGGCCAGAGGCTGAACCCTTTTTTCCAGAGCCTCGTTCTGATAAGAAATCGCAATCTGAGCACCCTGAGCATTCAAAGCCTGAGCTATGCCCCAAGCGATTGATTTGTCATTTGCAAGGCCCATAATCAGACCTTTTTTTCCAGCCATCAAAGCTGCAGTTCCAGTCATAACGTCTTCCTTTACTTCTTTATCTTTACTCTTTGGTAAGATTAACAGTTTATTTAATTAACTTGAAATCTATGGTAGATTTCTATAAAATTAAACCGAATTTGTAAACAATTTTTTTCATAGGTGCAGAATGTATCTGAATAAGTATCTCCGTTCCGGAATCTCCCGCCTGCGGCAAACAGCTTCCGGCGCAGGGAATTTCATCGTTTTCCTTATGCGCAGAGCCCAAAGCGACACTATATTCCGGGTTGCGGCTTCCTTAAGCTATACGTCTCTGATTGCCATTGTTCCCCTGCTTGCCATCGGATTGGCCATTTTCTCGGCTTTTCCCGTCTTTCAGGGGGCCAAAGAACAACTGCAGGAAATTATCCTGCAGAACTTTGTTCCCAACATCGAACAGGAAATCAGCCAATATTTCGCCGATTTTATTAATGCAACGGCTCAATTGACCGCCATCGGTGTCATCGGCATCGCCGTCACCGCCATTTTGATGCTCTCCACCATTGAAAACAGCCTCAATTTCATATTTAAGGTATATAAACCCCGCAACATCAAAACTAAAATCACCCTCTACTGGACCGTAATCACCCTTGGGCCTCTGCTGCTCGGTACCGCGCTCTCTCTGCGCGGATACGTCTATACGCTGCAAAAATTTATGCCGGAAGACATCATCAGCTCCCAGTTTTACCTCAGCACGCTGATTCCCAGCCTGTTCACCACCTTGGCGCTGGTTCTGCTCTATGTTTTGGTGCCCAACAAAAAAGTACGCCTCTCCAATGCGGTTATCGGCGCTGTGGTTGCCATGATGATGTTTTTCCTGCTCCGCAAGTTCTTCGGTTTGGCCATTTCGGCCAGCGCCACCTACAAGACCCTTTACGGCGCCATGGCGACGCTCCCTATCCTGCTCATTTGGATTTATTGCTCCTGGGCGGTGGTCATCTTCGGTGCCGTTGTCACCGCCGCAATCGGAGAATATCGCGAACGCGAGGCTTTCTCTTCCGAAGAAAATGCCGAGGATTCCTATGTTTCCCGCCGTAGTCGCAGAAAAAAACGCTATTACGCAAAAAAGTTCTTGCCAAAAGAACAAAAATAGAACATATTACTTTTCATAGGGATAACTGAGAGTCGGAAATTGTATTTTTCTGCTGTCGGTTTATAACAAAACCATTACTAACATCTAACTTACAAGGTAACTGTCAAATGGATAAAGATAAAGCGCTTGATGCGGCACTAAGCCAAATTGAAAAAGCCTTCGGAAAAGGCTCCATTATGAGACTCGGACAAGATAACGCCCATGCTGACATTGAAGCCATCTCCACCGGCTCCCTCGGTTTGGACTTGGCCCTCGGTATCGGCGGTATGCCCCGCGGCCGTATTGTCGAAATCTACGGTCCGGAAAGCTCCGGTAAAACAACTTTGGCTTTGAGCGTCATCGCTCAGGCTCAGAAAAAAGGCGGTACCTGCGCATTCATCGATGCCGAACACGCTTTGGACCCTTCTTATGCAAAGAAAATCGGCGTAGATATTGAGAACTTGCTGATTTCTCAGCCAGATGCCGGAGAACAGGCTCTGGAAATCACCGACACTCTGGTCCGTTCCGGCGCTGTCGACGTTTTAGTCGTTGACTCCGTTGCCGCTTTGGTTCCCAAGGCCGAACTTGAGGGCGAAATGGGCGATTCCCACATGGGGCTTCAGGCTCGTTTGATGAGTCAGGCTTTGCGTAAACTGACCTCAACGGTTTCCCGTTCCAATACCCTCATCATCTTTATCAACCAAATCCGTATGAAAATCGGCGTAATGTTCGGCAACCCCGAAACAACCACCGGCGGTAACGCATTAAAGTTTTATGCCTCGGTACGCATTGATATCCGCAGCATCGGAAAAATTAAAGATAAGGAAGATATCATCGGCAGCCAGACCAGAGTCAAAATCGTCAAAAACAAAGTGGCTCCTCCGTTCAAAATCATCGACTTTGACATTATGTACGGCGAAGGTATCTCCAAAACCGGGGAATTGCTGGATCTCGGAATTAAAGCAAACGTTGTCGAAAAATCCGGCTCCTGGTTCGCCTATAACGGAGAAAAACTCGGCCAAGGCCGCGAAAACGCCAAGATTTTCCTGAGAGACCACCCTGATGTTGCTCTTGAAATCGAAAACAAAATCAAGGCTGACGCCGGACATTTGACCTCCGAACTCATTGGGGACGACAATATCGTCTCTGACGAAGAGTAAACACCAGCGTTTTTTATCTGCCCTCCCCGGTTCTGAACATTCAGGCCGGGGATTTCTTTTTGCAGAATTTAGTCCACCTGCTATAACAGAGCATTGACATTTTGCTGATGATAAACTAAGATTTTTTGGGTCTCGGGTTCAAAAATTTTGAGCGGCATAACGTCTGTCTCAGTCAAATTTACACATCACACCGACTTTTTGAACCCGTCTCGCCCAAATTAGATTTTCAACGTCGCATCCCTGATGCACTCTATCAAAACTTTAACTTCCGGACGCTGAACATAATCTTTGCGCGTAGCAATCCAAAAGTCATGTTCCTCTTCATATCCCAGTTCAGAAAGGAATACCAAATCTTTTTCCCTGCTGGCAGAACCGATTGGATGCAGACTGACTCCGTTGCCGTCACGGATTAAACTAAGCAAAACAGCCGTAGCGTTCGTTGAGGCCACCACATTTTGTGCTCCGTCCAGAATCTCTTTCCACCTTGGCCAAACCGACGCAAAATTATCTCTGGTGCAAATTTTATGATTCTTTTGCAAATCTTCAATGCTTTTGGGGCGTCCAAACACCGACAAATAATCCAGAGAAGCAAACAACCCGAATTTCAGCCGTCCTTTAAAAACAGTTGTCATATCCGCTCCCGGCTCCTCATAAATGATGCAAATATCCATTTTATCAAGATTTTTTGGCCGTTCCAAACTGCAAACCACATCTACGCTTATTTGTGGATATTGCAAATAAAAGTCTGACAAACAAACGGACACATAGCCGGCACCCAATCCGTCGCTTGTCCAAAGTCTCACGGTTCCTTGCAGGGTGTTGTTCTGTCGTTTGTAGTTTTTCACGTCATACATAATACGGTCAAATCCCATTATGTAATTGAGAATGTCCTTGCCTGCCGCAGTTAACACCATCTTGTTTTTAATCCGGTTAAACAACTGCAAACCCAGATTCGCTTCCAAGTCTGCAATACTGGCTGACACATTTGACTGTTTCATACCGTTATCGTCCCCGGCTCTGCTCACGGTTCCCTTTGCACAGACTTCCCGGAAAACCCTCAATTGTCTATATGTAATAGCATCATCTTTTATACCCATTTTATATACCTCCTATATGAAATCAGATAGTTATTTATAATCATTTTATGAAATACAATGGCATACGTAAAATAAAATTACCACCTTAAAATTCTACTTATCAAGAGGGACTATCGATATGAAGAAGAAAAACAATACTTTGGCGGGCTTCGTTGCAGATGACAACGCTCGTGAAATTAGCCGCATCCATTATCAATTTGAAGATTTAAGACACAATATGCTGCACCGGGGTCTTAACGATGCCGAATTCTATATTAGCGTTGCATATCTTCTTTTTACGAGAGACGTGGATAAAAAATTAAAACAGTCGAACCGCTGATTTATTTAAAATATGAACGAAACAAAGGAATAATATCTAACAGAAAATCAAGAGTTTTGCTGTTTAGCGCCTTTATCTCCTCATAAAGTTTAAGCTCCTTGGCTATTCTTGCCGGAGACTTGTTTGAAATACTCTTAAGTTCCAGCATATCGTCAACACTGGCGTTAAACTTTTGTGCAATACTCCGAAGCATTGTCAAATCGGGAACCACCAGGCCGCGTTCCAAATTGGAAATGGTACGCCAGCTAACGCCGCACTCTTCAGCCAGCTGCTCCTGAGTCAGCTTGGCTCGCTCGCGCATAATTTTGACCTTAAGTCCCATATGTTTTTTCACTGCTTCTTCCATATCGTTTTTATACCCGCAATGCAAACAATTCGCCACGAAACTCTTTACATAATAAAACAGTTAAATGAATTACATTTCATAGCCCTATTATAAGTTGAGGTAATACGCGTTTAACAAATTTCAAGTGCAAAAACTAAAGTGAACTTTATTTCAGATTTATTTATTGAATATACAATGAGTTGGATAATACCCAAAAAAGAGCTCCCAAATTAAGCAACCTCAACAGCACATAACATATTATATAAAGCCCAGATTATAAAACAATGATATACTTCTTATAACCCAAGGTTATAAGAAGTATGAATCCCATTATCTCCAGAGAATTTACCCTCTCAATCAAGCCTCAATGACCAGGCTTGCCATAAAGGCCAAAAAGATGAAGAGCATCAGGCCGATACCGATAACAATCATTGTCGGCGAAGATTTGGTCTCTCGGCGCAAAATCCAGTTTGCCGAAAAAACGGCAAGATAACTGATAAGATAAGCGGCACTGGACAGATTGACGATCTGATTAAAATCAAACCACAGCGTTGCCGCCAGCATCAGCAACACAGTGAGCAGATTTCCCCAAGTTCCCCGTTGCCAAAACCGACGGTGATAAAATTCCGGAAGAATATGTTGCTGGGATAAGGCATATGAGATTCGAAAAATGCTGAAATAAGTTGCCCCGATTCCGGAAATAAAAGCAATAACCGCCGTTATATACATCAAAGCATACCCCCAGTCTCCCATCAGACGATTCGCCGCCACCGCAACCGCAATATCCGCGTTCGCCATAAGTTCCTTGGCCGGAATAAAGTGCAAAGCGACAAAAGCCAGAGCAAGATACAAGCCAATAACGATAAGAATAGTCAAAAAAATGCCCCAGGTGATAGTCCGCTGCGGATTTTTTACGTCTCCGGCAGCATTGGTAATAACACCGTAACCGGCAAAGGCAAAAAACGTCACGCCGATGCTTCCCATAAACTTGACTTCGTTAAACGGAATGGTTTGCATTTTCTCGGCAATGTCATAATGAATTAAAGCGGCAATAATCAAACTCAACAAAATTCCCATCTTGATGGAGACCATCACAATCTCGGTGTTGCCGACGTCTTTGGAGCGCTGCATATTTAAGGCCGCCAGCCCTACAATCAAAAAGCATGCCGCAGTGTTAATAAAAAAATTTGTATCTTGCACATGAGGAAAAAGTTTTACGGCATAAATGCCAAACGATTTTGCCATCATACAAATGGAAACGGCTGACGTCATCATATAAATAAGAGAAAACGTCCCTACGACCCACCGTTTTTTGAATGCAATATGAAAATAATCGGTCAGTCCTCCGGAATCTGGATATGCGGCGGCCAGTCGGGAATAAGAATATCCCGAAAACAAAGCGGCAACCCCGGCGATGATAAAAGCGTAATAAGTCTGGTCTCCGGCCATCATGATGACCTGCCCCAAAAGTGCAAAAATACCGGCACCGACGACGGAACCGATACCCAATGCCGTAACGCTGATAAGATTTAAACCATATTTTTTCAATTGCATCTCACCCTCACCTTCCTCGATACATTTAATTAATGCTCATCAGGACATTTTCAAGCGAGATTCACTCTCAAATCCAGACAAAATTATTTTGAAGATGATTCATCACGAACACTAAATGCTTCGTAATTAAAAATAATTACTTAACTTCCCATATCTTCAAATTGCTGAGTTTTATAGACTTAAAGATTAGTATTCTTCAAAGCGATTTGTTTAAATCTTTTTTTATAATATTTTAGTAGAAATAAATGTTTGATTACGTTTACTATGGATTTTTTATACGGTAATTGTAAAAGGTTAAACTTTTTACCAATTAAGTAGCACAATTTTTCAATAAATGGATGTCTGTATATGCCGCCACTACGCGTCATAGTGCAAATACCGTTATAACGTCTCTTATATTCATAATTTCCACCTAATAGATAGGCTATCTTTTTGTGGTCATTTATCCAACTTTCAATGATATTATGGTAAAGAATCATTCCTATAGAATACTTTGAATACTTAGAATCGTAAGAAAAGTTTTCAAAATATACATTTTCTTTGCTTGTTTCAACATCAAATCCAATCGCTATAATGGTATTGTTTGTCTTCAATAAATATGCGTTAGATACGCAAAAATCTTTTAAATAAGATGTCTTTTCATAAGAAAATTTATGCGAATCTTTTTTCCATAATAAATACAAATCCACAACATCTTGAGAAATTGAATCTCTGTTTATTTTTTCAAAACTGATGTTTCCAACTTCATTTAATAATTTTTTGGCATAATATTTACAATGTTGTCTCTCTTTCGCTGATAACAAACCATCAAATTCTTCAATCGTATCTGGCAATTCAATATGCCAATGCGATGCAACAGACAGAGTGGCTATATCCGTTAAAGTATGCAGCACGCTAACAACCTGAAGTTTTTTATGTGTCTTAAATAAATAATTAACAAATTTTTCAAAAAGACATTTATCTATTTTGCGCATATAGCACCCGAGTTCGCATGAAGTATTGTTGAAAAAAACGGGAATATATGTTTTTTGCATACTATTTTCTATACAATATAAAGTGTACCCCCCCCTTATTTTCAACCGCAGAGTGTAACACATCAAAGCGGTTTTTGATGACATCGGGAAAGACGTTTAATTGAAGTATTTTATCTTTGTTGTCAGTAATTTCTGTTATCTTCATTGTTTCCTCAAAATTTCAGATGACGCAAATGCCACCAAAAAGAATGATGTTTGCTTTTCGCTGCCAATTTATGCAGTTTTTTGCATAATCTGACATTATTTTTCGCAGTTTTTTCAAGATTATGTTTCAGCCATTCCAGCCCTTTTTCTTTTTCAGCATTTATGATTTGATTTATGCTGTCCCAATCTGTATCTGCGCCCAAATTATCATAATCAAGCCCGAATGTATTAAACAAAGAAGAAAATCTTGAATTTCCTCTCATTTCATTGCCAAACGTTCTGAACGGTTTGTTAAAAATAATGGCAAAGCAGGTTCCGTGAAAAGAATCCGTAATAATTGCCTTAGCGTTCAGAAAATAGGCCATAAACTGTTCAACACTCAAATTTTCCTTAGCAATATTAACGTACTTGTTGCCATATTTTCGGATCAAATTCTTAATATCCTCATTTTCATCAAGAACATATCCGACCACCATATCCGTGGGAACATTGATACCTTCAGCCAAATCCTTAAAAATTCTGCTGTCTGCCAAAAATACTGGATCCAAAATATGCTTGCCGTCCGGATAGTTATGTTGCCTTAAGATATTCAGTCCGTCATCTTCTCTTACGGAAACAGCATCAAACGCTGCCAAAAATTTATCAGCATATCTTAATTTAAAAGTATCTTTGCCAAAACTTGCGGATATTGCAATCCTTTGTTTGTCCGGATCGGCAAACGCCAACAAATATATCCCTGGTATGTGCCTGATATAGTCATCGCGAAAAACCTGATCCGAGCCGACGATAAATCCGTTTCTTACAATTTTATTGAGTCCTCTGAAATCTTTGTAATTATAATATTGTCTGGTCTGGTGCAGATATTTGCGGGCAAATTCATCCGTAAAACTACCATCAAATTTATCTTTCACATGGTCATATCTGTAATCTATGTGCGCGTTCGTATATCCCAAACTTTCCAGAACGGTCTGGAAAGCATAAGCCGTCAAAACAGCACCATAGTTTAATGATGTCCAAAAATTAAGGCACAAATAATCATATTCCAGATTATCGTCAACCGCTGTATGCAAGGTTTTATTAATGTCTTTAAAAAATTTATCCCGATTGCCGTGGTGCTTTCCAGAAATATGAATTGTCGGATTATAGGGTAAGATGGCATCAAAATCGGCTTGCTCAAAAATTTTAAACTGGGCTTCGCACTCTTCTAACAATCTTCCACCTTTGTCAGTATTGACTAAAACTTCGCTAAGCCCCCTTTCATCATTTAACTCTTTATTGATTAAATCTATTCCCCAAAAATCACCCAATGTTAAATCTCCCTGTCTGGGCAAACTATTAAATAAGCAAGCTCCACAGGTTTTTCTTAAACATAAATTATTTAGAAAAGCACACATATAATCATCAGTCGCTGCCATACGTGATGTCGTTGAAATAGTAGTAGTCGTCGTGATTATGAGCTCCGGAGACCATCCTTTTTGCTTATCTCTGAAATTAGTCGCAACAAACGTTTCATTAGGAAAATTTTCGTTAATATATTTTTTAAATACCGCTGGAGACGGCACACCGTGACAAACGATATCCAACAGATACAAATTTGGATAATCTTTTTTCAAAAACGATTTAATACCGGCAACTTGACAAGGGGTGCCGCAAAATAAAAGTTTTCTGTTTTTTTCCAAAATGTCTTTTATCGGTTTATAAATACCGGAAACATCACTTTGTAAATATTTTGAACCTTGAAGTTTGCAAAGCTCATTTGCATCTTCTATTATAATGTGGCACACACATGTATTATCAAAACTCGCACCACAAACAGCTCCGCCTTGCTCTAAAATATGTAGTGCTAATACTGAAAATACACCACCACTTGAACTGTTCTTACGGATTTCATCAGATGCCGCTACAGCATAACATAACGGATTGTCCTTTTTTATCTTATGATAATTGATAACGGGACATACCTGTTTACACAAATGACAGCCAACACATTTTACAGTGTCTATATGCGGATATAAAAAACCTTCGTCGTTCTCTTGCATTGAAATAGCTCCAACTGGACATCTATTAAAACAAGCTGCACATCCGGTACAGTTTTTACATATAATTTTATCCATTTAGTGGTATCCTATAGTGGTATTTTATAATTTTTATTCAAATAATTATTAACGCTATCAATATAAAAGGCTTCGGCATATCCTGTCGGCAAATTTGCCTGTGTTCCGCGATACCGGTTTAACCCTTGAGTTATATCAGCATATTGAAACAAAATATGAGCTGTTTTATACAAACGTAAAATACGAATTTTCTTCTCAATCACATGAGAGATATCTATGAAAGTATTAGGATTTGGAATAAGCGACCAAACTTCATAAAAAACTATCTTTAAATTTTTTTTGTAGCCATTTTTTTGCAAAATACGCTTAAATAAATTATTGGTAATATAACCATGATCTGGATGTCGATCGTGTGGAACCGGTAAAAATATATATTCATAATTTTGAGTATTTAATATTTCTGAATATTGTGGAAAATAATTTTCCATTTGTTCAATACCCCGAACACCTAAGGTCTGAAAAATATAATGATTTTTAATACCCAAAGCAGCCATAACATTATTAAATTCTTCCGTACGCATTTTCGCGTGATCAGCAGCTTTTCGTTCTTTATAATCCGTACCACTTGCCCCCATAACAATAACATCAAAATTATCCGGCCAAAGAGATAAAACACCACCACCGCCGATCATTTCATCATCAGGATGTGGCGCAACAAACAAACATCGCGTATTCGGCTTTATCAAAAACTCGGGTTTAGCATAATAGTTTTTACGTAATCTATGACGTAACTTTTTGTTGGGAATTAAGTTAATAAAAAATTTATTCATATTTTTCTCTGCTCTTAATATGATGATCTTGCATAACTATACCTAAATAAAGTTTTTTGATATCATTAAGCGTAATCTTCAACTTTTTATAAAACTTATACTGCTTTTCATAAACCATTGCTTTAAAGAATGGTTCACACGGCATAAAATTTACGGTCTTGTTAGCCAGCAAATATTCACCATGCCAGGCAGCTTCACAACTTACGGTTTTAATAAGTTCTGATGCATTATACTTTTCATCTAATTCTTTACAAACCTCATTGGAAAACATAATAGGTGTGGTTAAAAATCTATAGTTTTTGCCTTTACGCCCAAAAAATGAGCGTACCGTTTGTTCTTTGGAAAACATATCAGAATTACCACATTTGTTGTTAATCAGTTTAGCATCTTTACCTTCATGACAAACAATATACGGCGTTGTTTCATCATACATAAAATCTGAAACATAAAAGTTTTTGATAAAATACGAATCACTATCAATCATCAAATAGAAATCACATACATTTGCTTTATAAAACCATAACTTAACAATTTGCTGATTTAACCACCCGTCATTTAATGTATCTTCTCCCAAAAATTCTTCATCCGAGAAAAACTGTATATTATAACTTTCTTTTCCCGTAAGGATGCTTGATTGTATCAATGCAATATCATTTTGAGGAGCGACAATATAAAAAGGAATATCGTCCTTATTATATTCATCAATACTCTGCTTCAAAGTTTTTAAACGCAATAAATTGCGACGATACGTTTTACACATCAATGCCATTTTACTGTTATTTTTTTGCTTACACTTTGATAAATTTATTGCTTGTTCTAAATCACCTAAAGATTGTTTATAGATGTTATCCGCCAATTCAGAGAGATTTGACTGCATCCTATCATAATCGGCAACGGCCATATTATAGGCATCGGTCATTACTTTTCCCAAAGCGTTGCCATTATAAAGAATAGCTGTCTTATCTGAAAACTCATAATGTGTGCCAAAGATAGAATTTATGATTAACGGTTTCCTAAACCCTAGAGATAATTGTACAATACCGCTTGCTTGCCCATTTAGATAGCGATGATGCTGCAAATTATTTATATCCATTAACCCTAACAGAAAGTCCGTCTTTTCAATCGCATCATACATATCCGGAAAGTTTAGCCGACCGCGCATTTCAATATATTGCTGTAAATTTTGAGGAATTTCTAACTTTCCCGAACCGATAACAACAATCTTAAAATTAGTAATCCCTTGCTTTAATAAAACTTGAATACCATCAAATAGCATTTGATGATTTTTAACAGATGAATCTATCACACCGACAGCTGTAAAAACTATAGTATCCTTATGTTTTGACGTAATTTTAATATTCCCAAAATAATGAGGATTAAGCCTTGGAATCCCTTGAATATCAGATAACACAAAGAGTCTATTTTCCGATAAAGCCTCATTAATTTCAGGAAAGATTGCACAATTTTTAGATAAAACATCATGCTCAACACCTAAAAAACCATATTTCGCAGATACAATTTTCTTAAATTTATTAAAGATATTTGTTCCACACTTATAGGTATATGAGTTGAAAAAAATAAAATCATATTGTGATAATATTTTAAAAGATCCCCACTTTTTTAATTCATTTTCTGTCCCCACAAAAACCCTCGGCGGATTTATTATATAACGGCACAATGGATATTCTTTAAAGTTTTCAAAATGCATAAAGACGTCAACATTATATCCCAAATCCGAAAAATATTTACAATGTCCGGCAATGGTTTCTGCGTGGTATGGATTCAGTTCAATAATAAGTACAGACTTTTCTTTTATAACTGTGTTTTTATTAAATGTAATTGCACTAAAACATTCTTTACGTAATTTTTTTACAGCAATTTTCTCTTTGATTTTTCATTTTAGTTTCTTAAACATTTACTTTACTCCATTTATTTAATATCCACGAAGATGAATTAGCTTTATTCTCCCCTCCAACACCAAAAGCTAAATCCACTCCGCATTCTATACAAGTAGAGCACTCTGGAATATTCTCTTTTCCCCGATCACCTCCGTTTGCAAATACTAAGTTTGCTTCAGGATATCTTTCTCTGACTTTTTTTATTCCATCATTAGCTGAACCATCCGAATCATCAAATTCAAGGACATCAACAACACCTTTTAAATTTTCTAAAATCGATTTACGTGTTTTCATTGAATGAAAATTTTTACCTTTTTTACGACATAACCACTTATCAGAATTAACTAAAACTATTACACCATCTGATGCCTGTGCTGAAGCCTTGATCATCTCAATATGACCTTCGTGAATAGGATCAAAACCACCGGACACAATGTAATATGTAGGAGTATGTTCAACAACACTATTACAAAAATACAAAAAGGGCTTTGCGATATTTTTATCAATAAACTTGCTTTTATATACTGTAATGCCCAATATTTTTATCCGCCGGCAATTATTCTTGACGTTATTTCGGTAGAAAATTTTAATAAACTTACAATGAATAAATTTATATAAAATTGCCCAAAGACGCATTTTAGGATGATATCTTTGCAGCAAAGTATCTTTATAAAGCCGTCTTTCTCTCAATTCTTTTTTGAAATAGTTTTTCCATAAAGATTCTTCCTGACTTTTAGTACGATAAAAAAATAAAACTTCTGGCAAACGTATCATTGGAAGATTATTATCTACATAATTGAGCCAATAATCCATATCATCGCCGCTATAACCATTAAAATCTATTTTATATCCTCCAAATTTTTCAAAATCTTCTTTATAAAATAGAGCCGAGATAACACAGCATTCATGCCTACCATACATTTCATATTTTGTAAATTTGGGCTGATAGAAGAAACCACAACATTTTCCAAACATCCAAACCTCACTTGCAACAACACGATTATTGGTTGTGGATATAATATAATACAATCTTTCCAAACATGTTGGTGCTATTTTTTCATCCGCATCTAAAGGATAAATATATGTCCCCTGTGCTTGCTTTATCGCATTATTACGAGCGACAACAACACCCTGATTTGCTTGCCGTATCAACCTTATATTTTTATTATGTTTTACATATTCATTTACAATTTCAGCAGAATCATCCGTTGAACCATCATCTATTACGATAACTTCATAATCTTTAAATGTTTGGGAAACTAAGGAATCAAGACATTCTTTAATGTATTTTTCTTGATTATAGCAAGGAACAATAACGCTTATTTTACAAACCATACTGGTCTCCTTTTTCTTTCATTCCCAATAACGGAATTTTACCAAACAAATAAACTGAATATTTGTTGTTTTTTAATGTAACAGTCAAAAAAGGAACCAGCTTAAATAGCCTAATACACCATACTCTCTTTCTCGTATTCATATAATAAGCAAAAAACGCAGGATATTTATTTCGCATAATTGCGTGAATTTCTTCCGTGACTTCTCTCATTGTCTTTTTTTGTAAAACAGAAGTCCTGTGATCATGTGAACGATATCTAAACAAAACTTCAGAAATGTTATAAAACCGAGTAAACTCCATTAAGGAACACCACAATTTATAATCCTCAGCCGGAGAATATTCTTTCTCGTACCTGATTTTATTTTCAATTAAAACAGATTTTCGAAGCATTGATGAAGGGTGAACCACTGCACATATATTCATCATTAAAGACTTGATTTTAAAGTCATCTGAAGGAAAATATAACCCTTTATTATCAGGAAAAACATCTGTCCAACACCCAACAACGCCAACATCAGGATGAGCATCTAAATAATTCACCTGTTTTTCCAATCGCTCCGGCAAAGAAACATCATCATGATCCATTACTGCCAAGTATTCTCCCCTCGCCATATCAACTAATTTGTTACGAGATTCTGAAATTCCCATATTCGTTTCATTTCTCAAATATTTAATACGACGGTCTTTATATGATTTAACAATAAGTTCTCTATCGTCTTCAGGACAATCATCCAAAATCAAAAACTCAAAATCACTATATGTTTGCGCTAAAATACTTGAAATTGCCTCTCTCAAATACTCTTCGTTCGTCCGATACACCGGCATTAATACAGAAACCCTAACCACAAGCAGCTCCCTGTTTCATTACAATTTAAGCTTGGCTGAAACCTTGGAATAAGTTTCGGCTATTGGTAAAAAACCAAACAAATAATACTTTGTCGTTGCACGGAAGCGTTTGATTTTTAAAACCGGTATGCCAAATATTTTAACTTTGACAAAACGTGGATACTTGGACTGAACCTTATCCCACAATGCCCGGTGTTCCGACTGGAGGTACCCAAACACCCTCTCCTCTATTGACCTGATTTGACGCGTTTCCTTTTTGGTTGTATTACTCTCGTGTTTCCTGTACAAAAACAACACCTCCGGCAAACAACCAAAACGCGTCTTGCCAAGCAGATGTAAATACAAATTATAATCTTCCGTTGGAAAATATTCTTTGTCATACCGCAAACCGCTTTTCTCCAAAACCGACTTGCGTATCATAGTCGTCGGATGAAGCAAGGCGCATCCGAGCATCATCGCCTCTTCTATTCCCTCGTTGTCCTCCGGCGGAATAACCAGCTTATTCTTGGGTATTTCCCTATGTGCCGTACCCAATACGCCAACATCAGGATGTGCATCAAGATAAGCGCCTGCATCTTAAAACGATCCGCAAGTGAAATGTCGTCATGATCCATTATTGCCAGATATTCGCCTCGAGCCAAATCCATCAGTTTATTCCGCGTTTCCGAAATTCCCTGATTATGATCGTTTTTGTAATATCTGATACGCGCATCGTCATAACTTTTTATGACCGTTTCCACATGCTCATCCGTAGAGGCGTCATTGATTATTATCAGCTCAAAATCGCCATAGCTTTGCTGCAAAATACTTTCTATACATGCACGAAGATAAGCTTCCTTTGTATTATATACCGGTAAAAGAACAGAAATTTTCGGCATTTTTTTATTTCCAGTCACCATGCGTCCAAACACCCTCAATACTTTCCCATCTCTGTCTGAGAAATAAGTTTAACCTGTTCGTAAAGGAACTTTAGTTTTTCCGGACTGTACTGATTAATGGAAGCCAGAATAAAATCAACCATGTCATTACGCACACGGTCTTTTGAATAGGCCTTCTTTTCAACCCTGTCCCTGAAAAATTCTTCATTGTCCGCAAACAAATCCAAGTAAGAAACGCCGAGAACCTCCGCTATCGACAGCAGCACCGACAAGTCAGGATTATACAATGCCCGCTCCAGATTCGAAATCGTTGCTATCCCCACATGGCTCTCTTCCGCCAGCTCCTTTTGTCCCATATGACGTGCCTGTCTCAGGCGTTTGATATTCGCCGCTACCAATCCCCGGTAATATAGTGTCTTATCCTTTTCCGTCACATCAAAACCTTTGTCGTTCTTATCTTTATTTATGTTTTGTAATCTAGCATAATAAATTATTATTCGTCAAATAATATTTATATGCCTGCGACAAAATTCATTTTCCAGATTTTGCTCGGCCAATCAAACAATACCCATACATTCGCAAACGCCGCTTATGTGTCAGAAATTTAATAAAAAAAAAGAGATTGGCCTTTTTGAAAAAGGGCAATCTCTTTAAATAAATGATACTTACTAATTTAAAGCATCATACGGAGCGGAACACTAAACATGGCCATTTGCCTAAAAGACTGAGTCCTTAAGCTGCAAATACAACCACGCCGTTAACGATGATTAAAATTGTTGTTAACATACTACAGCAAATTTTAATGGTTAATAACTGTGTTAATACTCTCTATGTTAGTCGATAAACGAATAACCATAAAAAAAACATCTGATAGACATAATACTCTAATTTTGGAAATAACCTATAGACACCTTTAGCCTAAGAGTCAAGCATAATATTTCATACTTAAACATTCCGCGTCGACAGAAACAACAAACAGACAATTTGCAAACTAAAAGAAAGCTTTAACAACAGCTTACCATATCAATTTAAATTTTCGAAAAAAACACCAATTTATTTGCAATGCGTTACCGGGACTCACGCCGAAAGATTGGAGAAATCTCTTCAAAAATCACAAAAAATCCCCTTCCGCATTGGAGGAGGATTTTATGTTGGGCCCAGATGGACTACTCTGCGCTCCGCTTGAGTTGCACGGGCGCTCGTTCGCTTACCGGCGTTCTTCCGCCCGCCTCTCGCTTGTAGTCGAACCAACGCCTCGTTGGTTCGAGCTACCATAACATACCATAATAAAAACCTCCCACAAGGGGAGGTTTTTATTATGGTGGGCCCAGATGGACTCGAACCAACGACCAGACCGTTATGAGCGGCCTGCTCTAACCAACTGAGCTATGGGCCCTGACGCACTCAAGAAAATATGCTAAAACCAATCCTTAGTCAAGATAATTTTTTTAATAAAAAAACAGTATCTTTTCACAGATACTGTTTTTCACAAATCAGGTAACGCTATTATACTTTGATAATCACACCGTCTTTATAGACATAGCGTTCATCTTCATAACGTCCTTTTTCATCATGCATCGAAAAATCATCCCCGTTTTCAATTTCTATAAAATCAAAATTCGGTTCATTTTCAATGAGGTGCATCCTTGTAAGCAGCGAATTTTTAGTACCGAAGGCCTTAACGTATACGATACCGTGAAGATAACTGACCGGTCCCATTCCCTTGAAATCGCATACAAAACAAGGACAACCGACCAAATCTTCGCCTTCAATGTCACGGGAAAACTTGCCAAACTTAATATAATACTCCGGGTTTTCCGAGTTTGGGTCATCAACCTCAAGCTCATTATCCAACATGTTTGCCGCCAACATGGCTTTCATCAGTTCCAATGCTTTCTGAGCAGAGGGAACACTAAGTATTCTTTCCATAGTCTTAAAAAATTTATAATATTAAAACTTTATCAGACTACCTCCAAAAAAAATTTTGTCAACCTTAATCTCAGCACAAATTTTCCACCGTCTTATGTCCGGTTGCAAAATCCTTTACCAAAAACGTCGTCACCTCGACATTGGAATACTTTTGAAACAACAAACCATGCCCCAAACACAAACCGACATTTATATTAAAATCCGTATTACGGTCGTTAAGGTATCTGGCCTGAAAAACCGGATCACAACACGGCCCCGCCATTTCCGTGCAAATTTCGCAGCCGTCGAAACCGCTTTCTTTGCAGTTCACGCTGATAACCTCAAACCCCTGCTCCGTCAGAATGGCTTTAAGCTTGTCGGCATACTCCTGCACGCCCTTGCAATTTGCAATCCCCAGCCTGTGATAACCGGCAGACTTGGCAAAATCAATAAGTTCCTGAAGGCGGGATTTGTTTTTTGCCTGCGCAGCCAGTTTCATCAGCTTTTTATCGTCGTCGTTATAAATACAATCCATTTTTATCTCCGTTATTGTCTCTAAAACGTTATAACCAAAAAAAGAAAAACACTCAAGCATAAAGCAAGAGTGTTTTTCTCATCCGGTCACGAAATAATCTCGTTCCAGTCAGAAACCAGATATTCGTTCTTTCCGGCCTCTGCGGCAAAAATGCCAAAACAACGTTTCTCCTCATCCGTAAATCCCGTTGCTTTTCTGAAACGAATATACTGGTTAATCTCCATCTCAAAGTCGAAAAACAATTCCTGATAATGATCGTAAAAATCCATCAGTTGCATGTATTTCATCTTGGCATCAAACAGCTCTTCCGGCGAACCGTCTTCTTTTTTTTCCTTATAGAAATCGCGCCATTGGCACAATATCTCAAAACTCTCCAGCATTTCGCCGATTTTCGCCCGGCGATTACCGGTTACAATTTGACGAGCCAATGACAATGCCGTAAAAACGTCTGTCCTGGCTTTTGATAATAATTTTCTCATAGAAGCACTTTTTATTCAAATAAGTTCGAACTTTCCCTTCCATAACTCAAGATATTCATCTATCGCCTTCCTTAGGGCCATAAAACTTTTTCCTTCAACACTGTCACTCTCTTTAAACCAAAGTAAAAGCTCTTTTACTACAACGAGTTCCGAACAAAAACGATTTTGTTCCTTTAACATTGTTTCCGCATAAAGAAAAATCTCACTAATATCAGCTTCGCTCATCTGTTCTCTCAGCAGCGTCATAAAATCATACTCCATAAAATTATAATTTATGGCTGTATTTTGTTTATAAACCAGTTCCTCCTGAGAACGGGAGGTTATTCCCTTTTGATAGTTGTAAGCCCGGCACAATGCCGATGCCCTCCAACGCCAAATTTCAAATATCCTCAGCCAGTCAACAATTTGGAGCGGTTTCGCCAATTGTTTCAGGTCATCAAAAAACTTTCTTGAAACCGCGTAATCCAAACTCAAAATCAGCTTAGTAAAAATGTCTTCCTTTTTCATCTCCTTAATAATTAAAATTGATAATACAAATAAATGAACTTTAACATACGTTCAGCCAAAAGGCTTGTCAATGTTAAAACACCCCTGCACATAAAAAAAAGAGAGACAAACAGGATTTGTCTCTCTCGTAAAAAAACGATTTGCTTACATACATCGAACCGTCTTCTGACAATACGTTCGGGCAAAAGCCTTAATCTCGCTATGCAGTTGTTCAAATTCCGGTTGTCCGACACCCTCGGTTAACGCCAAAAATTCTGAAAAATCAAACAAATCCCGCAACCTTTGCGGAAACAGGAATGCATTGCCCATTAAGCGGCGGCCCAATGCACAAATCATTGCCACATCATGCTCGTCCATCACTTCTTTCATCTGTTTTATAAAATCGCTTTTCAGAGCCAATCCCTCCGAGGTCTCCATCAGCTGTGCCTCAGGAAAATCCTGCAACAAACGGGAGGACTGGCTCAGCTGAATCCGCCATTGTTTCCAATCCCTGAAAATCATCAGCCAATCCTCAGCCGTCATCTTGGCCTGTATGGCTTCCAGATTCTCTTTAAAGTCCTCAGAGGTCAAAAAAGACGAATGCAAACTGATTTTACTCAAAAACAAATTCTTAAAAAAGACGACATATTTGTCCCAGACATAAACACTGTCCGTGACCGGCGCCATCAGCGCGGCAAACAACGCCACTTTTCGTTTAATCGGCCAGCTGGCGCTTTGATGATAGTTGAACTGCCACAAAAATTCCAAACGGTAGAAATAAACCTCTGGAGCATCATTGACTATTTTTAACAGCCTTTCATGCGCCTCGTCAAGCAAAGCGGAATTCTTGTCAGAATCGGCTGAATTTTCATCAATACAAAGCTTATGCTGATATTTTTTCCAGCGAACCAGCAAAGCGCCGAGTTCTATAATATCATCAAACTCGAAACTGTGTTTTCCGTCACAAATCTCTTGAAGCAAACGTGACAAACATTCCGGTTGCTTCCTGTTTTCAAAATTTGCCTGACAAACGCAAATCAATTCCTTTACAGTTTTCATGGTTCTAAAAATTAAATTAAAAATAAGGTTAATAATCACGATAAGTGCTAACCTTATAGCCAAAAACACTTTTGTTGTCAATCCGACGTTCCCGCAAAAAAATAAAGCCTCCCTTTACAGGAAGGCTTTATTTAAGCTGTTTCAACTAATTATCGAGAAAACTTCTCAACTTACGTGAACGGCTCGGATGTTTGAGTTTGCGCAGGGCTTTCGCTTCAATCTGGCGAATACGCTCACGGGTAACGTTAAACTGCTGACCGACTTCCTCCAGAGTATGGTCGGTATTCATACCGATGCCGAAACGCATACGCAAAACGCGTTCTTCTCTCGGCGTCAACGAAGCCAGAATTCGGGTACAGGTTTCCTTCAGATTGGAATGAATGGCTGAATCCAACGGCTGCAAAGCGCTGTCATCCGCAATAAAATCACCCAGTGAAGAATCTTCTTCGTCACCGACCGGCGCCTCGAGAGATACCGGCTCTTTGGCAATCTTCATAACCTTGCGCACTTTTTCCAGCGGCATTGACAAACGTTGCGCCAATTCTTCCGGAACCGGCTCACGCCCCATTTCCGCCAGCATCTGACGAGAAGTGCGCACCAATTTGTTTATCGTTTCAATCATATGTACCGGAATGCGAATGGTGCGAGCCTGGTCTGCAATCGAACGGGTAATCGCCTGTCTGATCCACCAGGTGGCATAAGTCGAAAACTTATAACCCCGGCGATATTCAAATTTATCAACGGCTTTCATCAAACCGATGTTGCCTTCCTGAATCAAATCCAAAAACTGCAAACCGCGGTTGGTATATTTTTTTGCAATCGAAATAACCAGGCGCAGATTGGCCTCAATCATTTCTTTCTTCGCGCGTTCGGCTTCTCTTTCACCCTTTTTGATAGTATCGACCATACGGCGGTATTCGGTAATCGGCAGACCGCATTCTTGCGCCATTTGTGCTACTGAATCGCGAAGTTCGGTAATCTCCAATCCGTATTTTTCAACAAATGCCTGCCAATGCTTGTCTTTTTTATGAGAAACTTCTTCCAGCCAGTTCGGATCCAGCTCAGATTTCTGATACGCATCCAAAAAGTCTTCCCGTTTGATTTTGCAGGACAAAGCATATCTCAACAGCTTGCCCTCCAGCCCCATTAAACGTTTGTTCAGACTGTTCAGCTGTTCGACCAGTTGCTCGACGCGGGTAGCGTTCAGATGAATGGAACTCATCAACTCAACCAGTTCTTTTTTAACCTGCAAATATTTTTTCTCTACGGCCGGCGTAACAGATTTGCCTGCAATAATCGCGGCCACCCGCTGGTTTTGGATTTTTTTCAAATCGTCATAATAGCTCGAAATCTTATTTAAAATGTCCAAAACAGGTTCTTTAAGGGCTTCTTCCATTGCGGCGACAGAGGCTGCGGCACGGTTTCCGTTGCCGTCCAAATCATCGTCTTCGCCATGAGCGGAATCACCGTCGTCATCGCTTCCGGCCAAATCATCCGCGGCTTCGTCCTCGTCTTCATCCGGCTCGTCGTCAACCGCGCTGTCCAACTCGATATCATCGTCCAAATCATCGTCAATGTCGTCAAGATTTTCTTTTTTAGCCAGTTCTTCTGCAACTTTGTCAAAATCATCAACGTTGGCGGCCGCGTCGTCTTCTTCAAAAGCCAAATCGTCGACATCATCGCCGTACATCATCTCCAAATCGACAATATCTCGCAGCTGCATTGTGCCGTCCAACAGTTCGTCGCGCCAACCGGCAATGGCCTTAATGGTCATCGGGCTTTCGCACAAACCGTCAATCATCACCGTCTTGCCGGCTTCAATACGTTTGGCAATGGCTATTTCGCCTTCGCGGGAAAGCAGTTCAACCGTTCCCATCTCTTTAAGATACATTCTGACCGGGTCGTCGTTGCGTCCCAATTCTTTCTCGTCGAAATTTCCGGCTTCGTCTTCCTCATCAATTTCAACATCGTCGTCTTCAACCATATCAGGTTCAAAACTGTCCACGTCGGCTTCGGCGATAATACTGATGCCCATGTCGGAAATGCCGGCCATAATGTCTTCAATATGTTCGGAAGATTCTCTCTCCGGCGGCAAAGCTTTATTCAGTTCTTCTACGGTAATATATCCGCGCAGTTTTCCTTTATCAATCAAACGTTTAACTGCGCTTCCTAAAGAGTCGATTAAGGGGGCGTCTGCTGACACACCATCATACAGATCGGGATTTTCTATATCTGACATTTACGTTCCTTAACAAAACCGGTTTTTATATGTATAAATTTCGAGCTAGTGAACTTGTAGTGATTTTTAATTGAAATGTCAACCCTTGGGGGTAATTTTTTAGCTAAAAAAACGACTAAATTTCAAAATTTTCACATTTTTGCGATTTTGCAACCGCAAATCAGTCGGAATCCTGAGCCGCTAAAATGGCTTCACGTTCCTTTTTCAACGATTGGTAGCGACCGAAGACGTCCTCGGGAAACGACTCGCAGCTTTCAATCTGTCTCAGACATTCCTTTATCTCCAAATCCAGCTGACACAGCTGTTCCTCGACGATTCTGGCATCCAAATGCGCCCGCATTTTGATAACGTCCGGATTCTGCCGCCGCATCATTTTACACTCCAGCAGCTCTTTGACATCTTTGCCCATCCCTTTTTCTTCCAGATAGGCGGCCATTTTTTCGGCGTCGGCCAAACTCTCGTCTTCGCGCACGGCTTCCAGCATCATATCAAGAATTGCACGCAACCTGGCGTTTTTGAACTCAAAATTATACAGCCGTTCTTCATATTCTTCCAACAATTCTGGATAACAGTAAAGCGCGGAAACCACATATTGCGCCATCAAGTCATCCAGATTGGTCTTTATCGTTCCAACCAGCGAAACCGTCGGCGCTGCCGAGCGATAATCGCTGCGGCGGTACCCGGAATTATGGCTGCTTCGCCGCTCCTCATAGCCCGCATCGGCGCGTTTCCGCCAAGATCCCTTTCCCAGCTCGTAATAAATCTTGTTTTGCATGTCCTGGGCATAATAATTGCGAACCGTCTCGTCGGCTATCTTGGCAACCTCTTCCTTAATGTTCTTTTCCACCAGCGCTTTCTGCTCCGGTGTAGACACCGGCTTGTCTTCGGTATTTTTCTGCCACAACAAGTCCTTAAGAGGAACCGTGTTAGAAATCACTTTAAGAAATTCATCTCGTCCGAAAGCTTTTAAAAATTCGTCGGGATCTTTGGCACCGGTCAAAAAAACATATTTCAGCGAATTGCCGGCTTTTAATATCGGCAAAACCCTGTCAACCGAACGGATTGCGGCTCTTTTTCCGGCCATGTCGCCGTCAAAACAGCAAGTCGGTTCGTCTACCACTTTCCAGGCTTCTTGTATCTGATCTTCGGTCAAAGCCGTTCCCAGCGGCGCCACGGCATAATGAATACCGTAATTGTCCATTCCGATAACATCCATATACCCTTCGCAGATGATCAGCCTTTTTTCCTGAAAGGCAGCATCGCGCGCATGGTTCAGATTATAAAGGACGCGGCGTTTGTTAAACACCGGTGTTTCCGGAGAATTCAAATATTTCGGCTGGCCGTCTCCCATAATACGCCCGCCGAAAGCGATAACCTTGCCCCGCTTGTCCATAATCGGAATCATCACCCGGTCGCGAAAAAAATCATGAGAACGCCGGTTTTTGTCTTCCGGAATTGCAATCAACCCCAGCTCGTGCATTTCCTGCTCGGTAACCCCTTTGGAGACAAGCTGTGCTTTCAGCCCGTTGTTGTTGGGCGCATAGCCGAGGCGGAACTTGGCGATAATTTCATCCCCAAACCCGCGTCTGGCCAAATACTCCCTCGCCCGCTGACCGCCCACCAGTTTAAGCTGCTTTTCAAAAAATTTGGCAGCCATTTCCATAATGTCGTAAGCGGTGTTTCTTTTTTCCATCTGTTCCGGACTCTCACGGTTCATCCGCGGCACTTCCAAGCCTATTTTATGGGCTAGCTTTTCCACTGATTCCATAAAAGTCAGACCGTTGGCATCCATCTCGAACTTTATAATGTCTCCGTGGGCCCCGCAGCCGAAACAATGATAAAAACCTTTGGCTTCGTTTACCGTAAAAGACGGCGTTTTTTCATTGTGAAACGGACACAAACCGGTATACTCACGCCCTTTCCGGGTAAGTTTAACCTTAGCTCCCACTACGTCTGCAATCGAGATTTTCGCCCGCAGCTCGTCCAGAAATTTTTGTAAATCCGTTCCCGCCATTTGAAACCCGTTCGTTTACAACTGCAATCCAGTATGCCCGACAGTCAAGCGACCGCCTCCGGCTGCAGAAAACTATGCCAGCAACGACTTAATGATACCGTTGGCTTTTCCCATGTCCAGCTGTCCGGCATATTGGCTTTTAAGAGCTCCCATGATTTTACCCATGTCTTTCATGGAAGAAGCGCCCGTTTCGCTGATAAGAGCCCTGACAGCGGCTTCAATCTCGGCATCGCTCATCTGCTTGGGCAGAAAACGCTCGATAATCTCGATTTCCTTGCGTTCTTTGGCAGCCAGCTCCGGACGGTTTCCGTCCATATACATTTTTATGGAATCATTGCGCTGCTTAATCATTGTCTGCATCATGGACAGCAGCTCGGCCTCGGTTGCTTCTTTGGCGCCTTTGCCGCGGGCATCGACGTCTTTTTCCTTCATGCCGGCGATAATTAAACGAACGGCGCCGGTCGTTTCTGCATCATGAGCCAGCATAGATTCCTTCAGCGCTTTCTGCAAATCTTCTCTTAACATCTGTTTTCTCCTTTGTTAAAAACGTATTACAAGCACAATACAGTCATTACATAAAAAAATCAACGGCTAAAAATTGGCATTGTCATCCGCCGTAAACTGCACTATTTTATAAGTACTGCAACCAATGCCGAAAGGAACCTTCATGCATAAATACTTTATACTTCTGCTCTTCAGCCTTTTATCCGCATTTCCGGCCGCCGCTGCCGACGACGACGTTATCAACCGTGATATGCAGCAGGCTCTTGAACAAACGAACCGGGCCGTTGCGGATTCCGTTATGCAAATGGATGAAACCATGAAAAAACTGATGCCGGAAGTAACCGCCGGCATGACACAAATGATGATCGACATTTTCAACGCATTTCCGCCTCTGATGACGGCGATTGAACGTAATCAGGTCTTAAGCAAAGCTTCCAAACAGCTCACGCAGGAAGTTCAAAAGTCGGCGGAAGAATTGAACGCTGCCGCTCAGGAACAGGCAGATTCCGCAGCTTCTCCGGCATCACCGCAAACAACCGATGAATTTTCAATATCCGGAACCAAAGACGAAAACGGCAGACGTCTGATTTTCAATTTTAATCAAAACCCAGAATTAACCCGGAAGACGCAACAAGCCGCTGATTGGATTTCATCCCCCGGTTCCGAGAAAAAAGCGATGCAGCTCACCACTTTAAGCGGCCAAACCTACCCGTTGACGGATTTTAAACGGAAACGAATCAACAATGCCCATTTTCTGATCCGCTCACCGCAGAACGACACCGCTTATGCAACCGGCAACGTTAACGATAAAATCAACCTCAGAGTGGAAACCTCAGGCCCCGACGCCCTGCCCCGCCTTCGTACCTTTATCCAAGAATTCAGAGGTAAGTTCGTCAATTAAGAAAAAGCCCGGAAAACACCGGGCTTTTTCTTAAAAATAAGTGCGCCACGACAGCATTGTCTCATCGACGTCATGACCGTAATTTTGTTCTTTTTTATAATTAAGCGCTGCCGCATTATTGGTCGTCAGGGTCCAAACGGCTTCGGCCTTATAAACCGTTTTGCTTCCGATTTTAGAGGTAGCATATATTTTCTCGGCTTCCGCCAACAGGCGCAGCCGGTCGAAATCGGCAAATACGCCGCCGGCAAAACCAACTCCGGCATATTGGTTGCGGGGCAAAAAGCCGCCGTAGGCTCCGCGTAAATTGCTCATACCGTAAACCCAGACTTCATCGCTCAAAGACAGGGTTCCGCCGCCGCCCACCGTTAAGTTCGAAGTATACCCCTCTTTTTCCGTCTCCGGGTTCATCTCGCGACGAACATCAGCCAAAATCTGATAAGACAACGGCGTAAACATTCTCGACATCGGCGATAACGAGCGGATGCCTACCAAATCAAACTGCTGCAGGACATATTTGTCGCGATCGTCATAATGACGCAGGGTGGTATTAAGAAAATTTATTTCCGCCCCCCGCAAAAAGCCGTAATTGTTATCCGTCAAGGAATGATAGGCCGGACGATAGGAAATCTCCTCAAAAAACTCGCCGTTGCGCACACCGGCTCCCGCCGTCGCCCGCATTGCCTCATGAGTCTCCAACGGAGAGCGGCCTTCTTTGAGTTCGGGAATTTTCCCCTTTGCACCAAGTCCGCTCCGCATTTTTAAAATGTTAAAACTACTTTTGCGGTAATCTTCCAAACCAATTTTTTCCGCTACATACTGATACTGAACAAATTGATAAGCAGTTTCCAAAACATCGGCTTTTTCCTCGTCTTTCAAACCGGCTATTTCAAAATTTTCATCATTGAGAATTTTAAAATAAGCCTCGCGTTCACGACGGCTCATCTGCGCATAGCGATAATTGATTTTAGCCTGCCGCGACGGACGGTAGTTAAAGCCCTTTACCAATCCCGGCACCCGGTTAGCCACCTTTATCGTATCCAGCGGAATGGTCTGCACCGGAAACTTTTTTGCCAGTCCAAGCGAAGGCCGCACTGCATCTAAAGTCTCCATCAACATATAAGAGCAGTTACGGGTAAAAAAGTAATATTTTGACTGCGCATGCCCGACTTCCCACAAATGCGCCACAAAAAAATCCAGCTCTTCCGTCGTAAAATCAAGATTATATTCCCAAATGTCGCGATTTTCGATGTTATTATAGGTGTTGATAACGTCATAATAAGGCTTTACCGTAAAACCGCCGTAATAACCGCCGGTCAGTCCCCACACCGCAAACAATACGCTGTTTTCCCGTCCTTCGGTAAAAGCGCCGTAATTCGCCCCGTGCGCCAAAAGCTGCGTCCCTTTGCGCGCCGTATCAATACGCAGCAGCGTATGGCCGAACAACGACGACGGATTGCTCATATAAGCGTCGGTAAACAACAGCGTCACCCCTGAAGGCCGCAGGTCGTCATAAAATTTTTCAAGTTCCGCACATTTGGGAAAGGGCTGATCCGTTATTCCTGCTTTTTTCAAAAGTTTATAGCGTGACGGGAACAAACACTTGGTTTTGTCGTCGTTTGACTGAAACAGCGCAATCGTCGCTTCAAGCTCGGCACCGGGGTTGTTTTTCCCTTGCGCCGACAAAAAGAAATTTGTCGAATCTATCGTACTTTCATAACCGCCGCCTTTGGGCTGATAATGCCCCACGGCAAGCCATTCCGGAGAAAAAGCAAACGAAGCCTGAGCCTCCGAAACCGTTAAACAGCACCATAAACAAAAAAGAATTTTGCGCATCGTTAGAATCTGTAAAAAAATAAGAGCGAACGGCTCCGGAGAGTCTTCCGCTCTTAAACCGCCGGCTCCGATTAAGCTTCGGCGTTGGCAACGTCTAAGAATGTCAGCGTCAGCTGTAAAGCGTCGACATTCTGGTTCGGAAATAATACGGCAAAGTTTTCTTTAGTCAGCTCGCCCAGCTTTTCGCTGTCCATATTAACGATTCCGGCCAAAGTCTCAATGGTCTCGCCTCTGCCGGCGGCGGCATCCATGGCAAACTGTTCCATATTGTTTTCCATAAAGGCCAAAACCATTTTTCCGGTACCGCCGGTTACGCGGCCGTCAGGATCGCAGCCGGACGTACCGAAAGTAATACCGAAAGTCTGTGTACCGAAAGAACCGTTGGTCGTCGCCGCCAAAACTTGCGGACCGATACCGCGCTGACCGCGCCAGGCCATGGAACCGAGACCGCAACCGGTACTGTCGACAGCCTGAGCCGGAGCAGCCAGAATCATTGCGGCACCCATCATTGCTGATGCTAAATAAACTTTTTTCATATTAAGTCTCCAAATAAAAATTGTACAAAAAAGACCTTACCACAAATTAAACTATTGTATAGAAAAGATTTGCCCTTTTTCACATCTTTCCTCAGCGCCGAGAAAAAAGCTTGATTTATTTGCAGACTGTGTTATATTCCCCTATCAGATGCATACCTATACGGGCTGTAACGGGTTTTCCCGCGCAGTCGTTTTTTTTTAACAGAAATTTATTAAGGTGATTGAAATGGAAAAGTTCCCTTTAACCAAACAAGGGTTCCTTGCACTTGAGGAAGAATTAAAAAATTTAAAAGGTGTTGAAAGACCCAACATTATTGCTGCCATTGCCGAAGCTCGTTCTCACGGCGACCTTTCCGAAAATGCCGAATATTCTGCTGCAAAAGAAAAACAAAGCTTTATCGAAGGCCGCATTCAGGATTTGGAAGCTGTTTTGAGCCGTGCTCAGGTGATTGACGTCTCCGACACCAAATCTGACGTCATCCGTTTCGGCGCCACCGTTTTAGTCGCCGACGAAGATACCGATGACGAAAAAAGATATCAGATTGTCGGCGATTACGAGGCTGACATTGAGAAAAACAAAATTTCGTTGTCCTCACCTCTGGCCAAGGCCCTCATCGGCAAAGAAGTCGGCGACACCGCCGAATATGTGGCCCCGGGAGGCAAAAAATCCTTTGAAATTCTGGAGATTAAATATATTTAAATCTCTCGTTTCATAATTATATTTAAAGCCGTCTGACCAACAGACGGCTTTATTTTTTTAACCAGGCAAGGAGAACACCATGGACACCAGAAATTACGATGAACCGTACAACTGCGGGTTGGAAGAATGCGATTGCAGCGAAGTGGACAAATGCGGCTGTACTTTTCCCAACAACATCAGCAACTACGGTTGTGATTGCACTCAAAACCCTCAATGCGACAAATTCAACGAAGAAAAAAGCTTTGATCAGGCTCAAAATCCCGACTACAAAAAAAGCCGCCGGGTAAAAGAAGACACCGTTTGCGTCTGCAACAAAGACGAATGTGATTGCGACACCGAGATAACCAACCTTACCCGTCATTGAAAAAATCCCCCTTTTCAGGGGGAATTCTATTTCCCGCTTGCAAATCTTCTTTCCAATGTATAATTTATAACTAAATTTACGAAAAGGAGAACGCATTATGGCTGAATACAAAACGCCGGTGCTCATTATCGGCTCCGGCCCGGCCGGATATACCGCAGGCATTTACGCCGCCCGTGCCGGTCTGAAGCCCATCATTGTTTCCGGCGAACAAATCGGCGGACAACTGACAATAACCACCGATGTTGAGAACTATCCCGGTTTTCCCTCCCCCATTGCGGGTACCGAACTGATGCACAATATGCGCGTGCAGGCCCACAATGTCGGCGTTCAGATTGTTGACGACAAAATTATCGAGGTCGACTTCAACCATCAGCCGTTTGAATGCAATTCCGAAAATCACAACCTTTTTTGCGGAGATTCCGTCATAGTCGCCACCGGTGCTTCGGCCCGCTGGCTGGGACTGCCCAGCGAAGAAAAATTCCGCGGATTTGGCGTATCCGGTTGTGCTACATGTGACGGCTTTTTCTACCGCAATCGCGACGTAGCTGTAGTCGGCGGCGGCAATACCGCGGTAGATGAGGCTATCTATCTGACTAATTTTGCAAAATCAGTCACCCTCATTCACCGCCGGGACAGCCTCCGCGCAGACAAAACGTTACAGGAACGCCTGTTTGAAAACCCCAAAATCAATGTAGAGTGGGACAGTGTCGTCGAAGAAGTCGTCGGTACCGAAAACCCGCTGAGCGTCACCGGTCTCAAAATCAAAAACGTTAAAACCGACCAGAGCAAACTGCTTAAGGTCGACGGCGTGTTTATAGCCATCGGACACCATCCCAACACCGAACTTTTTAGAGACAGCCTCAAACTGGACAAGGACGGTTACATTATAACCGAACCCAACAGCGGCAAAACCAACATCGAAGGCGTCTTTGCTGCCGGAGACGTCAAGGATCCTTATTACCGACAGGCCGTTATCGCCGCAGCTTCCGGGTGCATTGCCGCGCTCGAAGCGGAAAAATACCTCGTCAGCAAAAAATAAATATTGCTTTTTTAGACAAGCCTCACTAATATGGCGACCATTCACAAAATCTTATTATGGTCGCCTTTTATTAGTATGGACAATCCATATCTTTCGATTGAATTTACATCTTTGTAATATAAACCCAATTAAATTTTTAGATTATGGAACAAAATTATTCTTACGAAGAGTTATTGGCTAAACTCGAACTGACAATTGACAATGTTGAAAATCAAAAAGCTTGGACACAAGTTATCGACAATCAGATGACAGCGATGTTTCCTTCGCCTTCTGTTGCAGAAATCCGCAACATCTGCCGCAAAGTAAATATTCGCGGGCTCTACAAAGAGTTTCAAAAACGCTGCAAAGACCTAAAACCCGAAAGTTATCTTAAGCTTTTCGGAGTGATAGACAAACTGCTGCCGGAATATAAAAATCACCTGATTGTTTTGAGTTTCAGATATGCGCAGGATAGCGAAATCGTCGATTTCCTTTACAACAAAATACGTTGTTTGCGCACGTCTGACAAATTCCTGATTGAACAAATACCAATTCTGTTGTTGTCTCGCTGCGACGAAAATGAAAAATACGTAATCACGGCTTGCCGGCGTATCAAATATTTTGCCGAACGTACGACCGTCTTTGAAAAAGTATTCGAATATCTGGAAGATTTTTCCGTTAGCAACACACCCGCGGCCCTCAAAGTCGTCACCGCGATTACAGTTAACGCAAACAACAAAGATAACTTCAAGCTGGCGATGCGGCTGCTGCGCGATTTTTACATCGATTACCCGTCGCACATCGCCGCAATTCGCGAAATGCTGCTGACAATCAGCATCAACTTCGACAAACAACATCATTGGCGCCTGTCCGAAATTAAAGAGTTGGCCGTTACTCTCAACCTGGCTTGGGAAGAAAATGATTTCGGCTTGGCCAAAGCAATGACCGATATGCTGTTCAAAGCCTTTCAAGACATTTGCTATCAGCCGTTTGCGCCGATATCTTCCGTCGCTTTGAAATGCATGGAAATCATCCGCAGTCACACCGAGCTTTACCAAACCGCCTTAAAAAGCATCAACCGCCATGTAGACAAAGATTCCCCGCTCTACCGCGAGCTGAATCTGCTGCTGATGCCTGCTTAAATTGCAACTTATACCCCCTGAAGCACACAAGCTTCACGGGGTATATTTTTATTCATAGCGCAAGGCGTTAATCGGGTTTAGCAAAGAAGCCTTGTATGCCGGATAAAACCCGAAAAACAATCCGACAAACCCGGCAAAAGAAAACGGCAGCAAGATATACAGCAAAGACACTTTGGCCGACAGCGACGTAAATGCCGAAACTATTTGTGCCCCGATTAAGCCGATAATGACGCCAACCAGTCCGCCGATTAACGAAAGAACCAGAGCCTCCGTCAAAAACTGCCAACGGATATCCCACGATTTGGCGCCGATTGCCATACGGATTCCTATTTCACGCGTCCTTTCGGTAACCGACACCAGCATAATGTTCATAATACCGATACCGCCGACCAAAAGAGAAATCGAAGCTATCGACCCCAGCAATATAGTCATAATTTTAGTTGAATTTTCCATCATCTCCATCATCTGGGTCAAATTGCGGATAATAAAGTCGTTTTCCTTATTGGCACCGAGATTATGCCTTTGCCGCAAAAGCCGGGTTATCTCCTCTTCCGCCGTATAGGTGCTTTCCGCGTCAACCGCCTGTAGCATGATAAACTTTACCTGGTCAGGAAACTTAATGCCCATAACTTTTTTCTGAGCCGTCGTAATCGGAATATATACCACGTCATCCTGATCCATTCCCATACCGGTCTGTCCCCTCGCCTGCAAAATCCCGATAACCTGAAACGGCATCCCTTTGACTCGTATTATCTTTCCAATAGGGTCTACGTCGCCAAACAGCTCATTCACCACCGTCTGTCCTAAAATGGCAACCTTCGTGGCATTTTTTACGTCCGTCGAACTAAAGTTCCTGCCGGACTCCAGCTCCCATTCCTTAATCTCAAAATACCGGTTGTCGGTTCCCGTAACCCCGGTTGACCAGTTGGCATTGCCATATACCAATTGGGCAGTTTCTTCCAGTATCGGAGCCGCCAGTCGAATTTTCGAAATTTTTTCCTGAATGGCGTCGCCGTCGCTTTTCCTCATACTCGGACGTGAGCCGTGCCCACTGCGGGCGCCGCTGGAGGTTGCCACGCCCGAACGTACGATAATCAGGTTAGCCCCCATTGTTTTCATCTCGTTTTGAATCGATATCTGAGCCCCGTTGCCAATCGCCAGCATAACAATCACCGCGGCCACACCGATAATAATGCCCAAACTGGTCAGAATTGAACGCATTTTGTTCGCTTTAATCGCGCGAAAGGCAATGCTTGAAATGGTAGCGATGTCAATCATAACTCCAACTCCAGATTTTCGACTTTGACAACCCTGGCCGTTTTTTTCTTTACAGCCCGGTCAACGCTGATTTCGCCGTCGACGATTTTGATAATCCGGTCGGCATAAAGGGCAATGTCTTCTTCGTGGGTTACCAAAATGATGGTCCGTTTCAGTTCCCGGTTCAAACGCGTAAACAAATCCATAATTTCGACGCTCATTTTGGTATCGAGGTTTCCCGTCGGCTCATCGGCAAAAATAATCGGTGCCTCGTTAACGACAGCGCGCGCAATTGCAACCCGTTGCTGCTGCCCGCCGGAAAGCTGGCTCGGCTGATGATACATCCTGCGCTCCAGCCCCACTTTTTTCAAAGCTTCTTTCGCCCGCCGTTCCCTTTCTTCCGCCGGCACGTTGGAATAAACCATCGGCAGCTCCACATTTTCCAAAGCCGAGGTGCGCGACAGCAGGTTAAATCCCTGAAAAACGAAACCGATTTTCTGATTGCGGATTGCGGCCAGTTCGTCGGCAGAAAGTTTTTCGACATTCCTGCCGTCAAGAATATATTGTCCCGAACTCGGCTTGTCCAAACAACCGAGGATATTCATCAATGTCGATTTTCCCGAACCGGAAGGCCCCATAATCGCAACAAATTCCCCCTGCTCTATCGACAACGAGATTTTCTTGAGGATATTGAGCGTAAATCCGTCCAGAGGATAACTTTTACAAATGTTTTTTAATTCAATCAAAGCCATTAACGCGGCATCCTCATTCTCATTTTGCGGGCTTCGGCAGCGGCATTGTTTTTGTCTTCGACAATCAGCACCATCTTATCATTCAGTTCGTTTGACATAATTTCGGTTTTGTCGTCATCTGCAACTCCCGTCGCTATTTTTATGCGCTTGGGCTTACCGTTGTCCAAAATCCAGACGCCTTTGTCCTTATACCTTTTGGTAATGCCGTTTTCATCCGTAACATAAAAACGCAATGCCTGATTGGGTGCCAGCCAGACGTCTTGTTTCTGAGCGGTGACGATGTCAACGTTTGCGGTCATTCCCGGCTTTAACTTCAAATTTTTATTGTCGATTTCGATTATCACTTCATAAGTAACCACGTTAGACGTCGTCACCGGATTGTTGCGCACCTGAGTGACAATGCCGTAAAAAGTCTCGTCGGGAAAACTGTCGACGCTGAATTCCGCCGTCTGCCCCTCTTCTACCTTGGCAATGTCCGCTTCCACAACCGACGCCTCAATTTGCATTTTGGTCAAATCCTCCGCTACGTTAAACAATGTCGGAGTCTGGAAGCTGGCGGCCACCGTCTGGCCGACTTCAACTTCCTTGGAAACCACAATACCGTCAACCGGAGAAATAATCTTGGTATAACGCAGTTCTGTCTCAGCCGAGTTTAACGCCGCCTGAGCCTGGCTGACCTGAGCTTCTTTCAGCCCCAGTTGCACAATGGCGTTGTTATAATCGCGTTGAGCGGACTCCAGTTCTTTGTCGGCGGAATATTGAGATGAATTCAGTTTTTTAATACGATTCAAATGCTTTTTATAATAAACGATGTCGTTTTTAACCACTTCAACTTCTGCTTTCGCAATATTAAGCGCAGCCGCACGCTGGGCAACCGTAGCTTCAAACAAAGCCGGGTCAATCTGTGCCAACAGCTGGTCTTTCGCCACCTTGGAGTTGTAATCAACGAAAATTTCAGCAATCGTTCCCGATACCTGAGTTCCGATGTTCACTGTAGAAATTGGATTAATGATGCCGGATGCGGTCACCTTTTCGGTAATATCGCCTTTTTGAAGTTTCTGCGTTACATATTCCTGCTTAACGCCGTCATCCCGCCAATAATAGCCGGCAATTCCCGTCAACAGCAATACAGGAAACACAATTTTTACGATTTTTTTCATATCAATCCAACCTAAGACGTTAAAAAATTACACAATTTTGTTTTATGTTATCCGCCAAAGTTTAAAAAAAAGATAAAACCGGGGCAATTTATTGTTGAAAAAACTTATTTTTTTGTCTATGATAGTACTTGCATAAAAATTTTTAAGAAATAATGTTAAACCCGTTTTGAAAACATTATCCATGCAATAAACGTTTTCAAAACACAAACCCAATTAATTATGGCTAACAAAGAAGAAAAAGCCGCTCGCCACGAAAAGGTCGAAAGTTTTAAGAAAGAGTTGCGCACTGCCGCCGGTATTAACATGAAGCTCGCTGAAATCACCGAAAAGGTAAAAGCCAGCGATTGGTCGGTTGACTACAAAGTCGTAGAGCTGCTCTCCCGCAAAACTTACGTTTGCGATGAAACCAGAGCTTGTTATCAGGTCTTCATCGACACCATTAAGATTTACGGTGGCCCGACGCTTCAGAAAAAAGCCAAGGAATTTGCTGCCAAAAACAGCTTTAGATTCTAAAAAAAATCAGCAGCGGAGTTCTCCTCTGAACCTCCGTCGCCAGTAATTAATCTGTTAAAATTATTAAAAATTATGGAACATCAAATGAACGAATTGACACCGGAGATGGCGGCAATTCTTGAAAGCAAGAACACTGTTGAAAGACAGGAAATTATTGAGAAGTGGCTGGGAGACGGCCTGATAACTTTTGAATTGGCTCAAAAATTGTGGGAAAACCAAACCAACCTTTCTGTTGACGAAGTGATTACAATGATAGCCAAGATGTTTAAGGTCCAACCTCGGGAATTTCTCAAAGCGGAAAAATTGCAACTGGTATATGCCCTCATTAACAGCACTCACGGACATTTCAACGACCAGTTCATCCCGCCGATTATGACACTGCTGACTGTCAACGACTACGAAGAATATCATACGCATTACTGCATGATAATCTCCGCCGCCTGGAGACAGCGTCAGGTCAAGATAAAAGACCAGATGTTCGACTTCCTTGATTCCCTGCTCAATGCCGGTAAAACAGGAAGACGGGTTTTGATAAGTATGTTGGAAGGAGAATACATCTCCAACAAAACGTTCAAAATTCTAAATAACGACCACCATGCCCAATATTACATTGACCATGGATTTGGCGAAATGATTATTCCGGCTCTTCAGCGCCTGGTAAAAGAGGGAACCACCTTCTGCACCTGGACGCACGAAGGCTTGCCGGTAAATGAGGTTAAGATGAAAAAAATTGAGGCGCTTCTTGAAAAATACCAGAAACTTCAGGATGCAGCTCAAAAATAATCTTTGACATCCTCCACAAAATCCCTTGTTGTCGAAAAGACAATAAGGGATTTTTTTATATTCCGATAATTTATTGTTGCCACAAAAGCTTTTTTTGTCTATAATCAATACTTGAGAAAACAAATTAGTATATCATAACAATTAAAAAAAATATTATCATGGCAACAAAACAAAAAATTTCCCCGGAAGACGCAACTATTTTGAAAACCTACGGAACTTCCCCCGCAACCAAACGGTTTGCCCGCGATTTGATGCTTGAAGGCAAAACTCTGGAAGAGGTTATTAAAACCTGCCAGAACATCGCCAAAAAAGAACAAGAAATCAAAAACACCTGGTATCGTGCAATGCTGCGGGAAATGAGCGACCAGCGTTTCGACGGTACGACATACGAACTTCAAAAACTGCTTGAAGACAAAGCTGTCGTCACCGAAAAGATTCTCAGTCGTGCCAACCGGCACCTCAAAGAACTTACGGCTTTGGGAAAACCCAAAAGCAGAGAGCTTCAGGTTTTCATTAAGATTCTGGAACGTTACCTCAAAAAAATCAGCGACTTCAACCACTATGCCTACAAATTGATGAAAGACGGCAAATCGTTGAAAGAAATTGCTGCCGTTGCTGCCGAACGCGACCGCACCGAGCAGATTGAAAATGAGGAAAGACTGTGGCGTATCCAATGCGTTCACCATTGTCAGAAGCTCTTTGACTACGGTGGACAAGTTGCTCCTCTTCTGCTGGAACAAGCGCTTGACCGCAAGGGCATCAAAGACGGCAAAACCAGAGAACTCCAGGTTCAGCTGGTTTTTCAAAGCTTTTCCAAAAAAGGGGAGAATTATTCCGTTTTGAAGAACATTGATTACGCTTATTGCCGTGACTATGTTCTGACAATGAAATCAATTCATCCTCTGTTGGTTAACTTTTTGGTCGCCGACGAATGGGTCAGCCCCGAAACGGCAGAATTCTTTTTGGATAAAGAAATCAGCCGCTTTATCATTGAAGCAGGCCAAGCGTCTCTGGTTTATATGCCGTTCCACCGAATGGCTGAAGAAATCAGAAAAAAAGAAAAAATTACGGTCATCGACCGCAATGTCCTGACCATCGAGGGCTTTTACGACAATGCTATAAAAAAGTATCAAGCCTGAACATAAAAAAACACCCCGACAAGATTCTAATCTTTCGGGGTGTTTTTTTAGCCAACCGTCTCTCCGCCGACAAACTCAAAACCGCGCAGCAGTTCTTCCGTCGGCATCGCCTTTTTTCCCTGCCGCTGAATTTCTGTCACCAACAACAATCCCGGATTGCATTGCAGCAATAGCCCGGTGTCATTGGGCACAATCGTTCCCGGCGCCATATTGGCATCTGCGTCAAGAGCTTCTGCAGCCAAAACCTTAAACCGTTCGCCTTTATACTCGAAATAAACGGCCGGATAAGGATTAAACGCACGGATTTTCCGCTCCAAAATTTCCGCCGGTTGATTAAAATCAAGCTTGCTCTCCGCCTTATCTATCTTGGCCGCATAACAAGTTAGCGCCTCATCCTGTTTCAGAGGTTTAACATTATCCCAATCATCCAGCGTTTTCAGCAAAAGTTCCGCCCCGATTCTGCTCAAAGCGTCATGCAACCGGCCGCCGGTCGTCTCTGGCGTAATTTCCACTTCGCCCTTAAGCAGCATGTCACCGGTATCAAGCCCCTCTTCCATTTGCATAATGGTCACCCCGCTTTTTGCATCTCCGGCCTCAACCGCACGCTGTATCGGAGCCGCTCCCCGCCACCTCGGCAGCAATGAAGCGTGAACGTTTATGCACCCTTTGGGAAAAGCCTCCAAAACCGGTTTAGGCAAAATGAGCCCGTATGCCGCCACAACCGCAATGTCGGCGTTAAGAGCCTTAAACTTTGCCTGTTCTTCATCGGTACGCAAGGTTTTCGGCGTCCGCACCTCAATTCCCCTGCTTTCTGCCAGCAAATGAACCGGCGTTTTGGTTTCCTTTTTCCCGCGGCCGGCCTCTTTGGGTGCCCGCGTATAAACGCAAACCACATCATGTTTGGCCGTCAAGGCCTCCAAAACCGGCACCGAGAAATCCGGCGTTCCCATAAAAACGACTCTCATCTTTGTTTAATACTCCTACCCTGTTCCGGCTGTGCAAACCGCTCTGCCAGGCACTTATTTACCCTGAAAAAATATGTCAGATACCGACTAGGCGTTTTTTTCCGCCAAATGAGCCTTGCGATTCTTTTCCAGCTTCTTTAACAACATTTGCCTTTTCAGACGGCTGATGCGGTCAATATAGAGAATGCCGTCAAGATGATCAAGCTCGTGCTGAACCACAACGGCCAAAAAGTCTTCCGCCAAAAGTTCGCATTCTTTGCCGTGATAATCCAGATATTGAACCTTCACGCTCGCCGGACGCTCGACTTCCGCCCGCATTTCCGGAACCGAAAGGCAGCCTTCCTCACAAATTTCCTTTTCTTCCGAACGCCAGACAATCTCCGGATTGATAAAATACATCGGTGCCGGCTCTTCATCTTCGCGAGCGGCATCAATCACCACAATCCGTTTGGACACGCCGACCTGAGGCGCCGCCAGTCCTACGCCGACGGACTCATACATGGTCTCCAGCATATCGTCCAGAAATTTCCGCAGTTCGTCATCGACCTTTTCGACCTTTTCGGCCTTCTTTTTCAAAATCGGATGCGGGTATTCATATACTTTTAATTTTGCCATTTTTACCTCTTTGCCAAAGCGGCGGAAAATCAACGTACGGCCTGTGCAATCTGATCCAAAAGCGCATTGACCATTTTAGGTTCGTTTTTGGTGAAAAATGCATAAGCCAAATCGACATATTCCTGAATAATCACCTTGGCATCAACATCCGTGGTGTTAATCAGCTCATAAGTCGCACACAACAGCAACGCACGCAACGTGCCGTCAAAACGCTCAAAAGACCAGCCTTCTTTCAAATAATGTGCCAAAGACTTCTCAATCGCTTCCTTGCGCTCGTGAACGCCGCGTGTCAACGTGGCGAAATAATTGGTATCCATTTCGGTCACTTCAACCAGTTCTTCGCGGTCATCCCCTTCGTCCTCAATCACATAGCGGCCGACTTCGCCGTTAATAAAGTCCTTGATAACCTCGTCAACCGGCAGCTGACCGTATTCAATCATATAAGTTGCCTGAACTGCTGCCAGTCTTGCGCCTGATTTCATTTTAATTTTTTCCGAAATAAATTTTGCCATTTAATTTTCTCCCTGTGGCTTGGCCAGCTTATCAATTGTATCAACAAAATCCTCAAAATCTTTAACTTCTCGAAAATCACGGTAAACCGATGCAAAACGAATATATGCAATATGGTCGAGCGTAGACAGCGCTTCCATCACGTATTCGCCGATTGTCCGGGACTGAATTTCAGGCTCTCCCGAACTTTCCAAGCGACGCTGAATGGAATTGACTATCTTTTCAACCCGCTCTTCGCTCACCGGGCGCTTTCTCACCGCAATGGCAATGGATCTTGCCAGCTTGTCACGGTCAAACATGGTTTTCTCACCGTTTTTCTTCACCACGACAAGTTCCCGCAGCTGTACCCGTTCAAACGTGGTAAAACGCGAACCGCACTCGCTGCATTCGCGACGGCGCCGAATGGCGGTATTGTCATCAGCATCCCGGGAATCTTTAACCTGCGTGTCATCGCAGCCGCAAAAAGGACATTTCATTTTTTTACGCTCCTTTTTTAATCAAGCTTTCCGCTACCTGATAAAGTTTTGAAGAATATCTGGCTCCCTTTATAAGGACAATATCATTATTTTGCAATAGCTTATTTATCAAAAATTCATCCAAACCCTCTTTATTTTCAAAATAATGCCGTTCCTTGTCAGCCGGCAGCTGTGCCAGCATATCTTTCATCTCCGGACAAACGCCTACCACAATGTCTATCGAACTGTCGGCAAGCTGCCGGCCTATCTCAATATGCCGGGCCTGAGAAGTCTCCCCCAGCTCGGCCATTTTTCCCAAAACAACGACTTTGCGCCCGGAACAAGGCATTTTATCCAACGTCCCGATTGCCAGCTTCATCGCCTCAGGCTGCCCCGAATAACTGTCGTCAATCAAGGTATACAGCCCTCCCCGCAGCTTGAGCTTATGTTGTTTGCCGCGCCCGTCCAAAGCGCCAAAATCTTTCAGACAGCCAGCTGCTTTAACCGCATCCAGCCCGAGAGCCTCCGCAACGGTCAATACGCACCAGGCATTATACAGATAATGTTCGCCCTCGTTCGCCAGCTCAAACTTCACCCGAGGATGATGTTTTTTGCCGAAAGTTACAACCCGGGCGCCGTTTTCCTCAGCTCTGCGTATCAGTAAGTCTGCAAAATTCGTATCTTCATTGATAATTGCCAAACCGCCTTTTTTCAGCGATTTGAAAATCTCTGCCTTGGCCTCTGCAATTCCCTCAAAATCGGAAAAAAATTCAATATGCATAGGATAAACGTTGGTAATCACGGCCACATCAGGTTTTACGAAAGAAACCAGTTCTTCAATCTCGCCCTTGGCACTCATTCCCATCTCAATCACGGCATAATCCGCGCTCAGGTCCATTTCGCACAGCGTAATCGGCACACCTACCTGATTATTGTGATTGCCGCCGGTGGCAAAAACCCGGCCGAATTGCGACAGCATAAACTTGAGCTCTTCTTTTGTCGTCGTTTTACCTGCGCTCCCCGTCAATCCGATAACTACCCCCTTGAAACGCGAACGGTTATAGGCTCCGATTAAGCCAAAAGCATGCAGACAGTCCTTAACCACCAACTGCCGTTCCGCCGGCACCCCGTCTGCCTCGTGCTCCACCATAACCAGGGCGGCTCCGGCTTTGATGACTTCAGGCACAAAATCGTGAGCGTCAAATTTCTCACCCTTCAGAGCTATGAACAAATCGCCCGGCTGCACCTTGCGGCTATCGGTAACGATATTTTCAATTTCACAATCAACCACCTTCGATACCGAACCGACGATTTCGGCCAGTTTACGAGAATTAATCTTTTCCATATGCGTCTCTTTACAAAAACAGTTTTCGATTCTTGTCATTTTAGCCCGGAACCTTTAAAATTTTATTTAAAATGCCCTTTTTATGAAATTTTGTCTATTGATTTTAATATCACATATGATATAGTCGTCCGTACAAAACAAATTACTATAGACTTATTAAGAAAAACAACGCTTTTTCATTGCTATGGGAAATGTTTTGAAATTAACTCTTTATGTTTCATCAAAAAAAATTAAAGCCTTATGAAAAAGTATGTAAAATGTGCCATCCTTATGGCATGCGCAGCTTTGTTTGCTGCTTGTGGTTATGAATCCGTGATAACACCGATTCAGGGAACCGATTTGTCAACCTACACCGCCAAGACTGAAGACGGCAAGATTGTCCTCGGCGTCCAGAACAAACAGAACATCGCCATTATTCCGGCGGCTTATGACAAGATTACCCTCTCTAACGGTGTATTGATTGCCGATTACACCTCCGTTAAGGGTAAACAATTGTATAATTTATACAAATTAAACGGAACAAAAGCAATCAATGCCGAACTGGAAACCTGCGAATGGAAAGGAAACCACTTTCGCACAACCTGTCATCTGGGAGAATTTTTGTATTATCCTGAGATTGGCACAACCTTTGGCCCTTATCAAAGTTCCATCGTCTGGCAAGACATCATTTTTTACAATGAACTCAAAAACAATGTGTCAAAAAGTGGCTTTGTCAGGGAAAACGGCACCGCAATGCAAACAAATGAACCGATTTTTGTTATTAAGGACAAAAAAAGCGGCAATTTGTTCTTTGCAATTCAGCAAGGGAAAAAAGCCGTACTTTATGACTACGACCTAAATCCCAAGACTGACAAAACGCTGTCTGCGTGGAGCTGGTCTCAATTAAAAAAACAACTCACTGACAAACAACAGCTCAGTGACAAAATCACGCTGGGAAGCGTTGCCAACATCAAGGCTTTTTAGCCTTCTGAATTATTTAATGTTTGTAAAAAAACCTCCGCGCCCTAAAAGCCCGGAGGTTTTCCGTTTTTTTGTTTCATCAATACTGGGCAGGTTATCCGCAATTTCTGTATTATGACACGCCATTTTATGTTTTAGAGAGGCTGATAAAATTGTTTCCAGATGCCCTGTAAAACAGAAAATTTAGTAAATCGGAAACTGTACACACAATGCCACCACTTTCTCCCTGGTTTCGGCGATAACCTTATCTGCATTGCCGGCAGCCAAGGCGTCTATCACATCGCCAATCCAGTTGCCGATAAGTTCAAACTCCCTCTCTTTGAAACCGCGCGTTGTGCCCGCCGGCGTTCCGACGCGAATGCCCGAGGTTACCTTTGGCGGCATCGGATCAAACGGAATGGCATTCTTGTTACAAGTCATATGTGCCGCTTCCAAAGCCTTTTCCGTTACGTCGCCGGTCAAACCTTTCGGCCGCAAGTCAACCAGCAGCAAATGCGTATCGGTTCCGCCGGAAACTAAATCCAAACCTCGTTTTTTCAGCGTTTTGCCCAAAACTTCGGCATTTTTAACCACTTGAGCCGCATAAGCCTTAAACTCCGGTGTCAAATCTTCTTTAAAACAAACTGCCTTGCCGGCAATCACATGCTCCAAAGGACCGCCCTGAGAACCCGGGAAAATAGCGGAATTAACCTTCTTGGCGATTTCTTCATTATTCGTTAAAATCATACCGCCGCGGGGACCGCGCAGCGTTTTGTGGGTCGTCGTCGTAACCACATCGGCCCATTCCAACGGATTCGGATGAACGCCGCCGGCAACCAGCCCTGCAAAATGAGCCATATCCACCATCAAATAAGCCCCGACCTTATCGGCAATTTTGCGAAAACGGGCAAAGTCAATCTGCCGCGGATAAGCGGAACCGCCGGCAATAATCAGTCGGGGCTTGTTTTCTTCCGCCAGACGTTCAATTTCGTCAAAATCAATCAAGCCGTCCTCTTTGCGCACGCCGTATTGAACCGAAGTCAGCCATTTTCCCGAAATCGAAACTTTGGAACCATGCGTCAAATGCCCTCCGGCATCAAGAGACATCCCCAAAATAACGTCATACGGTTTAAGCAAAGCCAGATAAACCGCCGTATTTGCCTGAGAACCGGAATGCGGCTGAACATTAACATATTCGCAGTTGAACAGCTTTTTGGCCCGTTCTATGGCCAGAGCCTCAACCTCGTCAATAAACTCACAACCGCCGTAATAACGCTTGCCGCAATAGCCTTCGGCATATTTATTGGTCAAAATGGAACCCTGAGCTTCCAAAACCGCCCTGGACACAATGTTTTCAGAAGCAATCAGCTCAATTTGATTCTGCTGGCGGTGCAGTTCCCGCTCGATTGCATCAAAAATTTCCTTATCTTCACTCTTCAAATCCAGTTCAAAATCCATTAGCGGCATCCTCCTTGTTCAATCTTCTCCAAACGCCGGTCATGGCGTCCGCCTTCATACTTGGCATTCATAAATATGTCAAATCGCCGGATACAGTCTTCGACGGCCATGGTCCTGCCGCCAAACACGACAACATTGGCATTGTTGTGTTCATGCGCCAGACGGGCTACGTCATCGTCATATAAAACGGCGGCTCGAATTCCGTGATAGCGATTGGCGGCAATAGATATCCCGATTCCGGTTCCGCAAATCAAAATGCCGACCTCGGCTTTTCCCGAAAGAACCGCGTCAGCCATTTTTGCGGCATAATCGGGATAATCGACCGAAGCCTCCGATGCGGTGCCGAGATCAATAAAGTCCACACCCTGCCCCGCATAATGCTTTTTCAGAACCTCTTTCAGTTCATATCCGCCGTGATCGGCCGCAATCGCAATCTTTTTCATTCTTATCTCCTTTAGAAAACCATTATCGCCATAATAATTAAATGCCGGTAATTTTCAAGCGATGTTTGCCTTTATCATCCACAATTTTGTTATAAACCGAAAGCTCTTGCCAAAACAGATTCCTCATCAAAACAAGTTTCCGGCATCTCTTTTAATTTTAATAAAAACACACCAAACAAATTTCAGATAAAATGTTAACATTTATAAAATATTGAATTTTAACCAGATTTCAAAAAAATACAAAATATGTATAAAAAATAAAAAAAAGTTATTGACGATAACAAAAATTATTGTATATATAGAGGCACCGATTGAGAGAACGGTAACCAGTTGGCCGGTTGGCAGAGTGGCTCATGCAGAGGACTGCAAATCCTTGTACATCGGTTCAATTCCGGTACCGGCCTCCAAATCATTTTTTACCGTATTCCGGCTTAGCTCAGCGGTAGAGCAATCGGCTGTTAACCGATTGGTCGCCTGTTCGAATCAGGCAGCCGGAGCCAATAAAAAAACACCCGCCGTCTGGTGGGTGTTTTTTTATTGATTTCTGCTGTTTTGCTGAGAACAGCGACTGCCTGTTCGTATCAGGCTTGAGGATAAAAACAACCCCTGCTCTGGTTGTTTTTACCGCAAAAGGCGTAGCTTTGTCGGTTTGTGAGCCAGCCTGTGCGACGCGAAACAAACCTTACAAAGCAAGTGACCGACGCGCGGTTTGTGAGTGCATTGCACGAACTTACCAAGCTAGAGCCGGAGCCTCATTTTTCTTTACTCCCGTCTGGTGGGTGTTTTTTTTATTGATTTCTGCTGTTTTGCTGAGAACAGGCGACTGCCTGTTCGTATCAGGCTTGAGGATAAAAACACCCCCTGCTCTGGTTGTTTTTACCGCAAAAGGCATAGCTTTTTTTATTTGTTTATTTCTTTGAAAACAACCCCGTCGTTGTTGCGGAGTTTAACATAATCCCGCACCTGAGCAATAATGTTCTTAGGCAGATTGTCAGGAGCAAACCATTGCAAACCGCCGCAGCTTTCCGGTTCCTGGTTTTTAATTTCGCCCTGCCACTTACGGCAGCGAAAAACAAAATCGACATAAGGCAAATCAATACGATTATGTACCACCGCTACCATTTCCATATCCTCCGGCGCCACCACGGCTCCCGTCTCTTCCAAAGCCTCACGCAGAGCAGCGTCTTTTATGCCTTCGCCGGCTTCAACATGCCCCTGCACCCAGCCGCACATACCATCTTTATAGCCGGTGTTTTTTCTCAGCGAAAGCAACACTTTGCCGTCTTTTTCAAAAATAACATAAACGGCAATTCTGATACTGTAGCGCTCCGTCATCAGCCGAAAGTCCTTCCGCCCAGCGCCACATCCGCCGCCTTCATATCGACAAACTGAATGTTAACAAAACTGCGCTCAACGTCGGTTACATCCGTCACATATTTGGTCAGCGCTTCCGCCAACGCGTTTTTGTCGCCGAAGCCGATTGACTTCATCTCCAACAAAGCGCCGCGATTTGCTGTCTCTCCGCCGAAAGCCATCGCTTGGCTGACCTGCAGGTTGACCACCACGTACGAAACCGGCTTATGCAGCTCTCCCGCTACCAAATCAGAAATCTCCTCAACAAAATTTTTCTGATTAATTTTGGTTGCATTGGTATAAACAGTCAAAAAAGGCATTTTCTCCTCCCTGAAAAAAATTAAATCGGCTTCATCTTAACCGAGTTTGCCCATAACCGCAACAAAAAAGGCGGCAGTCATACGACCGTCGCCCTTTTTTAAAATAGCTGTTTCATTTTCCCAGCTTGTAAACAAATTCATACTTATTGGCCTCAACCGTATTGTTCCCGATATGAATCTTGGCCTGCCCCGAGCTAATCGGTGTCATCGTGGCATTAAAGTCATAAATGTTCCAACTGATAAAATCCTGCTTAAGAACATCAAAAAAGAAATACTCCCGGCTTGCGCGCTTTCTTTTCCGTCCGATAAGCCACACAATGTGCCGCTCTGCCGCATTGCAGAGGAAACGCCCGCGAATGTTGTAGTCTTCCAAACTTCCGCCAAGCTTTTTAACCGCAAACGCCAATACATCCGATTTCTTCAGAGACCAAGGACGAATCAAATACTGCATTCCGTCGTTCACATCAATGAACAACTGATAACGAACAAGCTCATAATCGCTTTGAATCGTGATAAACGGCGTTTTCTCCACCGAATTTCCTGCATACTGAAACACCTCTTTCGGCACCATATAAAAAGTCTTTACGGGGCCCTTTATCGCATCTGCATCCAAAATTTTGGGCATTGCCGTAAACCAGCAAGTCACGCCCAGCAGCTTGTCATTATACTCGGCAATCCACAGTTTGTATTCCTGCCCTTTGCGGTAGATTTCACCATTGTTCTCGTCACAAAAAGATTTTGTACAGCGTACCGTCTTAAAAATCAAACGTTTTACCCCTTGGCCGAGATGATTGTCCGATCCGGCATTTTCCAGAATTTCTTTTTCCGAAAAATTGATAAACTCAGCATTAAACAACAAATCCATACTAATAATTTTTTTAATTAAACTTTATTTTATCTGTCACAATTTATATCTGAATAATCATTTGCTGAAATCTGTTGTAGCATCTTTGTCCAAATTTGCAACAAAAAAAACCGGCCGTTTTCACAAACAACCGGTTTACATACCCATATTTTATAAAAAAAGAAATTGAAGCCTGCCCTCGCTGAAACAGACTTTTGCCTCGGCAATTTGCGCGGTTACATGAGAAAACGGTACAAACACCAAAACATCATATTCAAAATCGGCAGGATAATCCCTGAACCCGACCTGAAAACAAAAATATCCCAAAACCTTCAGTTGCTGCACGCAGCTTCGGCAACGCCAGACGACAGCAACTCTTCCGTCATAAACCAGACCCGGATCACAAATAACAACTTCTCCGTAATGTTCAGACGCAAACTTTTCCATCGCAGACTTTTGCAGCTGCCATTGAGGAACCATTATAACATCCCCCAATACATTGGTAATTTTAGCTTTCTCCATAATATATAAAATTTAGATAATACGCAAAATAAAGAGCACCGAAAATCCTTTCCTGTCAGAAATTTCCGATACTCTTTCAAAACTGTCTTCAGTAAATGCATTCCGGAGAAAAAGAACGTGTTAAACTCTGTTGCTAAATAAAAATTTCCGTAATGCACGACAACTTCACTCTCGCTGCTGCCGAATTCAATTTTAAACCGGACGGTTCTTTTTACGACTTATTCCAACTTTCGTTTACATCGACCCCGCAAGCCCGCATGTCTCATCTCTTGTCTTCGCCGCAACTTAACCCAACCGGTAAATATTTCAAAGAACGCAATATGCGTTAAGCATATCCATATGTAAGTAATTTTTTTGTATGGACTCTTTTAGCACAAATTTGACAAATTGCAACAAAAAAGTTCCCCCGCCTCTCGACAGGGGAACTTTCCAAAGCAACAGCCGGCTGGCTATTCCTCTTCAGATTCGACATCCGGTTCGCTGACATCAGGTTCGGTATTGCCGAATTCTTCCATATCGGCAACACTCTCGCCCAGAACCTCGCTTCCGGTCTCTTCTTCGAGTTCGTCGTCGTCACCGTCATCAGCATCCAGCCAGGTAACCGAAACGACTTTTTCATCGTCTGCGGTACGGAACAGGATAACGCCCTGCGTCTTGCGTCCTGCAATACGAATATCTGCCACCGGCATACGGATAAGCTTTCCGGCATCGGTTACCATCATAATCTGATTGTTGTCCTCAATCGGGAACGAGCTGACAATCTCCTTGTTGCGGGCAGACATCTCCATATTGGCAATACCCTGACCGCCGCGGCCGGTAACCCTGTATTCATAAGACGAAGAACGCTTGCCGTATCCGGTTGACGTAACCGAAAGAATAAACTGCTCTTTCTCGCGCATTTCCAGATACTTTTCAGGCGTCAAGACATTCATCTCAATACCCGTTTCCTCGGCCGGAACCAGACAATCGCCGCCGCGTTCAGCCTGAATACGCTTAGCTGCGGAAGAAATTTTCTGATATTCGTCACGTTCTTCCGAAGTCGCGTCACTGTGATTCAGAATAGACATTGAAACGACCTCGTCGCCCTCTGCCAGCTTAATGCCGCGAACACCGGTAGAGTTGCGTCCGACAAACACGCGGACCTCGGTGACCGGAAAACGGATACATTTGCCGCTGCGCGCCGCCAGCATAACGTCATTGTCTTCATGACAGATGCGAACATTAATCAAACGGTCGCCGTCATCAAGCTTCATGGCAATCTTACCGTTGGATTGAACATTGACAAAATCCATCAGCGAGTTGCGGCGGACGTTGCCCTGGCTGGTAGCAAACATAATGGACAGGTTTTGGCATTCCGCCTCATTTTCCGGCAGCTTCATAATCGTCGTGATAGTCTCGCCGGCATCCAGCGGCAGCAAATTAATGAAAGGTTTGCCCTTAGACGTGGGAGAACCCAGCGGCAGCTTATAAACCTTCATCTTATAAACCAAACCCTTGGACGAGAAGAACAGAACCGGCGTGTGGGTCGAAGCCACAAACAAACGGGTAACAAAATCTTCGTCTTTGGTTGCCATGGCCGACTTTCCTTTGCCGCCGCGCTTTTGCGCCTTATAAGCGTTAAGCGGAACACGCTTGATATAACCGGCTTCGGTAACCGTAACCACCATATCCTCACGCTGAATCAGAGATTCAATGTCGGTGTCGTATTCAATGTCTTCAATCTTTGAGCGGCGCGGCGTTGCATATTCGTCTTTAATCGCAACCAGTTCGTCGCGCATAATGCCGTAAAGCTTTTCGCGAGAAGCCAAAATAGACAGACATTCCTTAATCTCATCACCCAAAGAAACCAGTTCTTCGTGAATCTTATCGCGTTCCAAACCGGTCAGTCGCTGCAGTTTCAAGTCAAGAATGGCCTTGGCTTGAGTTTCAGACAAATGATACGTTCCGTTTTCAACCTTACGGTCCGGCTCGTCAATCAATTTGACCAGCGTCTCCACCTCGCCTGCGGGCCAGGCTTTGGAAAGCAAAGCGTCTTTGGCTTCTTGCGGGGTCGGCGAAGTACGGATTAATTCAATAACCGGATCAATATTTTCAACCGCAATTGCCAGACCGACCAACACATGTGCGCGGTCACGGGCTTTGTTCAGTTCAAAGATTGTCCGGCGGCGGATAACTTCCTCGCGAAATTCGATAAAGGCCTGAATAATCTCTTTCAGGTTCATCATCATCGGACGGCCGTTGTTAATCGCCAGCATATTCATGCCAAAACTGGTCTGCAACGGCGTATACTTGTACAACTGGTTCAAAACCACGTCGGCCTGAAAATCGCGTTTGACCTCAATCACCACGCGAACACCCTGACGGTCGGATTCATCGCGGATTTCCGAAATGCCGTCGATTTTCTTTTCCTTAATCAATTCGGCAATACGGGTAATCATCGCCGCTTTGTTGACCTGATAGGGAATCTCGTGGACAATGATGGCCTCTTTGTCCTTGTGCAGTTCTTCAATGGTGCATTTTGCACGCATCACGACCGAACCGCGGCCGGTCAGATAAGCGGACTTTGCACCGGCATAGCCCAAAATCAAGCCTCCGGTCGGAAAATCCGGTCCGGGAACAATGTTAATCAGGTCTTCGACCGAAACAAACGGATTGTCGATATAAGCGCAGCAGGCGTCAATCACTTCGCCCAGATTATGCGGCGGAATATTGGTAGCCATACCGACGGCAATACCGTTTGCGCCGTTAACCAAAAGGTTCGGATAACTGGCCGGCAAAACAGTCGGTTCCTGCAAGCTTTCGTCATAGTTGGGCATAAAGTCGACGGTGTCTTTGTCGATGTCGTCAATCAGAGAGTGGGCAACTTTTGCCAGACGGGCTTCGGTATAACGCATGGCAGCGGCGCTGTCGCCGTCCATTGAACCGAAGTTGCCCTGACCGTCAACCAGCGGCACGCGCATCGAAAACGGCTGAGCCATACGAACCATTGCTTCATAAACCGAGCTGTCGCCGTGCGGGTGATATTTACCCAAAACGTCACCGACGATACGGGCTGACTTACGGAACGGCCGGTTGTAATCATATCCGTTTTCAAACATCGAATAGATAATGCGGCGGTGAACCGGCTTCAAACCGTCTCGAACATCGGGCAGCGCACGTGAAACGATAACGCTCATTGCGTAATCGAGATAAGAACGGCGCATTTCTTCCGAAATTTCTACCGGTGAAATATCTTTATTAGGATTTTCAACCACTTGATTAATTTCTTCAGTCACTTTATTTACCTTTACTTGATTATAAACTGAGCCGAATATAGCAAAAAATGCCTTTTGCCGCCAGCGAATAACACAAGTTATGCCCAGTTAAAAATGCGAAATTCCTCTCTACGGCCAAAAAAACGGCCTTATTTTCGATTTTCACTCCGACAAAGTTTCCAAAAGTTAACGTCCGCCCCTCTCCAAACCCCAAAAAACGCTTTTTTTGGAGCCAAACGTCTCCCGTATGCCGTCCCCCGCCCGCTCTGCGGCAAAACCTGCAAACCGTATGGTTTTTCTGATTGCAATTATCCTAAATTATAGTAAACTCAATTTCGCAGCTCAGAGGTGAGCTGCGGTGTCTCAAAAACATCTTACAGAAAATCCACTTCGGTGGGGTGCGCGATATAAGCTACTTCTGTAGTCGAATAAGCGTGACTGTTTCTGTACAGTTTTTGAGCTCCACCTCCTTGTTTTTTTCAAGGAGGTTTTTGTTTTTAATCAACAAAAGGAGCTAAAAAATGATAATCGATAACATTGACCCCAAAACCGTCCGCGGCAGCGTCGGCCTAATGCTGCGGAAAGAACGCTTAGCGCGTGGCTTGAGCTTTGAACAGGCCGCCGACAGCGCCAGAGTGTCTTACCGTTATATGCGCAGGCTGGAAGACGGCAGAGGATACTATTTTGTATTCTTCAGGCGACTGCTTGAACTCTACGGCAAACAGGTCAACATCGAGCTCGTTGACCGCAAATAACAAAACAAGCCCTGTTTGAACGGAGGGCTTTCTTTATGCCGCTTTCTGCGGCCCAATGTCATCAAAATGCCCTGTGCCCCAACCGCCTGATTGGTTATCATTGCCGCCGGACGATTGAAAAAGTTGAAATAAAAAAACTTGGAAAACGGTCTAACCACAGCAAAAATAAGAAGAGAGAAAATTTTAGTGTACAAAAACGTACCTGAATTTTCTCTCTTTCGCAATTTTTGCCCTCAAAGAGGCGTCATACAAGTTTTGTTTAGAAAGGAATATCGTCATCCAAATCGGCTGCCGGAGCTGCTGACGGAGCAGAATCCCAACCGTTGCCGCCTGCCGGCGTAAAGACGTCGTTACCGCCGGCGGGAACACCGTCGCCGCGGCCGTCTAACAGAACCAGATTGCCGCTGAAGTTCTGCAGCACAACTTCGGTCGTATATCTTTCCTGTCCGCCGTTGTCTTCCCATTTGCGGGTTTGCAGCTGTCCTTCCAGATAAACCTTGGAACCTTTGCGCAAATATCTCTCGGCAATATCCGCCAGCTGAGGATTGAAAATAACCACGCGGTGCCACTCGGTGCGGTCTTTGCGCTCGCCGGTCGCCTTGTCTTTCCATGTATCGGAAGTCGCAATGTTCAGATTGACGATTTTAGAACCGCTGGTGGTATTGCTGACTTTGGGATCGGCACCCAGGTTGCCGACTAAAATAACTTTATTAATGCTGCCTGCCATTTTATCTTTACCTTATACTAGTTTTATTAAAATCTTTTTTGAATATACATTGATAAATTCGATAAGGGAACAAAAATCAATAAACCTGTGTATATTCCCCGCTTTCAAGCTTATAAATTCCGTAATTGATTGATTTGTCGGGATTTCCGTTGACAAACGTCCTTTCGCCCCAGACGGTTTCGACTTTGTCTTTGCCTAAAGCCTTGGCCAAATCGCCGTATTTGAAAGAATCTGCCTTGTCTACCAGCTCCTGCCACAGTTTCACCGCCGAATAGCTGTAAACCCCCAGCCCTTCCGGCTCCGCTCCCTGCAAACGCAACCGCACCAGCGTTTCCGTAAAGCTGGGTTTGTCCTTTAGCGACGGCAGCGCTACAAAATAAGAACCTTCCGCCAAATCGCCCAGCAGTTCCTCATAATTGCCGTTTGCCTGATAACGGTTGGTAAAAATAACGACGTCTTTCTTTTCGTCCTTAAGGTTGCGGGAAAGTTCGGCAATATTTTCAGACTTGCCCAAAATATAAACCACATCGTTGCCCTGCACCGTAATGTCCTGCGCCATTGCGGCCAAATCCCGGCGATAAACCGCAAAATCATAAACCCTTAGCTTGAGGGCTTCGTTGTTTCTGCGAAATTCATTCTGGACCGATGCCGCAATTTCCACCACGTTGCGCACGCTTGAATCATAAATCAGCGCAACGTTCTGCCCGTTAAAGCTGGCTTTGTAATAATTATAGAAGTCAGCGCCCTGGCTGTCGGTTGAACCGACCATTTTAACCAGTCCCTGATGGCTGTGCCGTGCCTCGCTTTTACTGATTGTCGTCGGAATAATCTGAAAAATGTTTGCTTTCGCGTAAATGTCGGAAACCTTTTCAAACGCATTGGGGCAATATGGTCCCACGACCAGGTTCATCCTGTCTTCTTTAGAGGAATTAACGGCCATCATCTGTGCTGTTGAGACGGCAAAAGTATCGTCGCACTGGTCGTCGACCACCACGAGATTTACGCGCTCTCCTTTAACCCCGCCTTGAGAATTGATGTCGTCGACGGCAATTCTCACCCCGTTAATCAACTCGTCGCCAAAGTGCTTGAATTCCCCCACCTGGGGAGCGATAACGGCTACATTGATTGCTGCATTGGCATTCCCTGCCCAGAACAAAGCGCACCAGGGAATTATTTTTAGTACATTTTTTAACATAAATTCAATAAATTAGATTTCAGCACAGTTTGTGATAATAACATTATTTCACCGCAATGCAAGGATTTTTATCATTTTTCCCGTTTTCCGCGGCGGCAAGCGCCTGTTTTCCCCTCCTCCAAAGGTTATGCCCTTTCGGATGGCTTCACCTGACCGAATTATCCTCACGGTTTTTTTTATTGCTTTAAATAAAATAAATGACTATATTAACACAGAACAAAACAGAAACATCGAGCTAGGAAATATGACCAACGAATTTATCGAAATCAAAGGCGCCCGCGAACACAACCTTAAAGACGTCGACATCAGCATCCCCAAAAACAAACTGACCGTCATCACCGGCCTTTCCGGCTCCGGAAAGTCGTCCCTCGCGTTTGACACCGTCTATGCCGAAGGGCAGCGCCGTTATGTCGAAAGCCTTTCTTCTTATGCACGCCAGTTTCTGGATTTGATGAAAAAACCCGAAGTTGATTCGATTGAAGGTTTGTCGCCGGCAATTTCGATTGAGCAAAAAACCACGTCGCACAACCCTCGTTCGACCGTCGGCACCGTTACCGAAATTTACGATTATATGCGTCTTCTCTGGGCCCGTGCCGGCACGCCCTATTCTCCTGCGACCGGACTGCCCATTGAATCCCAAACCGTCTCTCAGATGGTGGACAAAATCCTCGCCATGCCGGAAGGAACCAAACTCCTGCTGCTCGCACCCATTGCCCGCGGCAAAAAAGGCGAATACAAAAAAGAAATCGAAAGCCTGCAAAAACAGGGGTATCAGCGCCTGAAAATCGACGGCGAAATTTATGACATCGAAGAAGTCCCTTCTCTCAATAAAAACCAAAAACACGACATAGAAGTCGTGGTTGACCGTCTTGTCGTTAAACCGGAAATCGGCGAACGGCTGGCCCAGTCTCTGGAGACCGCGCTCAAACTCAGTGACGGCCTTGTCTTTGCCGAAAACAACACCACGCATGAGCGGACGACTTTTTCCTCCAAATTTGCCTGTCCTGTCTCCGGTTTCACCATTGAAGAAATCGAACCGCGCCTGTTTTCGTTCAACAACCCTTACGGCGCCTGCCCCCATTGCGACGGCCTCGGTGCCAAACTCTATATGGACCCCGATTTGGTAGTGCCCAATCCTAACCTTTCCATCTCCCAGGGCGCTGTGGCGCCGTGGTACAACCGCAAACACGGTTTTTATACCGATACGTTGGACTCCCTTTGCCGTTATTTGAAAATTTCCGACAAAACACCGTGGAAAGACCTTCCTGAGGAAGCCCGCAATGTCATCCTTTACGGTTCCGGAGACAATCCGGTGGCAATGTACTATTCGCATTTTGTCACCAATAAACCCTTTGAAGGCGTCATCAACAACCTCGAAAGACGCTTTTTGGAAACAGACTCCCCGGCCATGCGAGACGAATTTGCCCAATATCAGTCGGCGGCGCCGTGCGAATTTTGCCGCGGCAAACGCCTGAAACCGGAAGCTCTGGCCGTCAAAATCGGCGGATTAGACATCATGGACGCCTCTGAAATGTCCATAAAAAAAGCTCTCACCTGGTTCCGCGGAATTGGCCCTACCCTGTCTCCCAAAAAACAGGAAATTGCCGCCAAAATTCTGAAAGAAATCACCGAACGTCTGAGCTTTTTAAACAACGTCGGACTGGATTATCTCACGCTTTCCCGTCAATCGGGCAGCCTTTCCGGCGGCGAAGCCCAGCGTATTCGCCTCGCCAGCCAGATTGGTTCGGGATTGACCGGCGTTCTCTATGTTTTGGACGAACCGTCAATCGGCCTTCACCAACGCGATAACGACCGTCTGCTCGAAACCCTCACTCGTCTGCGCGACATCGGCAACACCGTTATCGTCGTTGAACACGACGAAGATGCCATCCGCGCCGCCGACTACCTGGTGGATATGGGACCGGGAGCCGGTTCTCTGGGCGGAGAAGTCGTAGCCAGCGGCTCTGTCAAAGACGTGCTCAAAAACCGCCGCAGTCTGACGGCTCAATACCTTAACGGCGAAAAATGCATTCCCGTTCCGCCCAAACGCCGCAAAGGCAGCGGCAAATTCATCGGTCTGAAAGGCGCCCGCACCAACAATCTCAAAAACGTAGACCTGAAAATCCCTCTGGGAACGCTTACCTGCGTCACCGGCGTTTCCGGCGGCGGCAAATCTTCTTTGATTCTGGAAACCCTGTGCAAGGCACTCAACAAGGAAATAAACGGCACCCGCGGCTCTGCCGGCATATATGACAAACTTATCGGCGCCGAAAACATCGATAAAATCATCAACATCGACCAATCCCCGATTGGCCGGACCCCGCGCTCCAACCCGGCGACTTATACCGGCCTGTTCACTTACATCCGCGACTGGTTTGCCGCCTTGCCGGAATCCAAGGCCCGCGGCTACACTGCCGGACGTTTCTCGTTCAATGTCGCCGGCGGACGCTGCGAAGCCTGTAAAGGCGACGGTGTCACCAAAATCGAAATGCACTTTCTGCCGGACGTATACGTCGCCTGCGACGTTTGCAAAGGAAAACGCTTCAACCGCGAAACGCTTGAAGTCAAATATCGTGACAAATCAATAGCCGACGTGCTGGATATGACCGTAGACGAGGCTTATGTCTTCTTCGACGCCATTCCTTCCATCAAAAACCGGTTGGAACTTCTGCGCAAGGTAGGCCTCGGATACATTCACCTCGGTCAACCCGCCACCACGCTTTCCGGCGGCGAAGCCCAGCGTATCAAACTGTCTAAAGAACTGTCCAAAAGAGCCACCGGCAAAACGCTGTATATTCTGGACGAACCCACGACCGGACTGCATTTTGAAGACATCAACAAACTGCTCAAAGTTCTCCATACCCTGGTCGAACAAGGAAACTCCATGATTGTTATAGAACATAACCTCGACGTTATCAAAACCGCAGACTATATTGTCGACATCGGCCCCGAAGGCGGTGACGGCGGCGGCAAAATCATTGCTCAGGGCACGCCCGAACAAGTTGCCAAATGCGAGGCCAGCTACACTGCCAAATATCTTAAAGATAAAATCTAAGCAAACGCAGTTTTGGCAGCCGAGCATTTGTGTCTTCATCGGCAAACACCGCAACACCAGTAAAAAAACTCCCAAACGACTCATTTGGGAGTTTTCTTCGATTAATGCAAATATTTTGAATTGTCTTTGTTCATCAGTGCCGGAGGATAAATATATTTCAGGCCGCTTTCCTTAGCATTGCGCAATACCTTAAAAAAGAAACCGCATTTCAGACAGCGTTTGTTCATCATCAGGTTGATGTCACGAAAACGATCCTGATCCCGTTCTTTGTATTCGCTCAAAACTTCATTTTGAATCAAAGTTCCGTCAGCAGGCTTTTTTCCCTCCGCCGAGGTGCGGCTGTAACGGCGGGAGATTTCCTGTTTAAGCTTGTCTTTCTCCGTTTTATAAAGATTATCAGGCTTTTCGCGGCCGATATCAAAGTCTTCAATAAACTTGCGATACAGCATATTCACGTAAACCCGTCTGCGTGCCGCCTGCTCCAGAGGTTTTTGTTTGCGTTCGCGATCGTACCAGGCGTTTAACTCGCGAACTTCCTTTTCTTGTTTAAAATCATACACGTCAACGAGTTTATTCGACAAATCGTTTAAGTTTTCCTCCACCGAACGGGAAACCCATCGCTGATTTTTTATTTCCTTGGCCAGTTGTTTAACCTCCTCCCGGCTGAAAGAATTTTTACTGACCACGGCAACCATCATATTTTTAAATTTTTGGAGATAATGCGGACTGACATTCTCAACTTCGCGAGCTTCCACAAGCTGCCGGGCATAAATCAGAGCCGTAAGCCTGACCAGGTTTTTATCAATCATTTCCTTCTGCCGCAAATCTTCGTCAAACAGGTTAATCTGAACCGTAGAACCATGAGCCTGGGTTCTGCGCTGCATCATTGTGTACAAAGCGCTGAAATGAACCTGTTTGCTGTCAGTGTCCCGATCGGCAAGCAAATTCAGAAACTCTGTGGTATTGTTCATAAACGTCTGCAAATTAAAGTCTTCAGATTTCCGATAATACTCTTTAATCTCGCGCAGCCGCATATGTGTCGACTGCAAATAGGCCTCATTCGGATTGTACGTCTGCAAAAAGTTACGCAGCCTGTCGGAGAGAAAGATATTATGCTTTACAATATAGGCCAGCGCCGTTTGCTTGTTTTTGTTGTCTACTTCCATCTGCGGAATAAACTCGTTAAGCAGCATCACCATCCGGTCGCGTCGGTCATACCGCAACCCGGTTTCCGCCTTCTTTACCGAATTTATCAAACGCCACATAATCCTGCCGCAAACACGGTGAAAATCCTTATGCCCGCGAAACCGGCAAATTTCCTTAAAATCCCGGCGCAAACGTTCCGGAGCCGCTTCCATCATATCGGCTTCCAACGCAACCAGCTTGTGCTTTAACATTATTGAAGGAGTAGTCATAACGGACTCCATGTTTGTGTCTATTTTGTCATTATAGCGGATTTTATAAAAATAACAACAAAAAAAATCCGGCAGTATCATTCTGCCGGATTTTTTCTTTAAGTCAGACTAAAACTTGTAGTTCATCGACAAGCCGAACAGCTTGACCGAATTGCTGTAACGTGCAGAAAAATCTCTTGATGAACCCGTATTTTCCGTCAGCCTGGTATTAACGGTGGCTTTTTTGGCCTTAATGTAAGTATAAGCCAAATCAAACGACAGCTTGTCGCTGTACTCATAGTTCAAACCACCGGAAAACCAAACGCGGTCGGAATCCGGAATACGCGGCGTCCTGTCGCTGATTGTAACAGCCGCCTGATCAAACGCCACGCCGAAACGAGCCTTCCATTGGTGGTCTAGCTGATAGCTGGCGCCGAGAGCGTAAAAATTGGTATCGCGCCAATTTTCCTTGGTAGAACTGATATTGCCTGCCGGTTTATTGACACTGTCCCCAACAATATCCAGAGATTCAAATGAACTCCAGAACACTCTCTGATATTCGGCCATAACCGCCCATTTTTCATTCAACTGATAAAAACCGCCCACAGAAAACATTGCCGGCGTATCCAGTTTAGCGCTGATATCTTGGTTTAGCAGTCCTCCGGGAATAATCCCTCCAATATCGGCCGCATCCTGGGATTTTATGTCACCCTTGAGCTTATGGTTGATTTCACTGCGGTACCCTACGCCGATGCGCGCATTTTCATTAAACTCATACATGGCGCCTAACTGATAACCGACGTCAACCGTGTCTCCCTTCAAATGAACGTCATCAGCAGTAAGCAATCCCGGATTGGTGGCTAGCACCGCACTGTTGCTTAACTTGGCTTTAACATACTGGATGGGAAGTCCGGCACCGACAGACAACTTGTCATTAACCTTATATGCTGCCATCGGCGTTGTGGTAACCGTAACGACTTTAGAGAGGTTGCCGTGATCAGAACCGACCCAGCGCCCGTCATATTTGGTAATCATACCAAACGGTACGTTGAGGGAAAGCCCCACCGTCCATTTGTCGTCCAGCTGATGAGAAATCGTACCGTTGGGAGCCCAAGCCGCATGCACGATATTGTCGATATCGAGCTGATCTTTACCGGTGTCGTCTTTCACGTCGGAAGCCTCCGCGCGCGGCGCAATATAGGTTACCCCTGCATTACCCTGCGTCCCTTTGTGACGGGTCAGCCCCGCAACGTTGAAATAAGCATAGGAATTGTTTTCGGCTCCGGCCGTAGCGCCGGCAAATGCATTACCTTGAGCAGCGGCAGATTGTTCTCTCAGATGAAAACCTGCGGCCATCGCATCGGCAGCCATAAGTATGGTCCCCAACGCGGTTAAAGTAAGAAGTTTCTTCATATAAGTCCACTTTTATAGTTGATACAAAAAGCACCATATCATCACCAACCACGGTCTGTTCGGCCGCCCAACAATATACTGCCATAATTCTGGTCTAGTAAAAATATGACGCAAAATCAACAAATTATTTATCCACCTTGGGAAAACGGTTTCATTATTTCACAATATCAACCACTTAGAGACAAAGTTGCAGCGGCTTCCCCGGCCTATACCTTTTTACGCTTTACAATATGGTTAATAATGGGTTAATAATATTATTATTTGAACTACTCGGAGAACTATCTTGAGAGACTTTGTCAGATTCTGCCTCAGAAGCATATTTACTTGCCTGAAGGTCAGATGCAATATCGCTTTCGACGAGAACAAGCTTCCCACTAAAGCGGTTTATGTTTCCAACCACGTTTCCTATCTTGACCCGATAATACTGTTTGCCTTTCTGCCCGGAAATCCGGTATTTGCCCTCAACGGTCATCTCTACCGCAACAAATGGATACGCTTTTTGATGCGTACGGCCGACATTATGCCGTTTAACCCGATTGAACCCGGCGACATCAAAGAACTCATTGCCAAAGTAGACAGCGGACGCCGCTGCGTCATATTCGCCGAAGGAAGAATCACCGAAAACGGCGGCTTAATGAAAATTTACGAAGCTCCCGGACTGGTTGCCGATAAATCCCAGGCGCCGATTGTCCCGATATGGATAAACGGTCCCCAATATGGTTATTTTTCCAAAACCAAAGGCAAACTGCCGCACCGGCCGCTGCCCAAAATCAGCATCACCGTAAAAAAACCGGTAAAATTCAAGTTAAAAGACACTTTGCGCCGCCAACGGGACCACATCAGCAACGAAGTCTATATGATTATGCGCGAAATGAGTTTCGAGGCTTCCTACAACGATAATATCTCCCTGTTTGCTCAATTGATGAAAACCGCCAAGGTCCATTCTAAAAAAGGCTTGCTGCGCCGTCCCCGCTTCGTGGAGGACATTAACCGCACCCCGATGTCTTACAAAGACATCATCATCCGCTCTTTTATCCTCGGCAAATATTTTAAGCGCAGGAGCAGACCCGGCGAACACGTTGCCCTGCTGTTGCCAAACTCCATAGCGGCTTTGTGTACTTTTTTCGGCCTCTCTGCCTATGAACGCATCCCCGTAATGCTGAATTTTTCAGTCGGCGCCAAAAATATGGTATCAATGTGTAAGACCGCCGTTGTCAAAAAAGTCATTACCTCCCGCCTGTTTATCCGAAACGCCAAAATGGAAAACGTTGCCGAAGAACTGAAAAGCAGCGGTTTCCAGGTTGTTTATCTAGAAGACCTCCGCAACAAAATCAGTCTGTGGGAAAAAATAAACGCCTACCTGCGCTACAAAATCAAACGCGTACCGCACCAAGCCGGCGGTAATAAAAAGGCAGTCATCTTGTTCACTTCCGGCTCGGAAGGCGCACCTAAGGCCGTTGTTTTGAGTCATGCCAACATCATCTCAAATATCAAGCAGATGGCTTCCATCGAAACCATAAACGTCACCGACACCATATTCAATGCACTGCCGATGTTCCATAGTTTCGGTCTCACCGTCGGAACGCTGTTTCCTTTGCTGGAAGGAGCCAAACTCTTTTTATACCCCTCTCCGCTCCATTATCGTGTCATATCTGAAATCGTTTACGAAATCGGAGCCAGCGTTATGTTCGGAACCGACACTTTCTTCCGCGGTTACGCCAAAATCGCCCATCCGATAGACTTTCACAATATCCGCTTTATGTTTGGCGGTGCTGAGGCCATAAAACCGGACACTCGCAATATGTGGGTAGAACGTTTCGGAATTCGCGTTATGGAAGCTTACGGTTCAACCGAATGCTCACCGGTCGTAACCGCTAACAATCGTATTTTCAACCGTTTCGGTTCCATTGGCAAACTTCTGCCAAAAATCCAGCATAAAATCGTTCCCGTTGACGGAATTGAAAACGGCGGCGAACTTGTTGTAAAAGGTCCCAATGTCATGATGGGATACATTATGCCCGATAATCCGGGCGTTTTAGTCCCACTGGAAGGCGGTTGGTATCACACCGGCGACGTCGTCAACATTGACGAAATCGGCTTCGTTTTCATCAAAGACCGCATCAAGCGTTTTGCCAAAATCGGCGGTGAAATGGTTTCGCTTAATGCCGTTGATGAAATGGTACACAATGCTTATGCCAACTCCGGAGCCGAATATTCATACGGAGTGGTTTCCGTTCCGCACGAAAGCAAAGGCGAACAAATCGTTCTGGTCACCAACAACAAAGACGTCACTCAGGACGGCTTGCACAGCTTTATCCGCAGCAACGGAATGTCTGAGCTCTATCTGCCCAGAATAATCCTCTATCACGATTCCCTGCCTGTTTTCGCAACCGGCAAAGCCGATAACGTTACGCTCAAAAAACAGGTTTTGGAAGAGCTGGGGCTCAATATGCCCCAGGCAGCCTGACAATAATGCATTTTCCCGGCCCCGGTTTTGATAACCGGGGCTTTTTTATAAATTTTTAGTCCACACCGCGTAATTTAATATTGATTTAACTTAAATATTTTGTTAAAATAACAGCTGAAACTTCGGGTTTCGGTCACAATTATTTTAACCGAGAGGTGTGCCATGAAACATATCAAAATTGTATTATTTTCCCTTGCCATGATGATTTTGTTCTGTGCCAAGGGGCATGCTACAACATATTTTCTGAAAACGCCTTTCGGTTGGAACCCACAACAAATCACACCTTTGTCATTGCTGCCGAAACCCGCCTCCAATCCTGCTGAAGAAATCAAGACGGCGGCAATTTACTGGTTGCCCGATTATATGAAGGGAAACGTCAGCCGCGGCAACACTGACCCCGTCAAAGACCCTTTTAAGGAAAACTGTGAAGACAACTATGATCTTAACACCATTTGCCCTACACCAAAAATTTCTACCGGTATTCTGCACATTACCAACGAACTGGACTGTCAGGATGCCTGCATTTGTCCGAGCAACTACAAATACCACTCCGAAAACTGCAACGGCAATTATGTGCTCGCCGGCTCTTCCTGTAATGACGACGACCGCAAAAAAGGCGACGGAAAAATAAAATACACATTGTGCCGATGCAGCAGCTCATATCCTTACAGCACCTCAAACTGTAACGGCGAATACGAAGTCGGAGGTTCCTCCTGCAACGATGACCGCGGAACCTTTTACAGCAGTTGTAATCCGCGTCCGTGTTCCGACGGCGGATATTATGACTCCTCCAGCCAGACCAATATGAAATGTTCCGGCGTCACTTATGGCGGCAGAACCTGTTATTCTTGTTATCAGCCCTCATGCTCGGAAGGCGGATACAATTCGTCTGACGACAGTTCGATGGTATGTTCTTCAACCTCTTATTACGGACAAACCTGTTACAATTGCCGCAGCAAAACCTGTTCGGACGGCGGATACTCGTCATCGTCCATCAGTGGACAAACCTGCTCCGGCGTCACATATGAGGGAATGACCTGTTATTCCTGCACGGCAGACCCCTGTGCCGGTTTAACCGACAAACAATGTGACAGCGGCTGTGCTTCCTATTACAGCCAATGCCCGTCCAAATGCCAAAGCTGCAAAACCTGCTCACCGTACTCAAACGAAACCGGCTGTACGAATGGAGACTATGATTGTTCCGACGGCTGCGGCGGAACCCGGAAATGCTGCAAAGTCTGTGACCCCGAAGACCGTACCTGTTCTTGTCCCGGCAAAGTCTACTGCGACCCGGAAACTAAGGTAGGCAGCGGTGCCACCTGTACCGCCGGCGGAAAAACCTTTTATGAAACCTGCCTGGTCAAAGAAACCTGCAACAACGATTATATCAAAAACGACAAAGGTACCTGCTATACCAATACCGGCAGCATCGGAACCGGATGGTATCAAACCGGAACAAAATGTACCAAACAGGACGGTTCGAAAATCTACACTCATTTCAGCTGTTCTTATTCCTGGACTGACTGTTACGGCAATCTTCCGCCCTGCGCCGGCAAAAAAGAATGCCCCGGAGACAAGGGAACCGGAGAATGCACCTGCGGCGGCAAAAAATATTTTGAAACCTGCGCCGACACCTGTGACGACTCTTCATTGAGCGAAAACGGCGGCTATTGCCTGGCAGATACCACAACCTCTTGCTTCGGCCAGGAAACCTGTGGTTACTATGTGGTCAAGTCAAAATGTACAACTTCCACCGGAAAATCATACGTATATATTTACGACTGCAACGGCACCAGCAAAGACTGCAACGGAAACACCCCGCGCTGCGCCGGATATCAGGAATGCGAAAACGGCAGTATCGGCAGCGGCGGCAGCTGCACCTGCGGCGGTAAAACCTACTACAAAACCTGTAGCAGCTGTGATACTTCCGGAGGATATATCAACTCTGAATATTACACGGCAACCGACGATCCGAGCCGTTTGTCCACCGGTTGGACTACCGTCCAGCAAAAATGTACTCTCCCCAGCGGAACGCCTGTATACTATTATACGGAATGCAATGCAGATAAAAGCCTGGCCCCCTGCCGGGGAAAAATCACCAAATCCAAATGCAGTTCCGGACAAACGCTGGGTGGCTCTATTTGCAGCTGCGGCGGTACCCAGTTCGGAGACTACTGTATTCAGGAATGCCCATACGAGGACACCGCCGAAACCTGTGCTGCGCAAGGCAAGGAATTCGAGTCCAAATGCCATGGTGACGGTGCCAACGAAAGCGAATGGATATGGTACGGTATCTGTAAATAACCGCCGCTTCTAAAGAAAAGCCCGTTTTTACGGGCTTTTCTACTACTTTATATTAATGATAGAGGCAAAAATTTAGTCAACACCGCATAATAATATATTGACTTATTCTGAGAATATATTCTATAATGTAATCATACTTTTGGGGAAACCTATTCATCTAAGAATTAAGCCCTTAAATGATGTTCTGGCAGATTAGCTTCTCATTCTCTGTTGCTGGAAGCGAAATAAAAACAATCATTTCAGGATTTAATCGCCTATAAACCAGTACCTCTTGAATACGGTCTCCCCGCCTTCCCCTTAAAACCAAACCCGCCCTTAAGGCGGGTTTACTATTAAAATTTCGTCCACCCCGTTCAAGTATTTGTTTACTTTGTTTAAAGTTTTTGATAAAATAAAAACAGGAACGGCAGATTCCGGTATTTTAATCATCAAGGACGACTGACATGAAACATTTTAGGTTCTTAATATTCTCATCGTTGTTAATGCTTCTGCTAAACGGCGGCAGTACAAGGGCTCAAAATACGGTGTCGCTCACCCCTGATATAATTACACACATCACACTTCTACCGGAATCTGCTTCCGCCGAAGGAATTAAAATTGCCGCAACCTGGTGGCTCCCCGACTGGCAAAACGCCATGTCGCAACGCCTCTCAGACAATTCCCAACCGGATTCCGGATCCGACCAAAATTGTGCACGTTACGGCTATATCCAAGAATGCGAAACGCCCAAAGTCGGCTCCGGAATCGTTCGCCCGCTTGAAGGTCTCACCTGTTATCGCAGTTGTACCTGCCCCGCATCATACCAATACGACGACTCAAACTGTTCGGGAATGAAACAACCGGCAGGAGACTCCTGCGACGGACAATATCTGGAATGCCGCTGCCCGGAAACGTTTATCTATAATCAAACCAACTGTAAAGACGAGTATAAACTCGCCGGAGATACCTGTGACGGGCTCTACGACCAATGCATTCCGCGCCCGTGCAGCGACGGAGGCTATCTGGAGGCGGAAGACCAAGACAAAACCTGCAACCAGGTAACCTACGGAGGCAGAACCTGCTACGCCTGCCGCGAAAAAAATTGTGAAGAAAAATGCTCTGCACAAGGATTTATGCTCAATCAGGAATGCAGCAAAGGCCAAACCAAAGAAAGCTGCTCCTCAGCCTGCGGCAGTTACGTTAAATGCATCGGAGAAGCCTGCCCGGCCGGCATCGGCGGAAGCTGCGAATACGGCTGCAGCAAATACAGTACCCAAAACGGATGCGAAGACGTGTGCCTGGAATGCAGCCTCAAACCCAAAGGCTGCGAGAACGGCACCATCGAAAGCGACAGCGTTTGGTGTTCTGCCTCAGCCATAACCGACTGCGCGGCTCTGGGCTACAAGGATGCTTCATGTTCCGGACACAAAATCCGCTGTCCTTTTGACACTAACCAATTCAGTTGTTTTGCTAACTAAAGGAGAAATACTATGTCCGTTCAATCACGTCTTATCAGTTTCACCGCTTTGGAGTTGGTATTCTCCGCCGGATTTTTACCCGCAAACGCCATGTCGTCCTGCATAACAAACGACTGTGCCGCTTTGGGATATACCATAACCGATACCTCCAAATGCACCGGCAACATCATCCGCTGCCCTTATGACAAAAGCAAAGCATACTGTGTGAGCGACACCTGCGGAGATAAATTTTACGGTATCACCCAATGTCCGGCAAACGCCACTTGCAAAAACTGCGAAATCGGCGGAATCACATACCAAAAAACAATTACCTGCAACGAGAATTATGTCTTTGACGTTAACGAATGGAGCTGCAAGTCTGACCTTTGTCCCGAGGGATATGCCCGAACCGCGGCTGACTGCGGCTCTTCCGGCGCCCAGGGATGGGAGCTCAGCAGCTACAGTTCGCAAACAACCCCTGCAGGAAACAAATGCTATGCCTGCAACCAAAAAAACTGCAACACCAGCATATACAACCTCACCTCATGCTCAAGCGGTTGCAACGTTTGCTACAGCGGCGACAAACCTTACTACACCTGCGGCAGTACTTACAATCCCAAAGAAATGTACCAAAACAAATGTTTGTACATCCTCATCAAGGACAATATCTGGCAAGGCAGCTTCCCCTCCGCCTGCTGCTTTTACAAAGTCAACGGCAGTTCACAAATCTGCACTTCTCTTTCGGGAAAACCGGCATATCAATATCCGATCAGCAATGCCGAAATCAGCTGCGGCAAAGTATATCAGTCCGGCTATACCTATTATTACGAATATTAGCCGCTTTCCGCAGCAAAAAACCCCGGATTTTCATCCGGGGTTTTTCATAACTTGTAAGATTCGACTAGAATCCTTCAGTATCTAAGCGTTTGCGAAGTTGCTTACGGGCACGTCTGACAGCTTCTGCCTGACGGCGGGCTTTCTTCTCAGAGTTTTTCTCATGACAACGGCGAAGCTTCATCTCGCGAAAGACGCCTTCACGCTGCATCTTCTTTTTCAAAACCTTCAAAGACTGACCAACATCATTACCGATAACAGTAACTTGAACCACTTAAATCACCTCATTTCAATATATAAAAAAGGGTTAATCCATCAAATCTGTCCTTGCTTTTAACATCATAAAGAATAAATTGCAACAAATATTTACAATATTTTTACTTACAATGCTTATATAAAAGCGGTAACAGGTAATAAAAACGGTTACGCGATAATATTCGGAGTAACCTTGCCTTCAATAGTTTTAATTCTTGATTTAATATTAGTATTCAGTGAATGCAGCTGTTTGGCCTTGAAAAAATCGATTGTCTGATTGGCAACTAAATGCTTGATGTCTGAACGAACTCGGCGCTCCTCAAGTTTCAATTCGCACAATTGGTGCTGAAGTTTGCTCATTTGGTTCTTATCAAACATAAATTATCGTCCTTTCATAAAAAAATTTTATAAAATGCATTTTTTACTGGAAACTATGTGAATTAATTTGTATTAGATTATACAACAAAATAAATAAAATTGCAACTCAATAAAGGAGTATTTTAATGAATACCAAAAAAAGAATAGGTATTTTAACCAGCGGCGGCGACTGCGCCGGCCTTAATGCCGTTATCAGCTCTGTTGTCGAAGCTGCAACCCAAAAAGGCTGGGAAGTTTACGGTATCCATAACGGAACCGACGGCATTACCGAAAAACCGCACAGCTACGAAGTCCTGACCGTGCATAACTTTTCGGACTCTCCCTGGCCCCGCCTCAGCGGTTCTTACCTTGGTTCTTTAAACAAAGGCGTCAAAATGGAATCTCTGGAAGAGATGTCCAAGCGATTCGCTCAGGGCGTAAAGGAACTCGGTCTTGACGCCATCGTTGTTGTCGGCGGCGACGGCAGTATGAACATTGTTTCCAACTATTGCAAAGGCAGCACCGTTCAGGTTGTTGGCATTCCCAAAACCATTGACAACGATACTCCGATTACCGAATTTTCCGTCGGTTTTGAAACGGCTGTTCAGCAATGTACCACGGCGATTGACAGTCTGGAATGGACTGCCCGCTCTCACAACCGCGCTTTGATTATGGAAGTTATGGGCCGCGATGCCGGACACCTGGCTATGCACTCCGCTCTCGCCGGCGCTGCCGACGTTTGCCTGGTGCCGGAAATCCCTTATACGATTGACGGCGTCATCAACCGCCTTAAAGAAATCAAGGCCAGCGGCCGCAACCACGCCGTTATCGTTGTTTCCGAAGGTATTAAGACCGAAGACGGTTCTCACCTGTCAAACAAAAAGAACCTTGTCGGCGAAGCTGTCTACGGCGGCATCGGCCAATATCTTTGTGCCGAAATCAGCAACCGTTACAAAGAGTTCCAAGTTCGCGTAACCACGCTTGGCCATGTTCAGCGTTCCGGTACTCCGGTTGCTTTTGACCGTATGCTGGCTGCCGTTTTTGGTGCCAAAGCCGTCGAATTGCTGGCAAACGGCGAAGACAACAAAATGGTCATCTGGAAAAACGGCCACGTAGACTATGTTGACCTTTCAGAAGTTGTTAAGGCGGGAACAACCCTGCTCAACACCGAAAGCGACTATGTAAAGGCCGCTCGCGCATTGGGTATGTACATCGGCGAATGCGACAAATAGCCCTTTCTAAAAAAGCCAAAGGCTGGATTAAAAATAATCCAGCCTTTTCTTATATTCACTCCAAAACAACATCCCGATAAGGATTCCGACACCCCAGGGAATTATTCCGAAAAACAATGTCCATCCAACGTCTTCGCCCAAAGCTCGCCACTGTTGATATATTCCCCACACCAGAAAAACCAAGAATATAAACATCAGCAAAAGCAATACAGTCCCGCTTAATAAACTGACTTTTCTTTTTTTATCCAGAAGCATCATTAACAGACGAACCAAACAAAATACGCCGGCAATTTCCACCAGAGAAAAAAATGTTGCATACGCAAACATAATTGGAGCAATTTCAATTTCCATAATTATTTGTTTTTTAATTAATATCAGGTTGCAAATTTACATCATTTTTGTTTAACATGCAAATAAATTTTGCCCTCCCGATTCAATCGATTATTTAACCACTTCATAAATTTGTTATTATAAAAACAGAACTTTCAGCCCAGATTTACTGGTCGTCCTCACATTCCAAACCAAGTCCCAACCATATATATTCAGGCAAACCAAACTGCGGCAAAATAATATTCACATCCTGTTTATCAAAGTACAAAACGGTATGCTGTCTCTTGGCCTGCTAAGAAAAACCCCGGATAGTTCTCCGGGGCTTTTCTCGCAGATGCGAAACCTTTACCGCATTTTCATATTCTTCAGTCCCGGCCGCCCGGTCTTGCGGGCCCGTTTCTGAATCTTACGCTTCATAATATTTTCTTCGTCAAAGGTTTCTCCGATAACCGCAAACATCATCGGCACAAACAACGTTGCCACAAAAGTCGACAGTATCATACCGCCAATCATTCCGGTACCGATGGCATGGCGGCTTCCCGCACCTGCACCAGTTGAAATCGCCAAAGGCAAAACACCGAAGGTAAAGGCCAGCGAAGTCATTACAATCGGGCGAAAACGAAGCTTGGCTGCTTCGATTGCTGCCTCGGCATACGTCAATCCTTCCTGAACTTTCATTACTGCAAACTCTACAATCAAAATTGCATTTTTTGCAGCCAGACCGATTAAGGTAACCAAACCGACCTGAAAATACAGGTCATTTTGAATACCGCGCATCCAAGTTGCCATCAGGGCACCCAATACGGCAAAAGGAACCGAAAGAATAACCACAAACGGCAACGACCATTTTTCATATTGAGCCGATAAAATCAGGAAAATCATAATCAAGCCGAATATAAAGGCTTGGGTCGAAGCGCCGCCGGTCAGCTTCTCCTGATAAGCGGAACCAATCCACGACAAAGAATAATCGGCACCCAACACCTCCTGAGCCACTTCCTCCATTGCCGCAATGGCCTGACCGGAAGAATATCCCGGCGCCGGATCACCCAATACCTTGGCCGCAGGAAAGATGTTGAAACGGTTGACCAGTTCCGGTCCGGTAACCCGTTCGACATTCAAAAGCGTCGCCAAAGGCACCAGTTGACCGTTGTTTGACTTGACATAAACATAACGCAAATCATCGGGAGTCCGACGGAATTTCGATTCCGACTGCAGAGTAACCCTGAAGTTACGTCCCATATAGGTAAAGTCATTAACGTACAAACTGCCGAAAGTCGACTGCATTACCGCATAAATGGAATTAATCGGCACGTCAAGAATACGGGCTTTTTCACGGTCCAAATCAATCCGATATTGCGGCGTACTGACCGAAAAAGTGGTTTTGACGTTGGTAAGTTCCGGCCGCTTGTTGGCTGCATCAATAAACTCCTGCGTCTTGGCCATCAGTTCCTGAGAAGTCGCGCCGGCACGGTTTTGGATATACCCCTCAAAACCTCCGGACATACTCATACCCATAATCGGAGGCATACTGAAAGCATAGCCTATACCTTCGGGCTGGCTCATCCCTATGCCGGTAAATGTCTTGGCCAAAGCTTCCGCCGTCTGGTCAGCCTTATTGCGCTCATCCCAATTTTTCAAAATGATAAAGCTGATGCCGGAATAGGTATTCTGACTCGAAGACAGCATATTATAGCCGTTAATCGTCAAAACGTCAGCAACATTGGGATTATCACGAACCATTGCGGAAACCTTGTCGGTAAACTTGGCCGTCCGCGGCAGCGACGACGCTTCCGGCATACTGTAAGCCATCAAAAGGTTACCCTGATCTTCGTTGGGAACCAAACCGCTCGGAACAATCCTGAACAACAAAATAATGAAGGCAATAACGCCGAGAAAACCGCCGACTGCCGTTTTACGATGTTCCAAAAAGAACTTGACCCCGGCCAGATACCAGTCGGTCACCTTCTGAAAACCGTCGTTAAACCACTTGAATATGCCCTTAGGCTCCTTATGCTCCCGGTTGGGCTTGATAATCAGAGCGCAAAGAGCCGGTGTAAGCGTCAACGCAACCAATGCGGAAATTAACACGGACACGGCAATGGTCACCGAAAACTGTTTATACATAACACCGGTCATCCCGCCCAAAAATGCAATCGGCAGGAAAACCGAAGACAGCACCAGCGCCACCGCGACAACAGGTCCTGAAACCTCTTTCATAGCCTTGATTGCCGCTTCTTTGGGAGAGAGTTTTTCCTCCGACATCAAACGTTCGACGTTTTCCAGCACGATAATCGCATCGTCAACCACGATACCGATTGCCAAAATCAATCCGAACAACGTCAGCAGGTTAATTGAGAAACCCAGAACATACATGCCGGCAAAAGCGCCGATAATCGACACCGGAACCGCCAAAATAGGAATCAACGTTGCCCGCATATTCTGTAAAAACAGATAAACAACGACAATAACCAGCAAAACCGCTTCGAAGAAAGTATGAATAACCTCATTAATCGACACGTTTACAAACAAGGTCGTATCATAAGGAATCTCATACGTGATTCCTTCCGGAAAATTCTTTGACAGCTCGGCCATTTTGGCCTTAACCAGATTGGCCGTCTCCAAAGCATTCGCTCCCGGCTGCAGATAAACTGCAAAAGCAACTGAAGGCTCTCCGTTGAATGTTGAGCTGACACTGTAATCCTGAGCACCGAGTTCAATCCGCGCCACATCTTTCAAGCGCAGCATTCCTCCTTGGGCGTCAGAAGTGAGAATAATGTTTCCGAACTCTTTTTCATCAACCAGACGGCCTTTGGTGTTAACCGAATACGTAAACGGAACCGCCTCGTCCATTGGTTCTTGTCCGAACTGTCCGGCGGCAAATTGCGAGTTTTGTTCCTGAATCGCCGAAATCACATCCTGCGGCGTCAGATTATAATCTGCCAATTTATCCGGACTCAGCCAGATACGCATTGAATAATCCTGGCTCGCAAACAGCGACGCACTGCCTACGCCCTTAATGCGCTTAATCTCATCAATAACATTCAACAAAGCATAGTTTGACACATAAACCGTGTCATAGCGCGATGATGTGGAGCGCATGGTGACAACCTGCAAAATCGAATTAGATTTTTGCTCCACCGTCACGCCCTGCTTGGTCACTTCCGAAGGCAGCTTTGAAGTTGCGGCCTGAACCTTGTTGTTTACGTCAATCGTCGCCTGATCGGGATCGGTACCGATGTCAAAAACCACGCCGATTGTCAGATAACCGCTTGATGTGGCGTTGGAATACATGTAAATCATATTCTTCACGCCGTTCAGCTCCTGTTCAATCGGCGCCGCCACCGTATCGGCCAGCACTTCTGCCGTTGCTCCCGGATATACGGCAGAAATCTGAATCTCCGTAGGTACGATATTCGGATATTGTTCAATCGGCAGCACCTTCATTGATACCAAACCGGCCAAAACGATAATCAAAGAGATAACCGTTGCAAAAATCGGCCTCTCAATAAAAAACTTTGAAAACATTTCTTTTATCCTGTAATGGTTAAGCTGCTTCGTCGGCAATCAACTGCGGTTTTACCGTCATTCCCGGACGGATTTTCATAACCCCGCTGACAATGACCACATCACCCGGCTTCAAACCGCTGTCGATAATCCAGCCTCCGTCTTTGGTCGTCAGACCAGTCTGAACGCTGACAGATTCTACAACGCCCTTTTCGTTGACGCGATATACGAATGCGCCGTCGGATGCTTGCATAACGGCCTCCTGCGGAACGACCAACGCATCAATTCTGGTCAGCCCTTCCATAATCAGACGCAAAAACTGCCCCGGACGCAAACGAGCTTCCGGATTAGGAAAGACCGCTCTCAATTTAATCGTTCCCGTCTTCTGGTCAACATTGGGGTTCATAAAATTGATTTCACCCTCAAGCGGATACATAACGTCATTGCCGAACCGGACTTTGGCTTTGATTTCGTTTTTGTTTTCCGGATTTCTGATTAAACCGCGGTCAACCATATTGGTCAAAGAGAGCATTTCGTTCTCCGATGCCGAAAAAATCACATAAATCGGATCCAGCTGGGTAATATGCGTCAACAAGCTTGAATCGCCGGTTGCCGAAATCAGGCTTCCTTCGGATTGAACCTCCATGCTGGTAATGCCGCTGATCGGAGCTTTGACCGTCGTATAATCCAAATTCAGCTGTGCGGCGTCGACTTCAGCCTGTGCCAGTTGTGCAGAAGCCGCAAGTGAATCCAAATTGGCTCTGGCATCGTCACGGGCTTTTTCACTGGCATATTTTTCTTTATACAGCTTTTCCGTACGCTGCCATTGGGTTTCGGCATTTTTCAGTTCAGCATTGACTTGAGCAAGTTTGGCCTTGGCCTGGTTTAAGGTTACCTTAAAGGGTTCCGGATCAATCTGGAACAAAACGCTGCCTTCTTCAACTTGCGAACCTTCGACATAATTCCGCTTCAAAAGAATGCCGCCGACCCGGGCGCGAACCTCGGTTTCTTTAGAACCTTGCGCTCTGGCTGCAAATTCAAAACTCAGCGGAATGTTCTGAGGCTCAACTTTTACGGCCGCTACGGTAGGAACCTGCGCCGCATCTCCCGCGCCGCTTTCTTTCTTACAACCGCCGAGAGCCAAAACGGCTGCCAGCATCACAAATGCTTTACTCTTAAAAAACATATCAATATCCTCTGCTTAAACTAATCCTGACATATAAGTTACAACAAATATAGCAAATTTCCATACAAATATGCATAAATATAAAATTGGGGATATTTCGGAACTTATATTGCACAAATGCGTTGAAAAACGGCTCTCCGGGATTAGGTATAAGGACAGCTGATGAAAATGAGCAGACTATTCATATTGTTTTAACAAGCATTTAAGGAGAATTAAAATGACTGAAGGCGTTCGTTTTCCAACTTTTGCATTCATTACCGGCGGTGCCGGACAGGCTGACGACGGTATTCCTCCCCAACCGTTTGAAACCTTCTGCTATGACTCTGCCCTGATGCAGGCCAAAATCGAAAACTTTAACGTTGTCCCCTACACTTCCGTTCTGCCTAAGGAACTGTTTGGCAAAATCGTTCCCCTGAACGATAAAATCGTCAGCCAGTTCAAACACGGCGCCGTTCTGGAAGTTATTATGGCCGGCCACGGTGCCAGCCGCGACCAGCACAAAGCCATCGCAACCGGTTTGGGCGTCTGCTGGGGAAAAGACAAAAACGGCGAACTCATCGGCGGCTGGGCAGCTGAATACGTTGAATTTTTCGATACGCAAATTGACGATGACATCGCCAAAGGACATGCCGAAATGTGGTTGAACAAATCCTTGAATCACGAATTGTCAATCCGCGGCGTTGAAAAGCACTCTGAATTCCAGATGTGGCATAACTACGTCAACATCACGCAACAGTTCGGTTACAGTCTGACCGCCATGGGCTTCTTAAACTTCGAACACGCCAACCCGGCTCAGGCTTAATTGCCGCCCGTCTCGGTGCACAGCCTGACCGCTGTGCCCGGGTCTGCGGGTTTTAAAAGTAAATTTAATCAAAAAATTTCAAGGATTTAAACAATGGCAGATAATCAAGTTTCTCAAACTTCTTCCGCCGACACGCCTGCCTCAGCTGCCGGCAGCTACAACAAAAACGGCCTCGGCGTTTTAGCCCTCGCCGCCATTGTCGTCAGCTCTATGCTCGGCGGAGGAATTTACAGCCTGCCCCAAAATATGGCCGCCGGAGCCTCTGCCGGAGCCGTTTTGCTGGCATGGCTGATTACCGGTTTCGGTATTTATTTTATCGCCCGTACGTTCAGTATTTTATCCATGGCCAAACCGGATTTGAAAACCGGTATTTACTCTTACAGCCGCGCCGGTTTCGGCCCTTACGTTGGCTTCACCATCGGTTGGTCGTACTGGCTTTGTCAGGTCTGTGGTAATGTCGGTTATGCCGTTATCACCATGGATGCCCTCAATTATTTCTTCCCGCCCTATTTTGCCGGCGGCAACAACCTCGCTTCCATCATCGGAGGATCGCTCATTATCTGGGGTTTCAATTATCTGGTTTTGCGCGGCGTACGACAGGCCAGTTATATCAACACCATCGGCACCATAGTCAAAATCGTACCGCTGGTTTTGTTCATCCTGATTTTGCTCTTCGTTTTCAAATTCTCCCGTTTTGATTTCGATTTTTGGGGTGAAGCCGTTTCAGCCAAAGTACGTCTCGGAGGCCTCAGCACACAGATTAAGAGCACCATGCTGGTAACCTTATGGGCCTTTATCGGCATTGAAGGCGCCGTCGTAATGTCCAACCGCGCACGCACGCCGGGTGACGTCGGCAAAGCGACCATTCTCGGCTTTATCAGCTGTCTGGCGATTTACGTCCTGCTGTCGCTGCTGCCTTTCGGCTATATGTCTCAGGCACAGCTGGCCGCCGTTCCCAACCCGTCAACCGCCGGCGTTCTGGAACATATCGTCGGTCCCTGGGGCGCCTGGCTGATGAACATCGGACTGTTGGTTTCGGTTCTCACCAGCTGGCTGGCCTGGACTATGGTAACCGCTGAAATTCCCCAGGCCGCGGCACAAAACGGAACCTTCCCCAAAGCGTTTACAACCGAAAACGAAAACGGTTCTCCCTCGGTATCCCTGTGGGTCACCAGCAGTGCCATGCAGCTGTTCCTTTTGTTGGTATATTTCTCTAACAACGCCTGGAACACCATGCTCAGCATCACCAGCGTTATGGTACTCCCGGCTTACTTCGCATCCTGCGCTTATCTCTGGAAAATCTGCGAAGACGGAGAATACCCCGACACAATGCTGACCAAACGTTCTACCGCACTGATAACATCCATCATCGGCTCTATTTACGCCTTGTGGCTGATTTACGCCGCCGGTTTGAAATATCTGATGTTGGCTGTTGTAATCATTGCTCTCGGCATCCCCGTATATATGTGGGCCAGAAAGGAAAACAATCCTCAGGGAAAGGCCTTCACCCGCGGCGAATGCATTTTAGCCTCAGCCTTGGTTATCATCGCGATTGCGGCCATCTACGGCTTCAGCCGCGGACTGATAAGCCTGAACTAAATTATTTTAAGCACAAAAAAAACGGGGGTTGCCTAATACAACCTCCGTTTCTTTTATCGGTTCAAACCTAATAGTCTTACTCGGCAACATATGTTCGGTATTTTTCACGAATAAAACTCTGACAGTCTTTAACCGCCTGAGCATAATCGCTTCGTACATCCTGCCTGTGGCGCAACAAATCTGCCAAGATGGGAATATACTGCATAATCGTGCGCAGCATATGTCCCGGCTGTTTGATTAAATACTTCTTTTGCAGCTGCTCTCCGGAAATTCTCGCCTGCGCGTCAATTCCTTCCAGCTTAATCATAAACTTGCCTTCATAAGCGTCACACCTTCTGATAACATGCGCCCAAAAATGCAAAGCCGGTTCGCCGGAGCGAAGTTTCATACCGTTGAGCCATTTGAGCGTCTCGTCCACTTTTTCATAAATGGTCAAACGCAACAGCTTCATATCCGGAAACTGAAATTCCTGAGATGCGTACAAAATTGCGGAAAGACGCTGCGTTACCGCAACTATGGCCACGTCACTCCCAATCTTATGATTGAGCGCTTTCAGATTGTCGCCGGTATTGTTTCCGCCATCAAGAACAATAATGTCTCCTTCTTCGACATACAGATTTTTTACCGTTGCTTTCAGCATCTGCCCTTCAGTCTGACTATACAGAAAGGTCGACAGTTTCCCCTTTCCGCCCAAACAAATCAACTTGCGCTTTTTGCCGGACGGCCCGTTGTCGTCGTACAAACGCTTCAACTCCCACCAGAGCTTGGCTCCTTCAAAAGCGGAAGTCATATCATCGTCATAAACAACGACATAATCACAGTTTTTGAGTCGTTTGCCGCCAAAATACTTCGGCATACTCTCCGCTCTGGTCAAAAACGGCTTATACGCAAAGTTCTTATCGCTCATAAAGTAATCGCGAATACAAAACAAAACGTTGTTCAGCCGTGCATTACCGCGCAGCGTCAAAAACATATCCATCCTGGCCACAATAAGCGTTTCCTCCAGGTTAAAACCTCCCTTGCACAAAAGGGAAACAAAGTTTTCAGCCTGACTGTCCACGTCTTTTGCCATATCCAGAAGAGCAAACTCCGGCCCCGAATAAATGACCGGATACACAAACGTCTGTTTACGAATAACCTCGGCCAGCTGTCGGGCAATCATTCTCGACGGCAAATCGTTACCGCAGATAATCTGACTGACGGACGGAACGTTGATTAAATCAAAACAGTTTGACGGCGCCATAATATGCGCATTCAGATAGCGTGCCGCTATCAAATCCTTTTCTTTTTTCATGATGATTTATTTAATGTTAAAAAAAATAATTTTCCAGTCATCATACGAATATTAAGAAAGCGGATTGAACCTTTATCAATAATATTCCCACACAATAACTTTTTTAAGATAGTCTTACTATACGCTCATTTTAGACAAAAATCAATCTTTATTTCGCTTTTGCGAAACAAGCAAAAAGGCTCTGTAAAAACAGAGCCTTTCAATAACAACGACAAATCGGGCTACACCGCTTTTTTCGTCAAATCATAACCACAGGCAAGGTCATACATCTCACTCACCGTACCTCCAGCCTCTGACATATCCGTCCTCGAACCGCTGTCTGCCCCGAATGTACTCAGCGCCTGCGTCAACAAATCCGATGCATTCTGAGATGACAAAGAAGGAGGATTGGTCAATAAATTAATCTTAGTACCATCAGCAAACTCCAGAACCTTATTCTTTGCATTGTCATCATACG
>UMFK01042754.1_pt1 | contig 156129 bp, 155 predicted proteins | sample 1964981 | NCBI WGS metagenome assembly UMFK01 (sample SAMEA4836043, study PRJEB28245) | human gut metagenome | biome: gut microbiome; material: fecal sample | place: Denmark | collected 2008
TTACGTACGTAAAATTCGGTACGTATTTTTACGGACAAAGGCAAAAATACTCTGTTTTAAAAAAATTTTATAAAAAATTGACATTAAAAAAGCCCGACATTTGTCAGGCTTAAAATAAAAAATTATATTTTAAAATTATCTGTAGTTTGAGGTTGTTCCTCTTGAGGATAATTTTGTCTAAGCGGATCATAGCCACCTGCAGATTCAGCTCTCAATTTTTCCATATAAATTTGGGCTGATTTCACTGATTGTTGTAATTGATTCAAATTATTATCCAATCCTGATAAAACTTGGTCTACATAAGCATCTGCGCCTTCTTTTTTTCTCATCGCATCATCGTGCGCTTGATTTCTATAATTTTCGGCATCTTCCATTGCTTTATGTTTTATTTCTTCGCATTCGGTGTAAACTTGTTCTTTAATAATTTCAGCTTCACTTGTAACTCTTCTCATCAATTCAGATTCGCTAAGAAGTCTATTAGCTTCATTTTGTGCATCTAGAACAATTTTTTCAGCTTTTTGTTGAGCTTCAATTTGCAATTCTTCTTTTCTGCGCAAAAGTCTTCTTGCTTCTTGAATTTCTTGAGGAAGTGAGCCATAAATGCTATCTAAAATAGCTTCAACTTCTTTCAACTTTATAGCTACCAAGTAATTTGGTAAAATTGGAAAACTTTTTTCCAAAATAATTTCTAATTGTTTTAATAAGTCGTAAATTCCATTATGTTGAACGTTCATTTTTATATAATAACCTTTCGCTCTAGTGTAATAATTTTATTGTACAACAGTCCGAATTTAATTGTCAAACCATGATTTTAGGCATGTTTTGGCTATTTTTTAAATTTTTCTTTTAAATACTCGTTTACAACCTCTGGAACAAACTTTGAAATATCTCCGCCAAAATCAAAAACTTCCTTAACAGAGCTTGAAGAAATAAAGTTGTATTTTGGTCTTGTAGTCAAGAAAATTGTTTTAATTTCTTTATCCAGCGCACTATTTGTTTGTGACAATTGCATTTCAAATTCAAAATCAGAAACCGCACGCAAACCACGGATTAAAACTTTTGCACCTTTTTGTTTTGCATATTCAACAGTTAACCCGACAAAACTGTCAACTTCAACATTTGCAAAATCTTTTGTACATTTTTTAATTAATTCCACTCTTTCATCAACATCAAGCAGTCCTGAATTTTTCTTTTCAGGGTTGTAAGCAACAGCAATAATTACCTTGTCAAAGATTTCAGAACTTGTTTTCAAAACATCTAAGTGTCCGTTTGTGATTGGATCAAAGCTTCCGGGGTATATTGCTATTTTCATAATTATTTCGCCTTTCTTGTGTAATCTATTTAATATTATATGTCAAACATGAAATATTAAAATTTTGTTTATTTTTTAAGTTTTTTGCAAAAAAGGGCTTAATATAATAAATGTAAAAAAAAGATAATTAATATTTAATAAGGAAAGGCAAAAACAATGGCAAAAACAATTGGTATCGACTTGGGTACAACAAACTCCGTAGTTGCAGTTATGGAAGGTGGTAAACCAACCGTAATCGCTAACGCAGAAGGTATGAGAACAACACCTTCAATCGTAGGTTTTTCAAAAACAGGTGAAAGATTAGTTGGTCAATTAGCAAAACGTCAAGCAATATTGAACCCTGATAAAACAATCGCTTCAATCAAAAGACACATGGGCGAAGATTACAAAAAGAATATTGATGGCAAAGACTATACTCCACAAGAAATTTCAGCAATGATTTTAAGAAAATTAGCAGATGATGCTTCCAGCTACTTGGGAGAAAAAGTTACATCAGCTGTAATCACAGTTCCTGCATATTTTAACGACTCACAACGTCAAGCAACAAAAGATGCAGGTAAAATCGCAGGTTTAGACGTTTTACGTATCGTAAACGAACCTACAGCCGCAGCTCTTGCATACGGTTTGGAAAAAGATAAATCAGAAAAAGTATTAGTATTCGACTTAGGTGGTGGTACATTCGATGTATCTATCCTAGAAATCGGTGATGGTGTTCACGAAGTACTTTCTACATCAGGTGATACTCACTTAGGTGGTGATGACTTTGATGAAAAAGTTATGAACTGGATTTGTGATGAATTCAAGAAAACAGAAGGTATTGACCTTCGTAGTGACAAACAAGCAATGCAACGTATTAAAGAAGCAGCTGAAAAAGCAAAATGCGAATTGTCATCTGTAGTTGAAACTAACATCAACTTACCATTCATCACTGCTGATGCTAACGGTCCAAAACACTTAGACTTGTCATTAACTCGTGCAAAATTCGAAGATTTATGCCACGATTTATTGGAAAGATGTAAAAAACCGGTTGAACAAGCAATTCAAGATGCAGGCATTTCAAAAGGCGACATCAATGAAGTTGTATTAGTTGGTGGTTCAAGCCGTATCCCGGCTGTTCAACAATTAGTAAAAGATTACACAGGTAAAGAACCTAACCAATCAGTAAACCCTGATGAAGTAGTTGCAGTTGGTGCTGCAATTCAAGCAGGTGTATTGGCAGGTGAAGTTAACGATATCGTATTGTTAGATGTAACTCCATTAACATTAGGTATCGAAACTTTAGGCGGTGTAATGACTCCACTTGTACCAAGAAACACTACTATTCCGGTTTCTAAATCACAAGTATTCTCAACAGCTGAAAATAACCAAACAGCAGTAGATATTCAAGTATTACAAGGTGAAAGACCAATGGCTAAAGATAACAAATCTTTAGGTATGTTCAGATTAGAAGGTATCGCACCTGCAATGCGTGGTGTTCCTCAAATCGAAGTAACATTTGATATCGATGCTAACGGTATCGTAAACGTATCAGCAAAAGATAAAGCTACAAACAAAGAACAAAAGATTACAATTACAAACTCTTCTAACTTGTCTGAAGAAGATATTGATAAGATGGTTAAAGAAGCAGAAGCAAATGCAGCTGAAGATAAACAAAAGAAAGAAGAAGCTGAAGTTAAGAACAATGCAAACTCATTAATTGCATCTGCTGAAAGAATCGTAAAAGACTTTGAAGGCAAAATCGACAAAGCTGATGAAGACAAATTAAACGAACAAAAAGAAGCTTTGAAAAAAGCTTTAGATGAAAACAAATCTGCTGAAGACTTAAAGAAGATGTCTGAAGAATTACAACAAACAATGTTCAGCATTTCACAAAAAGCATACGAAGCAGTTCAAAAAGATGAAAGTGCAAACGCAGGTTCATCTGATTCAGCAAGTTCATCATCAAACGACAACAAAGGCGACGATGATGTAATCGATGCAGAATACACAAAAGAATAATCTGTAAAATGATTAAATAATTAAAAGGGCGCCGAGCTAAGCTCGGCGGCCTTTTTTAAGTCGATAAGTCGATAAGACTATAAGTCTTCTTATTATTATGTCATTACGAGGAGTGAAACGACGAAGTAATCCAAACGATTTTTGGCGCATTCAAACTTGTAAGATTCCGGATAAATACGTTATTATTGCCTTCGAGAGTCCTAATGTTCCGGAATGACATTATATTTTATGTCATCCCGTGCTTGACACGGGATCTTTCAACAATACACATTGTCATTCTGAACTTGGTTCAGAATCTCTTCTTAAACATTTAAACTTTTATTAATTCCCCCTTGTCAAATATTATTGATGTAATACAATAAATGTACACTATAAATCGAAAGTTATGGCGTTGGTATGCCATGCTTTACGTAAGTGGAGAGGTTCAAACCTCTGATTACACAAGTAAAAAGGAGAAAACAAAATGCCAAAAATGAAAACTCACAAGTCTGGCGCAAAACGTTACAAAGTAACTGGCACAGGCAAAATTACCCGCAGAAAAGCCGGTATTGGACACTTACTAGCAAACAAATCTTCTAGCAGAAAGAGAAAGTTGTTCAAAACAACTGAAATCGCTGCTTCACAAGTAGATTTAGTTTCAAAAGAGTTACCATACAAGAAGTATTCAAGATAGGAGTGGACAATGAGAGTAAAACGCGGTAATGTATGTCGCAACAGACATAAAAAAATCTTAAAATTAGCTAAAGGTTTCAAAGGCGCAAGAAGCAGAATATTTAAAGTTGCTAACTGTGCTGTAATGAAAGCATTAAAATATGCTTACAGAGATAGAAAAGCTACTAAACGTAACATGAGAAGATTATGGATTGTTAGAATTAACGCTGCTGTTAGAGAAAACGGCATGAGCTATTCTAGATTCGTAAACGCATGCAAAAAAGCTAATATCGTTGTAAACAGAAAAATGCTTGCAGACTTAGCTGTAAACGATAAAGAAGCTTTCCAAGTAGTTTTCGAAACTGCTAAAGCTGCTGTATAGTAGATTTTAGTCTACATATCGTTTAACGAGTTTTTAAGGCGGTCGGTGTAATACACCGACCGCCTTTTTATTACCTAATATTAATTAACAATATAATTAAATTATAGGGTAAGTTCTCTTATCACTTCCACCAACACACGATTTACTAAGAACCAGTGGAAAGGAGGTGATAAAAATGGACAATCTTATAACAAAAATCGCCATTACTGTCATAATAGCGATTTTGCAAATTGTTATAGTTTGTTTATAGGGGACTAAGCCAAGCCTTAAGGAAACTGCCATTCTTTAGGGCTTGCCCCTATATAAATATTATTTACTATTTTGTAACCTTTGTCAAGCCTATTATTGAATTAAATCATTCTCCCCTTCAATCTCGGTTGCATGGTTGATGTCGGTTTTCAACAAATCTACTATACTCTTAGTATGAAAAAAATCTTGTATGCAATATTAGGATTAATGTTTGTTCAAATGCAAGCAAGCGCCCTAGATATTGTTTATCCGACAAAAGAATATTCTAAAATCAATTCGCCTTCAACTTTTATTGTTGGCTCTACAAAACCTAGCGATAGACTTTTTATCAACGATAGAGAAATTAAAGTTCACCAAACAGGTGCTTTTGCACAAGCTGTAAAACTTCAAAATGGAGTAAACGAATTTAAAGTTTATTCCGGTAATGTTGAAAAAACTTACAAAATCGAACGTCCTTACGCTAGTGGCGGAAGTTGGAAACCTGCTCAAATAGTTGATTTCGAATGTCCAAAGATTATGGAAATTACAAGAGATGGTGCTCCTGTAAGAACTACTTCTGTTCAATCAGGCATAAATAGACTTGCACATTATCAACGTGGAATGTTATTAAAAGTAGATGGCGAAAAAGGTGATATGTACAGAGTTGTACTTGCAAACAACCAAAAAGCATGGGTTGCAAAAAGCGATGTAAAACGCAAATTAGTAAACTATGACCGTGCATTTTTGTACGATTACCGTGAAAGAGAATCTGAAAACAACTATATTTATGAATTTGCATTGTCAAAACAAACCCCTTATTCAATTACAGAGGGTGAAAATATGACGTTGAAAATTTATAACGTAGGTGGAAATGATAATAATACTGCAACTTTCAATATAAAATTAAATCAAATGCTTATGGGCTACGATATACGCTACAAAGGTGATACGCTTGTTTTAAGCATAAAAAAAGAACCAAATTTATCAAGAAAACACCCTTTAAAAAACGTTAGAATTGTTGTTGATGCAGGACACGGCGGTAAAGAATTAGGTGCTGTCGGCTGTTGCAGAAACTACGAAAAAGACTTTAACCTTTCAATTGCAAGATATTTAGAAAAAGAACTTCGCTCAATGGGAGCAACTGTTTACATGACAAGAAGTTATGATAAATACATGTCATTAAACGATAGAGTGCGTTATACAAACGACAAAGAGGCTCAAATCTTTGTAAGTATTCACGCAAACTCTCTTCCTGACAGCATTAACCCAATGACAAGAAGAGGTTCAAGCGTTTTCTACTACTATGAGGAGGCAAAACCTTTATCTGATGCTATTATGAACTCTGTTGCAAACAAAATGCCAGTAAACAATGAAGGCGTAAAGCAAGCAAGCTTTGCCGTTGTTCGTAACACTTCTGCCGTAAGCGTTTTGGTAGAAACAGCATATGTAATTAATCCTTATGATAATGAATTACTAATGACTGATAAATTTAGACAAGACTATGCAAAAGCGGTTGCTGACGGTATTAAAGATTACGTATGGCAATCCTCACGCATAAAAATGGCATGGCTTTCCCGCAACAAAATCAAATGTGAAAAAATATCATAAAAGATTTTATGACAAAGCAGATTCTATTTGCTTGCAATAAACTCTTGCTCACATTCTAAGATTTTTTTGTCCCTATCTCTTTTAGGTTTTGCAGGAATACCGTAATACACTTTCCAAGGCAGAGTGTTTTTGTTAACCAAACTCATTGAACCAATAGAAGTGCCTTCTGCTATGTGAACCCCCGGAAGTACGATTGAACCGGTTCCGACAACACAATGTTTGCCAAGTATAACTTGAGCTTCCTTCACATTTCTAAATTTTTCCGGAATCGTAGGATTTGTCATACCTTTTCCGATAAAATCATCAGTAAGTGCGTATATGGCACATCTTGAAGAAGTTCCGCTATAATCCTCTAATATTACGCCGGCTTGACCTCCAAATATCATACTGCCTGCAGCAATATGAATATTATTTTTTAAAGTTATGTTTCCTGATAATATACAAAAATCGTCTATTCTGACATCATTTCCGATAGAAATATTATTAGCACCATAAATAGATGCCTTGTCAGAAATTAGTACATTTTTACCTAATGATTTAAACCCTTTTTGATTTAATTCTTCCTCTTTAAGAAACATATAAACCTCAAATTTTATTAATAATTATTGTTCAAATTTTAATAAATAAAGTTTATAAATTATGATATAAACTTCATATATCATGAATTTTAATTCATAGAAAAAATGTTGTCAAGTAGATATTATATTGATATGTCATATGATTTGAAGAAATTTGGAAAGTTAATAAAAATAGAACGTGTAAGGAATGAACTTTCACAAGAAGAGCTTGCTGAAAAGGTTGGAGTTTCTACGAGAACTATTTCGCTGATAGAATCTGGCTTGCAACATCCTAAATTTTTTCTCGTAGTGAAAATTTCTGAAATTTTGAATTTTGATGTTAATATTTTGACGTAAATTAAACATATGATTTGATGTTTTGGTATAAGACTATAAGTCAATAGGGATTAAATTGCTAAGTCAAACTAGGATTAAATATCTAACCATTAAACTGTCAGATTGAGAAGTTTGCAACCTCTTTATATTAATGAAGTGGGTAAGGCTTTGTATTAGTTAAACTTGACAAATAAAATCTATAAAAATGTTGTCATGCTACTTTGCCGAGCAAAACAATCCTGTGAATTGTTTTGGGAGAGGTAGCGACTACAGATATTGCAAAACTAACGTTATTATTCAGCATCTGATAAACCTTCAGCCTGACCATTTAAACCGGTAAGATCCTGAATAAATACGTTAAAATTATTTTCACTAAACCCATGTTTCATAGATGACACATAGAGGTTTTATTTCAAATCTCTACAATTTATTTACTGCGTTTGGAGTTTTTCCGCCTTGCAACACAATTTTTATCTGTGTGGCAACGTCTTCTGCTACTCTTACTTGCGCCTCAAATGTTGTTGCGCCCAAGTGTGGAGTCATTACCAAGTTTTTTTCACAACCATAAAGCGGTGATGTTGTTATATCTTTTTCGTCACAAAATACATCTAAGGCTGCACCTGCAACATAGTCATTATCCAATGCTTCTCGCAAGTCCGCTTCGTTTACAACTCCGCCTCTTGCACAATTAACAAGTCTTACGCCTTTTTTCATCTTTGCAATTGTTTCTTTATTAATCAAGTTTACTGTTTCTTTTGTTTTTGGAACATGAATTGTGATAAAGTCTGGTTCATGCCAGAAATTTTCCAAATCATCTACCAATTTTGCGTTCAACTTTTCTACAACTTCTTTTTTTGCATATGGATCATAAACAACTATATTCATACCCATTGCTTTTGCAACTGTAGCCACGTGAGAACCGATTTTACCCAAGCCGATTACGCCCAAAGTCTTGCCTGAAATTTCAACACCTGTTAAATTCTTTTTGTCCCAATGTCCTTCATGCAATCTTTTTGATGCTTCCGGTATATGTCTTGCCATTGACATCATCATAGCAAGTGTGTGTTCTGCTGCCGCCAATGTGTTTCCGTTTGGTGAGTTTACTACAACAATACCCTTTTCTGTTGCTGCTTCAACGTCAATATTATCAACACCTACGCCGGCTCTACCTATAATTTTTAAGTGGTTAGATGTGTCTATAATTCTTTTTGTAATTCTTGATGAACTTCTTATCATCACTGCATCGTATTTATTAATATTTTCAACGTATTCATCCTCACTCATTGTAGGCAAAACGTCTACTTCTGCTATTTCAGAAAGAATTTCTCTTGCTCTGTCGTGACATTTATCTGTAATTAAAACTTTCATTTTTACTCCTTTATTAGTTTTTGTTGGGGTAATCAACCTGCATTCAAGGCTTTAATCGTTTAAGACCGTAAGACGATAAGTCAAATTATAGTTAAAATATCAATTTAATAACAAATGATTTATGTCTTGAGTGCTTAAAGTCTTATTGCCTTATTTAATATAAAAGCCTGAACTTAATTCAGGCGATTATAAATTTTTATTTGAATGGTTTTGTTTGATTTAATTTCAATCTTAAATCTCTGAATCTTGCAATATCCTCTTGAGCCTTTGCAGATTCTTTAAATACAGCCTGTGCAGATGGGTGAACCATCAATACGTAGTCCATGTGAATTTCTAAGAAATTGTATCTTCTTGGAGCTTGTGCAGAATTTCTCGGATAAATTTCTGCGTTTGTAACCGCCAAGAAACGACGTTCTCTATCATTTAACAAGTCTGTCAATTCACGATTTGTATTTGTATATTTTGATACGTGTACAGTCCCTTTAATATCGTGGTCAGCTGTTAAAATGCTTACCTCTATTGGAATTGTATCTGAATTTTTCCCTGCCATTTTAAATATTCTCCTTGTTAATAATATTTATATTATAACAATTTTTCGTAATTGTCTAGTTATTTCTTTTTTATTCTTACACCTTCAACCTCGTGAACCTCTTGTATAACCAAGAAAGCCTCAGGATCTATTGAGTGAATTAATTTTTTCATCTTTGTAACTTCCAAACGGTTAATTACGCAGTAAATAATAGTCTTTTCTTGTCCTGAATAACCACCTTTACCCTTTTGATAAGTTACACTGATATCCAATTCTTTTATAATCGCATCACCAATTTCTTTTGGATGTTGTGAAATAATTAATGCGGATTTTGAACTGTCCATACCTTCTTGAACAATATCAATAACCTTATAGGCAATAAAGTATGTCAAAATTGAAAGCATTGCGCTATCCCAGCCGTACAAAAATCCGGCAGCGGTATAGATAAACACGTTAAAGAACATAATAACTTCACCAACAGAAAAGCCAAATTTTTTAGCCAGTCTTATTGATAAAATTTCTGTTCCGTCAAGCGCACCTTCGTTTTTTAGGATAATACCAACTCCGGCACCTAAAATCATACCGCCAAACACTGTTGCCAAAAGGTTATCATCAGTGATATGGAAGTGAATTAAGTTAACGAAGATTGACAACATTGTAACGCCAAACAAAACATTAAATACGAACATTTTGCCCATTTTTTGCAATGCTAAAAATAAGAACGGAAGGTTCAAAACAAAGATTATCAAACCTAAGTTCCATTTTGTTATATGGCTCACCATCATTGAAATACCGATTACACCACCGTCAATAATGCTGTTTGGTAGCAAAAATGCCTCTAATGCAAACGCTGCAATCAAAGCACCCAGTGTTATAAATAACATTCTAAAAATAATTTCTTTGGCAATTTCTAACTTTGTTTTCGGTTTTGGCTGAACCTTTGGTTTTTTCGCAAATATTGACATTATTGTTTATTCTCGTGTTCGTTCTTTTTAATTGTAATCAAATTGTCTATTTTAAAAATTGTCTTTTTATTAGTTACATCAGACTCGTTCTTAATTCCTAAAATATTTTCTAAATCAAGTTTTAATGTAGCTAAATCATCATATTTTTTAAGCGCTCCGTCTAAAGAAACTGAAACATTCCCAGTTTCTTCCGAAACAACCAAGCAAGCACAATCACTGATTTCCGTAACTCCGATTGCAGCTCTATGTCTTGTTCCGTATCTCCAACTAAGTTTTGGGTCTTCTGTTAGAGGTAACAAAACACCTGCAGAGTGAATTTTTCCGTCTTTAATAACCATTGCACCATCGTGAAGTGGTGTATTCGGATGAAAAATTGTCAAAATTAACTCTGTAGAAATAATCGCATCAATTTTAGTTCCAACGTCAAAGAATGATGCGGTATCAATCGAATTTTGAAATACAATTAACGCACCAATTTTGTTTTTTGACAAGAATTTTACAGATTCAATCAACTCTTTTACAATATCCACTTCTGTTTCAAGCTGAGTGTGTTTGCTTGTAATTAATTCATTAATAAATCCGCCTTGACCTAAATAGCCTAAGAATCTTCTCAATTCCGGTTGAAAAATTACAATCAAGCTCAATGCAATCATTGTAACAAGTGTTTGAATAAACATACCAATGATTCTAAGGTCAATTTTAATTAAAACTTCTGAAAATGCCCAAGCTAGCGCAAGGTACAAAATACCCTTAACCAATTTTTCGGCTTGAGTATTTTTAATGAACTTTCTGTATACCGCATACATAGTTGCAACGATAATTAGAACCTCTGCAACATTTAACCAATTGAACGACAAATCAATGGCTTTTAACTGATTATAAAATTGTGCAAATAGTTCATCTATCATTATTTTAGCCTACTTGGTATAACGTCGTGTTCTAACAAATCATCTAGTGATTCTCTCTTTACTATAATATCAGATAAACCAGAATTTACAAGTACCATAGCAGGTTTTTGAGTTCGATTATAATTGCTTGCCATCGAGTAATTGTAAGCCCCTGTATTATAGACACAAAGCACATCTCCGGCTTCCGGATTTGGCAGTTCAATATTTTTTATAATTACATCACCTGATTCGCAATAACGACCGCAGACAGTAACCTTTTGCAAGTCTTCTTGTTCAGGCTTGTTAACTATTTCCGCTGTATATTCTGCCTGATACATACTTGGTCGTGGATTATCAGCCATACCTCCGTCTACTGCAACGTATTTTGTGCCGTTTGGAACTTGTTTTTGACTTCCTATTGTATAAAGAGTTACCCCTGAAGTCGAAATAATGCTTCGTCCCGGTTCTAAGTATATTGTAGGATAATCAATTTTATGTTTTTCACAACTTAATTTTATGGAATTTATTATAACTTCCGCAATTTTGTGGGTTGATGGTGGAACATCAGAATCTACATATTTTACACCCAAACCACCGCCAATATTGATTTCATCAAGTTTTATTCCATGTTTTTTTTCAATTCTTACAAGTTCTGTAATCAAGATGTCAATTTCATCGTGATAAACTTGAGTTTCAAAAATTTGTGAACCGATATGAGCGTGTAAACCGCATAAATTCAAGTTTGTATACTCGTCTTTTATAAGTTCGATAGCTTCGTCAACTTGAGATAAATCAAAGCCGAATTTTGAATCCAAATTACCTGTCTTTATGTATTCGTGCGTATGGCATTCGATTGCAGGAGTAACACGCAAGAAAATATCGACAGTTTTGTTATAACTTTTTGCAATTTCATTCAGCATTGTTAATTCTAAGAAATTGTCAACAGAAATATGTCCTACACCTGTTTCTATAGCTAAAGTAAGTTCATCAATTGTTTTGTTATTACCATTAAAAAGAACTTTTTTCATATCAACACCGGTTTTGTAAACGGTATAAATTTCACCGCCCGAAACCACGTCAAACCCAAAACCTTCACTTGCGACAATTTTAGTTATTGCACTTGTACAAAGAGCCTTTGAGGCATACATAAAGTTAATTTTTTCATAGTCTTTAAACGCATCCTTATAATCGTTACAAACCGCTCTAAGTGTAGTTTCGTCAATTACATATAGCGGAGTTGCGTACTTATTGGCTAGTTCTGTCAAATCACAACCGCCAATTTCTAAATAACCATAGTCATTTCGGCGTGTTGTAATAGGTTTAATCGATTGGTTAGTGCTGTTCTTCATCTTAAATCCTTTTAGTTTATTTTAAACAATAAATGGGCAAATTGCAAACTAAAATATATTAAGATTTTGTAAAAAAAGTTTGCCCTGTTGCGTTAAGGGGCTAAATTTAGTATAATAAGAAAAAACACTCGGAGGAATAATGACAATAAAGAAAATTGGCGTAGGTTCAGACCACGCAGGCGTAAATTTAAAAAACAAAATCGCTGAATTTTTGAAAGAAAAAGGTTACGAAGTAACTGATTACGGTACTCACTCAACAGAATCTTGTGACTATCCTGTATATGCAAAAGCTGTTGCAAAAAGTGTTGCAAACGGTGAAAATGAAAGAGGAATCATCTGCTGTGGTTCAGGTATCGGTGTTTCAATCGCTGCAAATAAAGTTAAAGGTGTTAGAGCAGTTTTAGCTCATGAACCTTATTCAGCAATGCTTTCAAGATTGCACAATGATGCAAATGTTCTTTGCTTAGGCGAAAGAATTACAGGTGAATCTTTGGCGCTTGATATCGTTGAAACTTGGTTACATAGTGAATACGAAGGTGGCAGACACCAACGTAGAGTTGATATGTTGGATGCAGAATAATGACAGAAAAAGCTATTGAAGAAATCAGAATTGATTCAAATAAATTCGCTTGCATTATTGCAAGAATTTTAGATGATAAACTTGCTAAAAACATTGCAGTTTTGAACATCAGCCAAGTTTCATCACTTGCAGATTATTTTGTAATCTGTTCTGCAGACTCAACACCACAAGTTAAATCTTTAACTGCATATACAAAAGAAAAGATTAAAGAATTATTCAGAAGATATCCTAACGGTGAAGAAAACGACTTGAAAAACCGTTGGAACTTAATTGATTATGGCGATGTTGTTGTTCACATCTTACACAAGGAAGAACGTGAAACTTATGCTATTGAAAAATTCTGGAATCACGCTTGTAGTGTATCCGAAGAAGTTTGGAAAGAACAATCTGAAGAATATTCTGAATACAAGGATTAATGTAAAAATCTTGATAAAATAATTTATGTGGTAAAATAAAATCATGAGCGAAAAAAAGATAGACAAAGAACAACTACAAAAAGATATTGACCAAGACCTAAATTCTACAATTTTGGCAATGGCTCAAAATCCTAGTGATGCAGAAAATTATCATAATCTTGCAAAGCTTTATGCAATGGACAACAAGTTTGACAAGGTTATTTCAGTGTATGAAAGTTTATTGAACATTCATCCTGATGATTCTCAAGCATTATTAAATTTGGGTAGCATTTGGTTCTTTGAAAAAGAATACAAAAAAGCTTTAGGATACTACCAAAAAGCAATGGAAGTTGATCCTGAAAACTATCTTGTATACTTTAATTTAGGCAACACTTATGCTGAAATGAAGAACTTTGCTAAAGCTTTACATTTCTACAATCGTGCGATTGATTTTAACGCATTAAATCCTGAAATTTATAACGCAATTGCCTTGTTATATCACGATTATGAAGATTATGTCGAATCAAAAGCTTATTACGAAAAAGCTTTATCATTAGATCCTGACAACTTAACTTCTCATGTAGATTTGGGTAATATTTATTTCAAACTTTTTGATTATCAAAATGCTCTAAAACATTATTTAAGAGTTTTTGAATTAAATCCTAAAAACAAAACTGTTATTATTTGTATTGCAAACACATATTCACTGATAAAAGATCAAGAAAATGCATACAAATTCTTTGAATTAGCTTTAAGCATTGATGATGATAACTACAAAACTTACATCTGCTATGCAATTTCAAAGGCTGACTTCAAAGACAACGAAGGCGCATTAGAAATTTACAAAAAAGCTATTGAATTATATCCAAATCAAATGAATGCTTACATTTTGGTTGGTAATATGTATTCTAATATGAAAAAATATGACCTTGCACTTGAATATTACAACAAAGCTCTTGACTTGAGTCCAGAAGATGCAAGCATTTACGTATTATTGGCTAATACATATTATATGGATAACAAAATTGAAGAATCCTTAAAAGCTTATCGTTATGCAGTAAATCTTGTACCTGAAAACGATGAATATAAGCTTGTTTACATCCAATTATTGGAAGATTATATTGTTGAACTTAGAAGCGGGGAATTGCTAGAAAATGCATAATTCAAACAACTACGAAAAGCCTTATTTTATCGAAAAGCTCGTATCAGCTCTAAGTTACATCACATCAGGATTTGTTGGTTTTATTTGGCTTTTATTAGGTATTTTCACTAAGTCAAGAGTTAGACCTTTTATGAAATATCACATATTTCAATCAATTTTCCTTGCTATTGCATACTTTTTATTATGCCAAATACTTGGAATGTTAGCCGCTATCATCAGTTACATACCATTTGTAAACAATGCGATTCTTATGGTTGCTTACCTTTTAAATGCACCTATTCTATTTGGAATATCTATAATACAAATTTTAATATACACTTTAATGGTTTACCTTGTTGTAACCTCAATGCAAGGCAGATACAGCTATCTTCCTTGGATTTCAGATATTATTAAGATGAATGTGAGAAATTAAAAATGAAATTCGATACAATTTGTGTTCAAGGCGCCCATAATCCTGCAGGAAACAGGAATACGCCTCCGGTTCCGATATATCAAACTACAGCGTTTAGTTTTGATAATGTTCAATATGCTGCTGATTTGTTTGACTTAAAAGCCAATGGAGATATTTACACAAGACTTTCTAACCCTACAACAAACACTCTTGAAGAACGTTTGACAATGTTAGAAGGTGGCGTTGGCGCATTAGCCGTATCTTCAGGACAATCTGCCTCATTAATTGCAATTCTGAACATTGCAAAATCAGGTGATGAAGTCGTTGCTTCAACAAATATGTACGGCGGTACGGTTAATTTATTGAACGTAACACTTAACAAAATGGGTATCAAAACTCATTTTGTTTCAAGCGACAATGCAGAAGATTTTGAGGCACAAGTTACAAACAAAACCCGTTGTATTTTTGTTGAAATGTTGAACAATCCGTCATTAAAAATTGCGGATGTTGAAAACATTGCACTAGTGGCACATAAACATAACATTCCGCTAATCGTTGACAACACTATTCCATCACCTTATTTGTGTCGTCCTATTGAATTTGGCGCAGATATTGTTGTTCATTCGCTTACAAAATATATTTGCGGACACGGAACATCTATGGGCGGTGTAATTATTGACAGTGGTAATTTCGATTGGGTTAAATCAGGCAAATTCCCTGAACTTACAGAACCTGATGAAAGTTATCACGGTACAAAATATGTTGAATCATTCGGGAAAATGGCTTATATAGTGAAAGCCAGAGCTCAAATGATTAGAGATTTAGGCACATGTATTAGCCCAATGAATTCATTTTTAATAATACAAGGATTGGAAACACTTTCGCTTAGAATGGAAAGAGTTTCTAAAACAGCTTTAATGGTTGCAGAATTTTTAGAAAATCACCCTGCTGTAACTTGGGTTAATTATCCGATGCTAAAAGATAACAAATATCACGAATTGGCAATGAAATATATGCCTAAAGGTTGCTCTTCAATCGTAAGTTTTGGGGTTAAAAACGGCAAAGATGCAGGAGTTAAATTCATTGAACACTTAACTCTTCCTATCCATGCAACAAACATTGGCGATTCTCGTACAATAATTACATATCCTGCCCTTACAACACACAGACAACTTACAGAAGAACAAATGAAGGAATGTGGTATTGGTACAGACTTTATGCGCTTATCGGTTGGGTTAGAAGATATAGATGATATTATTCAAGACTTAGACAACGCTTTAAAAATATCACAACAATAGGAGATTAAAATGAATACATTAAACCAAAATGACTGCTTACTTTTACTTATCGATGTACAAGAAAAGTTAGTAGCTATGCTAGAAAAAAATACAGTTGTAAAACAATCAAACATTTTGCTAAAAACGGCCAATATTTTAGGAATTCCAACAATAATTACAGAACAATACCCAAAAGGACTTGGCAAAACTGTTGATTATCTTGCAGAACACATCAATGATTCAACTGAAGTTTTTGAAAAAACAGCTTTTTCAGTTCTTAAAGATGAAGGTTTTGCAGAAAAATTAAAAGCATACGGCAAAAAACAAATTATCATTGGCGGTATCGAAGCTCACATCTGTGTACATCAAACCGTTGCTGATTTGATTGAAGCAGGTTATGAAGTTTATGTCGTAAAAGATGCTTGTGCAAGCAGAAAGAAGGACAATTTTAAAAACGCAATCCGTTTAATGCGCCAAAATGGTGCAAAAATTGCCGATACTGAAATTGTTTTATTTGAATTATTAAAAACGTCTAAGCATCCTAATTTCAAAGATGTTCAAGCTTTGATAAAATAGGTGTTTGAAATTATAAAACATAACAAAAAGGCTCGGAGTTTGAATAAACTCCGAGCCTTCAAATATCTTCGTTTCAAGACCTTATCTTGATGGTTTGTAAACTTCTTTACCGCTATTTACATAGTTTTCAAGAACTTTTTCACCAGCTTCAACTTCAATATCACCTTCAACTGTGATACCACGTTTTGCAAATTCTTCATGCCAGTTTGGTTTGAAACCTTCGTCAAAACCTGTGATTTCTTCAACACGTTTTGATGGAACACCATAGTATACATGTTTAATACCTGACCACATAATTGCGCCAACACACATAATGCAAGGTTCTGCATTTATATAAATTGACAAGTTATATGGAGCTAAATCATAAGTATTTAAGGCTTTACAAGTAGCTCTTACAGCATTAACTTCTGCGTGATATACAGGACATTTATCTTCAACTACAGAATTTGCAGCCTCTGCAACAATGTTTCCGTTTTCATCATAAACGCTTGCAAAGAAAGGTCCTTTACCACTTTCGATAGCTTTTGCTGTTTTTTTATGAACTTCTAATATTCTTTGTTTATCTAATTCAGTAACTGCCATTTTCAAACTCCTTATGCAAGTTCTGCCAATGCTTTTTCAGCTTCTTCATCATTTGGAGCTTTACCATGCCATCCGGCTTGGTTTTCCATAAATGAAACGCCTTTACCTTTAGTTGTGTGAGCAATAATTGCAGTTGGTTTGTCTGAATTATTGTTTTTAGCATTCATTAATGCATCATAAACTTGATTTAAGTCATGACCATCAATTTCTACAACATTCCAGTTGAATGCTTTTAATTTGTCAGCCAAAGGTTCTAAAGCTTTAACTTTTTCAACATCACCATCGATTTGTAACATGTTTCTATCTATGATAGCTGTAATGTTGTTTAATTTTTGGTGTGGAGCATGCATAAATGCTTCCCAACAAGAACCTTCTTGTAATTCACCGTCACCTAAGTACACAAATACATGGGCTGGGTTTTTATCTAATTTTAGACCCATTGCCATTCCAACACCCATTGATAAGCCTTGTCCTAAAGAACCTGTTGCAACTTCAACCCCTGGAATATGAGTGTTTGGGTGACCTTGAAGACGTGAACCGAAAATACGGAATGTCATTAATTCTTCTTGAGGAATGAATCCTTTTTGAGATAATACAGAGTAAAGAATTGCTGAAGCATGACCTTTTGATAAGATGAATCTGTCACGGTTTGCAAAGTCTGCAGATTTGTCCCAAGCAGGATCAACATTCATAACTTTTTGATAAAGTGTTGTTAAAATTTCAACTGCTGAAAATGCACCACCGATGTGACCTGATTTAGCATGGTTAGCCATTTTAATAACGTTACGTCTGTTTTGTTTGCACATTTCTTTTAGTTGTTCAACATCTTTTTGATCTAACATTTTATAATACCTCTTTCTTTGTAAACTTTTCTTTAATAACATTATACACGAAAAGTGGCAAAGTCGGAAAAATTCTTTTAAATCTTTCAGGTTGCTTAATAGTTCTATACAACCATTCCAAACCTAACTTTTGCCATATTTCCGGAGCTCTTTGAACTTCTCCCGCCCAAACATCAAAACTTCCGCCAATACCAATCATCAAGGTTGATGGAAGGATTGATTTTAATTCATAAATAAATTCTTCTTGCATTGGTGCACCTAAAGCAACCAATAATAATTTTGGAGATGAATTTTTAATTCCGTCTATAACTTCTTGCTTGCAATCCTTGAAATAGCCGTCATGTTTGTATACAATGTTTAATTCAGGCATTTCTTGTTTTAAATTTTCGTATGCTTTTTCGATTACATGAGGTTTTGCACCAACAAGAGCAACAGGAATATTATTTTTTTGCGCATTTTCTAACAATGAATGAGCAAATCCGATACCTGTAATTCTTTGAACATCTTCTCCATTAATTTTTAAACCAATTTTAATCCCGATACCGTCAGGAATTACCAATTCTGCCTCTTTTAGAATTTTGGCAAAATCTTCATGTTTGTTTGCATATTCAATAATTTCCGGATTAATCGTTACGATATGAGAGCTTTTAGCACTATCAATTAAACTGTTAGAATAGTCCAGAGCCTCATCAACACTAAATAAATCTATATTATAACCTAATAAATTTTTTTGACGTCTTTGCATAGTTACATTATATCAAAAATACTTGAAAATAAAATATGTTGGTTTTATATTCTTATAAGTACTTGAGAGAAAGGAGATTAATTATGAAAAAAGCATTAATTATCGCATGCGCACTTACAGTGGCATTATCTTCAGCTTCATTTGCAGCAACAGTGACCAAAAATGTAGGCGGAACTAAAGTTACAGTTACAAAAGCTACACCAAAAACTGATGCAGCAGTGAAAAAAGCTCAAGCAAACAAAGCTAAAGCCGATGCAAAAAAGGCAAAAGCTAACGCTCCTAAAGCTAAAGCTCAAGCTAAGGCTAACGCAAAAACAGCAGCTAAAAACAAGGCTAACCAAAAATTAGACCAAAAAGTAAATTCAAAAAGCGCTGTAAAAGTTAAACTTAAATAGTTTAATTGTTGTGTGTCAGGCTATTTCTGACACACAACTTTCAAAAAGAATTTAAAATCCAACAAATCACAAATTACGAACGTCAAATTTTACATAATTTGGCGTTTTTGTTTATATTTATGATAAGATACAAAATATGAAAAACATTACTAGAATTATCTTATCAATATTTTTTATTTTTAGCTTTGTTTCACCTGTATTTGCACAAAAAATTGATACTGACAAAATTGACTTTAATGTTGTCAAATTCACCGCTACTAAAAATACCGTAACATATAACTATATCTTAGATTATGCTAATATGTTGTATGAAAAAATCAATACAACTATTCCGTTTAAAGAAAATTGGTGTATGGAATATAGATATAAATTACATACAGACGGCACTATATCGGACTTAAAGCCAATGCCCTTGAATACACCATACAAAGGTAAACCTATAAACAAACTATTTGAAGAGTTCTTGGTAAATACCACACCACCACCATTTCCTGAAAATATGGAAATTGGGGATGTATATATTGAATTACATGCAAATGTTTTTGTAACTGATAAAATTGAAATATACTATTTAAGAAGAAGTGATAGAGCACCTCAACCAGGAAATTATATTGCTATAGATATTCCCATAAAAAACTATCAAAAATTATTTAAGTTTTATAGATAAAGTTAGTCCGTATTTTTACGTACGTAAAAATACGGACTAAAAAATGTTGAAAAAATGTTACTCTTTTAATGGTAAAAATTTAAAATTAAAAGAGGCATTTATTATGACACAAAACACTTACACAAACGCAAATGATTATAGGGATTTATGCTATTATGCCGGAGATATTTTAAAAGGAAGAAATATAGATTTACCCTTTGGTTACAGAGTTATTGACAAGGAAAATGACAAAAGAACTAATTTTAAAGCAGTAGCCTATCAAAAAGGAAATGATGTTATTTTATGTTTTGTCGGTACAGACAAATTCAGTATGCACGACCATTTGACAAACTTAAAAATGGCTACATCCAGCGAAGCCACAGCACAAATGAAATGTGCAGAAGATTTTTACAGCAGATTTAAAGACAGTAGCCCAAACATAAAAGTTATTGGACATTCAGAAGGAGGCAGTGAAGCATTATATGTTGGGCTAAAACGTAATTTGGAAACAGTTACTTTTAATGCTTACGGATTGAACAAAAACCTTGAAAATTCTATTGGCAACAATAATGCAAAAAATCTTGTAACAAACTATCGTGATCCATTAGATCCTGTTTCAAAATTACGCCCTCTTGTTGGAAAAACATACATAGTACCAAATAATCGAACATTTGCAGGCAAAATAAATCCATTTGGTATGATTAGTGCTCACAAAATTTCAAACTTTGGTGATTGCAATAACGCACAACCAATTGAAGAATACAAAAAGAAACATTCGTTTATCGATAACATTAGCGATGTTGAAATAACAACACAAGATATAGCAAAAATGCCTACAGATTTGTATGAATTGTACGATGCAGAAATTTCTGACAGATTGTCAAAAGGAAACATTTGGCAAGAGCAAGATGCACAAAACGCAACATTGAGTGGTAAACTGATTAAGGTTTCTGCGTATACTCGTGAAGATGGAACTCATGTAGATGGATATTACAGACACAGACCTAATAACTATCTATAAAATTTAAACATTTTTTGATAGTTTTTTACGGGTATATGGATTGATATATAATTTCCTGGGTTAGGTGCACCATCATTGTCTCTTAAATAATATATTGTTATTTTATCAACAACATAAGTATCTACTAGTAATTCTATATACACATCTCCTATCTCCATATTTTCAGGAAATGGTGGTGGAGTGGTGTTTACTAAAAATTCTTCAAATAATTTATTTATCGGTTTACCTTTGTAGGGTGTATTCAGTGGCATTGGCTTTAAGTCAGATATTGTTCCATCTGTATGTAATTTATATCTATATTCCAATCCCCAGTTTTCTTTAAACGGAATAGTTGTATTGATTTTTTCATACAACATATTAGCATAATCTAAGATATAGTTATATGTTACGGTATTTTTAGTAGCGGTGAATTTTACAACATTAAAATCGATTTTGTCAGTATCAATTTTTTGTGCAAATACCGGTGAAACAAAGCTAAAAATAAAAAATATTGATAAGATAAGTTTAGTAATGTTTTTCATATTTTGTATTGTAGCATAAAGAGAAATAAAACAGGCGGTGAGTTTAAACTCGCCGCCTGCTTTTGAATTTATATTATCATAATCCAGACTATGCTTTAGCGCCAGATTTTGCGATAATTTCTTCTTCAACGTTTCTAGGAACTTGTTCGTAGCATTTGAATTCCATAGAGAATGTACCACGACCTTGAGTGTTAGAACGTAAGTCTGTTGCGTAACCGAACATATTTGCTAGAGGAACTGTTGCTCTAACGATTACGTTACCTGTATTACCAAGAGGTTCTTGACCTTCAACACGTCCACGACGTTTTGCAATATCACCGATGATGTTACCTGTGTATTCATCAGGAATTTCAATTTCAACTTTCATCATTGGTTCAAGTACGCAAGGTTGTGCTTTTTTAACACCATCTTTAATAGCCATAGAACCAGCAATTTTAAACGCCATTTCTGAAGAGTCAACTTCGTGGTAAGAACCATCATAAAGTTCAACTTTAACGTCAATCATTGGGAATCCGGCTAAGATACCACCTTCAAGTGCTTCTTCCATACCTTTTCTAGCAGGTTCGATAAATTCTTTAGGGATAGCACCACCAACAATTTTGTTTTCGAATACGAAACCGGCATTTTCTTCTGCTGGAGAAATTCTGATTTTAACGTGACCGTATTGACCTTTACCACCTGATTGTCTTTGGAATTTAGATTCTTGATCTGAGTTTCCTCTGATTGTTTCACGGTAAGCAACTTGTGGTTTACCAACGTTTGCATCTACTTTGAATTCTCTTAATAGACGGTCTACAATGATGTCTAAGTGAAGTTCACCCATACCTGAAATGATTGTTTGACCAGTTTCAGTATCAGTTTTAACTCTGAATGATGGATCTTCTTCTGCAAGTTTTTGTAAAGCAATACCCATTTTTTCTTGGTCAGCTTTTGTTTTTGGTTCAATTGCAACAGAAATTACAGGTTCTGGGAATACCATTTTTTCTAAGATGATAGGTGCTTTTTCATCACATAATGTATCACCTGTTGTTGTATCTTTCAAACCTACTGCTGCACAGATATCACCTGCGTAAACTTCTTGTTCTTCAAGTCTTTGATCAGCATACATACGAACTAAACGAGAAATACGTTCTTTTTTACCGTTTGTAGCGTTCAATACATAAGAACCTGAAGTGACTACACCTGAATATACACGTAAGAATGTTAAACGACCTACGAATGGGTCAGTCATAACCTTAAATGCTAAAGCTGCAAATGGTTCTGTATCAGAAGAATGTCTTTCAACTTTTGTACCATCTTCCATTTCACCTTCAATCGCTTTTACATCGATTGGAGATGGTAAATAATCTACAACGTTATCCAATAACATTTGAACACCTTTGTTTTTGAATGCTGTACCACAAGTTACAGGAACGATTTTGTTGTCGCAAACTGCTTTTCTTAATGCAGCTTTTAATTCAGGAACTGTGATTGATGCAGGATCTTCAAAGTATTTTTCCATTAATGCATCATCTTCACCAGCGATTGCTTCAACCATTTCATCTCTGTATTGGTGAGCTTTATCTTTTAATTCTTGAGGAATTTCATCGCATGTGTCTACATCAAAGATATCGATTTGTTTACCTAAATCATCTCTGTAGATTTCAGCTTTCATTTCCATCAAGTCAATGATACCTTGCATTTTATCTTCAGCACCGATTGGTAATTGGATTGCATATGCATTAGCTCTTAATCTATCTCTGATTTGACCTAATACACGGTAGAAATCAGCACCTGTTCTATCCATTTTGTTAACAAATACCATACGAGGAACTTCGTAACGGTTAGCTTGTCTCCAAACTGTTTCAGATTGTGATTGTACACCACCTACTGCACAAAATACTGCAACTACACCGTCTAATACACGTAACGAACGTTCTACTTCTACTGTAAAGTCAACGTGGCCCGGTGTGTCGATTACGTTAATTTGGTGTCCTTTCCAGTTAGCTGTTACTGCAGCTGATTGGATTGTGATACCACGTTCACGTTCTTGATCCATAAAGTCTGTTACTGCTGCACCATCGTGTACTTCACCGATTTTGTGTGTTTTACCTGTGTAAAACAAAATACGTTCTGTTGTAGTTGTTTTACCGGCATCGATGTGAGCTGCAATACCAATGTTTCTGATTTTTTCTAAAGGTGTCTTTCTTGGCATTTTTTTAATTCCTTTTCATCTTTTATAATATTGTACTTTGCTATTTTATAATTAGCCTTAATTATATCATCACATAAAAAAGTTAAAATTCAAGCATGAGTTTTAGAGGGTTTGAGGGTTTAAGTGTTTGAGAAATTTTATTATGGGTTTATTTTTTAACATGTTTGCGTTATATTCACCGTATGAAAATTATTATTTATGGCGCAAGTGAATTTGGTTATTTAATTGCAAACGAATTTTATCAACAAAATGACGTTATTGTAATTGATAACGAAGCCAACAAATCAGACGATTTCGACAAATTAGATATAAGTTTTATAAACGGTACAGCCGCTGACGTTGATATTCTTCGCAAAGCAGGAATAGCTCAAGCGGACGTATTTATTGCCTGCACGGCTCTTGATGATGCAAACATCGTTGCCTGCGGTATCGCAAAAAAAATGACCGGTTTAAAAACAATTTGTTTTGTTAACCACGAAGAATATAAAAAATCCTTCTTGGCATTAAAAGATACGGAAGGTTTATCAACCTTCGCAATTGATTCAATCATTTGGCCTGAAGAACTTTTGACAAAAGAAATTTTCAGAATTGTTACCGTTGCAAAAGCGCTTGATGTTGAAAATTTTGCAAACGGTAAGGCAAAACTTTTGGAATACAAACTTGAAGAACACTCTGTTCTTGTTGATAAAAAAGTAAAGGATTGCAGTTTTCCGGCGGAAACTCTTATTGTAGGGTTAACTCGTGATGGCGAACTTTCTATCCCTTATGGGGAAACTATTTTACAAGAAGGCGATAAAGCAATATTTATGGGTTCTTCACACTCATTAGACATTTTGGCAGGGAAATTCTTCCACGAAAAGAATTCAACCAAAACAGTCACTATCATTGGCGGCGGAAATGTAGGTTTAATGCTTGCCCGTGATTTAGAATCTTTAAAAATGAAGGTTAAAATCATTGAAAAGAACGAAGAACGCTGTGAATTCTTATCAGAAACTTTAACCAACACATTGATTATAAACGGTGACGGAACAAATCTGGAACTTCTAAACGAAGAAGACATCGGTGATTCAGACGTTTTAATCAGCGTTACAAACAACGATGAAAAGAATTTATTATGCTCGCTTTTAGCTAAGCAACTTGGCGTAAAACGTGTAGTTGCAAGGGTTACAAAGTTCTTGAACATTCCGTTATTCGAACAAGTTGGCATCGATATCGCCGTATCTACAAAATTTGCGGCACTTCACGAAATTAAAAATGAATTCAGCGAAAGAAATATCGGTATTTTAGCCACTGTTGAACAAGGTAAGGCTGAAGTTTTGGATATCGAAATTCCTGAAAACTTTGAAACAAAAAAACTTATGGAATTAAAACTTCCGACTCGTGCCGTAATCGGTATGGTTAACCGCAAAAACAGGGTTATCATTCCAAAAGGTGACACTTTGATTATGGCTGGTGACGATATCTTAATTTTCACTAAAAACGAAGATGCACAAAAGATTAAGGACTTTTTTAAGGTAGGATAAAATGAGATTAAGTTACCTTTTTAACGCAGTATCATTCGTTTTTATCTGTATCGGATTTGTAACATTATTGCCTGCAGTAGTTGCAATAATTTATGGTGAAACAAATTGCATTTTACCGTTTGTTGCAACAGGCATTGGAGCAATGCTTTTAGGCGGATTTTTCAAACTTATCGTAAATCACTTTTTAACCAAAGATAAAAAAATGACCGACATTAAAAAATCAGAAGGGCTTGCTACAGTTCTTTTATCTTGGTTAATTTTCGCTATTATAGCAAGTATTCCGTACTTATTTTTTAATTTTGGAGTTGTTGATTCGTTCTTTGAAGGAATTTCTGGGATTACAACAACAGGCGCAACAATTTTAACCCATTACAACTACCCTCATACGCTGTTCTTCTGGCGCTCATTCACTCAATGGTTAGGCGGTATGGGAATTATCATCTTGTTTATTGCGATTTTGCCACAGTTTGCAATTGCAGGACGTCAAATGTTCTTTGCTGAAGCCCCCGGACCTACAGAAGACAAATTGACACCTCGTATTAAGAATACAGCTATTGCATTATGGGGTTTATACATAGTTTTAACCTTAATTGAAATCGGTTTATTGGTATATTTCAAAATGCCGTTGTTTGATGCTATCTGCAACGCATTTTCAACAATTTCATCCGGCGGTATGTCACTTAACGAATTTTCAATCGCTGGATACCACTCGTTACCTATAACTTGGGTTGTAATTGTATTTATGTTTTTATCTGGTTGCAACTTGGCACTTGTATATAGATTTATTACTCAATTAAAATGGAAAATGATTTTTCATAACGAAGAATTTAGAACTTACATCGGAATTATACTTGTTGTATCAGCCTTAATCGCTTTATTCTTCTGGAATACATCAAACGAATTTTCATTCATTAATTTAACAAATATTGTTTTCACAGTTGTAAGTTTAATGACCTCAACAGGTTTTGCTTGCAGTGATTATACGTATTGGGCAACTTCCGCTCAAATAATTTTGTTAATCGCAATCTTAGCTGGTTCTTCTGCAGGATCAACAGGCGGTGGTATCAAAATTATGAGAGCATTAATTGTATTCAAATACTTGAAAAGGGAAGTTATAAAATTCTTACACCCCAATGCTGTTGTGACAATCAAACTTGACAGAACAACGGTTGCGCCTGAAATTATTTCTCAAATTATCGGATTTGTAATTTTCTACGTAACTATTTTAATAATAAGTTCTATTACAGTTTCATTCATTGAAAACAACGCCGTAATTGGTTTTACAGGTTCGTTCTCAACTCTAAGCATTACAGGTCCTGCTTTTGGTAGCACTCTTGGACCTATGGGTAATTATGAAAGCTTACACGATTTAACAAAAATAATCTTTATGTTTAATATGTTAATTGGTCGTTTAGAATTAGTACCGTTCTTAATATTATTAAACAAGGATTATTGGGTATTCAAAAAATAAAACTAGTTAAAAAGTTTAAACGCATTATAAGAACTACGAACAAGCGGTGCTATTTGATACTTTTCAAATCCTGCTTGTTTTGCTAATTCTTTCAACTCTTCAAATTCTTCTTCTGTGTAATACTTTTCAACTTCCAAATGAAGTTTTGAAGGTTGAATATATTGCCCAATAGTTAAAATATCACAATTTACAGAGCGTAAATCATCAAGGGTTTGTTTTATATCATCTTGAGTTTCACCCAAACCAACCATCATGCCTGATTTTGTAGGGATATCACTGTTGTCTTTAATATATTTCAACACATCTAAAGATTGTCTGTAATTTCCTTGTGGGCGAGCAGTTTTAAACAATCGTTCTACCGTTTCGATATTATGATTAAACACATCCGGATGAGCTTTAATTATTACGTCTAAAGCCTCTTTATTCCCTTTGAAATCAGGTGTTAAAATTTCTATTTTTGTATCCGGAAAAATTTTTCTAATCTCTTCAATCGTTTTAGCAAAATGATTTGCCCCGCCATCTGGTAAATCATCACGTGTAACCGAGGTGATTACAGAATATTTTAAACCTAATTCGCTAACAGCTTTTGCTAAATTTTTTGGCTCATTAACATCAAGTGGTTCAGGTCTTTCGCACCCAATATTGCAATAACGACAATTACGAGTACAAACATTACCCATAATCAAAAAAGTTGCCGTATTTTTTTGATAGCATTCATTTTTATTTGGGCATCTTGCATTTTCACAAACTGTATTCAAACAATTGTGTTTCAAGATTGTTCGAACATTCTTTGTTTTTTCTGTGTCAATAATTTGTCGTTTTAAGTAATCAGGTAATCTTTTCATAGTGCTAAAATACTTTCATAAACGCCTTCTGAGTATGTTGGGTGAGCAAAGCAAACTTTGTGTAAATCTTTAATTGAGATTTCATTTTGCATTGCAATTGCAAACTCATGAATCATTGCTGATGCTTCTTTTGATATGATATGAGCGCCTATAATTTTATCATCATATGATAAAACTTTAATAAATCCGTCAATATCGTTGTCACAATGAGCTTTACCTAAAGTTCTTACAGGTAAAACACTCTTTTTATAACTTCCTACCGGTAAATCTTGCTCGTTTGCACCTATCCATGCAATTTCAGGAATACCGTAAACTACACTCGGAATAAACACATTATCAAAAGGAGTATCCGACATCAAAGCTCTTGCCTGATACATTCCAAAATTAGCTAACATTAATTGTCCGCAAGCATCACCCAAGTAAATAACTTTGCCGTTTGCTACCGGTTTATTTGGAATTCTGCCGATTGCAACAAGTACAAAATCAGGTTCTAAAACTTCACCATTTGAAAGTGTTACTTTTTTATTTTCAATTTTTTCAACTGTTGTAGAAAGTTTCAAACCAATTTTACGCATTTTAAACATTCTTTCAACATATTTTGAAACTTCATCATCAGCAATTGAAAGAACCTTGTTAGTTGCTTCAATAACAGTTACATCCACATCTATGTCTTTAAAAATTCTTGCCCATTCAATACCTTCAGCACCTGCACCAATAATTACAACGCTTTTTGGTGCTTCTTTCATTTCAAATAAATCATCCGAATTCAAAATAAATTCATGGTCATATTCTAAACCTTTCAAAGCTTTTGGTTCAGAGCCTGTTGCCATTATAATTTTTTCGCAAATATAAGTTTCACCATTTGCTTCAATTGTTTTTTCTGCAATAACCTTAGCTTCATCTTCAACAATTTGCACACCTTTTGATTGCAAATTCTTTGTTAAAGCATTTCTTAGCATTTCAGTAACTTTATTTTTGCGCTCCATAACTTTTGCAAAATCAAATTTTACATCATTTGCTACAATACCAATATTTTCGGCATTTTTAACATCTTTATACAGTTCAGCCGAATGCATAATAGTTTTGGTTGGAATACAACCCTTGTTCAAGCAAACTCCGCCGATTTTATCTTTTTCAAAAAGTACAACTTTCAAGCCTTTTTCTGCTGCGAGTAAAGCAGCCGTAAAGCCTGCAGGACCTGAGCCTATAATTCCAAAATCAAATTTATTTTCCATTTCAAATCCTTATCTTGTGTAAACTCTTGCAAGTCGAGCTTTCAAGTGGCAAATAATTTCGTAATGTATTGTACCCATTGCTTTTGCCCAATCATCAATAGGTAATGTTTCGTCAAGTAAAGTGATTACGTCACCAACTTTTGCATCAACACCCGTAATATCAAACATCATTTGATCCATTGCAACATTACCGACTTGTTTAACTTTTTGTCCGTTCATATGTCCATAAAATTTATTAGACATTAATCTTGGAATGCCGTCAGCATAACCTAGAGGAACTGTCGCTATTTTTGTAGGTTTATCAGCAACAAAAGTATGTCCGTAGCTTACACCGTCACCTTTTTCAATTTCATGAATGTGTATAATTCTTGTTTTAACTGACATTGCTTGTTTCAAATTAACATGTTGTGCCTCAGAAATTAAGTCAGGATATAATCCATACAAACCAATACCGCCACGAACCATATTATATGTGCATTTGTAGACATTGCTTGTAATAATACCGGCTGTATTCAAAATATGAAGCAACAAACCGTCAGTATTAATTTGAGAAATTACATCCTCCCAAATCGCTAGTTGTTGTTCTGTCTTTTCTTTAATTTCAGCATTCGCTAAGTGTGAGAAAATACCCTTTAAATCAATGCATTCCATTGATTGAACTTTTTTAATAAATTCAACTGCGTCTTTGTGAGAAACACCTATTCTGTTCATGCCTGTATCTAACTTAATATGAGCCTTTACAGGAATTTTTGTTCTTTCGTAAGTTTGAATACAAGATTCCAAGTGTTCTTCTGAAAAAATTGTAATAGTTAAATTGTTTTCAACAACCGTTGGTAATGCCCAAATTGGCGCTGCACCAAGAATTAAAATTTCAGCGGTTACACCGTTTTCTCTTAAATTTAAAGCTTCATCAATTGAAGCAACACCAAACATATCTACACCTGATGCAAGCATTGTAGGAGCAAGCATTGCAGCACCGTGTCCGTAAGAATCTGCCTTAACTACTGCTAAGAACTTTTTATCTTGCGGTACACATTTTTTTAATTCTTTAATATTGTTAGAAACGTTATCAATATTGACTTCTACCCAAGAATCTCTATGAGCGTTTACATTTGATGTCCTTGAAATTTTCATAACTCAAGTATAGTCTATTTTTTTTCAATGTTCAAGTATTTAACAAAATATGCACTGAAGGCCGGAATGAATCCTGCAATAAATAACATTTGCAAGATACCGAACTTTTGAGCCATAAAACCCATTCCGCTGAGTAATACACCTACTATACCCCAACAAAATCCGTTTAAAAATCCGCCGATTATGCTTTTATATTGAGGCAATTCTTTTTGGGCAAGAACCATCGTAATCGGAGTTGCAAGCATTAAAATAAATGCCATTAATACAAAATCAATTAGTGCCAGTATTGGGAATTTTGCGTTAAAAAACACAAATATACACATTAAAACAGGCATTGACAACATTGATATATAAATAATTCGTCTTGTTCCTACAACTTCTTCAACCTTTGGACTTACAAGTGAACCAATTCCACCTGCAAACATAAACCAGAATAATGCCATACCAATATACATTGGATCATGACCGTTTGTTTTCCACAAGAATGGCAACAAGATTGTACAACTGCTTGAAATTAATGCTTTCATAATAGAAATCAAAATCAAAATCAAAACTTGTTTATTTGTCAAAATTGTCTTGAATACTGCAACAATATCCTTTTTAGAACTTTCAATTTTATCTCTGTCTGAAATTTTAGGTACGCATACAAACATTAAAAGTGCTAAAACAACACCTACAATGATTAATAGAGGCATTTTTTCTAAACTCAAGTATTGAGTAATTGCAGCAGACAATAATGGTCCGAAAGAATATCCGATTGAACCAAGGCTTAAAAATAAGCCCATATTTTTTGTGAAATCTTTTCTTGTAAATCTAATTACAAAACCGATACCTTGAGGGTGAAAAACACTTACACCCAAACTACCCAGTATAATAAACAAGGCTAAAGTATAAACGTTATGCGCAACACCTGTCAACGGGAAAAATACTGTCGCAAAAACTAATCCCCAAAAAATAAAGCTTCTTTTGGCAATGTTATCCGCAAAAAATCCGAAAATTGGTTGCAACAATTGAGAAAACAATTGTGACAAGCTCATTAAAAGCGCAGCAACACCCATTGAAATACCTATTTTAGCTGCAATAAACGGCATAATCGGATGTAAAAATCCTGAATATGTATCTGTTGTAAAGTGCGCTGCAGACAACCACTTCACCGCTTTATTATATGGTGATTTTTTCATAATTTCCTCTATTTTATTTTTATCTTAATTCCTATTAACCTTTAAAGTGTTCAATACCAGTTGCAACTAATGCAATTTCGTATTTATCACATTGTTCTATTAATTTTTTATCATTAATAGAACCTGCCGGTTCAATAATTAACGCAATTCTACCTCTTGCTGCCGCATGAATTACATCAACAGTTTCTATAGTTCTATCTGTTGCCATAACAGCATCTTTTGTACTGTCACATGCTGTATCCATTGCACCTTCGCAAGATTCAACAAACGATGTTTCACCTTGTCCGATTGCCAGTGTTTTAAAATCTTTTGCCAAAACAACTACATCTGATTTTGCATATTTGGCAACTTTAAACGCAAAAATTGCATCTTCCAATTGCTCTTGTTCAGGTTTCTTTTTTGTTAAAACTTTGAAAGTATCTTTATTAAAATCTGCTCTATCTGCATCTTGTTCCAAAACACCAAATGGAGTGATTTTTAACTCTTGCGATACAGAAATTCTTACCTCATCAAAAGGTGTGTTGATTTTAATAACCTTCAAATTTTCGTTTTTCTTTAAAATTTCTAAAGCTTCTTTATCATATCCGCAAGCTAAAACAACTTCAAATTGGCTTTGGATAATTTTTTTTGCAGTTCTGTCATCAACAATTTTTGAAAAACCGATACAAGAACCAATTGCACCAATCGGATTGCTATCAACTGCTTTTGCATAAGAATCAACTAAAGTCTTACCCAAAGCAACCGCACAAGGTAAACCGACTTTTGCCATTACTGTTGCAAAAACATCGTAAAATTCACTCAAAACATCAACTAAAACGCTCATGTTTAAGAAATTTTTGTATGTTAACTCGCCACCATTCAATTGTTCCCAATCAATTGATCCTTCATTTTTATATAAACAAGCTGATTGTTGTCTGTTTTCACCTTGTTTAAAATCAATTATTCTTTCTAAATTATCTAACATCTTTATTTCCTTTTATTTATTAATTTTATCAGGGAAATTATAGCACAAAAAGATTATTTAGAAATTATTTGCAAGAGGTTTGAGTTTCCCAATTTAGAATTTTACCATTAGGACATTTATAAGTATCACCAGTTAGAGTTGCCTTTAAGTAGTCCATATTATTGTTTAAAATTACCCAACCCAGTAAATCCATATAATATAAATTTCCTGTACTGCCACCACTAGAAGGAAAATACTCAATTGCACAATTATTATTTTCATCATCTAATATCCTAAATGTAAATAAATCAGAGCCTTCTTTTGTTTTACCTTTATTTGGGCCATCAATATCTACATGTATCACAGACCGCTCAAAAGACAATGATGTTCCATCGGCAAGAATCACATTATAGTAATTTATATGAGAATCATCTAAATTAGGTTCCATTTCACTACCATCATAATAATAAGCTTTAGATTTAGAAGCACATCCTGTAGATAATTTACAATTTTTTGATACCTTCATAAATTCAGTCATTCTCTCGCCGAAACGAGTATTTATATCTTTATAGTTAGTGATTCCTGTAAACCATTCATCATATGGACCGTAAACAGCTTGTGCACGTCCAAAAGCATCTTGTAGGTTTGAATATAGTTTCTTTACTTTGGCTACTTTTTCTTTATCAGCAGTTGAAGAATTTAAGTTAGGAATAGTCAATGCTGCAACCACACCAATAATACCCATTACAATTAGGGTTTCTGCAAGGGTAAAGGCTAAGGCTTTGCAAAGGGGTAGAATCCCTCTTTTGTCATCCCGTGCTTGACACGGGATCTTGGCAACATGAGATTCTGAACCAAGTTCAGAATGACATTGTGGTTTATGGCTTAATTTGGTAAATATTTTTTGTATTACTTCGCTTACACTCGCAATGACGTCTTGAACCTTAAGCCCGAAAGTCGCTCTACTACTAGTGTTTACCCCCCCCCCGCAAAATTGAAGGGCTTTATTTTCAATGTTTTTATCCATATTCATACCTCTTATTTATTCTTATTATGTTTCTTATTATAACATTCTTTGCTTGTTTCTTCAAGAGGGGTGGGTGAGGTTTGGATGGTTGGTAATATGTCGTAATGACTTGAAATAAAACATACTGTCATCCCGTGCTACGACACGGGATCTTTTTTATACTCAATCGCTATTCAATAGATTCCGCATCAAGTTGACATAAAAGTAAATGTTCTCCTCTAATGTCATGCTAAAGTGTTTAATGTGTGCAATACAAGAACAACTTAGTTATTCCGCATCTGATAAACATTTCAACTACGTATTAAAACATAATGTCATTGCGAGCGGAAGCGTGGCAATCCAAGATTTTTTTAGATTACTTCGTCGTTTCACTCCTCGTAATGACATTAAAATTGAATTGCCAACCCTCTAAACATCTAAACCTCCAAAAGCGCATTTGAACTGGTAAGATCCTGAATAAATGCGATTAATTTATTCTCTATTTAATCAATGTTTCAGGATGACATAGTATTGAAATTGTAACCCTAATGTCATACTGAACTCGTTTCAGCATCTCATTCTTACTAACTCCTGCCACACGGGGGACAGGCTCACAAGGCTCATACTTCGCCTGTTCGCTTTGTCAAAAAATTCAGGATGACATAAGGTTTAAACTTTTATCGGATAACTGATAAGATTCTTAATTTTTAGAACGGGCAGATTGTCAAGCGTTCTAAAAATCTTACGGCACGAGTTGGAAGATTTTCATCAGGATTGATTGAACCTACCAAAATTGTCTTTGTACCTGCTAATTTGCCTACTAAAATATCTGTTAACGGTCTATCACCAATAACTACAACGTGTTTTGGTTCCATAAACAAACCTTTGATTATTTGCTTAACTGTTTTTGTGCAAGGTTTGTTTGCATGAAAATATGTTTTACAAGGTGCTTGGTGTTCAACTTTTTCAATATATTCTTGATTTTTATTGTTTGAAACAATACACATATAAAAATCTTTTTTAAATTGATTAAACCAATCTATTGTCTTTCCTGAAAATTCACCTGTTTTTGATTGCATTGTTGTGCTGTCTAAATCGATTAACATAGCCTTAATGCCCATATCTTTAAGCATTTTCGGCGTAATATCGTAAATATTTTTTAAGTTTTTATCAGGACGTAAAATCATCGTTTTTTATCTCCTTTGTTCTTGCAAGAGCAAATTTATAATTTTTTGGCGCTCGTTCAAATTTTATCCATAATTCATCATTTGTATTGGCAACTTCTAACTCTTCTTTTGTTTTGTCACTTACAATTTCAGTTGCCTTCGTAATATATTGCTCGTCAGGTGTAATAATTTCAATTTCCTGACCTTTTAAAAATTTATTTTTTGTTTTTACTAAGTAACTATCGTCTTTCTTATCCCAAAATTCACACAAGAAATCAGCTCCCGCCAAACCTTTTGAAATATCGTAGCTGTAACTTTCCGAATTGTTATTTCCCAAATAGAAACCTTGAGTATAACCTCTATTTCCAACTTTTTTAAGTTCTAAGAAATATTTGTGCAAGTCATCAATTTTTCCTGCCATAACGTCATCAATAGCATTTCTATACGCCTTTGTTACGGCTGAAACATAATAAAGACTCTTTGTTCGACCTTCAATTTTTAATGAATCTACACCAGCTTCAATTAATTGAGGCAAGTATTCAACCAAACATAAATCTTTTGGGCTTAAAATGTGCGTACCACGTTCGTTTTGTTCAATTTCATAATATTGTCCCGGGCGAGTTTCTTCCAACAATTTGTAACTCCAACGGCAAGGTTGTGCACAATTTCCGTGGTTTGCTTGTCTTTCACCTTTTGTCATATAATCACTCAATAAGCATCTTCCTGAGAATGAAACACATTGAGAACCGTGTACAAAAACTTCCAATTCCATATCAGGAACTTGTTTTTTAATTTCAGCAACATCTTTGATTGGTAACTCTCTTGCCAAAATCGCACGAGTTGCACCCATATCTTGCCAAAATTTAACTGCCTCATAATTTAATGTATTTGTTTGTGTGCTTATATGAATCGGAATATCTGGCAAATGTCTTTTTACCAAACGTAAAACACCCATATCTGTTAAAATAATTGCATCAGGATTAGCATCTTTAATTCTATCCATAACGCTTTCAAGCAATTTAATATCATTGTTGAACGCAAAAATATTAAGTGTCAAATAGGCCTTTGCACCTAAATTTCTTGCCATATCTATTGCATCTTTAAGGTTTTCCATTGTAATTAATTCACCCTTACGCATAGCACGTAAGCTGAAATCTACAACACCCAAATATACTGCATCTGCACCGTATGTAACTGCATATTTTAATTTTTCAATATTGCCTGCCGGCATTAATAATTCTGGTTTGTTCATAAAAATAGTTTACCCTAAACTAATCACCCGTGCAATGTGTATTTTTCAAAATTATATTAAAATCCCTTTATTAAAGGAGATATTTATGAAAAAATTTATAGTTCTAACTTTATTTATTGCAGGTTTTACACTAATTGCAAAAGCTCAAGCCAAAACATTTACAACTTTTACACCATTTACTCCTCAACAAGCATATCAATTTAACAGCAACACTTATGACAGATATCTACCACCAAACAAGCAACAACGATATCTTCCTCCTCCACCTCCACCAAATCCTTACAACAGATATAACAATAATTTTGGATATTATAATCCTTATTACAATCAAAACCAAACAAAATGGCGAAGATTTAAAAATTTCTTCACATCAGGACAAATGACAGGCTACACACCTTCTTACAACAGTGCTTTTGACAATAATCCTTACGGATATCAAAGCGGATACTACGATAGTTTTGGTAACTATAAATATAACAATTATAACCAACAAAACGGCATGAGCATTAAGATTTTAGATTAAATATATAAAAAACCTTGGGGTAGAACCCCAAGGTTTTTTCTCTTTGTCTCACAATTATCTTAATTAAAATGATGCTACAGGTTTCTTTTGTAATTGAGCACCTGGAATTTGTTGCCAGTTTGCAGACATGATTTTTTTGAATGATTTCAAAGCTGTATCTTCTAATTCACCTAGTTCATCAGCTTCCATAATTAATTCTCTTAAAGGAAGTAATGCTCTTTGGTCACGAAGAACGCCTAATGCTGCTGCTGCACCAGCTCTAACTAATTCGTTTTCTGAACGGTTTTTCATAACATCAATTAATGCAGGAACTGCTTTTGTATCATTTAATTTACCCAATGAAGTAACTGCATAAATTCTTACGTTAACCCATTCGTCATATAACATGTTGATTAATTTATCAACGGCTTTTTTATTACCAATTTCACCCAATGCACGAGTTGCATCGCAACGTACATTAACTTTTTCGTGGTCTAATGAAGCAATTAAAGCATCTGTTGCAACATCACCAATTTCAATCAAAGCTTCAGTGGCTGTAATGCAAACTTGAGGGTTTTCATCATTTAAAGCTTCTACTAATGGCTCTACAACAATTTCGCCACCCAATCTGCCTAATGCTCTAGCAGCACGAACTCTAACATCTACGTTTCTATCTTCACGTAATGATTCAATCAAGTGAGTTGTTGCTTTTTCGTCACCCAATTCACCCAATGCACGAGCTGCATATAAACGAACTGAACCATTTTTATCATTTTTCAATACGTCAATCAAAGGTTCTACGGCTTTTGATTCGCCCATTTCACCAAGAACTCTTGCTGCATTATATCTAACTTTTTCTGAGTTGCTTGTTCTCAAATCTGAAATTAATTCTTCAAATGTTTTTTTAACTTGTTTTTTCTTGCTATTTACGCTAATAGTCATTTAAAAATTGCCTCCGACGTATATAATAATGTACCGATGTTATAATAAAGTAATTTTTCTAAAAAAAATTGCTTTTTATTTTGTATTTATTAACAATTGTTAAGAGAACTTCATTCATGTGTATTGCATGCTGTGCTTGCATTTCGACTTACACATATCTTGCAAGGGTAAACCTAACACTTTATATTTTTATCTTACCATTTTTTTTAAGTTTTGTCTTGCTTTTGAAACAATTTTTCATACATTTGTAGTAATTGTTTATTTAATCTTTTACACATTTAATAAAAATCGGCATTTGTTGTGTTAAAAAATATTAAGCAACTGGGATTAAAATTGTAAACTCACTACCATGCCCAAATTCACTGGTAACATGTATTTTGCCATGATGCATATCTATAATTTCTGACGAAATCGCCAAACCCAAACCACTGCCAACACCAGCCTTTTTTGTTGTAAATCCGGCACTAAAAATTTTATCTAGATTTTCTGGTTTAATACCTTTTCCCGAATCTTTAATTTTTACAATCAGTTCATTGTTTTCAACTTTTGTTGTGATTTCAATTTTTCCATATTTTTCAATTGCGTGACACGCATTTAATAAAATGTTCATAAATACTTGATTTAACATATTCGGATAACATTTTATAAGCGGTAATTCACCGTAATGTCTAATAATTTCCGCTTTATTTTTTGTTTCATTACGAATTATTGTAAGTGTCAAATCAAGTTCTTTGTTGATGTCTGCCTCTTGAAGTTCTGCCTCATCCAATCTTACAAATTTCTTTAAAGATATAACAAGATCTTGAACTCTTGCAACTGCAACATTGTCAATATCATTAATTTCTTCAAACATTTCTTTCATATCTGCATCATCCAATTTTTGAATTAATTTTTTCATAATTGCATTATTTGATTTTATTGATGCAAACGGAGTATTAATTTCGTGAGCTATGCCGGCAACTAATTGACCAAGTGAAGCCATTTTTTCAGAATTTATAAGTCGCAATTGAGTTTCTCTCAACTCAGTCAAAGTTCTAACATTATCTTCATACAATTTTGCCTGTGCAACAGCATTACCTAATTGAGCGGAAACACTTTCTAAGACATCAATTTCTTCAACCATCTCTCTTTTTTGATAGCTTACAAAAACAATTATCCCAAGTAAATCGTTCACGTGATAAATCGGCAAGATTACACGCATTGTCGGAACATCAAACAATTTCGCTTCGTTAAACTCTTTCAATGTCATCGAAGAAACTGTTTTTTTAGCAGACAATTCTTGAAAAATTTTATCTCCAAAAGTTATATTTTTACCGATAAATTCTTTTTTATTTTTGCCGTATGCCTGTTTTATCACAAAAAGTTCTTTTTCTTTGTCATTTGATGCATAATACGCACGATAAGCCCCAAACATTGTTGCTAGTTCTTTTAGGGCAGAATTCAAGATTTTGTCTGAATCAATTGACTCACGAATGATATTTGAAATTTTATTGATAAGTGTCATTTTAACAGCTTGAGCTTGGTTAGACTGGGCTGTTTTTCTAAGTCTTTCAACCTCCTTCAATGCCGTACTGCATTCTGTAACAAGATTTTCTTTTTCAGTTTTAACCCTTTCTAGTTCAACCTCTGCACTTACATCAGAAAATATCATTATGGTATAAATTCCACGTTTATAAGCTGACAAATTATAAAAAGAGAATTCACCTTTTGAGTCTTGGTAGTTTACAAAAGCATCAAAATCTTCTTTTGATTCAAAAAGATAATGCATAGGCAAAAATGATTGCATATCTTCTGCATCAAACGGATAAAAATCATAGCTCAACTTATGGGAAAAACGCTTAAAATCGTTATAATCCCAAAAATATCTTTTAAATGCTCTATTAGTGTAAACCACTTCCTTATTTTGATTTGCAACAATTACAGCATCTTTAAATTTGTTGAAAAAACTAAATTTCTCCATGTATATATTATATACATGTCTAAAAAAAAAGTAAAAATGTTAAGCCAAGAGGATGATTTTTTAGATTTATCAATAGTTTGTAAACTAATGCAAACAAAAATTTACGTTATGAAATATTTTGTTTCTGCGATAGTTTTTTGTGTTAGATTAATAATGTAGAGGGATTAACTCAACTGTTCACAAATTACACTAGGAGATATATTAAATGTCAGAATACTTGACTAAAGAAGAAATTAAGCAATGGAGAAGTTCATTAGAAAAAATTACTTTAGAAGAATTTGCAGCCAGATTAGGAAAACAAATTGAAGAAGCTAAACATACAAACGACTTGGTTGATATAGTATTAAAAGGTAAACCATACACATCTTCCTCAACTGAAATGTCATCTTCAATGCGTTCAGAAAAAATCAATACAATTGCAGAAAAAGCAGTAGAAAAAGAACGTCAAATCGTTTCTTCTTCTACACCAAAGGCTCAACCAAAAGCTGTTGAAGTTAAAGCTCAAAAAGAAGTAAAAGAAGTAAAAAAACAACAACCGATTATAAAAGAAACTGCTCCTGCATCTTTGAAAGAAGAAGTTCAAATCGTTTTCAAAAAAGCATTAACAGACAGAGAACAATTAGTATTTGATTATTTCTTAAAAAATAAAAACCAAATTGTATACGCTAAAGATTTAGCTAATTTATTAAGCTTGCCAAGAGATTATGTATACAAATACATCAAAAACTTAAGAGCTAAAATTGACGGCGAAAACTTGAAAAACGCTGAAGCTGGCGGATTCTTGTTATCAGTTTAATTAAGATAAAATGGAAATTAAAACATTAAATTTATTAGATATTTTAAATAAATCGCAGGTGCTTTATTCAACTGACTACTCAGGAGAATTCCAAGCTCCTGCTGATTTGTTAGAAACTATTTTAGAAAACTCCAATTCAAACGAACCTATTATTAACGGCATAATGTTCTTGCAAAAGACTTCCAGCCGTTCATACCTTGTTGTCGACGGAATGAAAAGAATTATCCAGTTCAGTTTGTTGCTTCACGCTCTATGTGAATGTTATAAGCTTACAAACGAAAAGAATGACCACGCCATTGAACTTATCAAAAAAAGGTATTTGTTCTTCGGAAAACATACAAAAATTCATCTACACGGCTATGAAAAAATTATCTATGAAAAACTTGTAAAATATGAACGAATGACAGATGAAGAAAAAGAACACCCAATGTTTAAAAACCTTCATGAATATTGGGCAAAAATTAAGATGAACAATATTTCTGCGACAAAATTATTTGAAGAAATAAAGAAAATTAATGTTTTAGCCTGTGTTTACGAAAATTCTGACATTGAAAACAGAGATATTTACCAATATTTAAACTGTAATAATCCTAACATTGAAGAACTTTTACTCATCACTGATTTTATAAAAGAAAATTCTAATGAAGGGCTAAAAATCTGGTACAGCATTTTAGATTTGTATAAAAATGTCGGTTTAAAAGGCTATTTCAAATATTTTATAAGAGATTTTTTAACAATTCAAAGAAACGGAATTATACCAAAAGCAAACGAACTTTATATGAGCTTCAAACGTTATTACAAGCGCCTAGAGCCTAATATGAAACTTGAAGATTTCTTTAGACATATAGAAAAATTTGCAAAATATTATTTAAAAATTCTTCAAGCTGATTTTGAAAACGAAGAAGTTAAATCGCTTGTTGCAACAATCAACGAAGGCGATATGCAAGAGACTTACCCGTATTTGTTGGAGGTTCTTGATGACGTTGAAAGCGGTAGACTTACAGAAGAAACCCTAATTCAACTTTTAAATACAGTTATTGCATTCATTAATGAACAAAGAAGTGGTAATTTTTCAAGCACAATCGACTTTGCAAACCTTAGCCACGAAATTAATCAAAGAATTTAATTAAAATTTACTTACATCTTGGGTTTTGTTCTGTTGGTGTTGTTCCGTTTGGACATTTTTTTGAACTATCTAATTTTAAATAATCCATATTGTCATAGTCAATAACCCAAGCAGCAGCGGTATAACCCATATCCTTTATTTCTGTTATACGCTCACTGAAAGTTTTATCATATCCTTGAGGAAATAATTGACCATCAACTATACTAAAAGAAAAAAGGTCTTTAGAATATACTCCTGAACCCTTATTAGGACCATCTATATCTACAGAAAAACTTCCACCAGTAGAAACACGAACAGATGTTCCATCTGCAAGAAGAAATTTGTAAATATCAGTTTGGTCATCTCCATTAGCAATTTGATAACCTCTAATATTATAAACTTTTTTTGATAGACAACCTTGATTTGCTTTCATACCACAGTTTTTTGAAACTTTCATAAATTCAGTTATTCTATCGCCAATAACTTCTACACGTGTTCTAGTATCAGCTTTCCATTCATCAATTGGCCCATAAACCGCTTGAGCACGACCTAGAGCGTCATTAAGGTTTGAATATATTTTTTTAACCTTTGCAACTTTTTCTTTATCTGCGGTTGATGAGTTTAAGTTTGGAATAGTTAATGCTGCAACAACGCCAATAATACCCATTACTATTAGGGTTTCTGCAAGAGTAAAGGCAAAGGCTTTTTTGAATATTTTGTCACCTTGAACTCGTTTGACAAAGCGAACAGGCGAAGTATGAGCCTTGTGAGCCTGTCCCTCGTGTGGCAAGGTCTCTACAACATGAGATGCTGAAACAAGTTCAGCATGACATAAGGTTTTACTTGTCATCATAAAATGGTGACATAACATTTTATTTTTTATTCTACGCAACAAAAACATCATTTTAAACTCCTTTTGCAAAGCCCGAAAGTCACTCTTCTATATCTAGATAATACCCCCTGGAACGTGAGAGCATTTAATTTCAATACTTTCAGCCATATTATTTTCTCCTTATTTTTTATTTATTGTAATCTATTTATTTATATTTTTCAAGTAGAAAATTTTATTTGTTACTGGAATGTTTACAAGATTCTGAAACAAGTTCAGAATGACAGAAAGTTTTATATACAATCTCAATGTCACCCTGAACTCGTTTCAGGGTCTCTGCAACATGAGATGCTGAACCAAGTTCAGCATGACATAAAGGTTTATATTCAATTCTTATATCACCCTGAATTGCGGATTTTCGGCAGGGTGAAACAAAGTGTAACCCGTAAGTTGGAGTGGAACGTTACTCCCACGACAACCCGAATAATCTAAGAGTATTTCAGGGTCTCTTTTTTTGCTTTGCGCCAAAGTTGGTCAAATTCTTCAAAAGAATATTCAGTCAAAGGTTTTGTTGCTAATTCTTCCATTTTTCTAAAACGTCTTTCAAATTTTCGGTTTGCTGAAATTAAGCATTGTTCAGCATCTAGCTTATGCCAACGAGCCAAGTTCACTACTGCAAAAAGAATATCACCCATTTCATCTTCCATATGGGCTTTGTCACCTTCATTAACAGCTTCTTTAAACTCTTCCATCTCGGAATTTACACAATCCCAAAGAGTTTCAACATTATCCCATTCAAACCCTACTTTAACAGCACGTTTTGAAATCTTTTGAGCAGACATCAAGGCTGATTGAGATTTCGAAATTCCATCCATTTGAGAAGTTCTTTCTTTTTTCTCTTCTTGTTTCAATTTATCCCAATTTACCACTACATCATCGGCATTTTTAACCTTTGTGTTACCAAAAACATGCGGGTGTCTGTGAATTAATTTGTCTTTTAATTCTTTTGCAACATCTTCAATATTAAAAGCACCTTCTTCGTCTGCAATTTGAGAATGTAAAAGAACCTGCAATAAAACATCCCCCAATTCTTCTCTTAAATGAGGTAAGTCATTTTCATCAATGGCATCAACCGCTTCATAAGCTTCTTCAAGCATATTTGGTCTAAGCGAAGAGTGAGTTTGTTCTCTATCCCAAGGACAACCGTTTTCTGAACGTAAGACTCTTATAACTTCAACTAATTCTTCTAAATTCTTATATTGCATAAAAAATCCCCCACAAATTTATGTCCATGATACAATAAAAACTATGAAAAGAAAACCAATAGTTGCAATAGTAGGAAGACCAAACGTAGGCAAATCTACGTTTGTAAACAGACTTGTAGGTCACAGAAAATCAATCGTTGACGATTTACCGGGGGTAACTCGTGACAGAATTTATTTTGACGTTGAATGGCAAAATAAATGGTTTACGGCTATCGACACCGGCGGAATTATTCCGAGTGACGAGGATGAAATCATGGTTTCAATTTATGATCAAGCAAAAATAGCTTGCGATGAAGCCGAAAAAATTATTTTTATCGTTGACGGCAAAGACGGCGTAACTCCTGTTGATGAAGAGATTGCAAACATTTTACGCCAAACTAAAAAACCTGTATTTTTAGCGGTAAATAAAGTTGATAGCCCAGCTCAAGCACTTTATACAAGCGAGTTCTACTCTCTTGCACTTGGAGATCCAATCGGTATTTCTGCGCTTCACGGCTCAGGCGGTGTTGGTGACTTATTAGAATTGGTTACAGAAGATTTTGAAGCTGATGACGAACTTGAAGAAGAAACTGATATTAAACTTGCAATTGTTGGAAGACCAAATGCAGGTAAATCTTCAATTGTAAATGCCCTTTTAGGCAAACAACGTGTTATTGTTTCTGATGTTTCAGGCACAACAAGAGATAGTATCGACAGCAAATTCACTTATAAAGAACAAGAATTCACTATTATTGACACCGCCGGTATTCGTAAAAAAGCCAAAGTTGATTATGGTGTAGAAAAATTTGCGGTTGATAGAGCAATCAATTCAATCAAAGATTGTGATATTGCAATCCTTGTACTTGATGCAAAAGAAGGTATTGCAGACCAAGATAAAAAAATTGCCTCAATAATTACAGAGGCAGGAAAAGGTTTGATTATTGCCGTTAACAAATGGGATTTAATCGAAAATAAACAAGCAAATACAACAAGCCAATTTGAAAAGAAACTTGAAAACGAAATTCCATTTTTGAGTTATGCTCCAAAAATTTACATCAGTGCGGTTACAAAACAACGATTGAACCAAATTTTTGAAAAATCAATGGAAGTTTACGAACAATGTACAAAACGTATCTCTACAGGCTTATTGAACAAAGTTGTAAACGAAGCATACTTGTTGAATCCGCCACAAAGCGTTAAGAATAAACGTCTAAAAATTCTTTATACAACTCAAGTTAACGTTAAACCTCCGACATTCGTTATTTTTGGTAACAACGCTGACTTGATGAAGGATCACTACAAACGTTATATCGAAAACAAACTTCGTGAAGCGTTCGGATTTTTTGGAACTCCAATTAGAATTTCAGTTAGAGAACGCTCAGATAAGAGAAAATAATTTAAAAGTCGGATTTGATTTCATCAAATCCGACTTTTTTTTCTAGCATTGTTATTCAGCATCTGATAAACATTCCAATGGCGCATTAAAATATAATGTCATCCCGTGCTACGACACGGGATCTTTTTTACACACAATTGCTTTTCAGGAGATTCTGAATTAAATTCAGGGGTGTATATGTTAATCTTCATTTTTACGAGCAACTGCCAAACCTGCAGGCAAGTCCAAAACCTCCATTTGATATTTTGGATTACCATTGACGGCATCTAAAAATGGTTTTACCTTTTCTGCGTGTGAAGTTACATTGTCAGCACAAATTACTGCACCTTTTTTCAAGTGTTTATCTAGCAAATTGAAATATTCAATATATTGAGATTTATTTGCATCAATAAACACAAAATCAATAATTTCGTCTTCAGGAAGTCGTTCCAAAATACCGATTGCAGAACCTTCTTTTGTTGTAATAACATCCATTACACCACAAGTTTTGAAATTTTCTTCTGCAAGAACTCTTCGTTTTTCATAAAATTCGATTGTGGTTAAATGTCCGCCTGTTTCTTTCAAAGCTTTTGCAAGCCAAATTCCGGAATAACCATTTGAAGTTCCTATTTCGTATGCATTTTGTGCATTACAAATTTTCACAAGCATATTCAAAAAGTTGCCTGTTTCTCTTGCTACATTCCAAAATTCATTTTGAGTTTCTTCTAAGCGTTTAAATACTATTTCTGTTGTATCATCCATAATTAATTTATTTTTTTCACCTTATTTGTAATTACCAATTCACTAACCGGAATATCTATCGGTAATGTCTTTATAACTTGTTTTCTATCCAAATTCAACACTGAATATTTTCCGGCTTTTGCATCAGAAATTATTGCAAGATTTGAGTTTGGCACTTTATACATTTTTGTAGAAAATCCGTTTGTGTTTAATTTTATTGTTGCAGTAATTTTATCGGTTTGAGTATTCAAAACTTGTACTGTACTGTTTTCTGCACTTAAGATATATAGGTTATTGAAATAAACCAACATATCCACAGGTTTTGGAGAAACTTCCAACTCGTCTGCAAGTGTCATTGTTGCATAATCAACGATTGCAATTCTGTTTTTAGTTCTACTTGCTAAATAAATTTTGTTTTGTGAGTACGCAATTGAAGAAACGTTAGGGAAAATACCAACTTCTTTTATTGTGTAATCGTTATCTAATTCAACACACCAGACATCATTTGTTAGTTTGTCAACATAAATTAATTTTGTTGATTTGTCAGCAAGTGTCAATTTTGTACATCTGCCGTTTACTTGAATTTTTTGTTTAGTTTGCATTTTATCTAAATCTATCACGTAAATAGAAGATATATTTGGAGCTGAAACATAAGCCAATCTGTTAATTTCATCAATAACAATTTCTTCCGGTTGAGCATCAAATTCAAAACATTTAATTACAGCCTCATCTGCTAATGAAATTACATTCATTGCATTAAAATCAAATGTTGTAACCATTAAAAATCTGTTTTGATATGCTTTCATATCAATCGGAATAGAGTTTAAGCTTAGCGCATATTCCGGTCTTGCACCTCCTGATGGTAAAACATGAACATTTTTTGAATGGCATGTTATTACATACATATTTTTATTTCTTAATTGTGGAACTGTTGTAACTAAATCTTTTTTAACCTCTGTATGAACAGTTTTTTCTTCTACCGGTTTTGTGTATTCAGATTTAACTTTTAACACATCTTGCTCTGTTGTAATTCGCAATCCGCCAATAATACCCTTGATATTTTCAGGCACTACCAAATTTTTTGGAACCAACAAGTCTTGAGGTAACAAACCTGTTTTAACTTCTAAAAATGGATCACTTTGGTATAAAACTGATTTTTTTCCGTCTTTTTCTATAATTTTCAATAAAACAAAATCATTGTTTAAAATAAGAATATCAGGCATATCCTTTAAGGTTTTATTTGCAGGTACTGATTTTTTTACCGAAATTGTAGCCGGTTTTAAAATCTTCGCAGGGAATAATGGTAAATATAAATTATCTCTTATTGTAATCAAACCATCAAACCTAATATCTGCAGAAGGTTGTTCTTTTTTAATATAGTTAACAACTTCTGTCGGTAAAGTTGCCGCAGAAGCAGACATAGCTCCTACAAACATAACTATAAGAGTTACAATCAGTTTACGCATTATTGGAATACCCCTTTTACTTTTTCTTTCAATGTGTCTTGAGCTTTTTTGCCTGTATTTATTTCATACAAACGTTTATACAAACTTCTTTCTTCATCAGTAAGTTTTGTAGGAACTTTAACATTTACAACTAAAATGTGGTCGCCTCTATGAGTTGGTTTTTGAATATGAGGTACACCTGCACCTTTAATCTTAATCAAGTTACCGCTTTGAATACCGGCTTGGACCTGAACTTTTTTATATCCATCAACAGTTTTAACTGTAACTTCATCGCCCAATGCTGCTTGAGCAGGAGATATTTCTAATTGAGTAATAATATTTATACCATCTCTGTTAAAATGTTCAGAAGGTTTTACACGTAAAACGACATATAAATCACCTGCCGGACCGCCATTTATACCACAATCACCTTCATCTGCTAAGCGCATTTTTGACATATTGTCTACACCTGCCGGAATTTTAACTTCCAATGTCTTTTCAACTTCTACTCTACCCTTACCGTGGCATATTTCACAAGGTTCTTCAATTTTTTTACCTGTTCCACGACAATCTGGACACGCTGTTACTTGAGTAAAGTGTCCCAAAATTGTTTGAGTCGTTTGTTGAATTTTACCGGAACCTCCACAAGTAGGACAAATTTTAGGTGTTGTACCCGCTTTTGCACCACTTCCGTTACAATCCTTACATACTTCAAGATGGTCAATTTTTATTTCTTTTTTGCAACCAAATACAGCCTCTTCAAATTCAAGTTCTACATCTACACGTAAATCTTCACCTTGACGAGGAGCATTAGGATCTGCTTGACGTTGAGAAAATCCACCAAAACCGTCAAAGAATGATGCAAAAATATCGTTCAAGTCACCGAAACCACCAGCAAAAGGACCGCCAGTATCAAAACCGGCATTCTTTAATCCGTCTTCACCAAATCTGTCATAAGTCGCACGTTTATCATCATCCATCAATGTTTCGTACGCTTTACCGATTTCTTTAAATTTATCCTCTGCATCAGGTGCTTTATTTACATCCGGATGATATTTACGAGCCATTTTTCTAAAAGCGCTTTTAATTTCATCTTTTGTGGCGTTTCTATCAACACCTAGTGTTTCATAATAATCTGCCATTCTTAACTAATTAACCTTTCCAACTTGTGGTTTGAAAAATGCCGTGCATAAATCACGGCATTAATTTTCATATCTATTCTGCTGAAGCTACATTTACCAATGAAGCTCTTAAAACTTTATCACCAATTTTGTAACCTTTTTGAAGTTCATTAATAATTGTTCCTTCCGGATGTTCGCTTGTTGGTGTTTGCATTACAGCTTCATGGAAATTAGGATCAAATTCTTTTCCCTCTGTTTCAATAACTTCTAAACCTAATTTTGTCAAAGTGTCTTTCATTTGTTTTAAAACTAAATTAAAACTTTCTTTAACTTTTTGACAATCTTCTACATTTTCAACTGCTTTTTGACCTCTGTCGAAGTTATCTAAAACTTCAATAAGTTGTTTCAATGTATTTTCTGCGCCATATTTTAACAAATTTTCACGTTCTTGAGCTTGACGTTTTCTAAAGTTGTCAAAATCTGCAGCAAGTCTGATATATTTGCTGTTTAATTCCTCATATTTTGCTTGAAGTTCGTTATCTTTTGAAACCTCTTTAGTTTCTGTTTGTTCTGTTTCTTTGTTTTCTTCTGCTTTTGCAGTATTATCTAAATCCATATCTTTGTTGAATGGATTTGATTCTGTTGTTTCTTCATGTTTTTTCTTATGTGACATTTTACCCGCCTTCATAAAATTATTATACAACTTTAATTATATGCCATCAATCAAGATAAACAATGAATATTTATTATTTTTTAATAATTCCTAAATAATTTATACAAAATATTATGGAAATATTAATTTTTCATTAACAAATCACTTTATTTGAATTTTTTGAAGTATAAATGTATTATTAAAAGTCTAAATATATAAACTAGGAGGCATAAAAATGAAAATTAGACCAATCGGTGACAGAATTGTAATCAAAGTTATTGAAGATACAGCACAAACAGAAGGTGGAATCTTTATTCCTGACAGTGCAAAAGAAAAACCTCAAAAGGGTGAAGTTGTAGCAGTAGGCGAAGGCAAAACTTTAGATAGCGGTGAAAAAGCTCCTGTATCAGTTAAAGTTGGCGAAACTATTATTTATGAAAAATACGCTGGCAGAGATATTAAAATTGACGGCGAAACATTAAAAATCTTATCAACTTCAGATGTTTTAGGTGTACTTGAATAGTACCTTGCAGTCTTAACGACTTAAAATAAAAGTTATTACATTATTTATAAAGGAAAAATGAAAAATGGCTAAAAGAATTGTATTTCAAGAAGAAGCTCGTAAATCATTATTAAAAGGTATCGATGCAGTAGCTGATGCCGTAAAAGTTACATTAGGACCAAAAGGCAGAAATGTAATTTTAGAAAAGAAATATGGCGCACCTCAAATCGTTAACGACGGTGTTACTATCGCAAAAGAAATCGAATTAAAAGACGGTTTAGAAAATGCAGGTGCACAATTATTAAAAGAAGTTTCATCAAAAACTAACGATGTAGCTGGTGACGGTACAACAACAGCATCAGTTTTGGCTCAAGCGATCGTTAGAGAAGGTTTGAAAAACTTAACTGCCGGTGCTAACCCAATGTCAATTAAACGTGGTATCGACAAAGCAGTTGAATATTCAGTAGAAAAAATTAAATCTATGTCAAAAGCAGTTGCTACAAAAGAAGAAATCGCTCAAGTTGCAGCAATTTCAGCAGGTAACAACTCTGAAATCGGCGAATTAATCGCTGAAGCTATGGAAAAAGTTGGTAGCGAAGGTGTTATTACTGTTGAAGAAAGCAAATCTTTCGGCACAAATTTAAAAGTTGTAGAAGGTATGCAATTTGACAAAGGTTACATTTCACCATACTTCGTAACTGATGCAGAAAGAATGGAAGCAGTTTTAGAAGATGCTTACGTTTTATGTGTAAACAAAAAAATCAACTTAATCCAAGACTTAGTTCCAATACTTGAACAAGTTGCAAGAGAAGGTAAATCATTGTTGTTAATCGCTGAAGATGTTGAAGGTGAAGCTTTAGCAACATTAGTAGTTAACACTATGAGAAAAGTTATCCGAGCAGTTGCAGTTAAAGCTCCTGGTTTTGGTGACAGAAGAAAAGCTATGTTAGAAGATATCGCTATCTTAACAGGCGGTCAAATGTTCACTGAAGAATTAGGAACAAAATTAGAAAACTTAACTATCGATATGATGGGTACAGCAAAACGTGTAACTGTTTCTAAAGATGAAACAACAATCGTTGTAGGTGATTCAACAAAAGCAGCTGTTCAAGAAAGAATTTCATTAATCAAGAAACAAATTGAACAATCTGATTCTGACTACGATAAAGAAAAATTACAAGAACGTATCGCTAAATTATCTGGCGGTGTTGCAGTAATCGAAGTTGGTGCAGCAACAGAAGTTGAATTAAAAGAAAGAAAATTAAGAATTGAAGATGCTCTTAACGCAACAAGAGCTGCTAACGAAGAAGGTATCGTTCCAGGTGGTGGTGTTGCATTATTAAGAGTTCAACAATACTTAGAAGAAAAATTAAACTCAGAAGAATTCGCTTTGGATGATGAAAAAATCGGCTACAAGATTTTAACAGCAGCTTTAGATATTCCTCTAAGATTAATCGCTAATAACGCAGGTGCATCTTCTGACGTTGTAGTTGAAACAGTTAAAGCTGAAAAAGATTCTTACGGTTATGATGCTTTATTGAACACATATACAGATATGTTCAAATCAGGTATCGTAGATCCTGCAAAAGTAACTCGTTCAGCATTAGAAAACGCAGCATCAATCGCAGCTATGTTATTAACAACAGAAGCAGCAGTTGTAGATATTCCAGAAGAAAAATCAGCAACTCCTGACATGTCAGCTATGGCTGGTATGGGAGGAATGGGCGGTATGATGTAATAGTTCATACGAACATAAAATTCCAAAAAGGGCGGTGATAAAATCACCGCCCTTTTTATTAAATTTTTTATTTACATCTTGGGTTAGTTTCAGTCGGAGTACTTCCATTCGGACATTTACCGTTTTTTATCTTTAAATAATCCATGTTATCGTAATCTATAACCCAACCGGATGCCGGTTGACCATGTGATGTTAAATCTGTTAAATACCATGTAAAATTGCTGTCACGGACAGGTTGAACCGTATTATTGCTGATTAAGAATCTGAAAATATCAGTTCCCCATTTGTTATTACCTTTGTTAGGACCGTCTATATCAACATGTATAAATCCTGATGAATCGATTGCAACTGATGTCCCGTCCGCAGTAATAAATCTGTATCCTGAAAGTATTTGACCTGTTGATGTTCCATTTGCCCAGTAAATATTTGCATTTTTGAAACAATCGTTCTGGTTGCTTGTACTGCAATTTTTGGAAACTTTCATAAATTCTGTGATTCGTTCTCCGATACGTTGATTTATAGAAGTTGTATTAGTTATGTTTAAGTGTCCATTCATCATACGGTCCATACACTGCTTGTGCACGTCCCAGAGCATCATCAAGATTTTGGTATATCTTTTTAACTTTAGCAACTTTTTCTTTATCTGCGGTTGAGGAGTTTAAATTTGGAATTGTAAGTGCTGCAACAACGCCAATAATACCCATTACAATCAAAGTTTCCGCCAGTGTAAATGCAATTTTTTTAGCCATAATTACTTTCCCCTTTTTTTAACGTTTAAAGTCTACTTATATGAATATATAACCATTTTTAAAACATGTCAATTCAAGTGAACACATACAATACAGGCTTAAAATTTTTACTTCTACCTGTCGATTTTGCTAGTAGTTCTAATTTTTCTTTTGATTCTTTAGATATTCTTAGTGAAATTTGTTCTAAAACCATAAAAACTCCTGTAATACTTTGTATTACATTATAACACATTGTAATATAATTTTATTTTTGAATTAAAACATAAGATCCTGGTTTTACTTCTTTTGATAATTGAACAATAACGTCATTATCCATTCTCATACAACCATGAGAAGCGTAAGTGCCAATACTTGCAGGGTTATTGTTACCATGAATAAATTCACCATTTGAGCCTAAATCTTTACCTGTTTTTGGGTCAATTGTTGTTAAAATTAAGATTTTTGGACCATAAGCCTTTGGACTTTTACGTCTTTTTGTACCCGCAGGTGCTTCTGTGTATGGATAAGTTTCAATGTGAGAAACCTTTCTCAAACCAGTGCTTGTCGGTGAAGTCTTTTTACCTGAGGCAACTTGATAAACTTCAAAGGCTTTTCCATCCTTATCATATCTATATAATCTGTTTTCACTCAAATCAACTACGATTGGGGCATTTTGTTTCTTACCCGCAACTTCAATTTGTGGTGATGGAGCTTTTGCTAAAATTGCCTTATCGTGTTTATCTATTCTTTTTAGTGGTGTTTGTGCGGTTTGTTGAACTGACAAACCTTCCATTTCACTCATTGCATCAGCTTGTGTTTGAGAAGCTGAAAAAATACTACTAGCTTCCGACTGCTGACTCTTTGTTGCACCAACATTTTGAGTCATATTCGTATTAAAAGAAATTTCATTAACTTTAACCATAAATTTCTCCTTTCAATTTTCTATTATCATTGTAGCATAAATTTTAAAAAATAAGTAATTAATCTTTTTTTTGTTATAATTTCTTTAGAAACGAGGAAGAAATATGAAAAACATTTTAGTTATAAATTTTGGCGGAATCGGTGATGAAATTTTATTTTTACCAACATTAATTTCATTAAAAAAAGCATTTTCTGAGTCAAAAATTACACTTTGCCTAGAACCAAGAAGCAAGGGCATCAAAGATTTGACTGACACTATTGATGATTTAATTTTAATTAATCCAAAAGGTAAAAACAAATATACAGAAATGCTAAAACTTTTACTAAAAGCTCGTTTTGGCAAATTTGACACTGTAATTTCTGCAGGGGGCAACAAACTTATAAGTATTTTATTGTTCTTAACAGGCATTAAAAAACGCTATGGCTACAATACAGGTAAATTAAGCGAAAAACTTTTGACAAAAGCCGTACCTTTGAATAAGCAACAATATGCCTCTTTGATGTATCACGATTTAATTCGTGACATTACAGACATTAGAACAGATATTCCTGAAATCACATTAGAAAAAGGCGAAAAAATTCCAAATTCAGTACTTATCCACCCCGGAGTGAGTAAATTAAGCGTTCAAAAAAATATGATTAAAACAATAACTCCGGAAATTTGGGCAGATGTAATTAAACTTTTATTAGATAACGGCAAACACGTTACATTGACCGGTGGTCCGGATGACAAAGAGGTTGTAGACAAAATTTTATCTATAATTGAACCGTTAAACAATCCAAATTTTGAAAATTATTATGGAAAAACAAAAAATCTAATGGATTTAGCTAAACTTATAACAAAATACGAAAAATTTGTATGTTCAGATTCAGCACCACTACACATTGGAGTAGGCACAAAAACCAGAACTTACGCTATTTTTGGTTCTACTGACGACAAAAAATTAATTCCACAAGCAGATTTTGTTACAGCATTAAAAACAAATGATGATTGTCCAATTAAACCTTGTTTATGGGATCACAGACAAACAACTTGTGAAAAATTGTCATGCTTAAAGTTCAAAGCCGAAGACATTGCCAGTGAAATTTTAAAGTAGAAGTTAACAAAACTTAACACTAAAAATGCCGTTTTTTCATGGTTTTCAGTAGTTTCAAGGCTCAAAATGGGCAAGGATAGAAAAACTGGTATTTTTGTGATATGCTATTATTTGCAAGCGTGTAGTTTGCTTTAGAGTACACAATAACAAAGAAGGAATTAAAGATTATGTCATTACCATCAGTTGCATACTTGTCAATGGAAATTGCATTAGACCAATCTTTAAACACATATTCCGGTGGTTTAGGTTTCTTAGCTGGTTCTCACATGTTATCAGCAGGTTACTTACAAATGCCAATGGTTGGTGTTACAATGCTTTGGTCTTATGGTTATTATGACCAACGTATTGGCGAAAATGGACAAGTAGAAGTTTCTTACATCAGAAAATACTATGATTATTTAACAGATTTAGGTGTTCAAGTAGAAGTTGACACATTTGGAGAAAAAGTTAAAGTTAAAGCTTACAGAGTAGAACCTGAATTATTCGGTTCTTGTCCTGTATACTTATTAACAACTGATATCGATGGTAACAGTGATTGGGCTAGAAGCATTTCTCACAGATTATATGACGGAAATGAAAAAATCAGAATCGCTCAAGAAACTGTATTAGGTATCGGTGGTATCAAAATTTTACAAGCAATGAGATACAAGTTTGATGTTATCCACATGAACGAAGGTCACGCATTGCCGGCTGCATTCGAATTATTAAGACAATTCAAAGGTGATTTGGAAGAAGTTAAGAAAAGAACAGTATTCACAACTCACACTCCTGTAGCAGCAGGTAACGAAGTTCACTGGGTTGACACATTGATGGAAGGCGGATTCTTCGCTGGTACTTCAAGAGAAAAGGCTATCGAACTTGGTGGTGAAAACTTCTCTCTAACCGTTGCAGCTTTAAGAATGAGCCGTATCGCAAATGCCGTATCACAATTACACGGTCTTGTTTCAAACAAAATGTGGGATTGGGTTGAAGGCAGATGCCCTATCCGTGCTATTACAAACGCTGTAAACTTACACTATTGGCAAGATAAGAGAATGAATGGCGACAAATCATTCGAAGAATTGTTAGCAGCAAAACACGAAATGAAAAAAGAATTGTTTAAATACATCGCTAACAAAGCAGGTAAAAGATTCGATCCTGATGTATTAACAATCACTTGGGCAAGAAGATTTGCTGACTACAAACGTGCTTGGTTAATCTTAATGGATAAAGACCGCATTACAAAATTGTTAGATAACAACAAATTACAATTAATCTTCGCTGGTAAATTCCACCCAGATGATGTTATGGGTAAAGAAATGTTCAACAAATTGTTAAACCGTTCTCATTCAATGAAGAACATGGTTGTATTACCGGGTTATGAATTACAATTAAGCGGTATGTTGAAACGTGGTTCAGATATTTGGTTGAACACACCATTAAGACCATTCGAAGCTTCAGGTACTTCAGGTATGAGTGCTAACGCTAACGGCGCTTTACACTTATCAACATACGATGGTTGGACAGTTGAAGGTACATTCAATGGCGTAAACGGTTACACAATCGAATACGAAGGACTAGACGATGAAATTCCTTGGGAAGAACGTCATTGGAAAGATCACGAATACATGATGAATGTAATCGAAAAAGAAATCATTCCAACATACTACCATAACAAAGAAGAATGGGCTCGTATGATGCGTCAAGCAATCAGAACAGCTGAAGCTTACTTCAATTCTGACCGTATGGTAATTGAATACTACAACAGAATTTATCGCTCTATCGCTCACGATACAGAAGGCGCAGGAAAAGATAAAGCTGATGTTAATTTAACAAGACCAACATTTGATGCTTGGACATTCGCTAACATCAAATAGTTGATAAAAGTCTAACTAGAAAACGGAGTTTGCAAAAACTCCGTTTTTTTATAAGTACATTGAAAATTTAATAGGGGTAACTTTCAAACTCCCACCAACACATACAATTAACGAAGAAATTAGCTGGAAAGGGAGCAATATAAAGAAATTTCAGATAATAAAAACCGCTATCAAAGTGCTGATAACTGTTTTACAATTTATCTTATTTTTTTACAAGGAAACAAAACATTATTTGAAAACTTGCACTTCTTGGGCAATGTCCCCTATATTTTTATTATAACATATTTTACAAAAATTTTATGAGGTAGCAATGGTTTGCAAAGTTTTTACATCAACAGTTATCGGATTAGATGCTTACAAAATTGAGGTTGAAGTCGATTTAGTTAATTCACTTCCTTCTGTTTCAATAGTAGGTTTGCCTGATGCTGCAGTAAATGAAGCAAAAGAAAGAGTTCGCTCAGCAATAAAAAATTCATCTTTTTCTTTCCCTCAAAAGAAAGTAGTTGTAAACCTTGCTCCAGCAGATATAAAAAAAGAAGGTACAAATTTTGATTTGCCTATTGCTGTTGGTATTCTGATTGAAGAAGGAACTATCCAAGAAGAAAAAACTCAAGATGTTGCTTTTATTGGAGAATTATCTTTAGATGGAACATTAAGAAGCATAAATGGCGTACTTCCGCATGTTTTAGGATTAAAAAAAGCAGGAGTAAAAACCGTTATTGTACCTAAAGAAAACGCAAAAGAAGCTTCACTTGCAAACGGAATAACTGTTTTAAGTGCAAATAACTTAAATGAAGTTGTGAACCATTTTATAGATACACCTTTAGAGATTGTACACACAAATGTTGATGAATATCTTGCAAAAGGAATTGAAGAGAATTATTTGTATGATTTCAAAGACGTAAAAGGACAACAGAAAGCAAAAAAAGCATTAGAAATTGCAGCGGCCGGTGGTCATAATATGATTATGGTTGGCACTCCCGGTTCCGGTAAAACGCTTATGGCAAAATGTTTTGCATCAATTTTACCTCCGCTTGAACTTTCAGAAGCATTAGAATTAACTAAAATTTATAGTGTTTCCGGTCTTTTAACGAATAACGAACCTTTAATGGTAAAACGTCCATTTAGAGCTGTTCACCATACAGCATCCGCAAACGGAATTATTGGTGGCGGAACAAATCCAAAACCAGGAGAAATAACACTTGCACATAGAGGGGTTTTATTCTTAGATGAAATTGTTGAGTTTCCAAGAAATGTGCTTGAAGTTTTACGTCAACCGCTTGAAGACGGAGAAGTTGTAATTTCAAGAGCGAAACACTCTATAAAATATCCTGCGGATTTTATGTTGCTTGCAGCAATGAATCCGTGCCCATGCGGATACTTAGGGGATAAAGAAAAACATTGCACATGTACGGAATATCAAATTAATCGTTATCGTGCAAAACTTTCAGGACCTCTTTTAGACAGAATTGATATACAAATAGATGTTCCTAGATTAACAACAGAAGAACTTTTGAATACAAATTCTAATGCGGAAAGTTCGGCAGAAATTAGAAAAAGAGTAATTAATGCTCGAAAAATTCAAAAAGAACGATATAAAAACACCGGAATTTTAACAAACTCACAACTCACAGCTGATATGGTTAAAAAATATTGTCAAATTGATAATGCCTCAAAAGAAATTTTAAAACTTGCAGTTGCGAAATATCAACTTTCAGGACGTCGTTATGATAGAGTTTTAAAACTTTCGAGAACAATCGCTGACCTTGATAACTCAGAAATCATTACAACAAAACATATAACTCAAGCTCTACAATATAGGTTTAGCGAGCAAATGAACTAGCAGAATTTTGGTTATTTTCTCTTAAAAGCATCTTCAGGATGGGCGGAATTTGAACAGATAATTTCGTAATATTCGTTTTTATCAATATTTACGCCCATATTTTTTATATTAATTTTTAACTTTTTTTTCTTTTTTTTCTTCTCGTCCATAAATTTATTATACTACAATTTAAGTTTATGGTAGAATTTTCGTATGAGAAAAAAAGTTTTTATCGACACAATGGGTTGTCAAATGAACAAATCAGACACTGAAAGAATGCTTGGTATGTTGTCATGCTTAGGTTATGATGAAACCAAGGAGCCTAAAGATGCTGATTTATTAATGATAAATACATGTTCTATCCGTCAATTAAGCGAAGACAAAGCATTTAGCGAACTTGGCACTTGGGGCAAATGGAAACGTGAAGGCAAAGATATAAAAATTGCGCTTTGTGGCTGTGTTGCACAACAAAAACAAAAGGAAGTCTTCCACCGTGCACCATACGTAGATTTAGTGATTGGAACACACAACGTTTACCAGTTACCGGATTTAATTAAACGTATTGAAAACGGCGAAACTCACGTTTGTGAATGCCCTGAAACACCTTATGGTGAAAGCGATATTGAAATCAAACGTGTAAAAAGCGTTAATGCTTGGATTCCAATCACTGAAGGTTGCAACAATTTCTGCACATACTGTATTGTTCCATACACTCGTGGCAGAGAACGTTCTAGAGCTTCCGAAACAATTATTAAAGAAGCAAAAAATGCATTAGCACAAGGTTTTAAAGAAATCACATTATTAGGCCAAAATGTTGACAGTTATGGTAAAGATTTCAAAAACAGGGAATATAGACTCGCTGATTTACTAACAGAATTGAACGCTCTTGAAGGCAATTTTTGGATTAGATTTGTAACATCATACCCAACGGATATTACTGATAATTTAATTGAAACAGCAGTAAAATTAGACAAAGTTTGTGAATATTTCCACATTCCAATGCAATCCGGTTCAACAGAAGTTCTAAAGAAAATGAACAGACGCTATGATAGAGAAACATATGCCCAAATTGCTAAAAAAGTTCGTGATATGGTTCCTGATGTAACAATTACAAGCGATTTTATTGCAGGCTTCCCAGGAGAAACAGAAGAACAATTCCAAGAAACGTTAACTGCAATGGAAGAATTGAATTTAGATTACTCAAACACCGCAGCATACTCACCTCGTGAAAAAACAGTTGCTGCAAAATGGGTTGATAAATTTATTCCGGAAGATGTTAAAACAGAAAGATTAAAAAGATTGAACGACAAAAATAAAGAATGTTGTCTAAAATCAAATCAAAAATATGTTGGTAGAGAACTTGACGTTTTAATTGAAAATTTTGAAAACCACAAAGGTAAAAACGTTATCACAGGTAGAACTCGTAACAATAAAATTGTTCATATTCCTTATGATAAAGACCTTACTGGAGAATTTGTAAAAGTTAAAATTACAGGTGCAAAAACTTGGTATATTAACGGAGAATTAATTAGCAAATAAATTATTGCATTATAATTAAAAATATGATACGATAAACTCGTTAACAGAGGTAAAAATGATTAAGCAGAAAAAAGCTAAAATAATCATCAAGCCAAGTTTGAAAAATCAAACTAAATTTGTTGACAACCGAAAATAAAGTGTAAAAAGAACCCTCAATTGGGTTCTTTTTAGTTCTCTGACAATTTAATAAACAAACATTGTAAACAAATCTTAAAACTACTTGCAACCTTACTACAAAAGTAGTAATATAATGAAGTAAAGTTTTTTGGTAGAGGTACACAAGGATATGACAGAAAATTATTGCGAAGCGCTTGGGTATAGCGCAAACAAATACCACGTAGAAATGGAAAATGTTGGTAACATAGTCGCTACAACTCTTTACAAGGATGGTAAAATTGTTTTGTATGAAGAAACTACAAAAGAGATAAAACACCTTGCAGATTATGGTGACTTTGAAGTTACTAAGGTTTTAAAAAGAATACATTTTGATGAAAACGGACAAATAAGAAGATAGAGCAAAGATTTTTGGTATAAAATTTTTGCTCTATTCTTTTTTGAGGTTATTTATTTGCACTTATGTAGTAAATATTGTACAATAGGCTTATTATAAAAGAAGGATTTGTATTATGAGTAAAATTAAAATAGGTCTTATAGGCTTAGGTACAGTAGGTGGCGGTGTTTTCAAAGTTTTGAAAGACTTTCCTGATGTTGAAATCACAAAAATTGCCGTAAAAAACATCGACAAACCTCGTAATATTGAAGGTTTAAACCGTGCAATGCTTACTACAGATCCTTATGAAATTGTAAACAATCCTGAAAGTACAGTAGTAGCTGAACTTATTGGGGGAGTACATCCTGCTTATGAATTGATAAAAAAGGCTATTGAAAACGGTAAACATGTTGTTACCGCAAACAAAGAACTTTTAGCAAAACATGGTGAAGAGTTATTCAACTACGCAGAGCAACACAATGTTGTAATCCTTTATGAAGCTGCCATTGCCGGTGGTATTCCGTTAATTATGCCTATAAAAACAATCCTTGCAGGTAATAAAATCACTAAAATCGAAGCCATTTTAAATGGCACAACCAACTACATATTAACAAATATGGACGTTAACCAATCTTCTTATGAAACAGTTCTAAAAGAAGCGCAAGAATTGGGCTATGCCGAAGCTGATCCGACAGGTGATGTTGAAGGTTTTGATTCTACATATAAACTTACAACCCTTGCGACAATTACATTTAACAAACGTGTAAAATTAGAAAATGTTTACAGAGAAGGTATCACAAAAATAAAAGCAGAAGACATCAAATATGCAAATGAATTGGGTTATAAAATAAAACTTGTTGCTTACGCACATATTGATGAAAATGACAATGCAGACGTAAGAGTTCATCCTATGTTTGTAAGCAAAGAAGAAACATTAGCTCACATCAACTATGTTAAAAATGCCGTAACTCTAACAGGTTCACCTGTTGGTAAAATAACTCTTTCCGGAGCAGGAGCCGGTGAAATGCCAACTGCAAGTTCGGTTGTTGGTGATATTTTGGCAATTGAAAGAGAGTATGGTACAACAGATTATATTTTACCAATGATGCGTTGCAAACATGCTCATAGCACTGTTGCAAAGATGGTTCCTATTGAGGAAACTGAAAATAAATATTACTTACGTTTAATTGCAAACGACAAAATTGGCGGAATTGCAGATATAACAGAACATTTTGCAGAGAAAAAAATCAGTATTGAATCAATCTTAATGAAAGAAATAAAAGAAAACAATACTGCAGAAATTGTTATTGTTACCGATAAATGCAAAGAGAAATTGATAACAGAATTAAAAGATGACTTTGCAAAACACAGTTGCGTAAAAGAATTAGCAAGCATGATTAGAATTAACGGTTAGAAAGGCAAAAATGACTTATTATAAAGGTTTGATTAACAAATATAGAGAATATTTACCGGTAGATGAATTTACACCAATTGTAACTTTAAACGAAGGTAATACACCATTAATTAAAGCAGATAATTTAGCAAGAAAGTTAGAATTAGATGCTGAGATTTATTTAAAATTTGAAGGTTCAAACCCAACAGGCAGCTTTAAAGACCGTGGAATGACAATGGCTGTAACTAAGGCGAAAGAAGCGGGTTCAAACGCTATTATATGCGCATCAACAGGTAATACAAGCGCTTCTGCAGCAGCTTATGGAGCAAGAGCAGGTTTAAAAACATATGTATTAATTCCTGATGGTTACATTGCCCTTGGTAAACTATCTCAAGCAATGATGTATGGTGCTGAAATTATTGCAATACAAGGTAATTTCGACCAAGCATTAGAAGTTGTAAGAAAAATTTCTGAAGAATATCCTATCACTTTGGTAAATTCGGTAAATCCTTACAGAATCGAAGGTCAAAAAACCGGTGCATTTGAAATTTGTGATGCATTAGGTCAAGCTCCGGATTACCACTTTATTCCGGTTGGTAATGCAGGAAACATTACTGCATATTGGAAAGGCTACAAAGAATATAACGAAAAAGGTAAAATTAATAATTTACCTAAGATGATGGGCTTTGAAGCAGAAGGTGCTGCAGCAATTGTTCGTGGAGAAAGAATTATGAACCCTGAAACTATTGCAACAGCAATTAGAATCGGCAATCCGGCAAGTTGGGAAAAAGCAGAAGCCGCAAGAGATGAAAGCAAAGGTACAATTTCATCGGTAAACGACGACGAAATTATGACAGCTTACAAATTAATTGCAAATTGCGAAGGTGTTTTGGCAGAACCGGCTAGTGCCGCATCAGTTGCAGGTCTAATCAAATGCAGACACACAATTAAAACAGGTGCGAAATGTGTTTGTATTTTAACAGGAAACGGTTTAAAAGATCCTGATAACGCCATTAAATATTCTGGTGCAGAAGTTAAAAAGACATCAGCTGATATCAAAGATATTTTAAACGTTATGTCATTCTAATTTCGTTTTAGCGTAATTAAAACATCCGGTTCATACATTTCAACAGATTGAATTGTATAGTTTTTTGATGCGCTAATTTCCTCAATATTTCGTCCTGAATATGCACTTTTTGCAGAATTATCACCAACAATTTTTGGAGCGACAAATTGGTAAATTTTATCAACAAAATTTTGTTCAATCAAATAACCGTTTAACGTTCCTCCCGCTTCAACAAAAACAGAACGCAAGCCTAAATCATACAACTTTTCGAACAATTCGCCTAAATTCAATTTATTATTTTCTTCCGAAATATTTATATATTCAATATTTTTCGATTCATTTGATAAATCTGTTTTGCTCGTCACGACATAAATTTTACCGGTTTTAAAATATTGCATAGAAGGGTCACATTTTAATTCTCTATCAAGCAAAATTTTTGTTTTACAATCAAATTTTGGATTGTCTGTTAAAACAGTTGAAGATGTTGTTAAAACACAATCATATGCTTTTCTTAGCTCCATAACTTTTTCACGAGCTAAAGTAGATGTTATCCATTTTGAACTACCTGTTTTTGTTGCAATTTTTCCATCTAAGGTTGTTGCTGATTTCAAAGCTACAAAAATTTTTTGTTCTAACATATTTTTTATAAAAATTTCATTTAGAACTTTTGCTTCTTTTTCTAAAACACCTTCTACAACCTCAACACCTGCATTTTGAAGTTTTTTAACACCATTACCTGCAACAATAGGATTAACATCACGCATTGCAATAACAACCTTTTTAAGCCCTCTTTCTATTATTAAATCAGCACAAGGTGGAGTTTTTCCATAATGCGAACAAGGTTCTAAATTTACAATCAAAGTTCCGCCAACGGCATCTTTTTCACCCAACTTGAGTAAAGCATCACGTTCTGCATGATTTTCGCCATACTTTTTGTGATAACCTGTTGAAATTTCATTACTTTCTTTATCTAAAACCACACAACCAACCAATGGATTTGGAGAAACCTTTCCTGCTCCAAGTTTGGCTAGTTCTAAACATTTTTGCATATATTTTTCGTAACGTTGCATATTTGTATTTTACAATAAATTATGTTAAATTTAAACAAAAGGAGAATTTTATGGCTTTTGATTTGAAATATTTAGGACACAGTGCGTTTGAAATTAAATTTTTTGATAAATCAATTTTAATTGATCCTTTTTTAGGAGCAAATCCTGATTATGATTACAGGGTAGAAAATGTTTCAGATATCTTTTTAACACACGGGCATGCCGACCACATCGGTAATGCTATTGATATTGCTAAATATAGTCAATCAACAATAACTGCCGTATTTGAACTTGCCAACTACTGTTCTCAAAAAGGAGTTCGCACTAATGGTGTAAACTTTGGAGGATGGCTAGATTACGATTGGGGTAGAGCCATTTTTGTCCCAGCTTTTCACTCTAGTTCTAACTTAGAAGGTCAATACATGGGTGAACCTGCCGGAATTGTATTTGAAATTTCCGGAGTAAGAATTTATCATGCCGGCGATACTTGCTTATTTAGCGACATGAAATTAATAAAAGAATTATACAATCCTGACGTTGTAATGCTTCCTGTCGGAGGAACTTTCACAATGGATATTGAACATGCTGCAATTGCTGTAGATTGGTTAAGACCAAGAGTTTTAATTCCAATGCATTACAATACCTTCAGTTCTATTTACACAGATATTGAACATTTTGAAATAATGCTTCAATCAAAAGGTATAAATTATCAAACAATGCAAATAAATGAAGTTCTTAACTTCTAACTTTAAAAACTCCACCGGTTTCTGCAAACAACACAACTTCACTTGTTTGTGATTCTTGTTTGATTAACTTATAGAAATCTTTTACCAAAATCATTTGTGTTTGAACGCAATTGAACTTGTTATTTTGCAAATATTCATCTAAATCTTTTGAATTTGAAACATATTTCTTTAGTTTCACAAATAAAGAATATTGTCTTGAACGTTTTGTAATTTCTTGCTTTGCAAAACCTATTACATTGTCATAATTTAATGTAAAACCTGTTGAAGAAGTTATATCTAATACATAGTTATGTCCGTCGTAAGTTTTTATTGAAAAATATGCCAAAAGGGTATGTAAGTTTTCATCTTCCAAAACATATTGCCATTCAACATTATCTGCCAAACCTTTAAAAAATCTTGAATAATATTCATTTTTCGTTTTTAACATTGAAGGTTTAAAGTGTGTAATTAGTGAATCATTAAACAACATCGCTACAGCTTGTGCATCAGAATTTTTAAATTGTCTAAAGCCGTGAATATCATTTGAAATAAAACCGCTATTATCAACTCTATAAAGTTCTTCATCCGCACATTTTCTAAATCCGCAACCATCAATAAAAAGTTTTAATAATTCATCATGTGATTCATCAATTGAAGCAACAAAAGATTGAGCTCCCTTTGCACCATAACGAGCTATAACAAACTCTATAAGTTGCTTACCAACATCATAATAATCCTTTTTAAATAAAAGTTTTGTTATGTTAATTCTTTGATGATTACCAATTTTCGGCAAAACTGAAATCATACCATGTAACTCATTACCATCAACCAAAACATAAGATTCTGATTTGAATTTCAAATTTAAAGGCAACCAATAATGAAACAAATCACACGAAGTGTTTAAAAGTCTTTTTACGAACTTTTCTGCCTCGTCATTTCCTAAAAAAGAAATCATTTCTTTAACTTTATCTCTGTCAAACGGTGATAATTTTCTTATGATTGTCATAACTAAATTATATCTATTTTTAATTCATTAATCAAGTTTATGCTAAAATTTGATTATGAAAACAGCTATCTATAATCAAGGAAAAATTGAATTAATTAACACAGAAAAGCCCTCTCTAAGTGGCAAACATGGTGCCATTTTAAAGATTTTTGGATGTGGACTTTGTGGTTCTGACATCGTTAAATATAAAGAAAATTTAGTAAAAGATGGAACAGTTTTAGGGCACGAAATTGTTGGCGAAATAGTTGAAATTAACTCTAACACGGATTTCAAAGTTGGAGATAAAATTGTTTCTTCACACCATATACCTTGTTTTCATTGTACTTATTGTGAAAATGAAAATTACTCAATGTGCCAACATTTTAAACAAACAAATATCTTCCCTGGAGGCTTTGCAGAATATGTTTATCTTTCAGAAGAACATCTTCAAAATGTTGCACACGTCATTCCTGAAGATTTAACAAATCAAGAAATTGCATTTTACGAACCTTTAGGCTGTTGTGTCCGTGCAATTAAGCGCTGTAACTTAAAAAAAGGCGCCAAAGTTCTTGTTATCGGACTTGGTTCAATCGGCTATATTATGGCTCAAGGTTTAAAAGCATTCGGAATGGATGTTTACGGATGTGACCTAATTGATGAAAGAATTGAACTTGCAAACAAAGTCGGAATAAAATCATTCAATTCAAAAGACACCGAAAAATCAGGTGAATTCATAAAATCAAACACTGATAATTTAGGTGCTGATGCAATATTTATGACATCCGGAGCTGATGCTACAATTGATTTGGCACTAAAAACAGTTAGAAATGGCGGAAAAATTTTGATTTTTGCAAGCACACCAAAAAACTTTGGCTACGCAAACAATGAAATTTACTATAGAGAATTAACTGTTATGGGAAGCTATTCCCCTTCACCAAAAGATTTAGAAGATTCTTATAATCTATTAAAAAACGGTGAAGTAAATGTTCATGGTATTTCAACAATCTATGAAATAGGTGACATTCAAAAAGCATTTGACGATACAATTTCAAACGAAGTTTATAAAGCATATATAAAGGTTAGCGAATAGATATGAAAGCAATTAGATTTTATGCACCACAAGATATCAGATATGAAGAAGTACCCATTACACCACCAAAAGCAGGCGAAGTTGTCATTAAAATAAAAGCTGCTTTAACTTGTGGCACTGATGTAAAAACCTTCCGTAGGGGGCATCCCGTTTTGATAAAAAAAATTCCATCAGGGTTTGGACATGAATTTTCCGGTATAATTGATGAACTTGGAGAAGGTGTGACTAACTTTAAAGTTGGAGATAGAGTTGCTGTTGCAAATTCTGCACCTTGCGGAGAATGTTTTTTCTGTAAGCGAGAACAATTTAATTTATGCGAAAACCTGAATTTATTAAATGGTGCTTATGCTGAATACATAACAGTTCCAGAGAGAATTGTTAGTAAAAATATGTACGTAATTCCTGACAATTTGAGTTTTGAAAAAGCCGCATTTTGTGAACCTTTAGCCAATGTTGTACACGGCGTTGCAAGGACAGAAATAAAAGCAGGACAAAGTGTGGGAATTATCGGCATTGGACCTATCGGGTTAATGTTTGCACGAGTTGCAAAACTTAAAGGTGCAAGAATAATCGTTGCAGGTAGAAACGAAACAAAATTAAGACTTGCAGACGAATTTGCTCATGCTGATGAAATTATTGATTTAAAAAAATATCCTAATCCTGAAAAAATATTTAAAGGTTTTTCAGACGAAAATAAAGGTTTGGATGTTGCAGTTGAATGCGTAGGATTACCTGAGATTTGGGAACAAGTTTTCGGGCTTGTTAGAAAAGGTGGCACCGTTCATTTCTTTGGTGGTTGCAAAAGTGGTTCAACAGTCACTTTTGACACAACAAAAATGCATTATGGTGACATAAAAATAATGAGTGTCTTCCACCATACCCCTAAATATTTTAAAGAAGCTCTGGATTTAATTGCCTCTGGAGATATTGAAGTTGAAAAATTAATTACCGAAAAATTGGGACTAAAAGATGTCGAATATGCAATGAAACAGCACATCGACGGAAAAGCTATTAAATTTTTAATAAAACCTTAGTGTGATTTTACAATCTTTTTAAAAAATTTACCAAAAATTCCGTTTGGTTGTAAAAAGTCTAAAGTAATTTCAATGTCTTTAGCTTCTTGCCATAGGTGTTTAATAGCATTTGAAGTTTTTTTAGCTTCAAACAGGTCAGCAGCTAACATTTTTTCTTTAAAACCATTTGATAACATGTGAATAATTCCAATTCTTGTGAACTCTCTGAAATTATCACAACATGGAAAACAATTAAATCCTCTATATTACGTATATTATAATGCCAAATCGTGTAAATCTACAAAATATTTTATGTATTTAGAAGTAAACAATCTGTTTATACGTCCATATAACTTCAATTTGCTCATTTTTAACAATTTTCCGTCACCACATAAAATTGTTAAAGAATTTTCTTGAAAGTTTTTATCCAAAATTGTTCCTGCTGTCGTAAATTCAGTGTTATTATCCAAAATTTCTAATTCGTAAGGATTTGGAGTAAAAAATCTGTTTTTATAAGAAAAATAAGTCTTTGACCATGGATAAAAACCACGAATTTGAGCCGAAATTTCTTCTGCCGATTTACTAAAATCTAACATTATATCATCACGTGTAATTTGAGGATAATAAGTTGCTCTTTCCTCGTTTTGAACTACAGGAATAATAAAATCGTCAGCAAGCATATTCAACAACTCTGTAACGGCTGAACGTGCTGTTAAAACTGTTCTTTCTTTAAGTTCTTTGCCTGTATCATCAGGTTTTATTTCAATTTGTTTTTGCAACAAAATTGCACCTGCATCATACTCTTCACTCATCAAATGAAAAGTAATACCCGACATTTTTTCTTGATGTCTAATTGTTTCCAGATAAGGATTAGGTCCTCTATACTTTGGCAACAATGATGGGTGAACATTAATCATTGCAATTTTTGGCAATTGAATAGATTCTTTTTTTAGTTTTTCTCCCCAAGTACCAATTAACACTATATCTGGATTTAATTTTAAAATTTCTTTTCTAAACTGTTCTGAATTAGCACTTTTTGACTTTAATTCAGGCACATTATAGCTCTTAATATAACTGTATTCAGTTGAAGGAAGAACAAAGTCTTTTATTTTTGTATAAATATCAAGTTTTTTGAGTTTTTCATGACGCATAACACCAACAATTTTGCAGTTTGCATCCTGTACGCCTGCAATTAAATTGCCTAACATCTCACCATGACCTAATATAACTACTCTAAACATTCAATATCCTTCTCAATTTGAGCCTTTAACTCTGCCAAAGATTGAAATTTCTTCTCATTTCTTATTTTAACTAAAAAACTTACTTTTACCAATTTTCCATAAATATCTTGGTTAAAATCAATAATATGAACCTCTAATAACTTTTGAGAGTCGTCTGTAACTGTTGGATTTGAACCAAAATTTGCAATCCCCATATATTTTTTACCTAAAACTTCTACCTCAACAGCATAAACACCGTCCGGTATATTTATCATTTTTTCAGGCATTTTTAAATTTGCAGTTTTAAATCCAATCGTACGACCTATTTGTCTACCTTTAATTACTTCATTTTTAACATAAAATCTATAACCCAGCATTGAATTGGCTTTTGGAATATCACCATTTGATAATGCTTTTCGTATTGCAGTTGAACTTATAACATCTTCATTTAATTTTATTGGATTAATTTCTTTAAATTCGTATCCATACTCTTGCTGCATCAATCTTAAATAGTCCACACCGCCGGATTTGTTATAGCCAAAATAGTGATTAAATCCGGTTGCAATCATTTTTGGATGTAAATCATCAACCAAATTTTTTAAATAATCTGAAGCTGTTTGTTTTGCTAAATCTTCCGTAAAATCAGAAAGATACAAATAATCCACACCCAGCTTTTTTATCGCTTTAATTTTCTCTTCAAGAGTAATTATATAATTTGGTTTTACATTATTCAATGCAACATATGGAGATTGGCGAAAAGTTACAACCGCAGATTTTATGTTGTTTTTCTTGGCATAATCAACAGCAGCGTTAATTACAGCTTTATGACCTAAATGAACGCCATCAAAAAAACCCAGTGCAATCGCCAAATTTTCGTTACTTTTTAACTTGTTTAAAATCTCCATAGAAACATTATATTATAAAATTAATTCAAATATTGTCATGAAAAAATTTTTTTCATGATAAAATTATTTCAAGGAACAAACTCATGAGAATATTCGAGGTTAAAAATAACCTGGTAAAAATTTTTTATGAAACAAGTGACAACTTGTTCTTATCCGGATTTGTAATGATTAAGGATAGCAGAGAATCTTACATTGGTCAGATTATGCACCTGGAATCAAGCAAACACGGTAATGTTGCTATTGCCAAAATTATTTTTAACATCACAGAAGAAGGCGTTATCACTACATATTCGGGCTCAATTCCTGCAATAAATAGTGCTATTTCTAACATCAATTCCGTTGATTTCCTTAAACTTATACAAGGTCAAACCCCAATTTTAATAGGTGAATTCATAGATAACGATATTTTGGTTTCACTTGATAAAAGTTTTCTTGAAAATAAATTAGTTATTTGTTCCGAAAATCAAGAAAACTCTGATTTAATGATTAAAACATTAAATCAACAAATTAAAAATTACAGCAAAAAGACTGTCATCATTGATACTGACGGGGAAAGCATTTTTGATAAAAATACTTTCATAATGGGTGAAAATTTTCGTCTTCCGATAAACAATCAGTTAATCAACTTTATTTATGAAAACGGATTAGATTTTAAAAGCGCACGAAGCAAAGCTATTTTGCAAGAAACTTTTTTAGAAATTCAATATTACTTGTCAAGCCTAGAAGAGCCTTATATTCCAGTTAAAAAGTTTATTGATATTCTTGAAAAACAATACGAAAATTCAAAACTTCCTGAGCTCGTACTACTTAAAAATGCTCTGGTAAGATTTGATGAAGCCGGTATTTTTGCAAGAAATTTACTTGAATACAAAAATGTTTTTGAATCATTACTTCAAAACCAAACAACAGTTATAAACATTGCAAATGTCGATGAATCAATCCAAAGGGAAACTATATCTTACATCTACAATGTTCTTTCAGGTTTTTCAGAAGATTTTTATGTATTTGTAAAATTAAACAATGCAAATTCAGACAAAAAATTATTAAAACAAATATTCTCAAACTCAAATATATACTCAATTACGAATTGTTCCTATTCGTACAAATACTTAACAGAATTAAAGAAAATTTCAAAAGACTTAATTCTGTTTACCCCTTTGTTGCAACAGCAAGATTTTGCAAGCTACAACACTTTCTTGACAACTTTAGGAAGAACAGAATTTGTGGTTTACGGTAAAGCAACACAATATATGCCGTTGATAATTAAATTATCGGAAAAAGCTCGTATTACAAGAACTGCACCACACGTATCAATGTCACAAGAAGATGCGCAAAGAATGGTTCAAAACCAATTAAAAGAACAACAACGACGTTATGAAGCTGAAAAGGTTCAGCAAGAAGCCTACAATCAGCAACAACAAATGACTCAACAAATGTTCCAACAACAAATGGCACAGATGGTTTATCCGCAAATGTACCCACAACAACCGCAGATATTCTATCCGCAACAACCGCCAATTTTCCCTCAACCGCAAATGTTTGCACAACCTATGTATAATCAACCATATATGCAGCCATATCCTCAAATGCAACAACCATATATGGCACAACCTTTTATGCAAAATCCACAGCAACCTTTTGCAACACAACCGATTCAACCAGCACAATCGCAAACTTCACAAACTCCTCATCCACAACAAAATGTTCCTCAACAACAAGCACCTAGTGAAGTTGCACCACAAATTTTCAAATCTATAGAACCCCAAGAAATGCCTGTTGAAAATCCATCTCTGGATGTACACTCAACTCAAAATTCAAACATTATAAATGTTGATGATCCTTCTACACAACTTACTGAAGAAGATTTAGATCAAATTCAAGATGTTGATATATATGAAGATTCATCAATGCAAGAAAAAACCCCTGAAATCATTGAAGAAAATCCGTTTGAACCTCTAGAACATGAAATTCAAACAGAAGAAGATGATTCTTATTTAGACGAAATTCAACCGGATGAAAACGATATTATTGAGGAAGAAGTTTCTGATCCTGAAACAGAAGAACCTCAAGATATAAAAACAAAATATAACATTACAGAAGAAGATTTAAAAGAAAAAGAAGTTGTTCCTATATACCCTGCAAATACCGGCTCTAACAATATCAATGTCGAATACAACAAGGGTGACGTTGTAGTTCACAAAGAATTTGGAACTGGTCGTGTAGAAAAAATTATTAACTATGGCAGCAAAAAACTTTGTTCTGTATATTTTGAAGGATTAGGCAGAAGACTTCTTGATCCAACACTTTCAGAATTAAAAAAGGCTAATTAATATAAATGAAAAATACTACTAATAACAAAACCAAATATAAAAAATTAGCACAGTTCATTGAACTTTTTATTTGGTTTTTATTATTAGTTTGCATTGTTGGAATTGGCATAGTTACAAAACATAATTACAATCAATATAAAACATATAAAATATTCTTACAAGATGTTGACGGTATTATTAAAGGCTCACCTGTAAGAATGATGGGTATTCACATTGGGTATGTCAGAAAAGTTAAAATCATTAATGATATGGTTTTTGTTGATTTTATAATTAATCAAAAGGGTATTGATATTCCAAAAGGCTCAATGGTAACAGTTGAATTTACAGGTCTTGGTGGTTCAAAATCTATAGAAATTTACACACCAAAAGATAAAGTTCCTGAAGGAACTCAGACTTTTGAAATTCAACAACCACGCAGAATTGGAGCAGCTTTGAGTTTATTAGACTCTATGTTAGAAAAAATTTCAGCAATTATGTTCCAATGCACAAACTTTACAGATTCTATAAACAGAGCCTTCTCTCATTCTGAAAAGACAAATGTAGAAAAACCTGTTGGAGATATCCTTAATGATACAGATAAATGGTTGGATGACAAACAAAAGAAAATAGATAATATAAAGAACTAAGATATTATAATAGAAAAAGAGGTATGAATAAATGAACAAAGATTTAGTAAGAATTATTGAAAATCCAGTAATATTTCAAAATTTATGTACAATGCGTGACAAACGCACTGACAGCCAAGGCGTAAGACTTGCTACAAGAAAAATTACACGTGTACTTTTGTATGAAGCTGCTAAAAATTTACCATTAGTAGAAAAAGAAATTGAAACTCCAATTAAAACAACAACATTCAAAACTATTAAAGAAGATATAAATATCATTATTTCGCCAATTTTAAGAGCTGGTCTAATCTTCACAGATGAAGCAATTGATATTTTACCGCAAGCTTGCATCCGTCATATCGGTATGTATAGAGATGAAAAAACATTAAAACCTGTTTGGTATTACAATAAAGTACCTATGGAAGCTCCAAATCCGGAAAACTTTTACATCTACATTACAGATCCAATGCTTGCAACAGGCAACTCTTTGCTTGAAGCAATCAGACTTTATGCAGATAAGAAAATCCCTATGTCTAACATCAAATGTATTTGTATTATGGCAGCACCGGAAGGTATTGAAAATATTCAAAGAGAATTCCCTGAAGTTGAAATTATTACAGCAGCAGTTGACGAAGGCATAAACGAAAAAGGCTACATTGTACCAGGAATGGGCGATGCAGGTGATAGAATTTTCAATACTTAATATATCTACAAAAACATAGCTAAAAAAGTGTAAATTCCTTATGTATCAAATATAATATTGTACATAGAGGAAGGATTTAGTTTTCTTTGAAAAAGATTGTACAAATATTATCGATATTTTTTGTTTTATTTGCATTATGCAATTGTGTATATGCAATAGAAGATGTGCAAAAAAATAAGAACAAAGAAGTTGTATTAAAAAAAGAAGTTAAAGAAAACGCACCAAAAGATGATTTATCCAGAATGGAAGCAAACGTTGAAATTCAAGATGGTGCAGTTTTGTCATTAGAAGATTGTATAAGAATTGCTTTAACCAACAGTCCTTCTGTAAAAAAATATAAAAACTTGGTTAAACACGCAAACGCTATTTTAGGACAATCAAAAGCTTCTTACTTTCCATCGCTAAGCTTAGGCACAGGTTATTACGGAAAATTCAATAATAACGATGGAAATTCAACAAGTGATAACTCTTATGGTTTAAACGCATCTTTAAGTCAATTAATATTTAGTTTTGGTAAAGTTGGAACAAAAATCAAAAAAGCAAAATTGAACAAAATTGCGGCAGATTTTGATTTGAACAATGAAATAATCAAAACTATCTTTAATGTAAAAACTAATTATTATGCCGTTTTAGCAGCCACTGCTAATATGAAAGTTCAAGAGGCAAACATTTCTGTCAACGAACGTCAATATCAACAAACAAAGGCTTATTTTGAAGAAGGTTTGAAATCAAAAATTGACTTGGTTAACGCAGAAGTTTACTTGAGTGATGCAAAAATTAACTACGTAACTGCACAAAACACTTATGATGCAGCAGTTATTGCATTAAACAACTCAATGTACATTCAAAGTTCACCAAAATATTCAATTGAAAAACTTGAATCATTTAATTTTGCAAACAAATATGCAGAAGTTACACTTAAGAACTTTGACCAAGATTTAGTTAAAAAATTTAAAGCCCCTGACCTTGCTGAAGGTGCAAGTTATCAAACAAGCGTACAGAAAAATGAATTAATTGATATTAATTATAAAGTTGAAAAATTCCCTTACACATTGAATGAATCTATTGCTTTGGCAAAAGAAAATCGTCCCGATTTGCATTCATACGTTGCAGTAAGAGATGCCTTAAAACAAGAATTAAAATATCAAAGAATTCAATATTTACCTGACTTAAAAGCAAAGGGTACTTATGGACTTAATGCTGCAAGCACGATGTCAAATTCATTCCAAGTTACAGGAACCTTGGATTTTGCCTCAATTAACGCAATGGATATCAAATACAAAATCGAAGAAGCAAAAGCAAACTTGGATGTAGCAGATAATGCTATTGACAAAATGGAAAAAGATATTTACTTTAGCGTACAAACAGCTTATGTAAATATGGTTCAATTAGAAAAGAAAATTCCATTAACAGAAGTTTCAGTAAAACAAACATTTGAAAATTTAGAACTTGCAATGGGCAGATATGAAGTTGGTTTAGGCAACTTCTTAGAAGTTCAAGATGCAATTGTAAATTATAATAAAGCTCAAGAAAGCTATGTTAAATTAATCTTTGATTACAACGTAGCAAGAGCAAAAGTTGAATTAGAAATCGCAAAACTTGATAAACCTCAAGAACAAAAGGACAATAAATAGATGAACAAGAAAAAAATCGCTATTGTAGCATTAATCGTAGTTGTCGTATTACTTGTTGCAATAAAAGTTATAGCAGGAAAAGCTCACAAATATAAAACTGAAAAAGCAGAAAAACATACAATTCAACAAATTGTAGAAGCTTCTGGAACTGTAAATCCTGTAAATACAGTCAGCGTAGGTTCAACTGTATCAGGTTTGATGAAGGAGGTTTATGTTGATTTCAACTCTAAAGTTAAAGCTGGTCAATTAATCGCATTAATGGATACTAGTTTACTTCAAGCAAATGTTGATAAAGCAAGAAGTAACTATGACAAACAAAAAGCGATTACAGATAACAGTTTAAAAACTTACAACAGATACAAAAATCTTGTTGCAAGAAACTTTATGGCAAGAAGTGAATTAGACCAAGCACAAGCTGATTATTTATCAAATAAAGCTCTTTTAAACGCAGCAAAAGCGGATTTAGAATACGCAGAACGTCAATGCTCATTCGCATACATCTATTCACCTGTTGATGGTATTATTGTTACACGTAATGTTGATCCCGGACAACCGGTTGCGGCAAGTTTCCAAGCACCTGAATTATTCACAGTTGCAAGAGATTTAAAAGAAATGCAAATTGAAGTTAACGTTTCAGAAGCAGATATTGGTAAAATTAAAGAAGGTCAAGAAGTTGACTACACACTTGACGGATATCAAGATGAAATATTTAAAGGTCGAGTTTCACAAGTTAGAATTTCGCCAACAACTGTTTCAAATGTTGTAACATACACAGTTGTAGTAAAAGTTGATAACGACGACTTAAAGCTTAAACCCGGTATGACAGCAAATGTTTCTATCATCACTCAAAAGAAAGAAAATGTTCTTTGCGTTCCATCAATTGCTTTGAAATATACACCTACAACAAAAGGTGAAATCAAACGTTATGACACACAAGGAATTTGGGTATTAAGAGGCTCAAAACCTGTAAGAGAAACTGTTGAAATAGGTGCAAGTGACGATACTTATACAGAAATTACATCAGGAAATATTCAAGAAGGTGACAGAATCATTGTTAGCAGTGATGGAAAGTCTTCAAAACAAGACAGCAAAGATAATAGAAAACCACCAATGAGAATGTTTTAAAAATGGCACTTATTGAAGTTAAAAATATAATAAAAACATACGCAACAGGCGATAGCTCATTCAATGCCTTAAATAATGTTTCATTGAGCATTGAAAAAGGTGAGTTTGTCGCAATTATGGGTGCCTCAGGTTCCGGTAAATCAACCTTTATGAACATGTTAGGAACTTTGGATAAACCAAATTCCGGAAGTTATTATCTTGATGGAATTGATGTTTTAAGCCTAGATAGTGAAAGCCTTTCTGAAATTAGAAACATCAAATTAGGTTTTGTATTTCAAGGATTTAACCTAATTTCAAGAACAACAGCCCTTGAAAATGTTGAATTACCTATGATTTATAAAGGTGTCAACAAAGAAACAAGAATAAAAAAAGCAAAAGAAGCTTTAAAAATTGTAGGTTTAGAAAAGCGTGAAGACCACATGCCTAATCAAATGTCCGGCGGTCAGCAACAACGTGTTGCAATTGCAAGGGCAATAGTAAATGATGCACCTATCATCCTTGCCGACGAACCTACAGGTAACTTGGATACTAAAACAAGTATTGAAGTAATGAATTTTTTCTGCGAATTAAACGAAAAACACGGAAAAACTATTGTTTTGGTAACTCACGAACCTGATATTGCTGAATTTTGCAAACGTGTAGTAAGATTTAAAGACGGAAACATAGTTTCTGATGAGGTGAAACGCAAATGATAGATTTAAAAACCACCTTAAATATTGCCATTCGTTCACTAAAAATAAATAAAATGCGTTCTGCATTAACAAGCTTAGGTATCATTATCGGTGTTTGCGCAGTAATTGTAATGCTTGCCGTTGGTACAGGTTCAAGAGAAAAAATTGCAAAAGATATGGAGTCTATGGGCAGTAATTTGCTTATGGTTCGCTCAGCATCTGCTAAAAGCGGTGGCGTTCGTATGGGTATGGGTACTCGCCCAACACTTACTCTTAAAGATGCCGAAGCTATTGAAAGTAAAGCCAGAGGTGTTCTTGCAATTGCCCCATATTCAGCAGAAGCTAAACAATTAACGTTTGGTAATCAAAACTGGTCAACTTCAGTTGGCGGTACAACAGCACCGTATTTGTTTATCAGAAATTACGAAATTGAATCAGGAAGAAACTTCATTCCAGAGGATATAAAAAACAATACAAAAGTTGCAATTTTAGGTCAAACAGTTGCCAATGAACTTTTTGGAGATATGGATCCAATTAACAAAACTATTCGTATTGGAGGAATTCCATTTAAAGTTGTTGGATTATTAAAAACAAAAGGTCAATCAGGAATGGGGCAAGACCAAGACGATTTGGTGTTTATTCCTATTACAACAGCACAAAAGAAAGTATTTGGAACCTCTTTTCCTGGAACCGTTTCAATAATTTCTGTAAAAGCTCAGAATGACCAAATCATAGAAACGACTCAAAAAGACATTGAAGAAATTTTAAAATACAGACATCATATTGGTAAAACACAAAACAACGATTTTGAAATAAGAAACCTTGCTCAAATGCAAGAAACTATCAAATCTTCCGCTAGAACAATGTCGTTATTTTTATTCGTAATAGCTTTTGTTTCCCTTCTTGTAGGCGGTATCGGTATTATGAATATTATGCTTGTATCTGTTACGGAAAGAACAAAAGAAATCGGTATAAGAATGGCAATCGGAGCAAAAGCAAGAGATATTCGAATTCAATTCTTAATTGAATCATTCTTACTTTCAATTTTTGGAGGCATAATAGGTGTTCTGCTAGGATGTGTCATCTCCGGAATTATCGGTCTGATTGGAGCAATGCAGGTTTCAGTTTCAGCATTTTCAATCATCTTATCTTTAGGTTTTTCCGGAATTGTTGGTGTTGGTTTCGGTTATTATCCTGCCTACAAAGCCTCTCTGTTAAACCCTATTGATGCATTAAGATACGAATAATAAAAAATAAGTCCCACAAATGCGGGACGTAGATTGAGCAATCAAAAGAGTTGAGGATTTACAACTCTATGATAAACTATTAAGGCGGTCATTTCATTAGATGAAATGACCGCCTTTTAAAAATAATTATACTACTTTAAGACTATAAAACTCTTTGTTCTTTTACTCTGTCATCAACATTAACTTCGTAGTTTTTGCCTTTAATGTTTGCTCTAAAGAAATCATCATAGTTTTTGTTGATTGATTCAAAGTTGTCTTTTACTTCTTTAAAATCTTTTTTAGATAAGATTTTATTTGATAAAATCACTTTATAATCTTTATTTAAATCAATATTTTCGAATTTACCTGTTTCTTGGTTTCTGCATTTTACAGCATCTGCATAAGAATTTTTGCTTTCGCCTTTAGCAATTTGTTCAATCATTGTTCTGTTTACTTGAAAATCAGACCATTGAATTAATGTATTTCTTGTTGGGGCTTCTAAGTTTGATTTTACATTCTTAGAAATAATATCAACTAATTGATTACCTTTAACGTTACCAACGTTCAAGTTTTGAGATTCAACGTCAATACCATCAAATATTTTTAATAAGTTCAAGTTAGTAGAACCTTCTTTAATTCCGCCTCTTACATAAGAAGATTGTAAAGCAACTGATGCTAAATCAGGAATTTCTTTTCTTGCTTCTTCTGCAACAGTTGAAGTTAAGAAGTTAGTTAATTCTGTATTAGCGTATCTGATTTTATCTGAATATTCCAATTCTGATGCACCATGCATTTTAACTAATGGTTTAACATCTTCTTCAAAGTTTTTATCTAAGAAAGTTTTAACCTCTTTATCCGGTGCAGAATTTTCTGTAATGTACATATTGTAACCTACATCTTCTAAATCACCATCATCATTGAATCTAAAGTTTACTGATTTAATAATTTCATTATCTTTACCTAAAGAGTTAATAATTGTTCCACCTTGTTCCGCATTATCTCTTGTATGGTCATGACCGTTCAAAATAACATTAATATTTGGAACATTTTTTTGAATCATTTTAGAAATTGGAGCACCCATATGAGAAAGCAAAACTACAGCACCTTTTGGATGTTTTTCTTTAAACGCTTCAACTTCTTTATTCAAAACAGCAAAAGTACCTTGTAAATCATCTTCTGTTAATTGAGTATCCTTTTTATTGCAGTTATCATACAATTCTGTCTTAGTTAATTTACCTTTTAAGCTTGGAATTGTAACACCCACAAACATTACATCATGTTTAAGATTCGGATTTTTATCATCTTGAACTTCATAAACTTGTGAAGTTACAATATTTTTATGATTTTTCATCAAACCTGTTACCAATGGAGATTTTTCTAAATCAACATTAGTTACAAGAGTTTTAACAGGTTCATCTTTTAATTTATTGAATACAAATTCGTCACCGCCGTCATAACAGTGGTTTCCTAAAGAATAAACTGTATCAAAATTATTTTTAACTATACCTTTCACAGTATTAACAACTTTTTGTAAGAAGTTTGCTTGAATATCACCATTTGAAAGTTCAGGTTTTGTCATGTAACCTTTTTTATGAGGGTTCATAAAGAAATCACCTGCAATTGCAAACATATTCAAAGTTGATTTTTCATCAGCTTTTTTAAAGATATCGCCTTTATTTTTATCAATAGTTCCAACCAATTGAGGCAAGTTTTGAACGTTGCCATGATTATCTGACATAGCCACAATATTTACTTGAGCGGCTTTAAAACCTACTTGAGGGTAATTAAAATTAGTTAATTTCATCTACACACACCTATAAATTCTTATGCCCTTATAAAACATGTGAAGAAAAAAAATTGCCCCAAAACCATGATTCTACTGGATTTTTATACTTGATTGTAAAGATATGTAACAACATTATTCAAAAGCCTAAAGTTTCTCACGAGTTATGACGATATATAAAATGCAAGTTACAAAGGGATATGTTAAAACAAAAAACATATAATGGTGTTTAAAAACAAATTTAATAGAGAAAATTAAAATGACTTGGGATATATATTTTAGTTTTATATTTTGATTTTCTATAACAAAGATTTTTTAACGGTGCTATTCGCATTAACGAATAACATTAGTGTTTATTAAAATTTCCTTATTTCCTTCCCTATATACAAATTTTCATGCCGTTTCTTTCGAAACGGCTTTTTATTTTTAAATTGAAATCAGGTTACTTACAAGAAGTATTTATCGTCCAATTCAAAACTTTACCATTTAGACATTTTCCGGTTTTACTTTGTCCAAATGTTGATATGGAACACAAGTTTTTTCATTAAGCATATTCTATACTTCTTTTACTAATTAACTACTTTTATTAGTAATTTTGTCATCGAATTACTTGACATATACAAGGATTACATTGGTATTATTATCAACCATTTAAAAATCTATCTTCTAAGCATGTTTTCGTTTATTTTTTAGAATCTTCAATAAGCTTATTTTATATCCGCTAAACAATACCACTGTCGCACCAAGCCAAGCAGCAGGCGTTGCAAAACAAATACCCAAAAATCCAAACTTAAATCCAAAAGCAAACGCAAAAACGGTTCTCATAATTAATTCAGTAGTGCCTGAAATTAGAGGAACAACAACCTGTCCCATACCTTGCAAGACATTTCTGTAAAGCAACAACAAACCCAAGAAGATAAAGAATATCATTATAATATGCAAGTACATTGTACCCAACTTTATAACTTCTTCATTTGGTTCACTCATAAACATTTGAATTAAATTTTGAGAGAAGAAAGTTAAAACAACAACTGCAAAAATTGTTACTGTAATAACAATACCCAGTGCAGATTTTGCACCTTGCTTAATTCTTGCCATTTTATTTGCACCAAAATTTTGCGCTGTAAATGTTGCCATTGTTGCCCCCAAAGCAACAAAAACTTGTGAAAATATTTGATCAACTCTCATTGCTGTTGTATAGGCAGCAACTGCAATTGAACCTAATCCATTTAAAACATATTGCAAAGCCAAAATACCCAGAGTCAAAATTGACATTTGAAATCCCATTGGAATACCAATTCTTAAATGCTCCAACATAAAATCTTTATCAATTTTCCAATCGCCTTTTTTAAGATGTAATATTGAAAACTTCCAAAACATAAAGCTTACACACAATATTGTTGCAACAAATTGCGCTAAAACTGTTGCACAGCCTGCACCAGCTACACCCATTTTGAATTTTACAATAAATAATAATGCCAAAAAGATATTCAAAATTGATGAGAAAATCAAGAAATAAAGTGGAGTTTTGCTATCTCCTAGCGCTCTAATTACATTTGAAGACAAATTGTAAAAAACTGTTGCAAAAATCCCCGCAAACATAATAAACAAATATATATTCGCCATATCAATAATGTCAGATGGAGTTCTTAGAAAAGACAACATTTGATATGTAAAAGGTGTTGAAACCAAAGTCATAAGTAACATTAAACCACCTGACAAATAAACCGAGGTAGTAAATGTTTTACGCACCATATCATAATCTCTTGCTCCAAATCTTTGCGCTAAAACAACCGTAAACCCTTGAGTTGATGCAAAAATAAAACTAATAACAAAGAATATTAATGGTGCTGTCGTTCCAACTGCAGCAAGTGCCTTAATTCCGACATATCGACCAACAATTATTGCATCTGCAAAGTTATACAACTGTTGAAATAAATTGCCTATAAAAATAGGAAACATAAATTCCAAAATTAATTTTAAAGGTTGACCGCTTGTTAACTCTTTTGTTGCCATTTCATACACCCTTTTGTAAACTGCTCGACAAATTTATCCAACCACATTTTGTCATTTCTATATTTCTTAACCATATACTAGCACAAATTTGTAAATAAATTGATTTAACAGTTTAAACATGTTAAAATTTTACTTAAAATAGGCTTTATTAGAGAATTACAGAAGTATAAATGACTCAAAATTATAACAACTATAAAAATCACCAAAATCCAAATAATAAAAATCCAATGCAAACAATTGCGTTAATCATTCTTGCAACAATTGCAATATTTGGATATCAAATACGTGGAGTTATAAAACCTCATTTTAACACCGCAGACAAAAATATTGAAAACTCTTCAATACAAGAAAAAAACGATTACTCAATAACTGATTTAGAAGAAATTGAATTAACAGATGAAGATTCTGATGACGACACCAAAACCTCAACAAAAAATGATTTTAGTTTAGTAAATTCCTCAAACAACCCTAATGGAAATTATCTGCATAATGCCATTGATAGTTCAGGTCAAATTCACAAGTGGACTAAAAAAGGTATAGCGGTTTGGGTTGAAAATTCAAGTTATCAAACTACAATTTATCAAGCATTTGCAAAGTATAACAAGACTTTCCCTGAACTTTTCAAGTTTATGATTACACAAGATAGAAAAAAAGCCGACATTACAGTAACTATGGTAAACAGACTTGAACATTCAAACGGTGGAGAATATTACAAACAAGGAAGCACTAACTTAAATTACAACCAAAAAGGTGAGATTAATACCGCAAACATAAGTTTATTACCATTAGACAACAAGGGTAATTATATTTCTAAAAGCCAAATGTATTCAGTCATTTTACACGAAATAGGTCACGCCGTAGGTATTACCGGACATAGTCAAGATAAACACGACGTTATGTATGGATTTAGATCTTCAAGCGAATTCAGTACAAAAGACATTGAAACTATTCGATTAATGTACTCAAAAAACAAAGAAGAAGTTTCAAGCGCAAAAATTGGTTTCGAATCATCAAAACTTCAAGAAGCACTTAGTTACGCTCGAAAACTACCAAACAAAACGACCTCTTGGATTCAATTAGGACAAGTTTATTACGATCTGGGACAACTGAACGAAGCATTAGAAGCATATAAAAAAGCATTAACCATTGATCCGACAGATTCTGATGTTTATCGTTCTATGGCGCAATGTTACTATATGTCTAAAAAATACGAAACAGCCATTAAATATTTTAAATACGCAAAACAGTATTCTAACAATGACATTGATACAAGTTTAATAGATGAAAACATCGGAATCTGTTATCACAAATTGAATCAATTCAATGAGGCATATCCTTATTTAAAAAGCGCATTTGAGGCAAATCCTAAAATTAAAGGAAACCTTTATAACTTTATTTCTGTTTGCGCAAATTTAGACAAAAAGGAAGATGCAAAAATTGCAATAGAAAAATACAAAAATGCCGGCAATGACATATCAAATGATGAAATGATTCAAGTTGCATTAAAATGGCTAAAATAAAAGGATTGAATTTTAAAAAACTCAACCCTTTCATAAAATTATTTTAATTCTTTGAATTATCTAACATTGCTATCATTTGGATTTTTGCTTCTTTCGACTTGGTCATCATCAACCACCATAATCAAAGCTGCAACATCAGCAAAATCTTTTGGTAATTTATTTTCGTCGATTCCATCAGAAAAACCAAATATTTTTTTATCAAATTTTACGTTAACTTTTTGGTCGCCGTAAGTACCTTTCATAATTCTGTCGCCGTCATCTAAAACTGCATTTTCCTTTGCATATTCAACGCTAAAAGATTTACCTCTGTATGTGCCTTTGTATATCTTTTTATCACTTACAGAAAGTGCTTTTTCTTTTGATTTCATGCTAAATTTTTCGTTGCCAATTTTACCTGAAAATGTTTTTTCATTAGTAAATGAAACTATTTTGTTGCGTTCTTCAACATCAACTTTTTTATCACCAATATTACCGATGATTTGATAACCTCTTTCTATAATATTATTTCTTCTTCTTAGGTTAAAATCTTGTCCTGCAATGTTACCTTTATAACTTTTAATAGCAGTTCTTCTAATTTTACCTTGAGTTTCAAGAGATTCTGATGTAGAAGCACCAAAAAGCATAATCTCTTCGGGCTTTTGCTCTGCTTTTTCGGCTGAAGATAAGTTTGCATTTTGAATATTACCTAATCCGTTTACATTCATATCTGTCATAATTATTTCTCCTATTTATTTCTACCTGATTTTTCAAGTTCTGTTTGTGCAACAAAAATAAACGATGCAACATTTGCAAAATCTTTCGGTATGTCTTTTACTTTTAATCTGTCATTATCTGTTAATTTCGCAGGACGTTTTTTGATATCAACTCTTTGTCCGCCAAAATAGCCCCTAATAACTCTGTCACCATCGTCTTTTTCAATGTTATCTCTACCAACTTCTACTTGGAAAGATTTACCTTTATATTTACCTTCGTAAATTACACGGTCAGCATTTGAAAATTCTTTTGATTTAGATTCCATTTCAAAATCATCATCGCCAATTTTACCAAAATAATGGTTTAAACTATTCATTGTAAATTGAATTTCACGTTCTTCAATATCAACGTCTTGTCTTCCAATTCTGCCTAAATATTGACTTCCAGAATCGAACTCATTTTCACGTTTATACATTTTGAAGTTATTAGAACCGATTTTGCCGTGATAACCTTGTTTATCACCAAAAACAGTTGCTTCTCTAAAACCACCATAAGTTTCAACCATTATGGCTGCTTTATTATGTGAATATTTACGACTGTCAATTTCATTTTCAGCATGTAGTTCACGTTGCTTTCTATAAGACTTATCTGTTTCTTGAGTTCTACTCTTACTTCTTTCAGAAGTGTAGACAAAATCTTTATCCGTTTTATCTTTTTCGTCCATATTATAATTTGAACTATCAAATTTTTCACGCTCGTTTTCTAGTGAATTATATTCTTTAGTACTAAAGCCAATATAATTCTTTACAGGTTTAGGATCTGTAGCATAATTATAAGATTTTGGATTTTCAGCAGATTTTTGTTTGTTAGACAAAGATTCTTTAGATTGTTTTGGTTTTCCTATTGTGTCGTCTTTTTGATATTTTTCTAAAACCTCTCGTTTTATTTGCTCTGCAGTTTTTCCTTTTACATTAATTTTATATTTTTCAATGTATTCTGAATAATTTCTTATTACCTTTTGACGTTCTTCTTCAGCTTTTTCTTTAGCCTCTAATGTTGTTTTATAATTTGCTCTTTGTTTTTGTTCCTTGTTTAATTTTTCAGCTTCTTGTTTTTCGGCTTTTGTCATTTCAAAAGCAGGTTTGTTTGAAGCATTATCTAATTTTTTATTTTGTTTTTCTAGCTCACCAATAACAGTTGGCATTTTATAATTATTATCAAAAATACTACCTGATTGTTTAGACGAATTCTCACCGTTTAAATATCTTGGAACCTTATTGTTATCATTTTTTTGAGACTTATTTACTTCATTTACGTTTATATCCATAAGTCACTCCTCTCTTAATGATTTACTGTTTTGTTAATTCTTTCACAGAAAGCTTCTGCTGTAAGTGGTTTGCCTGTAACTTCTTTTAGAATTTCATCATCTTCTTTTGAACCGCCATATTGGAAAATATGTTCATCCAAATATTTTGCAGTGTCTTTATTTTCAGTCAAATTACCAAACTTTTTAGTTAAGCCGTCATATAATTGAGCCTTTATTAATGATGCTCTAAAGTAGTTTTGATAATACGCTGGGTGTGATAAGAAGTGAGGAATTGTTGCCCATTCATTTGTAGCTTCATCTTGTTCACTTCTGCCTTTATATTTTACACTCATATCCTTCCAAAGTTGTTTTAAATCTTGATCAGGATTTTTATACATATTTCGTTCAAAATCAATTATCGCCATACTTGAACCAACAAATTTTGAATCTTCTTCTGCCGCAGATTTTTGGAATTTTGCAAAAGTTTCAGGTGAAACTTTATCCTTGATAAGACTTTCTGTTCTTGGCATATCACCCATCATCATTGCAACAGCCTCAGTCATTGTGCTTGTTGTATCTTGTTCCATATATGGTAAGTTTGGATTTGTTTTTACAGTAAACACTGAATGTCCTAATTCGTGCATTAAAGTATCGATACTTGAAACATTATTAGTTAAATTTGCCAAAATTCTCGCATCTTTTCCTGCTTCGATTGGGAAAGAGAACCCGTGAGTATTTTTGTTTTCTCTTGGGAATAAATCCAATTTAATCGGAAGTTTGTCAACGTCATATCCCATGCCGGCATACGCTTTTTTAGAAATGTCAACTACTTCTTCTTTTGATTTTATTTCATCATTAACAAGTTTTTCAGGGTTATCACCTGCCAAATACCCAAAGTGATAACTTCTCAAATCTTCCGGAGCAACTCCAAAAGCTTTTGATAAATCAGCTTTTACACTGTCCATTACTTTTTTATTTGATTCTTTTGTATTATTGGCAACATCTGTCAATAGTTTGTCTAATTCTTTTGGTTTAATGTCATAATTTTCTTCTAACATATAGTCAAAATAATTGTCATAACCTTTTTTCTTAGCAAAATCATTTCTCATTTTTACTAATTCAACAAGGTCCTCCGCAATCAAATCACCTGACTTAATTTTTGCATCTGCAGCTTTTTTGCGAACTTCCGGATTCTTTTCAGTTTCCATAATCTTTGAAATTTCTGCTTTAGAAACTGGTTTTCCGTCTATTGACATTTGATATGAATTAAGTTTTTGAGAAATTTCATTCTCTTTAGTACTCATTGCCTTTAATTCTTCTTTAAATTCAATACCGTCACCGAATGCGCTAGTTAAATTACGAAGTTGTTTTTGTAATTTTTTATCACTTACACCACCTGCATCATTGATATCTTTAAGTTTTGCGTAAGTTTCTTTATTGTCATAAAAATTATCAGCCTTATCTTGAGCTGCATTCATTTTATCCATATTTTCAGGAGTGCTTTCTGTATAAAAATCCCAACATGCAGATTCAACACCTGACATAATAGGTTTCATTTCTTTAGAAATTTCTTCTCTTAATGCAACAAATTTTTGCTCGTTATCCTTAATGTTGTGAGAAAAACTAACACTATCTAACGGCATTGGTTTTGTTTTTTGAATATTATTGCTACTATTTGTTTTTCCGATTTTAAAATGTGGTATTAAGTTTTGAATTTTCATTTATTTTCCCTTTTTTATGCTTCTTATTTATAGCTTAAAAGCAGTAAAAATATTTTTTGCTAACAAGTTTCTACCGCTGTAACAAAATTTTACTAAGAGTATTTTAAATATCCATATGTAGGTATTTTTTCATAATTAATTTCTTTAAAGCTTTTGAATATGGTGATTGCGGTTGGATAGCCAAAACCTTATCTAATGACACAATAGCACTTTCATACAAACCTAATTTCATTTTTACTATTGCTAAGTAGTAGTATGCATCTATAAATTTGTCATCTAATTCGGTAGCTTTTTCCAAATCTGTCTTAGCTTCTTTTAATTCCTCTTCAGACGGATTATCAAATGCTAAAATAGTTTGCGCTCTGTTATAATAAGCATCTACCATTTTTTCATCAATTTTGATTGCATGTCCATAATTTTCATATGCTGCACGTAGTTGTTTCAAATTGTGATGTGCAATAGCTTTTGAAAAATGAGTCAAAGCGTGATCAGGTTTTAGCTCTAAAGATTTTTCTAAATCCTTCAAAGCTTCTTCAAACTTACCTTCGTTTGTCTTTTTTATTCCTTCTTCTAAATAATATTTATAATCTTTGTCAGTCATAACTATATCCTCATAAATCGGTTAACATGTTTATTATATAATAAATACGTAATAAAACATTCCAGAGGTGAATTTTGGCAGGTATTTTAAACATTCAATTAAAATCATTATTAGGAGATAAAGAAACCAACTTAAAAAAAGTTGAACATTACATAAAGTTCAACAAGGATAAAAATTTAGACCTTGTTATTGTACCGGAATTTTTTACAACAAGTATTGCATACAAAGATACTCCGGAAGATGAAAATGGTGGAAAAGTAATCAAAACAATGCAAAGACTTGCAAAAGAATACAATACAAATATTGTTGCAGGTAGTATTGTTAGAAAAATCGGAGATAGACTTTATAACTCAACTTTTGCGATTAATAGAATAGGTGAAATTATTGAAGTTTACGACAAAATTCATTTATACAATTATATGGGTGGAACCGAAGGACAAAGAATCACAGCCGGAACTGAAATGAAAATTGCACACTTTGACTTTGCAAAAGTAGGTCTAACAATTTGCTATGATATGAGATATCCGGTATTTATTAATGAGATGATGAAAAAAGGTGTTCAAATTATTGCAATGCCTACAGCATGGCTTGTACCAAATGAAGTTTATAACGAAGAAGAAACACGAAAATATGCACAAGAAATGTTTATTTCTATGTGTAGAACAAGAGCCTATGACAACGCTTTATTCTTAATTGTAAGCAACCAAACAAAACAAATTTCTGATGCATTTTGCGGAATTGGTAACTCAATGATAATATCACCAACTTCACAGGTTATTGCAAATGCTGAAGATAGAGAATGCGCAATTTATGCTGATATTGATGTTCAAGAAGCAAAATATATGAAACAACTTTTTCCTGTAGATAAAATAGATTAGATTGGGTTATAAATATGATGTATTTTTTATTATGTTTATGATTTAATCTTTATACAAGAAAGGGTTTATATTTCGACATGCCATTTGAATTTGAAAAACAAAAAATAGAAGATGTCATTCTGGTAAAACCAAAAGTTTTTGGTGATAACAGAGGATTTTTTATGGAAACATATAAAAAATCAGACTTTTTTGCTAATGGAATTACAGAAGAATTTGTTCAAGATAATCACTCAAAATCAACAAAAGGCGTACTTAGAGGCTTGCACTATCAAGCAAAGCCTTACGGACAAGCAAAACTTGTACGATGTTCAAAAGGTATAATTTACGACGTTGCCGTTGATATCAGAAAAGACTCTAAAACATACGGACAATATGTAAAAGTTGAATTATCAGAAGAAAACAAACATATGTTGTTTATCCCGAATGGTTTTGCACACGGTTTTGTAGCTTTAACCGATGAAGTTGAATTGCTTTACAAAACTGGCGGAGAATACGCTCCTAGTGCGGATAGAGGTATCTTCTGGAAGGATGAAGACATAAATATTGATTGGGAAATTGATTTTGAACCAATCCTGAGCGAAAAAGATAAAGTACAACCAAAATTTAAAGATATAAATAAAGAGGAATTAATTTAATGAAAACAATGTTAGTAACTGGCGGTGCAGGTTTCATCGGTAGCTGTTTTGTAAGACACATTTTAAAAAAGCATCCTGATTACAAAGTAATAAACCTTGATGCACTAACTTATTGTGGAAACTTAGAAAACTTGGATGATATCAAAGACAATCCAAATTATAAATTCGTACACGGCAACATTTGTGACCACGATTTAGTTAGAGAACTAATCAAAGACTGTGATTACGTTGTAAATTTTGCAGCAGAATCTCACGTTGATAATTCTATCAAACATCCTGAAATCTTTGTAGAATCAAATGTCCAAGGCACATTGAACTTACTTCAAGCCTGCAAAGAACTAGGTATTGAAAGATATTTACAAGTTTCAACAGACGAAGTTTACGGTACATTGGGTAAAACAGGTTATTTCTACGAAACAACACCAATTCAACCAAACTCACCTTATTCAGCATCAAAAGCAAGTGCTGACTTGCTTGTAAGAGCATATTATGAAACTTACGGTTTACCTGTTCTAAACACTAGATGCTCAAACAATTACGGACCTTATCAATATCCTGAAAAACTTATTCCATTCTTCATTTCAAAATTATTAAAGGGTGAAAAGGTTCCTGTATATGGTGACGGTTTGAATGTTCGTGACTGGTTATATGTTTACGACCATTGCGAAGCAATAGATGTAGTTTTACACAAAGGTAAAATTGGCGAAGTTTACAATATCGGCGGACATAACGAAAAAACTAACATGGAAATTACACACCTTATCTTAGATACAATGGGTAAAGATGAAAGTTCAATCGAATACGTTGCAGACAGATTGGGACACGATAGACGTTATGCTATTGCAAATGACAAAATCACATCTGAACTTGGATGGGAACCTTCAATCACATTTGAAGAAGGTATCAAATTAACTATTGATTGGTACTTAAAACACCAAGATTGGATGAAACATATTGAAGACAAGAAAACAGCATTAAAATAAAAGGAGCTCTAAAATGAAAGGTATTGTTCTTGCCGGTGGCGCTGGAACTAGATTATATCCATCAACAATGGTTGTTTCAAAACAACTGTTACCAATTTATGACAAACCAATGATTTATCATCCAATTTCAGTTTTAATGTTGGCTGGAATTACTGATATATTGATTATCTCAACTCCACAAGATTTACCTAACTTTGAAAAATTATTAGGTACCGGTGAACAATTTGGACTTAAATTCTCATATAAAGTTCAACCATCTCCAGATGGACTTGCACAAGCTTTTATTTTAGGCGAAGAATTCGTTGGTGACGATGATGTTGCAATGATTTTAGGTGATAACATCTTCTACGGACAAGGTTTCTCCGGCGCTTTACACAGAGCAATCGAAAATGTTTCAAAACGCAAACAAGCCACAGTTTTTGCATATGAAGTTCATGATCCGGAAAGATTTGGCGTTGTAGAATTCAATGACAAAAATCAGGCTGTATCTTTAGAAGAAAAACCCAAAGAGCCAAAATCTAATTACGCTGTAACAGGTTTGTATTTCTATCCAAACAACGTTTGCAAATATGTTAAAACAATGAAACCATCTGCACGTGGAGAATTAGAAATTACAGATTTAAACAGAATCTATTTAGAAAAAAATAAACTTCAAGTCGAAGTTTTAGGTCGTGGTTTCGCATGGCTTGATACAGGAACGCATAAGTCTTTGATTCAAGCAGGACAATATGTTCAAACTATTGAAGAAAACCAAGGTATTAAAATTGCTTGCCTTGAAGAAATTGCTTATAGAAAAGGCTTTGTAACAAAGGAACAGTTAGCAAAACATATTAAACCTTATAAAAACAATGAATACTTCAACTACGTAAAACGCTTAATTAGTAAGTAATTGTTTTTTAATCCAAGTCATAATCAGCTGAACAATATATTCTTGTTGTTCAGCTGTTAATTTTGTACCTTGTGGAAACTTGTGCCATTTTGAAATACAACCTCGACAACAAGTGGCTGTTGCATGTTGAGCTATAAAAACAGGATGACCTCTCATTGGAGTTTGTTTTCCGTCATTTTGAATAACCTCCGGAGCAATTCTTTTGGCAATAAAATCTCTTGCATGAGATTCGATTACATCAAGACCTTTTTGCTTAATGTAATCGAATTCTTTTTGCTTAAGTTTAAATTTACTTCTAAATTTTGAATTTGCTAACTTATCAAATATATCCATTTTATTTAATAGCAAAACTTACGTTTGCAACTGCTGTAACTTTCTTTTCAATAGAACTTAAATCGTTATAACCTGAGTCGCTTACATCGTTTGAATCTACTGGTGTAATTTGGAATACGCCCATTTTTGCCGAACGGATTTTGCCAACTCTGTTGTGATTTGATTTTAACATTGATTTTGCTCTGTTTTTAGCATCTTTTGTTGCTTTTTCTAATAAAGAAACCTTTAAATCAGCAAGTTTTGAATAGTGATATTGAGGTTCCCCACTACTTGCAATATTAATACCTTTTTCAAAAAGCACTTGATATGCAGTAGATAATTCTTTAACCTTTTCTACATCTGTTGTAGAAACTTTGATTGGTTGTTGATAAACATAATTGTCTACCTTATTTGTTGCATAACCTGTATTTGGGTTTGTTTTGTAAGTTTCATAAGAATTTGACAACAATAATTCAATTTGATTTTCTTGAATTCCGTTTGAAGTCAAATATTTTTTAACTTCCGGAATTTGTCCTTGAACTGTTTTGTAAGCTTGTAATCGAGTTGGAGCTTTTGCAGTAATAGTGAAAGTCCAATTTGCAGAATCTGATTTTACAATTTCATAAGCTGAACCCGTAACTTGAATATTATTGTTTGAAAGGTTATTTGTAGCAATCAAAGCCGCAAAAATTGCACCTATCGCAATACATACACCCAAAATTGCTAACTGAAAATCTCTAAATTTTTCGTACATACTTTTTCTCCTTATTTTTCTCAAGATATTTTAGCATTTTTAAATTTAATATGCAATTATCATTTCAGGTATATTACAAAATATACATAAAGATTTTTAATCAAACCTGAAAAATATGATATAATCAGATTTATGGATACAGAAAGAATTTTAAAACTTTTTAATTCTGCAAAAACACATAAGGATAATGGCAAATATGCTTTATCTATGGCTGAGTACGAAGAAATTCTGACAATCACAGACCAATTGCCGGAGGTTTATTTTAACCTGTCTTTTGTATATTTTTATTCAGAACTTTGGGAAAAAGCAATTGATTGTATGAAAAAGTTTTTAGAACTTGAGCCAAATGATACTGAGGGGAAATACTTTCTTGCAACTTTCTATTTTATGAATAAAGACTACGTTAGCGGATATCCGTATTTTGAAAGCAGAGTTAGCAAATCTCACGCTTTGATAACTCAACAGAACCTTTCATTTGGAAAAATAAATGAACTACCTTTTTGGCAAGGCGAAGATTTAACCGGAAAAACTGTTTATTTGTACTATGAAGCCGGATTAGGTGATACTTTAATGTACTACCGATATGTAAAAATGCTTGCGCAAAGAGCGAAAAAGGTCTACTTCAAGCCTCAAATGACTTTATTACCACTTTTTGCTGAAAATAAAGAACCTAATGTTCATATTATTGCAAAACTTCACGAAAAATATCTCAATGAAAGCGATTATCAATGCCCTATAATGAGCTTACCTTACTATCTAGGACTGGACAATCAAACCATATTCACATCTCCTGATAAATTTTTGCACGCTTCAAAAAGAGAAACTAAAATTTATAAAAATAAATTTTTCAACAATGACAAACTAAAAATCGGCATAAAATGGCAAGGTAACACCCTAATTGGTGCCGAAAGAGCAATGACAGCAGAAAGTTTTAGCAAGATTTTTGAACTTCCAAACTCTAAAATTTACTCAGTACAAGTAATGGGCGGTTATGACGAAATACAAAATTTACAATCAATATTTGACATTGTAGACTTAGGCTCAACATTCAAAGATTTTGCTGATACTGCAGGAGCAATAGCGAATTTGGATATTGTAATTTGCAATGATACGTCAGTTGGACATCTTGCAGGTGCTATGGGGAAAAAAACATACATCATTTTACCAATTCAGTATGATTGGCGTTGGCATAAAGATACCTCAAAATGCGACTGGTACTCAAATGTAAAACTCTTTAAACAAAAAAATACATGGGAAGAAGTTATTGAAAGAATTTATGAGGATTTAAAAACTAATCATCAAAGGATAATAAAACATTAATATTAACATTTAAGCCTCTTGATAGTTCTAAAACTTTAGCTAAAGACATATTTACCTTACCACATTCTACATTGGCTATATAATTTTGAGATATATTCATAATTTCGGCTAACTGTTCTTGTGTCAAATCTTTTTTTATACGTTCTATTTTCACATTTTTACCAAAGTGTTTTAGCAACTGTTCCTTATTCATAATATATAAGTATATAAATATTGACTTATAAATGTAACCGAGTTATATATTATAATATATAACTTATATGTTATACAGATAGGATTTTATGGATCTTTGTATTAAAAAATTTATAGAGTTTGAAGCTAAAGATTGGGATAAATTTGTATATTCAAACTCTATGGGTTGGGCACATTTACTATATGATGTTACTTCTATAGATAGATTTTCATATTGGAAAAATCTTTCTTTTGGTATTGTAAATAAAGATAATAATGATGAAATTTATATGTTAGTTCAGTTATATAAAACTCCGAAGAATTTAAATTCTAGATGGGGTTATATTTTAAAGGATAATCTTTCTAAAAAACAATTTAATAAGGTAAAAATCTGTTTTCAAAGCTATATACAAGAAATTATTAACAAATATTCCATTGAAGATTTTAGCATTTCACTACCTCCACTAAGCGAAAAAAATAATCCCAAAAATTGTTCACTAGTTAACCCTCTAATATATTTCAACTTTTTTCCAAAATTAAGGTATACCTCTATTATAGATTTATCAAAGCCGGATGAAAAAATGTTAGCTGATTGTGAAGAAACAACCAGACAAGCTATACGAAAACTAAAAAAAAGTGACAAATATGAAATTGTTGAATCAACTGGTTCTAAAAAAGATTTAGAAGAATATATAAAATTGCATAAAGAAACTTACACACGAACAGGAGCCATAAGTGGTATTATAAATGATAAATACCATGAAAATATGTTCTTTAATCTCATACCAAAGGGTATATGCAGAGTATTCTTTTTAAAAAATAAGCAAACAAAAAAATACATAGCCTCTGTAGCGATATTAATTTTTAAAAATACTGCTTACTACTGGTGGGGAAGTTCTACAAACTACAAGGAAATTGGAATAAATAAATATTTGCTTTTTAATGTTATATGCATTGTTCGAGAAAGTTTTAATAAAACAGGTTATTTTGAAACTGGTGGAACATATATTTATCTAAGAAATGGTAAATCAAAAGGACTTACAGACTATAAAAAATGTTTTGGAACATTTCTTCATCCAATATATATGGGTTCATATTTAAGTTCAGAAACTAAAATAAAAACAAAAAATAAATTAAAAAAATTTATATTAATATTTAGACTAATTTTTCAATAAAAAAGCAAGCCCACACTGGTACACTTGTGTGGGCCCTAGTACAATGGAAAGTGTAATTGTACTATGTTTTAAAATTTATATAGGAAGTGATTTAAAGTTCTCTTTAGTATATTTATAGTAGCACTGCTCAAACTTTTTGGCTACTAGTCAACTGTCTAAAAAATTGAAAAACATTGAAAACTTTACGCAAGGTCTTTTTTGTGTTAATTTTAAAACAAAAGAAAAGGAAACAAAAATGACAAATATTAACGATTTACCAACAGTTTATAACGCTCTTGAAACAGAAAAAGAAATTTATGAATTCTGGGAAAAAGGCGACTATTTTAAGGCCGATGCAAAATCTACAAGACCTCCATTTTCAATGGTAATTCCACCTCCAAACGTAACAGGTGTATTACATATGGGACATGCTTTAGATGAAACATTACAAGATATTCTTACTCGTTATCACAGAATGGCCGGCTATGAAGCTTTATGGATTCCGGGTACAGACCACGCCGGAATTGCAACACAAGCAGTTGTTGAAAAGAAATTGCGTGCTGAAGGTAAAACTCGTTTCGATTTAGGACGTGAAAAGTTCTTAGAAGAAACTTGGAAATGGACTAATGAACATAAATCTGCAATCCTTGACCAATGCAAACGTTTAGGCGTTTCTTTTGACCGTTCAAGAGAACGTTTCACTTTTGATGAAGGTTGTTCAGAAGCTGTAAAAGAAGTTTTTGTTAAACTATACGAAAAAGGATTAATTTACAAAGGTGCATACATTGTAAACTGGTGTCCACGTTGTCAATCCGCAATTTCTGATATTGAAACTGAATATGAAACAGAGCAAGGTCATTTATGGGAAATTTCTTACCCTCTAAAAGAGGAACAAGGCGCTATTGTTGTTGCAACAACTCGTCCTGAAACAATGTTTGGAGATGTAGCAATTGCGGTTCATCCAGATGATTTCAAATACAAAGATTTAATCGGCAAAACGGTATATATTCCACTAACAAGACGTGAAATCCCTATTATTGCTGATGAATACGTTGATAAATCATTCGGTACAGGTGCTGTAAAAATCACACCTGCACACGATCCTAACGATTATGAAGTTGGTAAACGTCACAATATGAAACCAATTTGGGTTATTGATGAACAAGGTAAAATGAAATCTTGTGCTGAAGTTCCTGAAAAATATCAAGGAATGGACAGATATGAAGCAAGAAAAGCTATTGTAGGCGACTTACAATACCAAAACTTCTTATTAAGAATTACTGACCACGAACACAATGTAGGTAAATGCCAACGTTGTAACACAACTATTGAACCATTATTGTCAGAACAATGGTTTGTAAAAATGGAACCTTTAGCAAAAGAAGCCATTGCAGCAGTAAAAGACGGAAGAATAAAATTTGTTCCGGAACGTTGGACTAAAAACTACTTAGGTTGGATGGAAAATATTCGTGACTGGTGTATTTCTCGTCAATTATGGTGGGGACACCAAATTCCGGCGTACTACCACAACGAAACAGGAGAAATGGTTGTAGCAAAAGAAAATCCGGATCCTGAACACTATACTCAAGATACAGATTGTCTTGATACTTGGTTCTCATCAGGTTTGTGGCCATTCTCAACAATGGGATTTCCACAAACAGAAACAGACGATTTCAAAAAATTCTACCCAACATCAGTTCTTGTAACTGGTTTTGATATCATCTTCTTCTGGGTAGCAAGAATGATTACAATGGGCTTAGAATTCACTCACAAAGCACCTTTCAGCACTGTTTATATTCACGGTTTAATCAGAGATGAAAAAGGTCAAAAAATGTCTAAATCTAAAGGCAACACAATTGATCCAGTTAAAATCATTGATAAATACGGCTGTGATGCTTTAAGATTCACTCTTACATCACTTTGTACATACGGAGGTCAAGATATTAAAATTTCTGATGAACGTTTTGAATATGGCAGAAATTTTGCAAATAAAATCTGGAATGCCTCTCGTTTCGTATTAATGAACCTTGAAGGTGTTGATGATAATGCAATTGATATGAACAGCTTGACTATCGCTGACAAGTGGATTTTAGACAAATTAAACGAAACAACAAAACTTGTAAATGATAATATCAAAAATTATAGAATTGGTGAAATGGCTCACGTTCTATATGATTTCTTCTGGAATTCATACTGCGACTGGTATGTAGAAATTGCAAAAATTCAATTACAAGATGAAAAATTAAAATTAAATACACAAAGAATGTTGAAACACGTTCTAGATATGTCATTAAGACTATTGCACCCAATTATGCCACATATTACAGAAAAGATTTGGCAAGCATTAGGTGTAAAAACAGACGTTACAGCATTAATCAAAGCTGAATATCCTCAATACAAAGACGAATACCACTTCCCAACAGAAGCAAAAGAAATGGAACTTGTATTTGAAACAATCACATCTTTGAGAAATGTTCGCCAAAGTTTCAACATCTCTCCTTCAATCAAGGTTAACATTGAAGTTCTTGCTCCAAACGAAGAAAAACCTGTATTTGAGGCTGTAATTCCTTATTTACAACGTTTAGCAAGAGTTGAAAATGTTAAATTTATTGAAAACACAAATAATTCATCTAAGAAGAGTGCAACAGCAGTTGTTTCAGCTTCAAAAATTATCATACCATTAGAAAACTTGATTGATATGGATGAAGAAATTGCAAGACAAAACAAAAAATTAGATAAATTGTTGAAAGAAAAATCTTCACTTGAAGGTAGGGTAAATAACCCTAAATTCGTTGAAAAAGCACCTAAAGAACTTGTTGAAGAAACAAAAGCAAAAATTGAAGAACTTTCAGGTCAGCAAAAAGCAATTGAAGATTTTATCAACTTGTTAAAGGCATAAGCAATGCAAACTCTTGCAAGTGTGCGCAATTATAAGATAGTATTGGCAAGCTTTTTGAGCTACTTACCATCAAGAATTTTAGTAATTCTAAACTCACTTATAATTGTGCCGATTCTTGCTTATTTCTTATCTACAAATGAAATGAGCGTATTCCAAATTTGTATTGGTATACTGAATTTTGTCTGCACTTGCTCAACAGATTGGATTGCAAAATCTGTTTTAAGATTTTTCCGCAAATACAAACAAGACAACCGCCTCAATGAATTTTATTCAAACATTGCAATGATAGAATTCATCGCTATTTTAGGTATTTTCATAAGTTATTTCATTTTTAAAAACATTGTTTGTACAAAATTTTTAATATCTAATCAACTATTTTTCTTAACCCTTGTATTGGTTATTCCGTGCGGAATTCGACAATTCCTATATCAACTGCTTAGGATTTTAAAAATGCCTTATTTATATGCAATTTCAATTGTAGCCTACCAATTGGCACTTTTAGGATTATTTTTTGCATTTTCAAACATAATTTCAAAAGCCTCTGCAATCCTTGTTGCTATGACTTTTGCGGTTGCTTTAATTGATATTATTTTATTGTACAAATTAAATTTAAAGTATAAATTAAGCCTAAAATTTGATTCAAAAATCACAAAAAATGTGCTTATATATGCCATCCCACTTATTTTCACGAATATTTGTATTTGGTTAATTTTACATCTCGGAAAATTCATTTTACAATTTAATAAAGAATTTCTAAACACAGCAATTGTAGGTACCGCTTGGTTTTTCACTACCAATGCACTAACTCCACTTTTTTCTCTGCTATTATTTTCTATTTTTCCTTTAATAATAAAACGATTTGAAAAAAAATATAAATTGAAAGGTTTTATGACAAGCGCTTTAAGGCTGTATATAGCAATGTTTTTACCATTTGTTTGTATATTTTGCTTCTTCCCTTTTGACATAGCAAAGCTCGCATTTAAGCAAGAATACTACTACTTAGGACTTTTATTTCCTTTCTGCGCTGTAACAATCTTTATTCATGAATTTATGAAATTAATGAATATAAAATATCATCTTAAAAACAGAACTTATGTCGAAACAGCTATAAGCCTTATTGTAGCCTGTATTTGCATTATTTTAAATTTCGTTTTAATAAAATATTTCAGCATCTTAGGTGTTGGAATGGCAATGATAACTTCAATTTTACTACTTTTCATATTAAATTCGTTCGTAAATTTCAAACAACTGAATTTTATAGTGCCTTCAAAATTGTTTAAAACACTAGTAATATCAATGCTAATAAGTGTTTCAGCCTTTGCAATTGTGTTTTTATTTACATTCAAATTTAACAATAATTACGTCATTTTGGCAAAAATCGTTGCATTTTGCATATTATACTTTGCTTTGATACTAAAATTTAAAAAGACTGTATTATAAGTACTTACGTTTAATTTTAAAGTTCTTTTTATCTTGTAATAGTTTATCCTCAACCACTTTTAAATATTGGTTTTCAGCTTCTGAAGATTTATATCTTACAAAGACCGTTTCTTTTTTATTATTTAAAATTTTGGTTTCTTTCGATAACTTATAATTAGCTTGTGGCAAGTTATTTTCTTTAAGAAGCGACTCAACATCTTTTTGCGTAAATGTTTTAGTAAATTCATTTCGTGCAATATAGACTGTGTCTTTATTTTGCCAATATAAATCTATAGAATGATAACCTGATTTTTTGAAAATATCATTCAACATTTCAAAATCATTAACAAATTTGCCGGTATCTTCTATATTTTCATTGATTATTTTTGCACAATCAATATATACATCTAAATCCTTGTTATCCAAGTATTTATTTAATTCTGCCAATTTTGTTTCCGAACTCATATCTCTAAATTTGGCTAAAATTTCGTTATGAATTTTGTATAAATCTTTGACTTCGTCCTTGTACTTAGGGTTTTTACTTAATTTTTCCAAACAGATATTTGAATTAACGATCCATTGTTTGAAATAGCCGTATTCCTCAGCTTTAGTCATCATAAATTTATTTTGAGTGATAAATTTCAAATTTCTATAAATTGCTAAGTAATCAGTAACAGTCTGAATATCAGGTTTACTTAGAGTTTCGCCGATATCTGAATAAATTTTTTCTTGTTGTTCTTCTGTAAGTACAGGATAAATGATATCGACACATTGATGCAATCGTTTCAAAAGTTTTACGGGATCTAACGATGTATCCATGTACATTTGAACCTCTGTTATATATCTAAAATAATTAAACATTCTTGTATCTAAATATTTTTCATCATCCTTCAGAAAATCCAATGTTTTCAAATATTTTAAGGATTGATTACCTGTAAAAACAAGCGGAACAAAAAATCTACGTGAGATTTGGAATCTTTCACCTAAAAAAGACTCCTCAACAAGGTCTATAGACTTTATTTCACCTGTTTTTGTGTTTTTAATTCTTGCATAAAAATCCGGAACAACGGTTAATTCACGTGGAAAATCAGTCATAGTCTTGTTATACGTAATTCCGTTTGTATAAGTAAATATTGGCGTAATATTATTAACAAAAACCTCGTTTGGCTTAAAAACCAGAGTATAATTAACGTTTTGACCTTTATAAGGTTTTGTTGAATGTATAATTTGAACGTCATTTTTAAAGATTTTTTCTATTCCATCTGTAATGTTTTCTATAGATGAAATCTTCTTTTTTTCCAACTCATTTAGCTTTGAAATAGTCGATTTATCTATTAAAAATGGCTTTTTATTCTTTAAAAATACTATATGCGAGTATAAATGATATGTTGAAATCTTTTCTACGATTGCTTTTGATGTGTTATAAGAATTTTCTCCATCATATTCAAATTCGCCCAAATCCACTCCAACAGCTACATCCAAGTCGTTCGGAATAGGGTTATTCTTGATAAATCCACTTCCGTAATAATTTTTATAAAGATAATGCATATCCTTATTTTCTTGTCTGCAAAGGCTCATAGCCTTATCTAAAGCGTTATCAATAGGTTTTATAGCTTTTTTAGAATACTTGAGAGCCTCAATATTCGTTTGTGGATTGACATACACAACTTTTAAAATTGAATTGTTAATTAGCACACTCAATAGTATAAAAAAAATTGTTAATAAAAAAATTAGTCGTTTATTCATAATAAATAATTATACTACAACATTGATTTTATTGCATTTTAGGTTGTATTATTACGAATTGTAACAAAAAATCACATGTCTGAAATCCGACCTTTTTAAAATACTTTATATAGATGTAAGTCAAAGATGACAAACATTAAAGAACACGAGAAATAATCGAGAGAGACGTTATATTAACCGTTTAAAGAAGACAAAAAGAGCTAAGAACGAGAGAAAAATTAGAGAAAACACACACTACACACTAACCTACCCTACCTAACACATTCCCTTCCTAAAATGAAAAAATTTTAAGCCACTAAAATTTAAAAAGTGGCTTTTATTTTGCGCAAAATTTTGAATTCTTCAAAATTTTGCGCTTATTTCTAATAACATCTCTAAAACCATTATCCAGCCTGTCACTTGACGATTATGACAGCTAAAGACTAATCTTAATAACCTTTTTGAGGTTTTTGTAGGTAAAATACGTCCGTAAAAATACGTACGTATTTTTACGGACAAAATCTAATAACAAATGTTTTTAAGACTATCTAATAAAATTTGTCTTAATTTTTTCTTCAACAGGAGGGTGCTCGATTCCATTTTTCTTTGCAATTTCGAAAGATTTCATCATCCAAGCCAAATTTTTGCCAACAAGATGCATAATTTGAATACCTTCTTTATCTTGAAGAACTTGCTCAGGCGCATTACCATGAACCATGTTCCAGTAATTTGAAGGAACTACAGGCATACAATTAATAGTGAAATGCTTCATAATAGCATCTAAGCTGGCTGTTGTACCTGCACGACGTGCTGAAACAATTGCGGCAGCAGGTTTATATTTAAAATTTGCACCGCCGGCATAAAACATTCTATCCATTGCAGAAAGCAAACGTCCTGATGGGTGGGCGTAGTAAACAGGTGAACCAAAAACAAAACCATCAGCATCTTTGGCTTTTTCAATTATGCTGTTTATAATATCATCTTCAAATACGCATTTGTTAGAAGCTGTATTTCGGCAACTGCAACAGCCCATACAATCTCTGATTGGTTTGTTGCCCAGTGAAACAATTTCTGTTTCTATGTTTTGTGCATTAAGTTCTTTTTCGATTTCTTTAAGCGCTGTATACGTACAGCCTTGAACATTTGCACTTCCGTTAATCATTAATACTTTCATTTTAGCTCCTTATTTCATTGATGAATAAATTACATCAGCAAGTTTATTTAATTCTTCTTCTTGTTCGTCTTTAAGTGCTGATTTTAGAGTAACTGTAGGTTCTAAAACTTCCATATTACCCATTGTTTCAAGCACTGCTTTAATTTGTTTGCTTGCAGTAACTGCCCAAGTACCGTTTTCAACAATTGCAACCTTTCTGTTTTTCAAAGCATGAGCTTTTAGGTCAGTAAGAACTGTTTCCATATTGCAGAAGATTCCGCCATTGTAGCTAATTGAGCCGATTACAAGGTGAGAGCATCTAAACGCTTGAGCAACAATTTCAGAGTAATGAGTTTTTGAAACATCATAAACTTTTATGTTTTTAATACCTTTGTCTGCAAGTTTTCCGGCTAAAATATCCATAGCATTTTCTGTGTGACCGTAAACAGAGCCGTAAATTAGTAATACTGTATTTTCTTCAGGTTCATAAGTTGACCATTTTTGGTATTTGTCAATAAACCAACCCAAATTTTCTCTCCAGATAGGACCGTGTAGAGGGCAAATCATATTAATTTCTACACCTGAAGCCTTTTTCAAAAGAGCTTGAACTTGAGCGCCATATTTGCCAACAATATTTGTATAATATCTTCTTGCATCATCAAGCCAATCTTTTTCAAAATCAACTTCATCAGCAAAAATATTACCGTTTAGAGCACCAAAAGTACCAAAAGCATCTGCAGAGAATAGAATTTTATCAGTTACGTCATAAGTAACCATTGCTTCCGGCCAGTGAACCATTGGCGCCATAATAAAAGTTAATTTGTGTTTACCTGTTTCTAAAACGTCACCTTCTTTGATAATCATTGTGTCTGCATCTACATCAAAAGAGAAGAATTGTTTCAACATAGTTTGAGTTTTTGCGTTACAAACAATCTTAACTTCCGGATATTTTTCAACAACGTCTTGAATTGTAGCAGCGTGATCAGGTTCCATATGGTTTACAACCAAGTAATCTAATTTTCTGCCTTCAAGAGCATAAGCCAAGTTTTCTAAAAATTGGTCATGTGCACTTTTATCTACAGTGTCTAATAAAACTGTTTTTTCATCTTTTAATAGATATGAATTATAAGAAACACCTCTTTCTACAGGAAAAACATTTTCAAAAAGTGCAATTCTTCTATCATTCACGCCCAAAAAAGTTAAATCATCAGTAATTTTTCTAGTATTATGCATAATCTTTACTCCTCGCTAATATCCCGAAGAATTATAGCATAAAATAAGGCGGTTTGCAACGCAGCAAACCGCCGATTTCCTTATTCTCTCTTCCTAATATATTAATTTAAACGACAGAGCCTAGTGATGAAATTACACTCGCTATTCCACCGTTGTCTTTATAGTTGTTAATCAAACCTTGAATAAAGTTTCCTGCCAAATTTTTGCCTGAGCCAAGGTTAGCTAAAGTCCCTGCAACTTCGTTATTTGGAACTTTTTTTGCAAGTTTTTCAAAGCCCTCTTTTAATTCTTGTTGTGAAACTTTGCCATCGCCATCTGTATCTAAAGCTTTATCAATTGAACCCATTAGCTTGTCTAACAAGTTTTTATATGAATTTGATTCAGAAGTTTCGTTCACACCTTCAATTTTCAAGTTTGACGGAATTCCAAATTCTTGATTAATCAATTGAGATTCTTGTAAACCTTGCACACTTTCAGATTTATTCAAACCTAAAGAATGATATTGTTCTTGTAATTTATTCAAAAAATCGTTATTTTTGCTAATATCATTTGAGTTTGTAGCTAAAAGACTTTCTAAATTTTCTTTTGCGCTATTAACTTTACTTGTACTGTTTCCGTACATTTTAGCCATTAAAGACTGTAAGTCTGTATTTGCAGTTAATGCCCCGATTGTTGACATAAAATATTTCCCTCCAAGTCCACGATTCTATTCTATGGATTTTTGAGAGATTTTAAATCCTCTATTAAAATGAGATTTTTTATTCTACGTCTTTAAGTTTGAAAACATTATACATTTCAACAAATGAAAACAAAATGAAAGTACCAAAAACAAGCATATATGATTTATTTGAATAAACCAAATGTCCTACACTATTTGAAACAGGGGCATATACGTCAAGCAAAACACCCACCAAACTTGCTAAAATACCTACTGACAAGAAGAAACAACAATTCATTATACTTAATGCTGTACCCCTAACTTCGTATTTGTTTGTACCATGAATAATTGGAACCAATAAAGGTGACATACCACCGCCAATTGCAACCAGCATCAACATATAAACGATTAAATGTGTTCTAATATCAAACAACAAGCATAAGAAAATTATTGCAAAGATTGTTGTTGTAAACAAGCAAACACTCTTCATAAAAATTACACGTCTGTTATTACATAATTTACTTAAAGTTGCCAAAGATAAACCTGAAATACCAGCAATAACAACCATTATTGAAAGAGCAACAGAAGCTTGAGTCGCAGATAAATTAACAAAATCTTTTAAAAATTTAACCCCGATAACTGTTTGAATTACGTAATACAATCCGTAATTTAAACCTGCAAACATATATAAATTACGATTAAAATGCTTTGACAAAACTTCTTTAAAAGGCTCTAGTGAAAAATGTACATGTTCGTTTTGCGGTACACCGTGCAAAAAGTGTAAAACAAAAGCATAAGCCAAAACAACAATAAGTATTATTATCGCCAAAACATTCATTACAGCCTGCCAAGAGAATGCATGCGCAACTATTATAAATGGGGCATTAGCACAAACACCACCCATATATCCTGTAATTAACATTAATGAAACAGAAATTCCAAAATATTTATCAGGAAAACATTTTTTAACCTCTTGAACCAAACTCAAATAGAAACAAGCAGCACCTGCACCTAAAAGCATACGGCTAAAGTACAACAATGGTAAGCAAGTTGTGTTAGGAAATATCAAAGCGCCTAAAGCAAACAATGAACCACCCCACAAAATAACTTTTACACCACTAAATCTGTCAACCAACATTCCGATAGCAAGCAAGCTAAAAGCATAAGTGTACATAAATGTTGCACCAAAAGATGTAATTGTCGGTGCATTTGCTTGTAAGTCCGCTTGCAACGTATCAAATATCGCCCCAGGGATTGCAACCCTTTGGAAGTTTGCCATTACGTACAAAATACATGCTAAAAATATTAAGGTTATGTGTGTATGATATTTTCTCATAATTCCAAACTCTATTCTTACTTATATTATACAATAGATAATTATATGTTTATATAATCTTAATTTCTAAAAAGACTATAAGCCATTTATTATCAAAATGTTATTTTAATCACAGTTTTTTTCAGAAAATGCCTAAACTACAGTTGTATTTTTATGTGTAATGTGTAATAAAGAATCTGTGTCGTAGCACGGAATCATTATCGTCTTCTTATCTTAAACCCTTATGAAATGATTACACAAAGGCGGGTGCGATATAATCGCACCCGCCTTTGTTCTTTATGAATTTAATTATTCATTACTTGTTGTAGTAAACAGTTAATTCATCACCAGCGTTTAATGCTGAATCGTTAACTGAGCTTGGTAAGATTAAGTATCTTACTTCATCACCGAATTCATAAACTACACCAAACACGCCTGAAGCAGCTAATTTAGCGATGTCATAAATACCATAACCGATAGTTACGAAACCTTTACCAAAGCTTCTTAAACCAGACATTGGTTCTAATGATGCTGTGTTAGCCATTGTATTTGATAAGTTATCACCTAATCTTTCAGTACCGTTTGAAACAACGTTTGCTGCAGCTGAAACTGAACGACCTGCAACACCTGCAACTCTGCCGGTAGCTGAGAATGGAGCAGCTAATACTCTAGCAACTACATTTGTTGTTTTAACGTTTGTAGCATTAACATCTGAAACGTTAGCAGGGAAATCAACACCGTTGATTGAAGTGAATTTAACTTTTACATAACCAGGGTTTTTAACACCAGGTCTTACAACTTCTACAACTTCACCTTTAACTTTTGAGCCAACTGCGTAGCAAGTGCCGGCAATTTTAGCATCTTCAGTTGTTACAGCGTAGAATGTGTCGCCGATGTTAGAGTGTCTAGCATCAACTCTTTCTGACATTTTAACTTTTACAGCGCCTAAGCTTGCACCGTTTACAAATTTAGCATTGTAGTATTTGCTTACACTTAATGCACAAACTAATTTGTAAAGTTGTTCTGTTGATAAGTATTTTTGACTAGCAACTTTGTCTAATTCAGGAAGGTTGTTTAAGATACCTGATTCCATAACTTTGATTGTTGCTTTTGTTGCCCATGCTGGGATTTCTTGCATTTCATATTTGTTAACCAATTTACCAACTGTTGTAGCTTGTGGTTTGTTGCTTAATAATTGAGCAAATGTAGCGAATACTTCAGCCTTTGTAATTTTTTGTTCCGGACGGAAGTTTTTGTCTGGGTAACCAATCATAACACCAGCGCCTAATGCTCTGTAGATGTAAGGTTTAGCCCAGTTACCTTCTACGTCTTTGTATTGGTATCTAGTTTTCACTGTTGGTAAATTTAAACCTTCAGCCATAGCGTGTGCCATTTCAGAACGTAAAACCGGTTTTTTAGGATCGAATTTACCGATTAATTTTTCTAATTTTGACATTAAGTTTTTAGCCATTGAATCGATAACTACATTTTCTTTGCCTTGTACTGACAAATCAGAATCTGATTTCAATACTTTGTCGCCTACTAGGTATACACCTTCAGCTTGAGTAGATTGTACTTGCGTACCAAACATTGTTGGGTGAGCGTATGCTTGAACAGTTGCTGTACCAGCTGCGTGAGCTGATGTTGCAATCATTAAAGCAGCTACAGTCGCAAATAATGATTTGAATAATTTCATTTTTGTCTCCTTTTTATATATACATGACAATTATACTTGCTATTTCACCCCTTATTATCCATGAAAAAACAAAAAAAGACAAGATATGTTTAGAAATTTTAAAGATTTTTTAATATTGCAAAAAAATTATATAATTTTCTTATGAACAGACACGTAATTAAATTCATCAGAAGGGTTATTCATGGAAAATCTCTTTGGCAAGCCCTATTAATCGGGATTATAACCGGTTTTCTTATCGTTGCTTTTAATAGCTCAATTAGTTGGACATTCAATCATATACAAGCTTTTACACTTCATAACCCTCAAAGAATATGGATATTACCACTTATAACTACTTTTGGCGGTTTAATATCCGGATTATTAGTGTTTAAATTCGCACCTGAAACCCGAGGAAGCGGAATTCCATACGTTAAGTTATGTTTAGCCAATTACGGTAAGCTTACGAGAATCAGAAGCATTTTTGTTAAGTTTTTCGCAGGTCTTGCAGCTATTGGTTCAGGGCTATCCCTTGGTAGAGAAGGTCCTAGTGTACAATTAGGCGCAGGGGCAGGAGCTTTGGTCGGAAAATTGTTCAAAGCTACCGGCTTTAACAAAGACAAACTTATTGCAGCCGGTGCCGGTTCTGCTATTGCGGCAACTTTCAACGCTCCGATTGCAGGTACTGTATTTGTTTTAGAAGAATTAATTCATAAATTTTCTTATATGATTTTGTTGCCAACAATGGTTGCTGCCGTTGTAGCATCTGCAATTGCACGAGAATGTTTAGGCAACAATCCGGCTTTTAACACTATTATGACAAGCGCTGACTTAAATTTTAAAACGATAGCCGAATGTCTTATTCTTGGTGTATTGGCAGGTGTTTTAGGCGTAATGTTTGCCCGTACAATTTTGATTACAAACAAAATTTATTCACTATTAAATAAAATTCCGAATTGGTTAAAACCGGCAATTGCAGGGTTAATCATAGGTTTAATCGGAGTTGTTATACCACAGGTAATGGGTTCAGGAAATTTAACCGTAGAAAGCCTATTACAAGGCAACATTGGACTAAAACTTGTTTTAGTAATTTTTATTGTTAAATTTTTCGTTACTCCTATTTGTTTCGGCTCAGGTGCTGCAGGCGGTATTTTCTTACCAACCTTAATGTTGGGAGCATTTTTGGGGTATTTAACAGGAGGTTTAGGTCACTTTGTAGGCTTAACCGTTAACCCTATAGCGTTTGGAGCAATAGGAATGGCAGCCTTCCTTTCAGCCGTTGCAAGAACTCCAATCACTGCGGTAATTATGGTTTTTGAAATGACCGGAGGTTATGCAACAATTTTGCCGATTATGCTTACAGCAGCAATAGCAGACGTTGTAGCTGAAAAAATGGCACACAGACCTATTTACTCAACTCTCGCAATTCAACAATTAAAAAACGAGAAAAGAATTTAAGCATCTTGTTTTAAGCACCAATGTAGGATTAAAATTGCCAATATAATTACAGAAGAACCCAAAATAAAGTTCAAAACATCTATTTTTTCGTGAAAAATTAGAATTGAAAAAAGAACACCGAACGGAATTTTCAAGTTATTCATAATTGCCAAAGTTGAACTTTTAACGTATTTTGAGCCTTTATTCCATAGGTAAAATCCTATTCCGGTTGGAACTACACCGAGATAAAGAATTGCCAAAATTTGCAGATGAGTCAAAGAGGTTGATGCAATTTCATTGTTTGCAATTACAAAAGACATTATTAAGAAAAAAGCACCTAAATAAGCACTTGCCATAAGGTTTTCAGATTTTATTTCGTCCGGAATAAACTTTTTCCATAAAACTTGACCGAGTGCAAAGGTACAATTTGAAGTTTCCATCAGCAAAACGCCTTTAACAATTTGAGAGAACTCCAAATTTTGCCAAACAACAATTCCCGCACCAAAAACTGACATTAAAATGCATAAAATATAAACAAATTTAAATCTGTCACCAAACAAAGATGCCCAAATGGCGACAAAAACAGGAGTTGTAGTTGTCAAAAGCGCAACCTCGTTACCTTGCAAAAATTTGAACGCCTTCAAAAAGGCAAAATACATAATTCCGAACTGAATCATTCCGATAAAAAACGCCTTCAAATGCTCTTTGCAAGTAAATTTTCTAACAAATGGTATAAAAATTACGAAGGCAAAAAGCAATCTGAGCATTACGACAAAATCAGTCGGCAACATACTTAATTGGCTCTTGATAAGTCCAAATGATAGTGAAAAACATACTGTTGCGATTAAAAGATATATCATAATTCCAACTTTTCTTTTGTAATGCAAATGTAAAAATTGCTTATTAAACTTTACATCATAACATATTTAGGGTAGCATAAAAAAGAGGAGTCTGCATGGAAAACTTAAAATATAAAAGAATTTTATTAAAAATCAGCGGTGAAGCATTATTAGGTGAACAACAGTTCGGTATTGATTATAAGCCCGTTGAATTTATTGCTGAAGAAATCAAACAAATCCATGAAATGGGTGTAGAAGTTGCCGTTGTAGTCGGTGGCGGAAACATTTTCAGAGGAATGAAAAACAGCGCTCGTTTAGGAATGGATAGAGCTTCAGGAGATTACTTAGGTATGTTGGCAACAGTTATGAACGCTCTTGCCCTACAATCAGCACTTAAAAAGATTGATGTATCTTGCAGAGTTCAATCTGCAATCGATATGAATCAAATTGCTGAACCTTATATCAGATTTAAAGCTAACAGACACTTGGAAAAAGGTCGTGTTGTAATATTTGCGGCAGGTACAGGAAACCCATTCTTTACAACAGACACCGCAAGTGCTTTGAGAGCATCTGAAATTGATGCACAAGTAATGTTAATGGCTAAAAACGGTGTTGACGGTGTTTACACTGATGACCCTAACGTTAACAAAGATGCTAAGAAATTGGAAAACATTGATTACGATGAAATTATTAAACACGATTTAAAAGTTATGGACAGATCAGCTTGCGATTTATGCCAACAAAACAACATTCCAATCATCGTTTTCGATTTCAAAGCAAAAGACGCAATCAAGAGAATTATCTTGGGCGAAAAAGTCGGAACTTATGTAGGTAAACAATAATAAGAAAGAGGTAAACAATGTCAGAAGCATTAGATACATTATTTAAAAACGGTACAGAAAAAATGGAAAAAGCCATTAACCAATTACACCGTGAATTTTCAACAGTTAGAACAGGTCGTGCAAACCCTGCAATGTTAGACAAAGTTATGGTTGAATACTATGGCGCACCAACTCCATTAAAACAAATGGCTCAAGTTACAGTATCAGAAGGTACTTCTCTTGTTATCGCTCCATTTGATAAATCAATTTTAAAAGAAGTTGAAAAAGCAATCATCAAAGCTGAATTAGGTGTTGCTCCAAACAACGATGGTGTTTCAGTAAGATTAAACTTCCCACCTTTAACTGAAGAAAAAAGAAAAGAAATTACAAAAGACGTTAAAAAATTTGGTGAAGAAGCTAAAGTTCAAGTAAGAAACGTTCGTCGTGATATGACAGATGAATTGAAAAAAGTTGAAAAAGCTGAAAACTTACCGGAAGATATGGTTAAAGATAACCAAGACAAAATCCAAAAATTAACTGATAAATATACAGCTATTATCGACAAAGAAGTTTCAGAAAAAGATAAAGAGGTTATGACAGTATAATGAACAACTCCATTCTAAGATTAATCACAGGTTGGGTTTTTGGCTTAATAGCCTTGGCATGCATCATTTTCGGTGGTTTACCACTGTTACTTTTGCTATCTGTAGTTATTTTCTTAGCATCAAAAGAGTTCGTTCACATCTTAGAACATAAAGGATTTTTTCCAAGTTTAAAAGTAATTGTAGTTGCAGATGTAATTTTTGCAGTTCTTGCTTACTTTAATTGCTTTAACTTGGTTCCTTTAGCTTTCACAGCAGGCACAATGATTGCCTTTATGTGGGTATTATTCAAGGGTAAACAACCTTACACGGCAAACGTTGCAACAACAATCGTAGGTTTTGTTTACAGTGGTTGGTTCCCATTACATCTTTTATTTTTAAGAGATTTGGGCTCTAACAATACCTCTTCAATGCAAATGATATTGAAAACTGATTTTATGAACGCGGGGTTAGGATATGTAATTTTCATGTTCTTGCTTGTAATCATAACTGACGTTGGGTGTTATTATTTTGGAAGAAATTTTGGCAAACACAAACTTGCACCTGTAATCAGTCCAAACAAAACCATTGAAGGTTCAATCGGTGGTGCTGTTTGCGCATTAATCGGCGGTTTCATCATCGCTTACTTCATCAAATTACCTTGGTATCACACAATTATTGCAGCTTTATTAGTTACAACATTCGCTCAAATCGGCGACTTGTGTGAATCATTGTTAAAACGTGATGCCGGCGTAAAAGATTCAGGCAACTTACTTCCGGGACACGGAGGCTTCTTAGACAGAACTGATAGTTATGTATTTACAATCCCTGTTATTTACTACTATTTTCTATATTTCGTCGTTGACAACCACCAATGGATAAAATTAATTAACTTTATAAAAGGAATTTTTTAATGCGTGAAGCGTTAGAAGAAATATTTAAAATTAAAATTACGGATGAAGATTTGTTCCAAAAAGCATTGACTCATCCGTCTTTTACTAAAGAAAATAATCTTAATTCACTTGATAATTATGAACGTTTGGAATTTTTTGGAGATGCCGTTTTAAAACTTGCCATTTCTGAAAAATTAATAAAACAATACCCAAAATCTCACGAGGGAGAACTTACAAAAATCCGTTCTATATTAATTTCTGATGCAACTTTGTCTAAAATTGCTGAAAAAATTAACATCACAGACTTAATTATTTTAGGTTCTCACGCAGAAAAAGCCGGAGAAAGGAAACGCTCATCAATCAATGCTTGCGCGTTTGAAGCACTTTTAGGAGCTTTTTATTTAGATGGCAACAAAAAAGAAATTATTGATTTTTTAAACGAAATTTTTGAAGATTATATTTTAGATATAAAAAATAACATGGCAAAATACAATGCCAAAGAAGTTTTGCAAGAATATACTCAATCAAAAACAAAAGAGGTTCCGCAATATAAATTGATTGAAGAGATTGGACCTGCTCATGAACCAAAATTCAAAATGGAAGTACTTTACCAAAACCGAGTTTTGTCAACAGCAATTGGGACAAGCAAAAAAGATGCGGAACAAAAATGTGCTTACGAAGCTTGTAAAAAATTAGGAGTTATAAATGAGTAAAGAAATTATTGTATCACCATCTATTCTCTCAGCAGATTTTGCTAATTTGGAAAGAGATATAAAATTAGTTGAAGATAACGGCGCAGACTGGATTCACGTTGACGTTATGGACGGACATTTTGTACCAAATATTACAATTGGTATTCCTGTGGTTAAAGCTCTAAAACGCTTTGCTAGAAAACCTCTTGACGTTCATTTAATGATTGATAATCCTGAAAAATATATTGAAGACTTTGCTAAAGCCGGCGCTGACATTATTACCTTCCACTATGAAGCTGTAAAACCGGAAAATATCGAAGAAATTTGCAAAAAAATTCAATCTCTTGGTTGCAAAGCAAGTCTTTCAATTAAACCTAAAACAAACCAAAACGATATAATCCCGTACTTACCTTTTGTTGATATGGTTCTTGTAATGACTGTTGAACCTGGGTTTGGCGGACAAGAATTTATGCACTATTGCGCACAAAAAATTCCTACAATCCAACAAAACGGAAAAGAAGATTTAATCATCCAAGTTGACGGTGGAATTAATGACGTAACTTCAAAAGTTTGTATTTCATTAGGCGCAACTTCACTTGTAGCTGGTAGTTACATCTACAAGAGCAAGGATGTTAAAAAGGCAATTGAGTCTTTGAGAGCGTAAGAATGACACAAACAGGACAAATCTTTAAAATTCATTCGGATTTTTATTATGTTAATCATAATAATCAAACTTTTGAATGCAAATTAAGAGAAGTCTTGAAGAAACAAAAGTTGAAAATTGTTGTAGGCGATTTTGTTGAATTCGAAAACGGCGCAATTGAAAAAGTTTTACCAAAGAAAAATTACATTCCACGTCCGAATGTTGCAAACATAGACCAAATTGTAATTGTATCTGCGGTAAAAGAGCCTGAATTAAGCTTTGAACAACTTAATCGATACATTGCATTCGCAAAATATTACAATATTCCGACAGAATTATGCTTCAACAAAAACGATTTATCACTTGATGATTCTACTATCGAAAAAGTATTTCAAATATATGAACCGTTAGGATTTGATATTGTTTTCACATCTGCAAAAGAAAAAGACGGAATTGAAGATTTCAAAGAAATTTTAGACGGCAAAATTTCAGTTCTTTGCGGAAGTTCAGGAGTTGGAAAGTCAAGTTTAATCAATGCAATTAACCCAAATTGTAATTTAAAAACAAAATCTGTCAGCGAAAAAACCGAACGAGGAACTCATACAACACGCCATTGTGAAATTATAAACATTACAGACACAATGAGAATCGTTGATACTCCGGGGTTTAGCAATCTTAAATTTGATTTTTTAATGCCAAACGAGGTTGACTCTTTATTTGATGAAATTAGTCAATACAAAGGTTATTGTAAGTTTTCAGACTGTTTGCACGACAAAGAAACAGGCTGTGCAGTATTAGAACACATTGATAATATTGATTTAAGTCGTTATCAAAGCTATTTAACCTTTGTAAATGAGGCAAAAGAATATAAAGAACGAGTTAAATTTTCAGGCACAAAGTACGAAAGAGAAACTCATTTTAAACATCATAATGACAAAATGGCAGTAAAAATTAGCGCTCAAAAACGTCAATCTGCCAGAAACACTCAAAAACAAAGCATACATAAAGAAATTCATGAGGAAAAATAAAATGAAAGAATTAATCGATTTAGTAAACAAAAAATTGGATGAATACTTACCTGTAAGCTATCCTGAAGAAATTTTTGAATCAATGCGTTACAGCTTACTTGCAGGTGGAAAAAGGTTAAGACCGATTATGTGTCTTGAAGCTTGCAGAGTTTTTGGCGGAGAAATAGAAAAAGCTTTGCCTACAGCTTGTGCATTTGAAATGTTACACACTCAAAGTCTTATCCATGACGATTTACCTTGCATGGACAATGACGATTACAGACGTGGAAAACTTACAAATCATAAAAAATTCTCTGAAAGTACAGCCGTTCTTGCAGGTGATGCTTTAATCAGTTACGGAACTCAGTTAATTATTGATAAATCTGACCTTCCTGCAGAAGTAATCGTAAAAGTTTTAAGAGAACACGCAATTGCAGCAGGCGCTTACGGAATCATTGCAGGACAAGTGGTGGATATTGCAATGGAAGGCAAACCTTATGATGCTAAAATTCTTGAATTCATCCACACTCACAAAACTGCTGATTTATTCAAAGCAGCCCTAAAAGCCGGTGCACACATAGCAAATGTAAACGAAGAACAACTTAAAGCAATGGATAATTTCGGTCAAATGCTTGGTTTTGCATTCCAAATTTGTGACGATATTTTAGACGAAACTTCTACTTTTGAAGAAATGGGTAAAACTATGGGCAAAGATAAAGAAGAAGGAAAGTTAACATACACCGCTCTTTTCGGAATTGAAAAAGCCAAATGTGAACTTAATTGCCTTTTAGACAAGGCCTATGATATACTAAAGAAACAAAACATTGAGTCTGAAATTTTCAACTCAATTATTAATTCAATAAGAGAAAAGGTATAAAATGGAAAATTTAATCGCAAAGTACACAAACACAGGTATTGAAGCAATTGCAGCAGGTCTTTTGGCCGCTTTTATTGCACAAGTAATCAAATTACTTTTAGATATTATTATCAATAGAAGAGTTGATTTCAGAATTTTTACAACAACAGGTGGCATGCCAAGTTCACACTCTGCAGGTGTTGTGGCTCTATCAACAATCGTTGGTATCCTGGATGGCTTTACATCAACAATGTTTGCTATTGCAATTGGTTATGCATTCGTTGTAATGTATGATGCTGCCGGTATTCGTAGAGCTTCAGGCAAAATGGCGGTTTGTTTAAACAAAATGGTTGCTGATTTCTACAAACACGACATTAATGCTGCCGGTACTAAGTTGAAAGAAATGCTTGGACATACACCTAAAGAAGTTTTCTGTGGTGCAATTTTAGGTATTGTTTTCGCATTCTTCTTCCACTACATTATTCTTTTATAGAGAAATTTTATGAAAAAATATTGCTTAAAATTTAACGCTTTCACTCTTGCAGAAATGCTTGTGGTTCTTTTTGTCATCGGTGTAATCTCTATGATGACAATTCCGACAGTTGTGAAAGTTAATAAAGAAAGAGCTATTTCTGATTTATTAAATGAAAACTATAAAAAAATTGAACTTGCATTAGTTATTGATAAAATTTCAAATTTTGATGTTTCAGATTTCGGTTTTAGTGCACTAAGTAAGCCCTACACATCTAGCGAGTTTACTGATGTTTTAAGAGAAAAAATGAAGGTTTTAAACTACTGCAAACCTACAGAAGGTTCTTGTGGCTTTGAATCTGACAACTTAACAGGTTATAAATTACGCATGATGAACGGAAGTTCAATGTTAATCAATGACGATTTTAGAGGCGAATTTGATCCTATAGATAATACAAATCCTATTTTAGGTGCAACATACATAGACGTTGACGGTCCAAGAAGTTCAAATACCGCAGGGCGTGACCAATTTGGGTTTTACACAACTCAAAAAGGGTTGATTCCGATGGGAGGTCCAAAAGACACGCTTGTTCCGTTTACAGATTGTATTCAAAAAGAAGGACTTTCTTACGCTTGCTCCGCTTGGGTTTTATTAAATAAAAATATGGATTACAAAAACTGTCCAAATGTTATAAATTGGGATGATAAAGTTACATGTAATTGATGGTTTTTCGGTAGGGTGGAGTCGAACGAAGTGAGCGAACCCGTAAGGTGTCGGTCAGACGTTACTCTGCCGACACCCCGAATAAACCAAGACTGTTTAAAATGACTTTTTAATAATAAAATCGACTTATTGTCTTATAGATTTTAACATGCCCTTTATATCATCTTTACAACTATTTTCTTGAAAAAAATTTTGTTTATGCTATTATTTACCCATAGTTAAAAAAAGGAGAATTTATGATTTCGGTAAACGATTTAAAAACAGGCTTAACTCTACAACTAGATGGCGGTTCTTTATGGTCAGTAGTTGAATTCTTACACGTTAAACCAGGTAAAGGTGCAGCATTCGTAAGAACAAAATTAAAAAACGTTGAAACTGGTCAAGTTGTTGAAAAAACATTCAGAGCTGGTGAAAAAGTTGCTAAAGCTATGCTTGATCGTAGAGATATGCAATACTTATATAAAGAAGGTTCTGGCTATGTAATGATGGACCTTGAAACTTATGAACAAATTACTGTTACTGCAGATATGATTGGTGACGGTATCAAATACTTAAAAGAAAACATGAACGTTTCTGTTTTAACTCACGAAGGTAACGTAATCGGTGTTGATCTTCCAACTCACGTTGAATTAGAAGTTGTTAACACACCTCCTGCTGAAAAGGGTAACACTTCTCAAGGCGGTACAAAACCTGCTGAAACTGAAACAGGTGCAATAGTTAACGTTCCATTCTTCGTAGTAAACGGCGACAGAATTAGAATTGATACAAGAACTAACGAATATCTTGACAGATGCTAGTTAAACTGGCATTGTCTAGAAAGGATTTAGAATATGAAGTTTGATTTAAAATATTTAGAAAAGTTGGCTAAATTGATGAACGAGTCTGAATTGACAGAAATGCAATTAGAAGACCAAGAACAATCAATTGTACTAAAAAGAGAAAAACAAACAGTAACAACTAGCATGGTTCCTGCACCTGTTGTTGAAGCAAAAGCTCCGGCACCTGCCAAGGTTGAAGAAGCTAAAGAAGATGGTACATCTTCCATTGCTAAAACTGCAAAAGCTGTAAAATCACCAATGGTTGGTACTTTCTACAAGGCTGCATCACCTGATGCTCCTGCTTTTGTTGAGGTTGGATCACTTGTCGCTCAAGGCGAAGTTGTTTGTATCATTGAAGCAATGAAGCTTATGAACGAAATTGAATCAGATTTTTCAGGTAAAGTTGTTGAAATTTGTGTAGACGACGGTCAACCTGTTGAATATGGTCAAGTGTTAATGTATATTGAATAAATTTAAAAAATTAGGAATAGAATATTATGTTTAGAAAAGTTCTTGTTGCAAACCGTGGTGAAATTTCGGTTAGAATCATAAGAGCATGCCGTGAATTAGGTATTCCGACTGTTGCTGTATACTCAGAAGCAGACGCAAATTCACTTCACGTAAGACTTGCAACTGATGCCTATTGTATTGGACCTGCTGACAGCTCAAAAAGTTACTTAAGCATTCCTGCAATTATGTCTGTTGCTGAGCTTGCAGGTGTTGATGCAATTCACCCTGGATACGGTTTCTTATCAGAAAGAGCTGATTTTGCAGCAATTTGTGAACAACATAACATCAAATTTATCGGACCATCTTCTCAATCTATGAGAAAAATGGGTGATAAAGCTAATGCTCGTAAGACAATGATTGAAAATGATGTACCTGTAATCCCTGGTACAGGCATTGTTCACGATGCAAAAGAAGTTATTAAATTTGCTAAAAAAGTTAAATATCCTGTTATCTTGAAAGCGACTGCTGGTGGTGGCGGTAAAGGTATGAGAGTTTGCAGAAACGACGATGAAGTTGCAACAAACTTACAACTTTGCCAATCAGAAGCAGAAAAATCTTTCGGCAATCCGGATGTTTACTGTGAAAAATATTTAGAAAACCCTCGTCACATTGAGGTACAAATCATCGGTGACCAATATGGAAACTACATTTACTTAGGTGAACGTGATTGTTCTGTACAAAGACGTCACCAAAAGTTAATTGAAGAAACTCCATCTCCTGCCGTTGACGAACGTACAAGAAAGAAAATGGGTGAAGCCTCTATTCGTGCAGCAAAAGCTGTTAAATATGAAGGAGTTGGTACTTGTGAATTCTTGCTTGATAGTGACGGTAAATGGTACTTCATGGAAATGAATACACGTGTTCAAGTTGAACACTGTATTACAGAAATGATTTCCAGAGTTGATATCGTAAGACAACAAATTCTTGTTGCATCAGGTGAAAAATTACAATACAAACAAAAAGATATAAATTTACAAGGTCACGCAATTGAATGTAGAATTAACGCAGAAAATCCTGAAAAGAACTTTATGCCTTGCCCTGGAACTATTGAAGGATATGTTCAACCGGGAGGATTCGGTGTTCGTGTAGATTCTCACGTATATCCGGGATATAAAATTCCGCCTTACTACGATTCAATGATTGGTAAATTAATCTGCTGGGGTGAAAACAGAAACCAAGCAAGACGTAGAATGTACCAAGCATTAAAAGAATACGTTGTAATCGGGGTTGAAACTACTATTCCATTCGATTTAGAAGTTATTGAAGATGAAGTTTTCAAAACAGGTGAATTCAATACAAGTTTCTTGGAAGATTTCTACAGAAGAAAAGAAAACAAAAAGTAATTTTTAACTTTACATCTTTGCAACTTTTGAAAAAACGTTTATAATAGTAATATGAGCGAAGATCAAGATTTACAAGAAATTGAGGAATTGCAAGCAATTCTTCGTGAAGATTCGTCTAACTTCCAAGCTAGACGCCGTTTGGCTGTGGTTTTGTTAGACAAAGGTTTCAACGAAGAAGCTTTAAAACAGTTTCAATTTTTAATTAGTATTTTTCCTCAAGATGCAAGCCTTTATTACAACAAGGGTATTGTTCATGAAAAAATGCGTGATACTGCAAAAGCAGAACAGGCTTATTTAAAGGCAATTGAACTATCTCCGGATGATACCGATTTTTATTATAATTTAGGTCTTGTGTATATTGATATGCGTGAATTTGACAAGGCTATTGAATGTTTTAAGCGTGTATTATCGACAGATGTAGACGATTCAAACAGTTATTTCAATTTAGGACTTTGCTACGTAAAAAAAGAACAACCTGAGATTGCAAAAGTATGCTTTATGAAGGCTGTACAGCTTAATAGCAATGATATTTTTGCACACTTCCACTTGGGTTACATATACAGAAACGAAGGTAAAATTCCGGAAGCTATTGCTGAATATAAAAAGGTTATTGACCAATCACCAAATTACAGTTGGGCATATTTTAACCTAGGCTCAATTGCTTACGACCAAGGCGATTATAATTCAGCATTGGGATATTTGCAAAAAACATTAGAATATAATCCTCGTGATATTGAAGCATACAAGATTATGACTAAAATTTTGTTTAAAACAGAGCGCTACGATGAGGCTTACGGCATAATGAAGGTTGCATTAGAAGAAATTCCTGACAACGGTGATTTGTATTACGTTATGGCGCAAGTTTTGAAATACAAACAAATGTGGGCAGAATACAAAGAGTGTATGACTCTTGCAATGGAAAATCATGATACTTTGTCAATTCAACCAAAAGAAGTGCAAGCAGAATTAGAAAAGAATCTTCCGCAAGGAGCATAAGTTTTATTAGACAATAAGGCTTTAAATTTTTTGGCATTAAGCTTTTATAAATAATGTTTTACGCATTGTATTTTTATGCTAAAATATTCTCAAATTAGTGAGGATTATAAATTATGAAAATGTCAAAATTATTCGTACAAACCCTAAGAGAATTTCCGGCAGATGCAGAAGTTGTTTCTCATAAATTTTTAGTAAGAGCGGGTTATATAAGAAAATTAACCAGTGGTGTTTACAACTACTTGCCTTTAATGTGGCGTGTTTTAAGAAAAATTGAAAACATCATTAGAGAAGAATTAAACGCATCAGGCGCACAAGAATTGTTACTTCCTGTTGTTCAACCAAGAGAACTTTGGGATGAATCAGGCAGATGGGAAGCTTACGGCAGAGAATTAGCTCGTTTCAGAGATAGACATGACCGTGAAATGTGCTTGTCACCTACAGCAGAAGAAGTTATTACAGCAGTTGCTCGTGACGGTTTGAAATCTTACAAACAAATGCCTGTAAACTTATACCAATTCCAAGAAAAATTCCGTGATGAAGTTCGTCCTCGTTTTGGTTTACTTAGAGGTCGTGAATTCATCATGAAAGACGGATATAGTTTTGACGTTGACCAAGAAGGTTTGGAAAAAGAATACCAAAACATGGCTGATGCTTACACAAGAATCTTTAAAAGATGCGGACTTGAAACAAAAATGGTTCAATCAGATTCAGGCGCAATCGGCGGTAGCGTAAGTCACGAATTTATGGTAATCACAACAACAGATGCCGGTGAAAACGATGTATTTTACTGTGACGGTTGCGATTATTCAGCAAACTCTAACCACGCTGTATCAAAACTTCCACCAGCAGAAGTTGACGGAAGCAAATTCGGTTTCAACGAAACTAAAGTTATTGATACTCCTCAAACTCACTCAATTGAAGAACTTTGCAACTTCTTGAACATTCCTGCAACAGTTATTCTAAAAAGCTTAGTCTACATTGTTGATAAAAAACCTGTTATTGCTTTAATCAGGGCAGACAAAGAAGTTGAAGAAACAAAATTATTAAATGCCGTTGGCGGTATGGATATCAGAATTGCATCAGCTCCTGAAATCGAAGAATTAATGGTTGAAAAAGGTTTCAATGCAGCAAGAGGATTCATAGGACCTAAAGGTATGGAAGGAATCACAATTGTTGCTGATGAAACAGTAAAAGATATGAAAAACTTTGTTGTTGGTATTAACCAAGAAGACAAACACATGGTTGGTGCAAACTTAGATGTTGATATTCCTCATATTGAAAAATTTGAAGACATCAGACTTGCACAAGCAGGCGAAATTTGCCCTCAATGCGGTCAACCGTTAAAAGTTACAAGAGGTATTGAGGTTGGTAACATCTTCCAACTTGGTACAAAATATTCAAAACCAATGAACGCCATGTTCTTAGACAAAAACGGTAAGGCTCAACCATACGTAATGGGTTGCTACGGTATCGGCGTTACAAGAACGGCCGCAGCTGCTGTTGAAAGATGGCACGATGAACACGGTATTTTATGGCCAATCCAAATTGCTCCATACCACGTTTGTGTTGTACCTTTGAACGACAAAGACGAACAACAAATGAGCGTTGCTAAAGATATTTATGCAAAACTTATCAATGCGGGTATTGAAGCTGTTTTAGATGATCGCCCTGAAAGAGCCGGAGTTAAATTTAAAGATGCAGATTTAATCGGCTTCCCATTCAGAATTACTGTTGGTAAAGCAATCTCTGAAGGTCAAGTTGAATTAAAAACTCGTCAAACTGATTCATCAGAATCAATGACTCCTGAACAAGCTGTTGAACAAGTTATTACAAAAGTAAAGGAAGTTTTATAATGAACGATTGTATTTTTTGCAAAATAATTAACAAAGAAATTCCGTCTAACTTCGTTTACGAAGATGATGCTGTAATTGCAATAAAAGACTTGAACCCTCAAGCAGACACCCATGTTTTAGTAATTCCTAAAACTCACGTTGCATCTTTAGCCGAACTTGAAGATGAAGAGTTAATGGTTAAAATTTTAAAGGGAGTTAAAGCAACAGCAAAAAAACTTGGTTTAACAGATTACAGAACTATTATGAACACCGGTAAAGGTGCAGGTCAAACTGTATTCCATTTACACGTACACATTTTAGCCGGCAAATTAACTGAAAAATTGGGCTAAATATTTTAAAAAGAGGTAGAATTTATGGTAGACGAACAAAAATATTATAGAGAAATAACTCCGTCAGGTTTTGGTATAGCTATAAAAATTAAAGATATATTATTTTCAACTCAATCAAAATATCAAAAGATTGAAGTTTTGGACTCTGAATCTTCATTGGGTAAAATATTGACTCTAAACGATTTAATGTTCGTTACAGAAGGCGATGCATACCATTATAATGAAATGATTGCTCACGTTCCTATGATTAGCCACCTTTGCCCTAAGAATGTTTTAATTATCGGCGGTGGTACAGGTGCATCTACTCACGAAGTTTTGAAACACAACACAGTTGAAAACGTCGTTGTCGTTGATATTGATGAAGAAGTTGTTAATACTTGCAAAAAATATTTGCCTAAAATCGCAAGCGGACTTGATGATCCAAGAGTTCAAGTTAAAATTGCAGATGCATTCGAATACATAAAATCAACAGATATGAAATTCGACGTAATCCTTATTACATCTCCGGATCCTCTAGGTCCGGGAGTTGGTGAATACACAAGTGAAGTTTATGACAATTTAAAAAGAGTTTTAAACGACGACGGTATTATCGTTGTGCAATCTGAAAGTCCTGTTGCTAATGTCGAAAAAAGTAAAAAATTATACGAAAGCTTACTAAAAGTGTTCAAAATCATAAAAACTTACACTTCTCCGGTACCTACTTACCCCGGAAGTTGTTGGGCTTGGGCTTTCTGCTCACAAACAGTTGAACCTTTAAAAAATATTGATGAAAAAAGATATGAAGAAGTTGTCAGTCAATGCAAATTGTTCAATAAAAAGTATGCGCAACAACGCTTTGAACAAGAAACAATTTTAGATGAATTGTTGTAAGGAGCAAAATGCAAGACGACAATCAACTGTATTATCAAGAATTTACACCATCAGGCTATGGTATATCTATTAAAATAAAAAAAGTTTTGTTTTCGGAAGAATCTGAGTTTCAAAAAATTGAAGTTTTGGATTCAGACTCAAAATTGGGCAAAATCTTAACATTGGATGATTTAATGGTTGCAACGGAAGGTGATGAGTATTTTTATCACGAAATGATTGTGCATATTCCAATGCTTAATCATCCTTGCCCTAAAGAGGTTTTAATCATCGGCGGTGGTGACGGCGGAACTGTTAGAGAAGTGTTTAAGCACAATACAGTTGAACACGTGACTCTTTGCGAAATTGACAAAGAAGTTGTCAAAACTTCTAAAAAGTTCTTCCCTAGCTTATCTTGCGAATTTGATAATCCAAAATTAGACATAATTTACGAAAATGCCATTGAATTTATCAAAGACAAAAAGAATTGTTATGATATCGTTTTGATAGACACCCCTGATCCTTTAAGCTTAGGTGTTGGGCTGTTTACGGAAGAATTTTATAAAAATATTAACAATTCACTAAAAGACGGCGGAATTATGGTAACTCAATCTGAAAGCCCTGTTGCGCTTGAAGAAGAGATTAAAGAAATGTACACAATGTTAAAAAGTGCATTCCCAATCGTAAACACTTACACTTCTGTAATTCCAACATACCCTGGGGGGTATTGGGCTTGGGCTTTCTGCTCAAAAGATGTTGAACCGCTTTCATTTATTGATGAAAAACGAGCAGAAGAAATTACACAAAAATGTAAAATCTATAACATCAATTACCACAAGTCTTGCTATGCTTTGCCGACCTTCTTGGATGAATTGCAATAAAAAGTATACTTAGACTCCTTATCACAATAAATAGTTTAAGGGTATAAGTAAACGTGAGATTCCGCATCTGATAAACCCTCCGACTGCGCATTAAAACATAATGTCCTCCCGTACTGCGACACGAGATCTTGACGACATGAGATTTATCATCCAATATAATATTCATAGTTACAAATGTAACTATGTTTTAAACACTTTTCTTTTGAACCGAAAAGCAACACTTTTTCTTCTTACTTTTTCATTCTGAACTATTTTATTAAAAATTTCAAGATAATTTCAAAAAAATAGTGTATATTACGTATATTTGGTGTAAAATTTTCTTATGAAATTCACAACTGAAGAATTAATTTTTGCAACCGGTGCAAAAGTATTAAAAAATAACACAAAAACTGAATTATTCTCTATTTCAACCGATACAAGAACTATCAAATCTGAAAATGTTTATATCGGGTTGAAGGGTGAATCTTTTGACGGTGAAAATTTTATAGATAAAGCCGTTGAAGCAGGTGCAAGAGCTTATTTCACAACAAAAGGAACTGTTTTAGACAACGCAGAATTGATTTTGCAGGTTCATGATCCTATGATTGCATATTTGCAACTTGCAAACTTGTATTTGAACAAAGTTTCACCTAAAGTTATTGCACTTACAGGAAGTTCGGGCAAAACAACTACAAAAGAAATGCTTACAAGTGTTTGTAAACAAGCTTTCAGAACTCACGCAACACCATTAAATCACAACAATGAAGTTGGTTTTTGCCAAACAATTCTTTCTATGCCTACAGATACTCAAGTTCTAATTCTTGAAATGGGCATGAGAGGTTTGGGTGAAATTGAACTTCTTTCAAAATATTCTCACCCTGATATTACCATTATAACTAACGTTGGGACATCTCACATTGGTCGTTTGGGAAGCAGAGAAAATATTGCAAAAGCAAAGTGCGAAATTTGTAAATATCAAAAAGAAAACGGCTGTTTTATTGCACACGACAGTGATTTAATCAGACAAACAGTTGAATTTAAAGGCGAAAAAATTTATTTTTCAATCAAAGACGTTAACTTTATTGAAAAACAAATCGGCAAAACAAAATTTGAATATAAAGACGAAGAATATCAACTAAACATTGAAGGTGATTACAACGTCGAAAACTCTCTTGCTGTAATTGAAGCAGGTTTACAGTTAGAAATGAATCCTGACGATATCAGAGATGGTTTAAAGGCTTATGCCCCAATTGAAAAACGTTGGCAAATTGAAAAAGTTGGTGATTATCAAGTTATAAATGATGCGTACAACGCAAATCCTGACTCAATGAAAGCCGCTCTTGCAACAGTTTTGGAACTTTATCCGAAAGCTACTCTTGTTTTAGGCAATATGGGTGAACTTGGAACAGATGAAGAATTTTATCATCAAGAAATTGGTAATTTTATTATCGGTAAATTAACTGAAAACAATGATATACGAGTAATTACAGTTGGTAATTTAGCGAAAAAAATTGCTGAAAAAGTTGCTGAAAACGGAATTCCGACAGCTTCTTTTGAAAACAACTGTCAGGCCACTCGTTACATACTTGATAATGTTGAAAAACATTCTACAATATTTTTGAAAGCCTCACGTTCAATGAAATTTGAGGAAATTTTAAATGAACTTAAAGGAGAAATCTCATGATAATGTTGTCAATCGCATTTATACTAGGCTTGATTTTATGCCTACTATTCGGCGTTCCATATATTGACTTTCTACAAAAAAGAACTATCGGGCAATATGTTTTAGACCTTGCTCCGGAAGCTCATAAGAAAAAACAAGGCACACCGACAACAGGTGGTATCTTTATTGTAGGCGCTATTGTTTTAGCTTCCGTAATCGTTTTGGCACTTGACCAAAGATTGAATGCATTTGGTTTTATTATTTTAATCACTTTGTTTTTCTACACATTGGCAGGATTTCAAGATGATTATTTGAAAATAAAAGGTAAAGAAAATCAAGGTTTAACACCTCGTGGAAAATTAATCAGACAAATTGTTATTGCATTTTTACCTGCAATTTTCATTCCGCTTTGCGGAGAGCAATTCACAAGAATTTCATTCGGTTACCACTACATTGATTTAATGTGGCTTTACCCATTTTTTGCGGTATTCATTATCATTGGAGCATCAAATGCCTTCAACTTAACAGATGGACTTGATGGACTTGCTTCAAGTTGTGGGGTACCTTCATTCTTGGCTTGTGCTTTCGTTGCAGGAATTAATGGCTATATGGAAGTTGCAATTATTGCAGCGGCAACAGCAGGCGCTTTAGTTGGATTTTTAAAATACAACAAACCTAAAGCTCAAGTGTTTATGGGTGATACAGGCTCATTAGCATTAGGCGGATTGCTTGGAACATTAGCTGTAATGGGCAAATTTGAACTTTTATTGGTAATAATTGCTTTAATGTTCATTATTGAAACTTTATCCGTAATTATTCAAGTTACAAGTTTCAAATTAACAGGAAAAAGAGTGTTTAAAATGGCACCAATTCATCACCATTTTGAACTTTTAGGCTGGAGCGAAAAAAGGATTGTTGCAACCTTTGCAATTTGTTCAACAATCTTCTCTATAATCGCTGTAATTATTGCATATCTATATTTTAGAGGACTTATTTAATAATGAAAAAGAACTGGTTTGAAATAAAAGTATTAATCTTAGGATTGTCTAAAAGTGGCATAGCAGCTGCAAAATATTTAAGTGAAAAATGTGCAGATGTTTATATTACAGAGTCTAGAGAAGAAAAAGACTCTGACAAAGCTTTATTAGATGAACTTAAATCTTTAGACATAAAAGTAGAAATGGGCAGACATAGCGACGAATTCATTAAAGATAGCTACCTTGCAATAGCAAGCCCGGGAATTCCTCCTCGTAGCGAACTTTTTAAACGAGTTAAAGAGGCTAATGTACCTATCATTTCTGAAATTGAACTTGCTTTCAAAGAAAGTTTAAAACCTTTTATTGCCATTACCGGTACAAACGGAAAAACAACTACAACAGCACTTACAGCACATATCTTACAAAAAGAATTCAAAGCTGAACCTTGCGGAAACTACGGTGTTCCACCATGTTCGTTATTAGACAAAAATGTTGATTATTTTGTTTGTGAAGTTAGTTCTTTCCAATTAGAAACAAGTAACGCTTTTCAACCTCAAATTTCTTGCTGGTTGAACTTTACACCTGATCACATTGATTGGCATGAAGGTTTAGAAAATTACTTTAATGCAAAAGCAAAAATCTTTAAATTCCCTCAAAATCCGGCATTTGCAGTTTTCAATGGAGCAGATGAAAGATTATTAGAATTCTCTAAAACTTGTCCATCAACCGTTTTCATTTTTGACAAAAAAATGGAAGACAACTGTTGCTACATTGAAAATGATACAATTTATTATTGTAGAAACAAAAAAACAGAGAAAATTATCACATTAAAAGATTGTCCGTTAATCGGTCATCATAACTACCAAAACGTAATGTGTTCAATAATTGTGGCTAAAATTGAAGGTATTGAAAATGACGAAATCAGAGATGCAATTATGTCATTCAAAGTTCCTGAACACAGATTAGAATATGTTACTAAGATTGGTAAAACTGAATTTTACAACGATTCAAAGGCAACAAACCCTGAATCAGCAATTGTTGCAATCAACTCTTTCAATGACAAAGATGTTGTTTTAATTGCCGGTGGTCGTGATAAAAATACAGATTTAAAAGAATTCTGTGATTCAATTAACAAACACATAAAAACTGTTATTTTAATTGGAGAAGCAGGAAAACGTTTTGAAGAAAATTTAAAACAAAACGGATTTAAAAATATTATTTTTGAAGAAACTATGCAAAGCGCAATCGATAAAGGTTTAAGCCTTAATCCGGATGTAGTACTACTTTCACCAGCATGTGCAAGTTTCGATATGTTTACAGGCTACGAAGAACGAGGAAAAGTATTCAAAGAATATGTCTTATCAAAAGTATAACCCAAAACGAGATATTCCATACACTTCAAAGCAAAGTGTCATCTTAACTCCGCCGGACAAGACGGTGTTAATCGTTGTTGCGTTTTTGGTTACTATTGGTATCATTGCAATCTTTTCTGCCAGTGCTCCAAAATGTATGGAAATGGGACAAAATCCCGCAAGATTTGCATTATTTCAAATCTTTTTCTTGATTATTGGTTTACTTGGTATGAAATTTTTTATAAATTATGATTATAAAAAACTCGTACCTTGGACTCTCTTCATAAGCATCGGGGTTGTTATATCCTTGTTATTAGTAGCATTTACGCCTTTAGGTATTACAGTAAACGAAGCAAAACGTTGGTTAAACATCGGTTTTACTCAATTACAGCCTTCCGAGTTTGCAAAGTTTGCCGTAGTGTTGCTTATGGGTAGCGCATTCTACAAAAATAGCAAGATTTTTGATTCTAGTAAAATGATTTACTTCATACCGATATTAATTATGGTTGCTTTAATCTACAAACAACCGAACTTAAGTATGGTTATCTTGCTTTTATCAACCTGTTTGGTATGTTGGTTAAATGCCGGAGGCCCGATAAAACTCTTTGCTGTTGGCGGTGTCTGTGGTGCCATTGGCTTAGCCGCAACAATTACAACAGCATTAAACAGTTCTATCTTATCTTTTATAATTAAACCTTACCAATTAGAACGTATTACAACATGGTTGAACCCTGAACAATACGCACTTACTTCAGGTTATCAAATTATTCAATCCTTAATTGCATTCGCATCCGGTGGATTCTGGGGTGTTGGTTTTGGTAATTCTAAACAAAAATTATACTGGATTCCGGAAGCACATACCGACTTTATTTTTGCTGTTATTGGTGAAGAATTAGGCTGGATTGGCTGTATTTTGGTAATCGGTTTATTCTGGACTTTAATCCACAGAGGCTTAATCATTGCATCAAGATGCCCTGATATGTACGGCAAAATCTTAGCAGTCGGAATTACCTTCTCAATCGGTTTCCAAGCTTTCTTAAACATCTCTGTTGCAACCTCTTTCTTACCTGCAACAGGTGTTCCTCTTCCATTCATAAGCTATGGTGGTTCTTCATTAATGGTTTCTCTATGGATGATTGGCGTATTATTGAATATTTCAAAGAAAAGAATTAAAAAAATAAGGACTAATTCAAATGTCAGATTCTTGTAAGAAAAAATATACTTATTTCATCACCGGTGGCGGAACAGGTGGACATATTTATCCTGCAATAGCAATAGCTGAAGCCCTTAGAAAAGATGAAACAACAAAAAATATTTATTATATCGGTAACCCAAATAATCTTGAATATGGTATTGTAAAAAAAGCTCATTTTAAATTTTTACCAATAAAAGTTTCCGGTATGCCGAGAAAAATTGGTTTGGACTTCATCAAATGGGGCATAGAACTTGAACTTGCAAACTGGAAAGCACTTTATTATTTATGGAGATTTAAACCGGATGCTATTTTAGGCACAGGAGGCTACGTTTCAGCACCTGCATTAATGGCTTCAAATTTAACAAAAACACCTTATATGATTCACGATTGTGACGCTCAACCGGGTATGGTTTCAAAATTTGTTGCACCTATGGCTAAACAAGTTTCTCTTGCGTTTGAAGATTCAGCTTCATACATCCGCTCAAACAATATTAGTATTAACGGAAACCCTATTAGAGAACAGTTCAAAACACTTACAAAAGAAGAAGCCCGTCAGAATATGAACCTTGAAAATAAGACTACAATTACAATTATGGGCGGTTCTCAAGGTGCAAAATCAATTGACGAAGCAACTGTACAATGTTTGAAGCAAATTTTTGAAAAATATGACGTTCAAGTAATTTTCCAAACCGGTGCAAAACATTATGAAAACACGCTTAAAGCGCTTGAAAATGTTTATCCTGAATTTGAACATAATAAAAATTTAATTTTAAAACCTTATTTTGACGATATGGTTACAGCTCTAAAAGCTACTGACATAGCTATTTCCAGAGCCGGTTCGTTAAGTTTGTCAGAAATTTGCGCTTGTGGAATAGCACCAATCCTAATTCCATACCCTTATGCAGCAGCAGATCATCAACGTAAGAACGCCAAATCACTTTTAAATAAAGATGCTTGCCTATATTTAGAAGACAAAGAAACAACGGGTGAAACTTTACTTGAAAAATTGGATGAATTACTTTTAAATTCTGAAAGATTAGCCTCAATTCAAGCAAATACAAGGTCTTTAGCAAAATTAGATGCAACTCAAACAATTGTTGAACAACTTAAAAAGGTTGCATCACATGAATAAAACCTATGAAAACGCCTTAGAACTATTAACTTCACAAGGTAAATTTTATATAAATCTTGGGTTGGAAAGAATTTCAGCCATTTTAGAACTTTTAGGAAATCCTCAAAAGCAGTTAAAATGTATTCACGTAGCAGGCACTAACGGAAAAGGTTCTGTTTGCGCCATTTTAAGTACTATTTTAACCGAAGCGGGCTTTAAAACAGGACTTTTCACAAGTCCGCACATTTTTAACTACACTGAAAGAATTCAAATCGATGGAAAACAAATTCCAAAAGAAATCTTTGCAGAAAAAGTTTTTAAAATCCAAGACCTAGCGGAAAAAAACGACATTCATTTAACCGAATTTGAAATTTTGACTGCGGTAATGTTTGAATACTTTGCTGAAAACAATGTTGATTACGCAGTTGTAGAAGTTGGTTTAGGCGGAAGATACGATTCTACAAACGTTATAGAAAACCCTACTTGCACAATCATTACAACAATTGATTTTGACCATACTGAACGCTTGGGTAATACTATTGAAAAAATTGCGACAGAAAAAGCAGGAATTATAAAACCGGATTGTCCTGTGGTTATAAATGCTACGAACAAAGGATTTGAAACAATTAAATCTATTGCAAGTGATGACCAGCTTTTAATTGCCAGAGAATATAACCTTGGAGAAATGAGTTTGAAAGGATTTCATCAACAAGAAAACCTTGCTCTTGCAATCAGCGCCTTACTTTTAATAGTTCCAAATATAAAAATTACAACTATTCAAAGTGCTTTGAAACATGTTAAACATTTTGGAAGATTTCAATATTTTGAAAACAAAAAAGTTTTAGTAGACGGCGCTCACAACCCTAATGGAATCAGCATATTATGCCAAAACTTAGACATATATTTTAAGGATTACAAAAAAAGATTTATATTTGGATGCTTAAAAAACAAAGATTACAAAAAAATGGTTGAAATTCTTTTCAAACCTGAAGATGAAATATATTTTAACCACTTTAATCATTCAAATTCTGCAACTTACGAAGATTTATCCTCTGTTTGTAAATATCCTTCTGAAGAATTCAAGGGTGAATTGCCTGATTTTGACGGTATTACTGTTGTTTGCGGTTCTTTGTATATGATTGCGGAAGTTGTAAAAGAATTAGGAATAGAAGTTTAAATTAGCCCATATTGTCCAATTAGGCAATATATTTTTACAAAATATTATCCTTATTTGTAGCCATTTCGGTATAGAAAAAATGGCGCCTATAGTGTTAAATATAATTAAATCTTTTTCATACTTCCAGCTATTCTTAATTGAGTCCATTTGGACTCTTTTTTTTAACATTTTTAGGCTATAATGAACCTATGAAAACATTTTTATTAAAATCTATGGGCTGTAAATCTAACCAATTTGAAGGTGCAATTATCGAAGAAAACCTTATTAATGCAGGATTTGATAAAGTTAACGACATTAAAGATGCAGACCTTTTTATATTAAATTCTTGTTCAGTAACTCACAAATCTGATGACGAAGCGCTTTACTTGATAAGACACGCAAAACACACTAATGAAAACATCAAAACGCTTATAACAGGCTGTGTTGCACAAATTGAACGAGATAAACTTCTTGATTACGATTTTATAGATTATGTTTTGGGTAATGATGAAAAATTAAACATTGTAGAATTTTTGCAAAAAAATGAAGATTGCGAAGTTGGCGATATTATGAATATGACTGACTTTCACGAGGCTGTTTTAATTGATACAACAAAAACCCGTGCAAGTTTGAAAATTCAAGACGGATGCGACAACCGTTGTGCATACTGCATTATACCGTTTGCAAGAGGCAACTCTCGCTCTGCAAAAAGTGATTTCGTTATTGAACAAATTAAATCTTTTGAAGAACATGGCTTTAAAGAGGTCATTTTTACGGGAATTCACATCGGACAATGGGGCAAAGAGTGGGGAAAAACTATTCTTGACCTGCTTAAAGAAGTTGAAACTCATACGAATGTTCGTTATCGCTTGGGTTCACTTTATCCAAACGAAATCACAGACGAACTTTTAGACTTTTTATCTAAATCTGAACAATTTTGTCCGCATTTTCATTTGTCACTACAATCTGCTTGTAATCGAACATTGGAACGAATGAACAGAAGTTATAAAGTTGAAGATTACTTAGAACAAATTGAAAAAATCAATGAACTTTTTGAACTTCCATTCCTTGGAAGCGACGTTATTGCAGGCTTTGTAGGTGAAACTCAAGATGATTTTGAAACAACAGTTGAAAACTTGAAAAAATCGGGTTTAACAGCAATTCATACCTTTCCATATTCAATTAGAAAAGGTACACAAGCAGAAAAAATGGAAGGTCATTTACCTGATAAAGTTAAAGAAGAACGAGCAACGGCGATTAAGAAAATTTCATCACAAAAAACAAAAGAATTTTTGGAAAAAAATGTCGGAACAGTCCATAATGTGCTTGTAGAAAAGCATTTGGATAAACATTTGAACGTACTTAAAGGAATGAGCGAAAATTATATCACCGTGTTTTTAAATTCAGATGATAGAGATTTAATAAATACAATTCAAAGGGTAAAAATCACCGAAATCAAAGACGGCAAAGCCTTCGGCAAGATTATACATTAAAACCTATCTCGATATAATTTTTGCATCGACATCTTTGGAGATACTTAGTGATTGATTTAGGCTGTTTGCAAGTTCTCCGGCAGTTTTTGCAGTATAAAACTGTCCTCTTGTTACAAGCGCTACACATTGTAATTGAGAGATATCATCGCCTTCTCTCACGTCATACGCAATTACATCAATTTTTAAGTTTGGTTGGTTCTTTATCTCTCTAACTATAAATGTACATGGGCTTTCATCACAATTTTCTCCACCGTCAGTCAATAAAATTATGTGTTTTTTACCTTGATAATTAAGCAAATCCTTATATAATGCCTGCTTCAAAGAATAAGTTATCGGAGTCATTCCCATTGCACGTGTTTTTTCAATTTGTTTTGAAATTAAAGCCGAGCCTCCTGCCGTAATTGGAGTCATCAACTTCGATGCCTTACAGCTATCATATGGAGTAAAACCCATTCTATAACCGTAAGCCCTCATCCCAACTTTATTTTGCGGATTTATTTTTGGCAAAATCTCTCGCATAGTTTTCAACATTACATCAACTTTTCTTTCGTTATGCAAAAATTCGTTCATACTATTTGAAAAATCGAGTATAAATAAGGTTTTTTCTTCACCCACTTTTATGTTGTAATTATCGTAATATTGCAGGTTATAACTATCAGCAAAAGTTTTGCTGACAAAAACTAATAAAATAATGGCTAATATATATTTTTTCATATTCTCAATTTAACGCTGTATTTTATCTTTTTAAATTCCTCTCTTATCCGATATTTATGCTAAAATTTTATAAAAGAGGATTATAAAAAATGAACGCACAAGAAGAAATTAAAAAGGCTGAAAATGCCGTAAAAGCAGAATTTGAATACATTGACGAAATCAGAGATTTCAACCAAGCTAAAGTTTTAAAAGCTTTTTATGATAACAAAGTAGCACCTGAACATTTTTACACTGTTTCCGGCTACGGACACGACGATTTAGGCAGAGAAGTTCTTGATAAAGTTTATGCGCAAACCTTTGGTGCAGAAAAAGCTATCGTAAGAACTCATTTCGCAACAGGCACACACACGCTTGCTTGTGCTTTATTTGGCAATTTGCATGCCGGTGACAAACTGGTTTCAGTTGCAGGAACACCGTATGACACAATGCGAGAAGTTATCGGGCTTACTGGTTGCGAACTTAGCAAAAGAAACTCTCTAATCGGCAACGGAGTTTTGTATGACGAAGTTCCTCTTTTAAATGGTACTGACATTGATTTTGAAGCCCTTGAAAAGAAAATTGATGACTCTGTAACTATGGTTACTATCCAACGTTCAAGAGGTTATGAAACACGAAAATCACTTACAATAGACATTATTGAAAAAATTTGTAAGATTGTAAAATCTAAAAACCCTAACTGTATTTGCTTTGTAGATAACTGCTATGGTGAATTTACAGAAAAGAAAGAACCTTTAGAAGTTGGCGCAGACCTTATGGGTGGTTCATTAATCAAAAATCCAGGTGGTGGAATTGTTGAAACAGGGGGTTACATTGCAGGTAAAGCAGAGCTTGTAGATGCAGCAGCAATAAGACTTACAGCTCCAGGAGTTGGTGCAGAAGCAGGTGCAATGTTAAACCAACATCGTTTAATTTTCCAAGGTTTCTTTATGGCACCTTCAATTGTTGCGGATGTTTTAAAAGGTTTAACCCTTGCAGCTAAAGTGTTTGAAGATATGGGCTATATCTCAACACCAAAATATCACGACAAAAGAACTGATATTATTCAAACAATTACCTTCAATCACAAAGAAGCATTGATTAAATTCTGTCAAACAGTTCAAGCGCTTTCACCAATTAACGCCTATGTTACTCCAATCCCTGAATTAATCCCAGGGTATGAAGATGAAGTTATTATGGCGGGAGGAACTTTCATTGAAGGTTCTACTATTGAACTTTCTGCAGACGGACCTATCAGACCACCTTACGCTGTATTCTTCCAAGGCGGATTAAATTATGCGCATATAAAATTGTGCTTGACTGGTATTTTAGAAAATTTTAAGGAACTTCAATAATGAAAAAACTTTTAGTTTCGCTTTTTGCTATTAATATTTTATCAATAATGCCGGTATTTGCTCAAGAATGTACAGCGGTAAGAGCAAGCCATATATTGGTTAAAACAGAATCAGATGCAAAATTAATGCGTAGTTACGTTGAAAAAGGACTTCCTTTTGAAGATGTTGCGGCAGGTTTTTCACAATGTCCGTCAAAACATAATGGCGGAGATTTAGGCTATTTTAGACGTGGAAAAATGGTTAAAGAATTTGAAAATGCAGCTTTTTCAATGGAAAAAGGTGAAATTTCAGAACCTGTAAAAACCCAATTTGGTTGGCATATTATAAAAGTTACAGACAAAGTTTGCCCGCAAAATTAGTTTTTTTGTTTGCATATTCGTCAAATTTATAAACCTACTTACAAGTAGTAACTGTCTGACTTAAAACTTTACCGTTTGGACATTTTCCATTTGCATCAGCCTTTAGATAATCTAAGTTGCCATTGTTTATAACCCAAGCCGCACAACCGTTTCCGGTGCTAAAACATTTTTTATAGATTGCATCTAAATCATATGCTACTTGAAAACTACCGAATGGGTATATTCCATATGTATTAGAAATATCAAATAAGAAAATATCTTTGCCTGATTGATGAGGACCTTTGTTTGGACCATCTAAATCAACCTCAATCCAACCGCAACCGGTTTTTAAACCATCCGGAGCGTTATGTCCATCGCATGTTTTATTCCACAAGTGAAAATATACAGAAGTTCCATCTGCTAATATATATCGTTTTGAAGGACTTGTATTTAGGTTCCATATTGTTTCTGCTGCAGCACCTCTAAAATTTTTCGGAGATTTATTTGTAAAACATCCTGATTTATTTGCTTCACAGGTTTTTGAAACCCTTAAAAATTCTTCAATTCTACCATTAAAACGGTTCTCTAATGCAGCACCTTCATAGTTGCCTCCGCTAAACCAAGTTTTTACAGGTCCATACTCTGCTTGAGCACGACCTAATGCATCATTCAATTCAGATTGAACTTTTTGCAATTTTGCTACTGTTTCTTTATTCCCTGTATTTTGACCTAAGTTTGGTAGAGTAAGCGCTGAAACCACACCAATAATGCCCAGTACAACAAGTACTTCGGCAAGAGTAAAGGCAAGTGCTTTACGGAAGGTTAGAAGTTTAGAGGGTTGAATGGTTAAATTAGTCTTAAGCCCAAAAGTCTTTCTACTACTAGTGTTTACCCCAACAAAGCTAGAATGCTCTATTTTAATATTTTTAGCCATTTTATTCTCCTTTTTTATACTCTTACTCTTATTCTGTTTCTTATTATAACATTCTTTGTTGGTTTCTTCAAGAGGTGCAACTTATTGGCTTTAAAGATCCAGTGTCAAGCACGGGATGACATAAGGATGAAATTTACATTTTATGTCATTACGAGGAGTGAAACGACGAAGTAATCCAAACACTTTTTTGGATTGCCACGCTCCGCTCGCAATGACATCTGAATTAGGCGATAAGGCATTAAGACCATAAGATGATAAATCACAAAAACAAAACGTCGGGGTTGATTTAAAATCAACTCCGACGTAAAAGTTATTTACAGCTAAGACTATGCCATAGCTTTTGCAACTGCAACGGCACATGCAACTGTTGCACCTACCATTGGGTTGTTACCCATACCGATTACACCCATCATTTCTACGTGAGCAGGAACTGATGAAGAACCGGCAAATTGAGCATCACCGTGCATTCTACCCATAGTATCTGTCATACCATAAGAAGCCGGACCAGCAGCAACGTTATCTGGGTGAAGTGTTCTACCTGTACCACCGCCTGATGCTACTGAGAAGTATTTTCTACCGTTTTCCCAGCACCATTTTTTGTAAGTACCTGCAACAGGGTGTTGGTATCTTGTTGGGTTAGTTGAGTTACCTGTGATTGATACATCAACACCTTCTTTAATCATAATTGCAACACCTTCGTTTACATCATCAGCACCGTAGCATCTTACTTGTGCTCTTTCACCGTCTGAGAATGCTTTTTCACTAACGATTTTTAATTCGCCTGTTTTGTAATTATATTCAGTTTCAACTGATGTAAAACCGTTGATTCTTGAGATGATGTAAGCAGCATCTTTACCTAATCCGTTTAAGATAACTCTTAAAGGTTCTTTTCTAACTTTGTTAGCGTTTCTAGCAATACCGATAGCACCTTCTGCAGCTGCAAATGATTCGTGACCGGCTAAGAAACAGAAACATTTAGTTTCTTCTCTTAATAACATTGCACCTAAGTTACCGTGACCGATACCAACTTGTCTTCTATCACCAACTGAACCGGGTACTGCAAATGCTTGTAAGCCTAAACCGATTGTTTCGGCTACATCTGCTGCGTTTTTAATACCTTTTTTGATTGCGATTGCACAACCTAATGTGTATGCCCATGAAGCATTATCAAATGCAATTGGTTGAATGCCTTTAACAATAGCATCAACATCAATGCCTTTTGACAAACATAAATCACGAGCTTCTTCTAATGATTTAAAACCATATTCTGGTAAAACTTTATCTAAAGTTGCTTGACGTCTGTCTTGTCCTTCAAATTTTACTGTCATTTTATTTTTCCTTTATTAATTTTATGTAATTACTAATTTTATATGTCATGCTGAACTTGTTTCAACATCTCTATAATTTGCAAATTCAAAATCCGTTTCTTGGATTATTGCTTCACTCGGACATGTCGCTCATTTCATTATCGTTGTCATTCGCTATGTCCTCGATACTTCGGGTTTGGTTCGCTTTGCTCGACTTTACCCCCTCTCACAAAACAATTATTAATTGTTTTGTTCGGCAGAGTGCAAAATCCTCTATTCTTTTCTTGGATCTACATATTTAACAGCATCTGCAAATCTGCCGTATGTACCGATGTTTTTATCGTATGCTTCTTGAGGGTTCATACCTTTCTTGATAGCATCCATGAATTTGCCTAAATTAATAAATTGGTAACCGATAACTTCGTTATCTTTATCTAAACCAAGTTGTAAGATATAACCTTCAGTTAATTGTAAGTATCTAACACCTTTTTGTTTAGTTGAGTGGATTGTACCACACATAGAGCATAAGCCTTTACCTAAATCTTCTAAGCCGGCACCAACAGGTAAACCGTTTTCTGAGAATGCAGATTGTGTTCTACCATAAACGATTTGCAAGAATAATTCTCTCATTGCAACGTTAATTGCATCACAAACTAAGTCTGTATTTAAAGCTTCAAGAATTGTTTTACCAGGAAGGATTTCACCAGCCATAGCTGCTGAGTGTGTCATACCTGAACAACCAATAGTTTCAACTAATGCTTCTTGAATAACACCTTCTTTAACGTTCAAAGTTAATTTACAAGTACCTTGTTGAGGTGCACAGCAACCGCAACCGTGAGTTAAACCTGAAATATCTTTGATTTCTTTACATTTTGTCCATTCACCTTCTTGTGGAATAGGTGCAGGCACGCCTTTAACACCTCTTTTTATAGGACACATTTCTTCTACTTCTTTAGTAATTTGAATGTCTTTCATGTTTCCTCCATTAATCTTCTTCACATAAAATATTATATAACAAAAAAATTTTTATGTACTTGTATCAATAAATTTTTTATGGTAACATTTGTAACAAGAGATTTTAGGAGATTTTATAATGTATAAAGCAATGGTTATGTCTGCAGGCGTAGGTTCTCGACTTGATCCGCTTACAAAAAGCGTTCCAAAACCACTTGTTCCGATTGCAAATAAACCAGTTATGGATATTTTACTAGAAAATTTAAAAGCTATTGGCGTAAAAGATGTTGTTGCCAATACTTTTTACCTTGCTGAACAAATCGTTGCAAGATATATTAAAAATGATATCGGCATAAATTTTAATTACATCACCGAAGAATCTCTTTCCGGTACTGCCGGTGGGGTTAAAAAGTGCCAATTCTTTTTTAATGACGGTGAAGACTTTTTTGTACTTTCTGCTGATGGTGTTACCAATGCAGATTTAATGAAGGGTATGGAAATTCATAAAAATTCAGGTGCTATCGCAACAATCGGTGTTAAGCCTGTAAAAGAAGAAGACATTCCTAATTTTGGTGTTGTTGTTACCGATTCAGAAGGATTTATTACTGAATTTCAAGAAAAACCTGCAATCAAAGATGCTAAAAGCAATTTAATTAACACGGGCATATACATTTTCAATTACAAGATTTTTAACTACATTCCTGTTGGAGAATTCTGTGATTTTGCCAAAAATGTATTCCCTAAATTATTGCAAGACAGACAAATTAACGTATTCCCTGTTGAAGAATATTGGTCTGACATAGGTTCACTTGATCAATACAAACAAACTCATTGGGATTTGTTTGATAACTTATTTAGTTTCAAACACGACAAAATTACAAAAACTGAAACAGGTAGTTACATTTGCGGAAACAGTCACATCTCTAAGGGAGTGAAATTCATTGGTAATTCAGTTATTGGCGAAGGTTGTTTCATTGGTAAAAACGTAACCCTAGAAAACTGTATTCTTTGGGACGGTGTTGAAATTGCCGATAACGTTTGCCTGAAAGATTGTGTAATTGCTTCAAACTCTCGTGTTGACAGAAACCTTACAAACCACATAATCGGTCAAAATGAACGAGTTGCAAAATTCAACAGCAAGCACAAAAAACGTCTAAAATGGATTAAATTCTGGAGAAATTTCTTAGGTAGAAAATAAAATTTAAATATAATCAATCAGGCGGTGGATTACAATCCACCGCCTGATTTTATTCATTTTCATAATCAAAATCTACATCTTCATTTTTATCTTTTTTAAAAATTCTCGTATAAATTTCAATTAAAAAAGCAAAAATTACAAATATTATACATATTAGTTTTTCTCTAAGATTTTCACAAAAATCTTTCATTACTTGTTATAACTCCAGTATTTATCAAGCCATTTTGTTGCCTTTACATATCTAAAACCACCTTTTCCGCAATATCCTTTATATGCTTGTTCAGGAGTTGGTTTTCCATGAAAAATTAAAATTTTTGCCTCTTGTGGATCTCTTGGCTCTTTAAAGAAATTTAGAGGAAACTGTTGCAAACAGTTTCTTTTAAAACTTACACACCAATTTTTATCCCAATATTGCAACATGCCTTTATCTTTCATTTGATAAGATAAAAATGCCTGTTCATTTTTGTATCTTTTACGTATACTCTTTCCTTCTTTGTAAAAATTATCAATGATATCTCTGTGTTTGTTTACAGTAAATTTAAACACGGAAGAATTGCCAATAATATCATTTGGAAAATCCCAATCCTTTATAATAAAAAAATCACCTTGTTTTTCAAAAAAGCAATCAATATTATCCCTAATAATAATATCTAAATCCAAGAATAAAGCTTCACCTGTCAAATCAGACAATCTATCAGTAAATAGTCCTAATTTTTTCCAACATCTATCAGGAATACCGGCATCATCCAATTCCGGTAAAGGTCTTACTTCAATTCCATTGTTCAAACCTTCATAATTATCAGTAAAGCAAACAAATCTATGAGGAATAGTTAAATTTCTTTCTACCATATCATACAGTCTATTTACATAACCTGAATCAAATTTTGTTCCCCATTTTATACATATAACATTTTTGTTCATAATTTCTCCTATTAAATCTTTATTTAAAATATAACTATTCAATAAAATACCATATTAAAAATAGAATTACAATATTAAAAACATATTTATTAATAATTTATATGTCTTAAATACGGTTTTATAAAATATAATAACCGTTTATTCTCAAAAAAGAGGTAAATATGAATATAAAAAAAGACTTTGGTTTGAGAATAAAAGAACTAAGAACAAAAAAGGGTATAACCCAATACCAACTGGCAGAACTTGTTGGTATTGATCCAAAACACATTAGTCATATAGAAACAGGAAGAAGCTTTCCAAAAGCAGATTTAATAGAAAAATTTTCAAACGCCCTTGGTGTAAACTATACTGAATTATTCAAAACTGAACATTTACAAGAAAGAAAAAATTTAATAAAAAACATCAATGATATACTTAAAAAAACGTCTGACAAAGATTTGGAAATCGTTTACAAAATTATTGTTAGTTACATTAATTAATATTTTTTAAAAAATATTGACATTCCCCAAATATAGGTATATCAAGAGAACTTGACAAACTATAGTTAATATGTTAAAATATATTAACAACAATTTGTTTTAAAACAAGTTTATATTAGACTGTTTGTTAAGGAGTAAAGCATGTGCAAAAGAAACTTTAGAAAAAATTTATATGATTGTGCTTTATTGTATAAAAACGGACTTATTTCTGATGCTACAATAAAGAAATGTTTTTCCGAATACACTATTAAGATAATAGAAAAAGATTTGTATAAACAGATTGATAAATATTTAACCCAATACGAGGAAGAATTTAATTATGCAAGATGAAGAAAACAATACTAACCAACCAACACCATCTGAAATAGATGACGTTATGAAAAATTTACCCGAAGATGTAATAAAAAATATACCTGAAGAAGTTAGAGAAAGAATGGTTCGAGAAATTCGTTCTATTTCTGTTTCAACTGGAGTTAGGAGATCTGTTCCTTTTGAAAATATTATGACTCCAGAACATTTAAGCGAAATTATAAAAAATGCTGATAAAGATTCTGAAAGAGAATTAGAAAATGAAAAATTGAATAAAAAATATCTTTTTCTAATATTTTTAATTTCACTTGTGTTTATTATCGTATTAATTCTCATTTTAATTGATAAAAATCCAGATATTCTATTAGGAATAATGTCTCATCTAGGTGCAGCCATATTAGGTATTGCAGGAGGCTATGGATTAAAGTGCAAACAAAATGGAATAGAATAAATTAAAATATAAAAAAAGAACAGGCGGAGCCGAAGGCTCCGCCTGTTAATTTAATGTCTGTTTACTTTCCTTATTACACCCACATTATTATTATTTAATCTTCAATGTATGTGTTTCTTTTTTACCTTCTTGTTTTTTCAATGTGACTTGTAAAATACCGTCGTTGTATTCACATGTTGAATGTTCTACATCAATTGGTTTTGCTAATTCTATTGTTTTGTGGAATTTACCATAAGAGAATTGTGAATAATGTAAGTTTTCGTTATCTTTTACATCTTCAAATTTGCTTTCGGCAGAAATTGTCAAAGTATTTTTGTCTAATTCAATATTAATATCTTCTTTTTTAATGCCTGGTAATTGAACGCTTACTTTATATTCAGTTTCGTTTTCTCTTACTTCTGACAATGGTTGGTACATTCTATTTTCTAAATCTGAAGCATCACCAATCATAACAGCGTTTAATAGGTTTTCAAGATTGTTACGTACGCCTGAAAACATCATTTCTGGATCTCTTTCAATAACATTAAATCTCATTTTAAATACCTCCGATTTTCTATCTTTCATTCCTTACATTTACGTTATAACTCTTTTTTTTAAAAAATCGTCAGAATTAACAAAGTCTTAACTTTTAGGGGAAAATGTTATAAAAAAGTTAAGAGAGATTTAAAGTTAAAAAGTTATTTTTCAAACACAAAAACTTCCCAATTGCCGTCGACAACGTGTTTTTGAATTTTGTAATTTGAACTTAGCACCGAAATAAGGTCATTATTCAATTTTGATAAACGCATAAACTGTATTGGCACTGTTCCGCCGTTATTCAATATTGATTTAATATTTTCATTTGAAAACATACAAATGCCTTTATCAACGACTAAAACTAAATTTTTAGAATTTTTAGCATAATGAGTTAAAACATAATTTGAAAATTCATTAGTAATATAGTCTGAAATCAAGTATCTTTTGTAATTTTCAACCATATTATGTTTTTTGGAAATTTCTGCAATTTCATTATCTGAAAGATATGTTTTTTGAGCCTCGACAGCATTCAACATATAAAAATTTTCGGCTCTTCCATTTATTTTATAATACTTTTCAACAAGTTTTTCGCTAAACGGCATTATGAAATCAGAATTAGGATTAACATTATTTTTAACCAAAGTTTCCGCCAAAATCTTATAACCAAAAGGTCTTTGAATTTTTGTCGCACTATACGGCGAAAACAAAATTGATAAATTTGCTAACACAAATAAAGTCAAAAGAATTTTCATCCATTTTGTATCAAGTTTTTGTGCAATATATGTACCTGAAATCATTAATACAACCGGTAAAACAACCAATGTATAACGAATATTCGCACTATAAATTTCTGTTTGAGAAAGAACTATATGAAATCCGACAAAGAATATCGGAATAACAGCTAAATATCTCAAGAATTTGTTATTTTTAAGAGCCAAAATGAAAACCGTAATCATAAAAAATACAGGAAAAATTATACTGAACCAAAATTTTGGACTTATTAAAAACAACATAAACAACACTTTGTAATTTGGCATATTATTCTGCAAGCAAGTCAACACAGGGCTGAACCAGTTTTGGAGCATCATTAAAATAAAAGAATTATCAAAATGAACTATATCAAAATTACCCGAAAAATAGTTTTTTTCAATAAATAAAAATGCTATTAATGGCAAATATACGAGTAAATTCAATAAAATTAGCCAAAAATTTGGTTTTTTCGCTCTTATTGCAAAGAAAAATACTAAAACTGTAAATAAAATTGATATAACAACAAGCGTCGTTTGCGTATATAGCATCAAAGCATTTGAAATTAAAAAGAAAATTAGGGATTTTTTATCAAATTTTTCAATCAGTTTTAAAAATGCTAAAGTGGTTAAACAGATTAAAAAGAAGGTTATAGAGTAGAATTTTGCCTCTTGTGCGTAATAAATAAACGAAGAATTCAGAGCATATAAAAGAGTAAAAATCAGTCCCATTCGATGCTTTAAATTTTCTATTTTTAAATTTTTAGTAATCTGTATGCCTGCAAAATATGTTGTAATAATTGCCAACATATCGAAGAACACTGACATTAAGCGAATTACAAAATCCGAATTAGAAAAAACAGTAATCCATAATTTGTAAAAAATAAAATATAGCGGAAAGATTAAAAATCTATGAAAGTTGAAACTAAAATCCGGCAAAGCATTTGCTATTGCGTAAATTGTAGCCTCATCATGCCATAACCCACCTGTCGGTTTTTCAAGATTGAATAACCTGATTCCAAGCCCAAAAATTAGAATTAGAGCTAAAATGATGTAGTGTTTAATCTTATGTGTTTTTTCCATTCTTTAATTATAAAACAAAACTCTATTTTGTGGAGTTCTCGCAAATCAAAACACAAAATAAAAGACCGGATAACTGATGTTATCCGGTCTTTTATGGTGGGCGTTGAGAGGCTCGAACTCCCGACATCTTCCTTGTAAGGGAAGCGCTCTACCAACTGAGCTAAACGCCCTAACGTTTGTAAGTTTAATATAACCGAAAAAATTTTTTATGTCAACATGATTTTTTAATTTATTTAAAATTAATTACAACAATCTCTGGAGTACAATTAAATCTCAGTGGCAAAATACTTGTCCCAATTCCTTTTGTTACAATCATTTTACGACCTTTTTCTTCAATCAAACCTTGAGAATATTTGTTACCATATTTTGATGGAATTATTAAAGCACCAATAAACGGTAATCGAATTTGTCCGCCATGAACATGTCCTGCCAAAGTTAAATTTACACTGTCTTTTAGCACCTCTACAAATACATCAGGCGAATGCGTTAAAAGAATTGTCGGATTACTTTCTGTCCCTTCTAACGCTATTTTAATATTCGGACTTCCCGTTTGCAAATCTTCAACACCTGCAATATAAAGCTTTTTACCATTTTTCAAAATCAAAGATTCATTGCTATTTGCTAAAACTTTTATTCCAACTCTCTCTAACATTTCTTTCACATTGTCATAGCCTGACCAGTAATCATGATTACCAATAACACTGTAAGCACCATACTTTGTGTTTAATCTTTTCAAATGCTTTTTATAAATGCTAAAAGGTATAGTAGAATCTTTTTTATGTCCGGCAGCAAAGTCACCTGCAAACAGAACTATATCGGGATTTTGAGCGTTAATTTTATCAATAATTTCTACTAATCTTTTTTCTTGATTTGGTTTTATATGCAAATCACCCGCAAAAACCAATTTCAAGCCTTTTAAATCTCTATCTTGCAAGTTGTACTCTGTAACTTTAAGCATATTTGGCTCAATAAAAAATGACCAAATAAACAAAATTAAAACAACTATCAATAAAACAATATATTTCATAAAAATATTATAGCAGAAAGTGTATATGTTAAGTAATTCGATGACAAAATTACATAACATATACAAGGATTACATTATGTTTATTGTATTATCGGATGATTTTAAAGATCCCGTGTCGCAGCACGGGAAGACATTAAGGTAAATATTCATCAAACTTATACCTATCCCCAAAATTCTTAAATTTCTTGCCTAAATTTGAGTTTTGTTCTAAAATAATCGGTATGATGAAATTACATAATACTTACACAGACAAAATAGAAGAATTTAAACCGATTGATGGTAACAAAGTTAAAATGTACGTATGCGGTCCAACCGTTTATGATTATGCACACTTAGGTCACGCTCGTTGTTATATCACATGGGACGTGCTTTACAGATATTTAAAATTCAAAGGTTACGATGTAACTTATTGCCGTAACGTAACCGATGTTGATGATAAAATCCTTAAAAAAGCAGAAAAAGAAGGTAAAACACTTGAAGAAGTTTCTACATATTGGTATAAATCTTTCACAAAAAGTATGGAAGGTTTGAACAACCTAAAACCCGACATTGAACCTTTTGCAACAAAGACATTAGGTGAAATGATTTCTATAGTAAAAGATTTAATCAAAAATGATTACGCTTACGAAGCAGGTGGTGACGTTTACTTTAGGGTTAAAAAATTCAAAAACTACGGTATGCTTTCAAAACAACCAATCGATCAACTTGAAAGCGGTGCCAGAGTAGAAGTTGGAGATTTAAAAGAAGATCCTCTTGATTTTGCTTTATGGAAAAAAGATGAAAAATTCGGCTACAACTCACCATGGGGTGTTGGTCGTCCGGGTTGGCACATTGAATGTTCTGCAATGAGCAGAAAATACTTGGGCAAAACTATCGATATTCACGCAGGTGGCGCAGATTTAATATTCCCTCACCACGAAAACGAAATTGCTCAATCTGAATGTGCCAATGGTTGCAAATTCGTAAACTACTGGTTACATAATGGTTTTGTAACTATCAACAAAGAAAAAATGTCTAAGTCTTTAGGTAACTTCTTAACTATAGACAAAGTTTTAGAAAATTATGATGCAAATACAATCAGATTATTCATTTTGACAAACCATTACAGAATGCCTGTTGAATTTTCTGACGAGGTTTTAAAATCAGCTCAAGCCGGTGCAAAACGTTTAACAAACGCAAAAGCAACACCTGTTGACGAAACTTTAGACATTACTCAAACAGAAGAATACAAACAATTTACAGATGCAATGGATGATGATTTAAACACATCTAAAGCTCTTGCGGTACTTTTTGACCTTGTAAACAAAGCAAACAAAGACGAAAGGAACGCTTATACACTTCTTGTTAAATTAGGTTCAGTTCTTGGCTTCAACTTTGAAAAAACTGAATTAACAGAAGAAGAATTAGCAGAAAAAGTTAAATCTGTAAGCGAAGATTTAGGAATGACCCTAAATTCTATGGATGAACTTTTAGAATTAAGAAAAAAATCTCGTGAAGAAAAAAATTGGGACATGGCGGATAAAATCCGTATGGCACTTGATAATGTCGGAATCGTTTTAAAAGATTCTAAGGACGGAACTACTTGGGAATTAAAAAAATAAAAAATATAATTTTAGGACTTGTAATTTTTGCACTCGCATTTGCAAGTCCTAAAATGTTTGCAGCGACAAACATTTTTCAACCGGTAAGAGTTGGTATTGGTAATCAAAATTGGTCAACATTTAATTATCAAAAAATAACACTTTTTGGTACTTCTGACGTACAAATTTATAAAAAAGAATCGTCAGAATTGATTGCAAATGTTCCTGCAGACACAAACATATTGATTTCATTAAAAGACGATGTTTACACAATTGAGTTTAATGAAGAAAAAATTACAGTACCTGAAACATTCGTTTTAGAATGCCCAAATGGATTTTTAGGCGTTGACGGGTTAAAAAGAAAAGGTCGTCAAGCCTTATATAGAACCTCTTTTGAGATAATCAAAAAACCAAACACTACAAATTTGTTTTATTTAGTGAATGTTTTAGATATTCAAGATTACTTGAAAGGTGTTGTTCCAAATGAAATGCCTGTAAGTTTCGGGATTGAAGCATTAAAAGCTCAAGCGGTTGCTGCAAGAAACTACGTTTTAAGCCCAAGAACACGACTTGTAAAAGAATATGATGTTGTTGATTCTGTCGCAAGCCAAGTATATTTTGGAGCTAACACAGAAGATACCCTTTCAAATCGTGCAGTTGAAGAAACAGGAGGCATTATAGCTTTATACAATTGGAATTTAATTTTGGCTCAATACAGCTCTACTGCAGGAGGTTACACAGAAAGTTTTGCAAATGCTTTTTCTGATCCAACAACAAAAAAATTCCCATCTAGTTCAAAACCTTATTTAGTTGCAAAAGCCGATATGTTAACTCAACCACCGCTTGTAACAGAGGAACAAGTTCGTGATTTTTATATGAACAAACCTGATTCTTATGATGTTCGTTCTCCATATTATCGTTGGCAAAAAGAATGGACAAAAGAAGAATTGCAAGAAGTTTTAGCAAAAACTCTTGTTTCTCAATCAAAAACAGGTTTTGTTTATCCAAAATTAACAAAATCAGACGATTTCGGTGAATTAGTTTCAATAAAAGCAATCAGCAGAGGTGAATCAGGAAAGTTAATTGATGTCGAAATTAAAACAACAAAAGGAACTTTCGATGTACAAAAAGAACTTGTAATCAGAAGAGTTTTCCAGAAGAATAACATTTCACTTCCAAGCGCAAACGTAGTTTTTGACTTTGTTAACGATGAAGAAACAGGTGAAACAAAAATTATTGCATACGGCGGAGGATTTGGTCATGGTGTTGGCATGAGTCAATATGGTGCAGGGTTTATGGGCAAAGAATTAAAAATGCCTTATGATAAAATCTTGAAACACTATTACACCGGAATCTCTCTAACAACAATCCCTGTAATCGTTTCATCATATCAAACTCAACAACGAACAACTCAAAAGATTTATTTAGAACATAAAACAGCAAATTTAATCATAGACAACAAATTCAATTTGTCTAAAATTAATTTAATTGTAAACGGCAAAGAAACTTCCATTCCGTTAACTCAAGGAATTTCAAACTTCAGAGCACCAATTAAAATTGATATCTCATATTTAGTAAAAAAAGGTGAAAATGTAATTACTTTTTGCTATCCTTTAGAGGAAGGCTCAATGAAGGCAGCAAGATTATATATAGAAACGGTAAACCCAAATGCAGACAAGTTCGGCTTCTAACGAAGGAAAAACAACAACTATCTTAAAAGCGGCATGGCTTATCGCCGTAGTTACAGTAATAAGCAAACTCGTAGGTTTTTTACGAGATGTAATTATCGCAAACTATTATGGTGCATCAGTTGTATCTGACGCATATTTTTACGCATATCAAATTCCTGCTCTTGCAGTAATTCTTTTAGGCGGAATCGGCGGACCTTTTCACAGTGCAACCGTTGCTGTATTCACTAAAATTGTACCTAATTTAAAAGAAAAACCACCGGAAGTTGCAGAAAAATTGTTTAATACTTTTTTAACTGCAAGTTTCATATTTTTCACTATTTTAACAATAATTTTCTTTGTATTTTCACATCAAATAATGTCATTAATTATTTCTGATGGAAATGCTCAACTGGTAGATTTGGCAAGTACACATTTAAGAATTATGTGTCCGTCATTAATTATCGGCGGATTAATCGGGATTTATTACGGAATTTTGATTAGTTACAAAGAATTTATTCTTCCAAGTCTTTCTCCAATCATTGTAAGCGTTGTAATCATTGGCGCCTTAATAGTTACAGGCGGTGACAAGACAGGTGTTGTTCTTGCAAGTGCAACAATAGTAGGGGCTTTATGTCAATTGTTATTACAAATGCCTAGAGTAAGACAATTAGGTTACAAAATTAGACCTAACTTTGATTTTGTAAATAATGCAAATTTTAACAGTATTTTAGAACTTTTATTCCCAGCAATTTTAAGTTCTACAATAGGACAAGTTCACATTTATATTGATATGTTCTTTGCCTCTTGTCTTGAGGAAGGCGCTTGGACAGCAATCGGGTTTGCAAACAGAGTTTTTCAATTCCCTGTAGGTATATTAGTTACAGCATTTTTAGTACCGTTATTCCCTCTATTTTCAAAACTTGCAGGTGAAAAAGATTTTGACGGTATAAGAAATTACTTCAACAAGGGTGTTGGCGTACTTTTATTCGCTGCATTCCCAATTATTATTGGAATTCTATTATTAGGTATGGACGGTATAAGAATTGTGTTTGAACGTGGTGCATTCAACGATAATGCAACATTTATGGTAACTCAAGCGCTTTGGTTCTTGTCTTTCTCAATATTACCTTATGTTTTCAGAGATTCAATTACAAGAGTTTATTACTCATTTAATGATTCTGCAACACCATTTGCAATCGCATTTTCATCAATCGTTTTAAAAGTATTTTTAAACTACTTATTAGTAAAAAAATTAGCATTAGGTATTGGAGGTATCACTCTTTCAACATCTCTTGTAACTTTATTTAACGCAGTAATGTTAGGCCTTTTAATCAGTAGAAAAATTAAACTTAACTACAAAGATTTGTTTATAAACTTCCTTAAAATGACATTAGCCGCAGTAATTACATTTGTAATCTGCTATATTATTTCAAGCTTTATGGAAGTAAGTTTGTTAGATTTATCAAAACAATTACCAAAATACACTTATGAATTCACAAAAATTGCAGTAATCGGAACTTTGTGTTTAGTTATATATACAGGTTTAAACCTACTTTTCAAAATGGAATACGCAAGTGAATTGACAAAAAGAGTAATAGAAAGATTCAAAAAATAATGGACAATCAAAAAATTAAAAACATTCTTGAAAATGATGGCGTTATTGCTTTTGTAACAGATACTGTTTGGGGTTTAGGATGTTTACCAACATCTAAAAAAGCTGTCGAAAAAATCTATGAAATTAAGCACAGAGATAGCAAAAAACCTTTAATTTTGATGTCTAATGACATTAAACCTTTACGCAGGTTTGTAAAACCATTAAATGATAAAGCAGAAGGTTTGGTTAAAAAATATTTTGCCGGAGCATTAACACTTGTTGTAGAAAAATCAGAGCTTACTCCTGATTATATTACAAGCGGTTTAAATACAGTTGGCATAAGAGTTCCGGATAACAAAGTTTTTGCAGAAATTTGTTCTTGCATAGAGGGAAATGTTTTAGCAACAACAAGTGCAAATTTATCAAACGAACCTCCTGCATTAACATATGACGAAGCAGTTAAATATATTGGTGACAAAGTCGATTTAGTAGTTGAAGATTACGGTGAAAAAGCTCAAGGACACGCTTCTACTGTTGCCGGAATTTTTCCTGATAGTATAAAAATTTTCCGTCAGGGTGATATTATTCTAGAAGGTTAGAAATTAAAAAGTTGTTAAATTTTTATATTTTAGCTAAATCTCAAAACCTCTAGCTATCCAATTGTAACAAATTGTAAACAGTTAAAAAGTCATGGTAGCAAAAAAATTTATTACAGGCTTTGTATACATGCAAGCTTATGGCTTGTAGCTTAAAAGCCATGTATTTACGGGATTTTAAGCACTAGAAACATGAATAAATAAGGAATATAAGGTATCCAAAATGGTAGATAACAGATCTGCAGGATTTTACGGAATCGGTGGCTCTTTTAACTTCAAGAGTGGGGATATTTCCGGTACGGCAGCAAACCTCTCTGATGATAAAATGGGACAAGGTAACGAATACTCTCGCAGGGACAAACAAGAGGAAGAAGCTCTTAAAGAGTCGAAAATGCAATTTACCGACCGAAGTGCTCAACTCCGTGCAACCCTAAACTCTCTGGCAATGATTAACGTTGCCGGCGTGATTAACACAAAAAAACGACCAACTCGATTGGACGATAGCGACGACGATGACGAAAAATTTGATGAAAAAGAATTTTATGCAAAAACCAAAGGTCGACGCAAAGAACTCTTAGAAAATCACTACATTGACGAAGATGACGAATGACATCTGATTTAAAATTGAAATTTTCACCTTAATCAAGAGATAATCTTATTAAGGTGCTTTGTGTCGCTTGAACCTTAATATCAACATTTGCGTGAGCTTTGACCCATTCGGACATCGTTTTTATTTCATTTTGGTTTGGATTGTAATCATATGGCATATAAAACCAATATTTGCCTTTTGTGAGTTTATTTAACGCAGTATTTATGGCTATTTCTGATTTATTTTGAGGTTTTAAAAACACCTTGTTATGCTTCAAATTAAAAAATAAGTTATAATAACAAAATTCCGCATTTGATGACTCATTTATAACAATAGTTTCATCAGGAGTTATTTCCTCTGTCATTTTTATCATCATTTCTCTTGCAAAATCACCTTTGTTAAGGTTTTGTATTTTTACAAAATTTACTGTAAAAAGCAAATGAGGAATAATAATTAAAGTTAATAAAATTCCTGCCAAAATTTTGTTTTTTATATCAAAAATTTTTACCGAAAAAATCAAAATAAATGGAATTAAAAATATTATCAAGCGTCTTGAATACGGGTAAACATGCAAAATTGAAGCAATTATCAATGAGGCTTGAGTTAATACAGAAATCAGAATAAATCGCCAATTTCTATCCTTAAACATTAAAATTAAACCGACAAACATTAGCAATGAAAGTAGTGTACAAGAAAATAACGGCAAATTTGAGAAAAAATAATGCAAATTTTCCATATTCAATTGAGTAAGGTTTGACAAATCCCTTTTTACAAATTCATTCTTCCAAAAACCAATCATTCCGGCTGAACATTGAGAATAAATGTTTAAAACATATATTTTCAAATACAAAAACGCACTCAAAAATATTGGCACAAACATTAAAAAGAAATTTTTTGGATTTTCACGTTTAAAACTAAGTGCCATAAATCCGGCAAAAATAACTATTGTAGACATAAAAGAAAACCACGGTAAAATTGCAAGAATGCATCCGTAAATCAAAATTTTCTTTGTAGAATTCTTTTGGAAATCTGTATTCAAAAATATCCATAAAGCGCTTAATGTACAAAAAACATCCAAAATATATGGTTTAAATTCAAAGCTATAATTGATTAAAACAGGATTTAAACAAAATAACAAAATTGCAATAAGAGTTGTCCATTTTGATTTAAAGAGGCTTTTACAAACAAAATAAAACATCACTATTGATAAAGATCCAAAGAAAAACGGAATTAATCTTAAAACAAAATCGCACGCAAAAATATGATTTTTTACGTGAAAAATACTTACCAAAAGCTTTGAAACAATCAAAAACATCGGCGGTGCAACTTGCAAAAATCTTAATTTTCCAAATAATTCTACATAGTTTTTTTCTAAAATATTCCAAGCTAAGGCGCATTCATCATGCCACATAGAAGGATTTGCTGTCAACCCCTTCAGCCTTAATACAAATCCTAAAAAAACTACAAAACTTAGTAAAATCCAGTATATATTTTTCTTTAAATTGCTAATCATAACAAATCCAGTGTATCACAAAAGATTAAACCCGACGAAAGTGCATTAAAAGGATGATTTTTCTAAAATTAGTAAATTAAAGTATTGTAAAAAAAACTTTTTTTTGCTATTATGTTGGTAACTTATATATAAGATTATAAAAAGAGGATAATATGTCAGAAAATTTTGATTTAGATACCGGTAAAAACATTGTAGATGCTTTAAAAGCTGACACAGAAGACGATGTTTTAGAAGTAAAAGAAGACACTGTTGAATTAGACACTACAGAAACTCAAGATGATGTAATGCCTACATTTGCAGACGAAGAAGAACCTTCAACTGAAAAATTTGATAGTTCTATGAAACCAAGCAGTGATTTTGAAAACAATATGGATGATGATTTCCAACACGCTGTTGTTGAAAATTATGCTAACGATTTATACAACTTTGAAGTTCCAAACAACGTTGCTGTTTTGAAAAAATTAATCGCAAAACTTCCATCAGGTGTAACTCGTCAAACAGGTGCACAAATCATTAAACAAACTATGGAAGCATTAGGAATTTCAATGAAGAGCGTTCTTCAAGAAGCTCAACAACTTCAAGAACAATTGAGTGCATCAACAAAAGAATGCCAAGCTACAATTTCTGAATACAAAAGACAAATTGTAACACTTGAAGAACAAGCTCAAAGCTACAAAAAACAATATAACAACTTAAACGAATTAGTAAGCTTATTTATTAACACTGACAACTAATTTTTAAGTTTAAAATTTTTACATAAGGCGGAGCTTTTAAATAAAAGCTCCGCCTTATTACTACTATTACAAAAAAGGGATATTAAAAATGAAAATAAAGGGTATTATTTTTGATTTTAACGGAACATTGTTTCAAGACTCTAAACTTCATGAGGATGCTTGGAGAGATTTCTCTGCAAAACTTAGAGGAACTCCTTTTTCTGATGAAGAAATGCACAAATACATGTTTGGACGTTCAAATGAAGAGATTATAACCTATGCTATTGGCAGAAAACCAACTCCGGAAGAATGTTTAAAATGGGCAAATGAAAAAGAAGCTTATTACCGTGAAATGGTGCTAAAAAATCCTGAGAACATAAAACTTGTAGACGGCGCAGAAAAATTCTTCGATTATATTTGTGAAAAAAATATTCCACATACAATCGCAACAGGTAGCGAAAAAACAAATGTAGATTTCTTTATTGAAACCTTCCACTTAGACAAGTGGTTTGACGTAGATAAAATTGTATATGATGATTACAAAATTGCAGGCAAACCAGATCCGGCAATATACTTAAAAGCATTAGATATATTAAAATTAAATCCAGCTCAAACTCTTGTTTTTGAAGATTCATATTCCGGTATTCGTGCCGCAAATGGCGCTCATATCGGAAGGCTAATCGCAATAAATGACAATCCGGAATCTTTCCAACATAAAGATGAAGTTTATGCAGTTGCTAAAAACTTTATTGGTGCAGAAAAATACTTAAATGTTTAATTAAACGATTGTCCTTTGCAAACGTTCAACACGGTTTTCTGACAAAATGTTTTTCAATTTCATGATTGCTTGAGCGTGAAGTTGACAAACACGAGATTCAGAAACTTCAATAGTGTCACCAATTTCTTTTAATGTCATATTTTCATGGTAGTAAAGAACCATTATCATACGTTCACGTTCAGGCAAACGTTTCAATGCTGTTTCCAATTCAGATTTAACGTCTTTTTCTTCCATTGCTTCTGCCGGAGTTAAACGACTTTCATCTTGAATTGTATCAATAATTGCCACACTGTCATCAGAAGTTCCTCTTTTTTCGTAAATAGAGCCTATTGAAGTATCTTCTGCAAGAATTTGGTCAATCCTTTGAGGTTCCATACCCAAGAAATCTGCTACTTCAAGTGTTGTAGCAGGTCTGCCAAATTTTTGACGTAGCTGTTCTTGTGCTTGTTTTACATCTTTAATTTTTCGTCTTGCACTTCTTGGTAAGAAGTCTTGAGAACGAATTTTGTCGATAATATTACCACGAATTCTCATCAAAGCGTATGTTTCAAAACGAGCGCCCTTGTCCGGAGTGTATTTTTCGATTGCATCAATCAAACCTTCTACACCGTAGCTTGAAATATCTTCAACAGAGAATGTTGGAGGCAAAGAAACCTTAACACGACCTACTACGTATCGAGTTAAGTAAATATATTGAACAATCAAAGTATCTCTAACCTTTTTATTAGAACGATTTTGAAAGTATTCCTTCCATAATGCTTCTAATTCTTGGTCAGAAAGTCTTTTTATGTTGTTATAATAACTATTGTAAAATTCCTCTGCCATCTCTCAAGTCCAAAATGTGGTCTTTTATAATCTTACTACACTATTATTCTAAAGGAAAACTATAATATATCATCATTTAAAAAGAGGATATTAAAAAAATGCGGTTAAACTTTTAAAAAGTTTAACCGCATTTATGAATTTATTTTTTATCTGTTTTTTTGCTATCTTCTGCATTTATTAAAGACTTAACATAGTCTTTTGTAACCGTTTTTCCATTTTCTAGATATTTAATTGTGCCGTGACTATATTCCGCATCTATATTTTTGGGAACTTTTTGATCACCTTTTAATCCTAAATCTTGTCTAACTTGTGCATCAAATTGAGATTGTGTTATATAAGTATTTTTACCAAAAGTCTTAACCGGAACAAGAGTTTCACCTAAGGTTGGTTTACCTGTTTTCTCATCTTTTACAACAAGTTTTCTGACTTTGTTTCCGTCATCATCTTTGAAAACACCTATTTGAACATCTTTTTGTCCGTTTACTGTTCTTTCATAAATTCTTGTTTGTGGAGGAAAATCTCCTGAAATATATTTATTTTTGCCAAAAGTTTTTGTTGCGGCTAAAGAGTCACCTTCTGTTCCGTCTGCATTCAATTCGTGACGAACTTTTCTACCGTGTTCATCTTTTTTGACAACAATTTGAGTTTTTTCACCGTCAACAGAACGTTTTAAAACTTTGCCTTCTGCTTTTTTAGCCTCCGGTTTAGTTTCTACAGGTTTTTCTTCTGTTTTTTTATCTTCTTTCTTTTCTACAGGTTTGCCTAAAAGTCCTGAAATTTTATTCCAAGATTCATCACTCAATGAGAACGAACCTTCTTTTGTTTTAAAGTTTGTTTTCCAATTCTCTTGTTGATTAATTGTTGACACATCATTACCACCCGTAAAGATACTTGCTTTCGGATCATTTGGGTTTGCTTTGTTGTGTTGATTTATGTTTTGTTGTTCATTGTCTATTTCTTTAACAATTTGTTGCCAAACGGAAACATCTATCTTTTTACATTCATCTTTACTCAAGCCCAATTTTGTAGCTACTGCTTGCGTAAGACCTTGTTTTTACCAATTTGAATATCTACCATAGTCTATTTTCTCCTAAATGTCATAGTTCGACATGGTTATAAAACATGTAAAGACTTTAAATTGCGCAAATTTCAGAAATTGATAAAAAACTTAAAATTACAATGTTTTTAGATATTCAATTATGTCGTCTGATTCATACATCATAACATTTTTGTCATTATCAAACAAAAACGGTACCTGACGTTTTCCACCAAGTTGAATTAGTTCATCATAATAATGAGTGTCATCTATATCCAACAATTTATATTTCAAATTTGTTGTTTTTAAATAATCAATGACTTTCTTACAATAAGGGCACGTAGGCAATATAAAAATATTTAGCATAAATTCTCCTTTTTTGAACATTTTAAAAAGCTATAAATAAAAAAACTATTCTCTTGTAGGGTAAAAATATTAAAAAAAACTAAAGAACACTATAAAAAGCACAAAATTGGTAGTATAATAATCGTGCAAATACAATAAAATAAGGTATAAAAATATGACAGAAAAATTTGAATTGAATCTATCAACAAAAGAATTAGAAAAAAGAACTAATAAAGATTATTTAGCACCAAAAGTTCTTTTAAAACCTGATGCAAAAGAATATTTAGAACTTGCAGAAGGCGACAAAAAAGCAGTTAAACATTTAGTAAAAACAGCTAAAATTTTTGACGATGTGTTTATGATGATGGACAATACAAAAAACTTAGAATTCAGAAAATTCTTAGAAGAAAATGCCAAAACAGATAAAAATGCTGAAATGACTTTAAAATTATTTACTGCTCAAAAAGGCATTTCCGGTATTGATACAGAAACAAATATGGTAATTTTAGCAAAAGGTGAAAAAGAATTAGCAGGAAAAGCTTTTTATCCTGCAGATTTAACTAAAGAAGAATTTCACAGTATATTAATCAAAATGCTTGAAAACGGAGAAAAAGATGAAGTTGCAAAAATCCTTAACCAGCGTTCTATCGTAGAACGTGATGGCGATAAATTAAAGGCTATTGATTACTGTGATAAATTCAAAAAAGAATTTATGGAAATTGCAGATGAATTAGAAGAAGCAGCAAAAACTTCTACAAACACTGATTTTAATGAATACTTAGAACTTCAAGCAAAAGCTTTAAGAACTGCAGATCCTATGTTAGATGCTTATGCAGACAAAAAATGGGCAACATTACAAGATACACCTCTTGAATATACAATTACAAGAGAACAATATGCAGATAGAATGACAGGTACAGTTTTAGAAGATGAAAAACTGGATAAAATGCTTAAAGATGCCGGCATTACACCTGAATCAAAAGATGCTTTAGGTTGCCGTGTTGGTATTGTAAATAAAAAGGGTACAGAAGATTTATTAGCAATCAAAAAATATTTGCCAATGCTTGCGGAACATATGCCATTAGCAGACCAATACACACAAACAATTTCTGCTTCAGGTGATGCTAAACAAACAATGGTAGACGTAGATTTGATTTCTTTAACTGGTGACGGCGGAGCTTACAGAGGTGGTGTAACATTAGCCGAAAACTTACCAAATGGTGACAAATTGTCATTAACTATTGGTGGAGGAAGAAGAAATGTTTACCACAGACAAATCAGAGTAACTTCTCAGCCTGAAAAAATTAAAAAGAGATTAAATGCTATCTTAGATCCTAAATTCCACGAATTATACTATGAAGATGCAGACCACTGGTTCACAATCGGACACGAAAACGCTCACTCTCTTGGACCAAAAGACGGTGATGCAGGTTTAGGTAAATACAGAAACATAATTGAAGAAAATAAAGCCGATATGGGTTCTTTATCATTCTTAGACGATTTAGTTGAAGTTGGAATGTACACACCTGAACAAAAAACTCAAATTATCGTAAACTTTGGTACAAATTCATTCTTGAAATCAAAACCAACAATGAATCAAGCACACAGAGTTCGTACAGTAATGCAATCTCATTACTTTATAAAAGAAGGCGCTATTGAAGTTAGTAACGATGGCAAAATTTCAATTAACATTGAAAAAATGGTTCCAACAGCAAAGAAAATGCTTACTGAAATCATTAAAGTTCAACTTTCTGGCGATATGAAAACTGCTGAAAAATTCATTGAAGACAACTTTGTATGGAGTGACAAACATGAAGCAATCGCTAAAAACTTGAGAGAAGTAAACAAAACTCTTAACGGTATTGTTGAATCTCCTCTTCAAGAAGAGCTTTTGAAATAATTATTTTA